>Ga0213861_10001305_pt1 | contig 22020 bp, 34 predicted proteins | sample PICome_4_FD_160110 | JGI IMG/M metagenome (GOLD analysis project Ga0213861, IMG submission 160110) | Coastal seawater microbial communities near Pivers Island, North Carolina, United States - PICO131 | ecosystem: Environmental > Aquatic > Marine > Coastal | place: USA: North Carolina... | reverse complement strand
AGGCAGAGGTATTAGAAAAGCCTCTGACAAAGACTATCTTAATGTATTAGATGTAACTAGTAACTTAAAATATAGTAAAAGGCATCTTACAAAAAGAAAACAATTTTATAAAGAACAAGGATTTAGATTCCAAGTTACAAAAGTTGCATACAAATAAAAAGGAAAAAATATGAAAATACTTACAGTAGAAAATAATACATACGATATAGATTGCGTACCTGATGAAATAGATGATATTAGGTATTGTGTACTTGACGGAGGAGATCCAGAGTATGTAGACTTTTATTTTCTTCCATTGATATTTTTAGAGAGTTTCCATGCTCCTGCAATATGTTTACAAATTGGCGAGTATAATGTACAAATGCCAATGGATTGGAGTATACTACTTTGTGATGAAGATCTAGATGGTATAGAAGTATTGCCATTAGCAAGTTTAAACAATAGAGGATTTAGAGTGTTAGTAATGAATCCATTAACAACCAGGATACCACAGAGCCAAGAAATAGGTATTACAAATGTGTACCAGGATGTAAAATGGTATTTCCCTAAATTAAAAAATGGTCATATGTTAGCAGTTCCATTAGAAGATGGACCTAATCCAAAGTGTGCATATTTTGTAAAAGAAGCAAATAAAGTTAAAAATATCCAAATAGCAGATCTTGTATGATAGAAGTTTTGTTTTGGAGTTTAATAATAATTACATGGGCGTCAGTAGGCTTACATGTAATAAAAGAGTTTGTGAGAAATCATATAGAATAGGAGAATAAAATGATAGAACCAAGTATTAACAAACCTAGTCTATTTAGAAGAACTGTAATGGGACTTGTAAATGGCTGGAGACGTGTAATGGATGTGAGATACAATCCATTAAGAGTAATCAAAGACCCGAGTCTGCAGACATACTTTATGTTGGTATTATTTACTATATGGAGTGTGTTCTTTGGCTTCTTAGCCGCAAACTACTTAGGGTTTTTTAATTATAATACTGTTATCAGTATTGTAATGCATATTTCTATTTTGCTACCATTAGCATTCACTAATGCAATCTTTATTGATGCAGAACGTGATGGGCATAAATGGTTAAAAGAATGGAAAGAAGAGCAGAATAGATATACTATTATAACAAACAGACTGAGAAAGAAAAACTTAGTTATGTGGGATCCGAGCAAGGAGGCATAATGGCAATATCAGATGAAATGAGAGAACAACTTGAAATGGTTGTTCAGTATGGTGATCAAATAAAAGCAATGTTCAAAGAACAAGATGACGTTGACTATGAAATTGGTGACTATGATGAACCTATCACACAACTGTTAGGTCATATGAATGAAGTAATGGAAACAATTGACGGAGGTTGGTAAAAATGTCAAAAAGAAGATTTAGAATAGAAGGCGGCAGATACGGTGGAGAACTTGTTTTAGGAGAAGTAAATCCATCATTTGTTAGTTATTATGCAGAACTAGATGATACTAGTGAACTTATTGATGCAGTATTAGAAGCAGAAGATTGGGAACCAAAAGAGGACGAAGATAATGATACATTATTAGATCCAGAAGGCCCACCACACCCTGCATGTCCAGGTGAAGATTTTTACATGTGGGAAAATGATGAATTTGAACACATTAATAGTGCCTATGCAGATGGCGGATTTACAGTATATGAAGTTCCAGCAGATGGCTCAGAAGATTATGATTATGAAAAAGAAGTCTACGAAGGAGAAGCAATCCATGTATATGGCAGAGAAGGCGGATACTTTAGTACTGATGACGAACCAGAAGTAATAAACGAAGAAGATGAAGACGGTAACAAATATGTTCCTGTCTTAATGTTTCACAGTTCAGAGAAAGGTTCTTTTGGTGCTTGGTTTGTGGAAACAGACGGCGAAGATTTTGATGAGTTTAAACTTGGAATGGGTGTTGTTGAAACAAATTTAGGTGAATTTGTTGATGCAGTATTTTACGATAAAGTGGAATTAGATTGCGAATATGATTACAATGACACAACCGGTAAAAGTTATGACGCTCAAGTAGGCTGGTTAAATACTAAGTGGCATGATACTGAAGAACTTATACATGAAAACATGGAAGAATATCTTGCAGAATTTGAAGAAAACGCAGAATGGGAAAGGGAAAATAGATGAAACGAGTCTTAATTTTTGGTTTACCAGGGTCTGGTAAATCTACTCTTGCAGAAAAATTAGTAGAAATACTAGGTAATGCAGACTGGCATAATGCAGATAAAATACGTGAAACATTTAATGATTGGGATTTTTCTCCTGAAGGTAGAGAAAGACAATCATTGCGAATGAGAGATTATGTTCGCAAAAGTGTTGCAAAAGGTAATTATGGTGTAGCAGATTTTGTATGCCCTACAAACGAACTTCGTGAAAAGAATGTTCCAGAGTATATAATATGGATGGACACTATTGATGAAGGAAGGTTTGAGGACACAAACAAGATGTTTGAAAAACCAGACGGCAGTACATTTATAAATGTAACAATAACTGCTGACGAATGGTGGACAGAAGACTTAGTAGAGGAATGGGCAAGATTAATTGCTGTAGATTTAAAGGATCATGAGTTCCAACCTAAGCAACCAACTACACAAATGCTAGGAAGATTCCAACCATTTCATGATGGCCATAAAGCACTATTTGAAAGAGCATTAGAAAAACATGGGCAGGTAGCAATACTTGTTAGAGATATGCCTTTAACTGACGACAATCCTTGGCAAGTAGACAAAATATGCGAGAATATTGAAATATCATTAGCCCAATATGCCGGTAAGTTTAGATGTTATCCGGTACCAAATATTATGAACATAACGTATGGCAGAGATGTAGGGTATAAAGTAGAGCAGGAATCTTTTGACGCAGACATAGAAGATATTAGTGCTACAAATATTCGTAAACAAATGAAAGATGAAGGAAAATTATAATGACTAGTGAACTTATAGAGCTTATAGAAAAATGGCACATTGATAGAAACTTAATTGACGGTGCAACAGATAAAGATCAGGTATTAAAACTAATTCAGGAAATGGGCGAGTTATCTGATAATGTATGCAAAGGAAATGATATTAGAGATGATTTAGGTGATATGATGGTTGTAATGATAAACATTATGAAAAGAAATAATATCACAATGGAAGAATGCCTAACTGTAGCATATGATGATATAAAAGATAGAAAAGGCCGCATGGTAGATGGTATTTTTGTAAAAGAAGGAGATAATTAATGAGTTATCAATTCACAAGTGAGAGTGTCAGTAAAGGACATCCAGATAAAATAGCAGATCAAATATCAGATGCAGTTGCTACATACCTGATAGATAAAAATATTAATCACAGAGCGGCTGTAGAAACATTAGTTACTACAAATATGGTTACATTAGCAGGTGAATATAAAAGCGATAAGTTTGATAAAGTATATATTGAAAAACTTATTAGAGCTGTAGTAAGAGATATTGGATATGAGCAAGACGGCTTTCATTGGGAAAAATTAAAAGTATATAACGAACTGCATGGCCAATCTCCTGATATAGCATTAGGAACAGATAATTTTGGTGCAGGTGATCAAGGTCTAATGTTTGGGTATGCCTGTAATGAAACTGAAGACTATATGCCAAGTGCTATACATTTTAGTCATAGAATATTACGAAGACTACAAAGTGAAAGAACAAATAATACATTAAATTGGTTACAGCCAGATAGCAAATCTCAGGTAACTATGAGTTATAACGGTATTAATGATCCTGTTAGTATTGATAAAATAGTTTGCAGTACTCAGCATAAAGATTATGTAACTATAGAGCAAGTAAGAAAAAGTTTAGAAGAACTTATTAGAGAGGAAATAACAGAATACGATTTAGATAAAGTAGATTTTTTAATAAATCCTACAGGCAGATTTGTTATTGGTGGTCCAGATGGAGACACAGGATTAACAGGTAGAAAAATAATTGTAGACACTTATGGCGGATATGCACCACATGGCGGCGGAGCCTTTAGTGGTAAAGACTGTACCAAAGTAGATAGAAGTGCGGCTTATATGGCTAGGTACTTGGCTAAAAACATTGTAGCAGGCGGCAAGGCAAAAAATGCCACAGTACAATTAAGTTACGCAATTGGTGTTATAGAACCTACAAGTGTTTATGTGTATGCTGACGGAGAAGTTAGGCAAGACCTTGCAAGTTGGATAGTAGATAATGTTAATTTAACACCTAAAGGAATTATAGATAAGTTTAATTTATTTGATCTGAACCTTACGACAACAACAAATTATGGACATTTTGGTAAATCTGATTTACCTTATGAGCGTATTGACTTGTTTTAATGTTTAAAGTATATGAAATCAGATTCAAAGATGGATTTGTTTATTATGGATATACAGCAAAACCATTTAATTTCAGATTAACAGAGCATTTAAAAGCAAGCCAAAAAGGTAAAAGTCTTTTGTATAAAAAAATGCGAAATGCCGAATATGATTGTGATGCTAGAGTGATACAAACATTTCCTACTATGGAAGAAGCATTAGATTGGGAAAAGAAGTTAATTAAACGAGTACCACAAAATTTAAAGTTAAATTCTAGTTGGGGTGGAGAGAATGGAGAAAATAATCACAGGCGATGGAAACAACAAGAAATTATCAAAAAACATTATAAAAGGAAAAAAACTAAATACAAATTTTAGTCATCCTGCTTACACGAGGTATCCACATTTGAAAGATCCAACACAACCAGAATATTCCAAATGGAAAAAATGGTTTGCATGGAGACCTGTTGAAACAATAGCAGGTCATAAAGTTTGGTTAAAAACAATTTATAAAAGACAACGTTCGATAAAATGGACAGCACCTACATATCCTCCAAAATATTTTGATACTATCCAATATGCAGAATGGGAAACAATTTTTAAGTTAAAAATAGAATGAAAGAATTAAAAGAATATATAAGAACCGTTCCTAATTTTCCTATAGAAGGTATACAGTTTAGGGATATTACAAGCCTATTAGAACGCCCAGAAGCTCTAAATAAAGCACTTATTGACATGACTGCTAGTTGTATGATGTTTAATGCAACAAAAATTATAGGAATAGAAAGCAGAGGGTTTGTGTTTGGGTCTCCTATTGCTAGAGATTTAGAATTACCTTTTCTACTTGCTAGGAAGCCAGGCAAGTTACCTAATCCTACATACTGTAAAGAATATAAATTAGAATACGGAACTGCAGAATTACACATACAAAAATGTTCAGAATTGACAAAAAACGATAAAATTGTTATAATAGATGACCTTATAGCAACAGGTGGTACTGCATATGCCTGTGCTGATTTAATAAGCAGTAAATTTAATATATCTAAAAAAAATATATTAGTGTTGGCAGTAATTGATCTTCCTGATTTAGGAGGAAGTGCTGTATTAAAAGAAGCAGGATTTAATGTAGAAACATTAATCGAATTTGAGGGAGAATAATGGCAAAAGATAATATAATACAATTTCCAGGTATACGAAAAGATTTAGAAACTGCTGATATAACAAATGATGATTGGTGGGTAAATTTAGATCTTAGTGATGTGCCTAGCGATGATGCAGAAGTTATTAGATTTATGAGAACAATACATAACCTTACAACGTTAGTAACAAACTCAATGCTAGATGAAAAAGACTATGAGCTATTTTATCATGCCAAATACAGTTTGGAAGAACTTATGACAGAGATAGTACAAAGAGATTTTATAGATTATTCGAATCCAGATGGAGACTTAGAGTAGTGGCCAGAAAACCTCAAATTCCATTAAAAGATATAATGGCGGCAATTGACAAAAAGGATAGAAACTTTTATAATAACCTAACGGATGAAGGTAAAAAAGCCTTTAGTGCCTGGATGATGATGAGGTATTGTAGTAGTGTACAGGGAAAAGATGCCACAAATTATATATACATGACTAATGAACTTGTAAACTTTCAATTTAGCGAAGTTAGTAAACATCCTGAGTTACAATGGTTGCTTCTAAGTGCCTGTGGTGTTGGTAAAATACAATTTCATCCATATTTAAAACCGCCTAATGCAAGAAAAAAGAAAAATAAAGTTTTTGAATTTATATATGGATTATTCCCTCATATGAAAAGTGAGGATATAGACAATCTAATTGATATTAATACAACTGACGAATTAAAGGATTTAGCAAAATCAAATGGTTATGATGACAAATCAATCAAGGAAATCTTTGGAAAGTAATACTTGTAAATGGTGTGAAAAAAGTTTCATGAGCGAAAGAACTCTGAGTGCCCATATGTGTGTAAAGAAAAGACGTTGGGCTGATAAGGACTTAACACATACAAGATTAGGATATAGAGTATTTCAGATGTTTTATGAACTAAATACTACTGCAACTAAATCTAAAACACATGAAGATTTTATAAAAAGTCAATACTATGAAGGATTTGTAAAGTTTGGTAGAAGTTGTATTACAAATGAATACTTACAACCAGAAAAATTTGCAGAGTGGTTAATTAAAGAAGGTAAAAAATTAGCAGATTGGAGTAAAGATAAATTATATGATGAGTTTTTACTGACTTATGTTAAAAAAGAACCAGGTATGAAAGCCTTAGAACGAAATATTATGTACTTAGATACTTGGGCAAAAGATAATAGCACTCAATGGCAAAATTATTTTAATGAAGTTAGTACTTCAAGAGCGGTACACGATATAAGAAGTGCTAAAATATCTCCTTGGTTAATATATTTAAGTATAACAGGAGATCAGTTATTGCCTAGATTTAGTGATGAACAAGTAAAAATGATAGAACATATTATTGAAGCAAATTTTTGGATGAAATTATTTGTACAAAATAAAGAAGAAGTTGCTGAAGTAAAACAGGCATGTGAGGTAGCAGGAATATGAACGAAGAACAAAATAATAAATCTTTTGATTTAAATGATATGACTAGTATTAAAGAAAAATGGAAGCCAAGTGACGGCATAAATTGGGATCTTATACAACGTATGAGGTTTATGAATGCTGATGCAGAGATAGATCCAGAAGATAATTATTCAAAAGGCTACAAAAAACTTAAAAAATAAAATATGAATGTAATTGAACCCTTTGGTCCTAGGATAGCACAATATAAATTAACTAATCAGGAAACTGATAGTTTATTTAAAATCTGTGTACCTAAAAAACAAGAAGATTATTCTAACAGTTTAGTTGGTTTCATTTCAGAAGAAATTAATATTTTTGATAATTTAAAAAAATTAGATGTATTTAAAACAATTAATAATAATATGGAAGATTATTTACAAAATGTAGACAGTGGTTTTTGGACTGAATCTATCAAAAGTAAAGAGTTGAATAATTATTTAAAATGTACGGATTCATGGTATAATAAACAAGTAAAACATGAATTTAATCCAATTCATAATCATATTTTAAGTGCAGACTTGGTTTGTGTTATATATCCTAAAATAAAATTAGATCCTGATGTAACGTGCTATAATACAAATGCAAAAGATAATCAAGTTGGACAATTAAATTTTAATTTTGGAGAATCAGAAAAGAATGGGTTTGGATTACATAGTTTAACTGTGAATCCAGAAGAAGGAGACATGTATGTTTTTCCTTCTTCTTTAAAACATTTTACTTATCCTGTATTAGGAGAAAGTGAAAGATACAGTATTAGTTGTAATTATAAATTTACTAGTCTCGCAAGAAGATTATTTACAAGTTCAGGATTCAGTTATAAATGAAAATAGATTTTGATGTAGATATTGATATGGCTAACAGAGAGGATTTTCTCAAGTTAGTAAATATCACACCTGCTAGTATAGAAAAAGATGGTAAGTTTACTAAACACAATACTGGTGTTTATTTTCAAAATATTCCAAAGTTTCCACTAGAAGGCTATAGCACAATAGATCACAAACAAGCAGAACAAGATGGTTGGTTTAAAGTAGATTTTTTAAACAATCATGTTTACAAAGGCATAAAAGATGAACAGCATTTGGATAAACTTATTAGTACAGAACCAATGTGGGAATTACTAGAACATCAAGAAGTTGTAGAACAATTATTTCATATTAATAATCATTTTGATATTGTAAAACAATATAAACCTAAAAATATAGATCAATTAGCAATGATATTAGCAATGATTAGACCAGGTAAAAGACATCTAGTAGGTAAAACTTGGTCCGAAGTTGAAGCAGATGTTTGGATAAAACCTAATGATAATACTTACTTTTTTAAGAAAAGTCATAGTTATGGGTATGCTTTAGCAATATTAGTTCAATTAAATTTAATTGTTGAAAATTTGTAATTAGTTATCTTTATGTTTAATTACAAGTTGTACGCCTCTTCTTTTAATTCTCTTTTTAAGAAGATTTTGTAAACTGGTTATAGGACCAAAAAGTATTTCTATATCTTTCATTACAAAGGTCCTTAAACATCTATGAAATTGTTTCATTTCATGATGTAAAAATATATCTATAGGCAATTGTCTGTTACTTTCCCACCACCAGGTTTCGCCTAGCTCTAGGAACTCTTCACGTTCTTTTTCATTGTTTATTTTTGATACATCATAAAAAGTCATTATAGCATTATCATGATTCACAACAATGCCTATGTATTCTCCTTGTCCGTATTGTATACCAGTCAGAAAAGGGTATCGCTCAGTTGTTTCTGTTATAAGGTTGTCTTTCTCCACAAAAGTATTTATGCGTCGAAACGATAAATAGTATATTATTAAGAGCTAAAAATATGTCACATGGTGATCACAGACTATATCTTTACGAGGATATCATCGAAATGGTGGTGGATACCAATGGACTTTATGTGGATAACAGACCAATGAATAATAGAAAACTAATCGCCCACAAAGGCATGTATAACCAAATAAAATTTGATATTAGGAATAGGGATAGAAAACTACAGAATGTTTTTTCTGACAGTTTATCTGCTACACTTATAAATCCTACTACTAAACGTAGAATATTTACTAAACTTCTTGAGCATACTAGCGATATAGGACAGGTTAAACTTGTTTTAGACGAAGGAGACTTAAGAAATGTTGATGAAGGTTTATATACAATTTATGTTTCTATGACAAAACAAGACGGCAATGAATATCCTGTCTATACTGATCAAAACAGTAGTGTAAAGTTTCAGTTAGAAATAGACGCACAAATAAAACATGAACCTGTTGAAACCCAATTATCAAACAGTTTTACACAGGTTGCTAGTACTGGGTCTGGTGATCCAGCAAATATATTTACAACCAGTGCTTTATTTGGTAATCAGGATAGAAATTTCAGCCATGCTCTACATAGCATTGCTGTTTACCCTTCAGCATATACAGGAAATTTAACAATACAAGGTAGTTGTATAGAAAATACTCCTAACAGTGACGAAGCAAGTAGTGATTGGTTTAATATAGAAAGTAATATAAGTATATCCGCTTCTAGTGATATCTACCATAAAACATTTACTGTAAATGCAAATTGGATCAGAGTAATTCATACACCTGACAGCGGTACTATAGACAAAGTTCTGGTCAGAAATTAATTGACTTTTTAGATATATTCTGCTATAATATCCGCATGGATATCGACTTTCTTGTAGAAAAAGTACATAGGCTACTTTTAGATAATTTACCCGTTAGAACAACAAAAACTCCTAGTGGCTGGATTACTATGGATTGTCCTATGTGTAATGATAAGAGAAAAAGGGGCGGACTAATTACAACTGGTGCTAGAATAAGTTATAATTGTTTTAATTGTGGTTTTACTACAGGTTGGGCACCAAATCCAAATTTAGGGAAAAAATATAAAGATTTAGCATCTATACTGGGTGTATCCGATTCAGATATACATAAAGTGCAAATTGAATTATTAAAATATAATGATGTCTTAGAAGAACAGGAGCCGGGCGACTATATATACAACTTACAAAAGTTCAGCACGGAGAAACTGCCAGACACAGCCGTAGCAGTAGAAGATTTGCCAGATACACATAGTATAAAGCAATATGCAAAACAAAGAGGTCTGCTTGGTCTATATCCATTACTTTATTTTGATGAGAGTCTATATAAGCAGAGACTGGTTGTTCCATTTACTTATAATGGAGAGTTAGTTGGTTGGACTGCAAGGCATATTGATCCTCCTAATAAAACAACACCAAAGTATTTGCATAAAATACAACCTGGGTATGTTTTTAATATTGATAGGTTTGCTGATAGCAAAAGAGAAATTGTAATTGTGACTGAAGGTGTTTTTGATGCAATTCAACTAGATGGAGTTAGTATACAAGGTAATAGTGTTACACCAGAGCAGGCACATCTGATTGAAAAATTAGGTAAACGTGTTATACTATGTCCTGATAGAGATAGTGCAGGAAAAGAACTTATAGAGCAGGCATTAGAGTTAGGTTGGGAGGTAAGTTTTCCTCCCTGGGCAAATGACATTAAAGATGCCGATGAAGCGGTTATTAAGTATGGAAGATTGGCTACTTTGGCAAGTATTATAAAACATTCCACAGATAATAAATTAAAAGTACAAGTAAAGGCAAAAATGTTATGAAATATATAAACGACTTTTTTAATTTATGTAAGATACACTGGAAACAAATACTTGGATATTCTGTAATCATACATTTGTTACTGCATGAAGTACCTATGTTAATTATGCTTTTATGGACAGTTTTATGAAAAAACTATATGTAAATGGTTGTAGTTTTAGCTCTGGGACACAGAAGTTCCCCAATACAGATAATTTAATAAATTGGGGATTTTATTTACAAGATAATTTTGAAACTGTTATTAATAAATCTATTGAGGGAGGAAGTAATCACAGATTATTTAGACAAGCAACAGAATTTATAAACAATACAGAAAATTTAGACGATTGGATTATTATTTTACAACTTACATCACCAGAAAGAACAGAAGTTTTTCATGACACTCACAAGGCTTGGATAGGTGTCATAAAAGATTTACATTTTACTGAGGACAGAGTTTTACAAGAAAGTATAGATGTAGTAAAAGAGGTTGAAAATTTTTTTCAAAGATTAATTATGCCTACTATTTTTATGACAAGAACTCTAGAAGAAGGTATATTTGAAACATACAACATGTTAAATACTTTTATAGAATTATGTAAACACAAAAATATAAAATTTTTAATCACAGGTATGAGTAATAAATGTATGCCTAATGTGTTTACTGAATCTGGTCATGATGGCCAACCTTTTAATGGATTAGACTTTCCAGTATTTGATAAAAGTAATTTTATTTTGCCAGTATCAAATATTACTATAAACCACAAAATAAGTGAAGACGATAAACATCCAAACAAAGATGGGCATATCATTTTCGCAAGATATATATTAAATGAGATAGGAAAAAGATGGCAGATATAAAAACATATACAGAAGAAACACAAGAATTATTTTTAAGATTTTTACTAAGTGATAAAGACTTATTTGCTAGGTGTCAAAATATTGTAAAACCTGAGTTTTTTAACTTAAAGTATCGAAAAGCAGTTGAGTTATTTGAGTCTCACAGCACAAGCCACAATGCTATTCCTACGCCTGAGCAGGTAAGTGCAGTAGCAGGTATACAACTGGAACCTATTCCAAATGTGACGCCTGATCATCATGAATGGTTTATGAATGAATTCGAGACATTCTGCAGACACAAAGCATTAGAAAAAGCAATTATTGAAAGCACAGACTTGTTAGAAAAACAAGACTATGGTACTGTGGAAAATAAAATTAAAGAAGCAAGCCAGGTAGGCTTAGTAAAAGATTTAGGTTTAGATTATTTTGAAAATCCGAAAGAGCGATTGCAATGGATAAAAGATCAGTCAGGTGCTATTAGCACAGGCTGGAAAGGAATAGATCAAAAACTATATGGTGGATTAAACAGAGGCGAAATGACTATTTTTGCTGGTGGATCTGGTGCAGGTAAAAGTTTGTTTTTACAAAACTTTGCTGTTAATTGGGCATTGGCAGGTATGAATACTGTTTATATCAGTTTAGAGCTTAGTGAACAATTAATTAGTATGCGATTAGACAGTATGGTAAGTGGATTTGGTACAAAAGAAATAATGCGTAATATGGATGATGTAGATTTAAAAGTTCGTATGAAAGCCAAAGGTGCTGGTAGACTTAGAGTAAAACAGATGCCAAATGGTGTAAATGTAAATGATATCAGAGTATTTTTACGTGAATATGAAATATCTTGTGGTGAAAAAGTAGATTGTTTATTAGTTGATTACTTGGATTTAATGATGCCTATCAGTGCAAAGGTAAGTGGTAGTGATTTGTTTATTAAAGACAAATATGTATCTGAGGAGTTGCGTAACTTAGCAGTTGAAAGAGACTTATTATTTGTTACTGCTTCACAGTTAAACAGAGGTGCTGTAGAAGAAATAGAATTCGATCATCATCATATAGCAGGTGGTATTAGTAAAATACAGACAGCAGATAATGTTGTGGGTATTTTTACAAGTAATGCTATGAGAGAAAAGGGTAGATATCAGATACAATTTATGAAAACAAGAAGTAGTAGTGGTGTTGGCACTAAAGTAGATTTAAGATTTGATCCTGACACATTACGGATAGAAGATCTTCAGGATGGTGATGAAGATGCAATGACAGTCACTACAAACAACCTAGTGGATCAACTAAAACGTGGAAATGCCATAAAGGCAGACGAACCTGAACAAAAATCCACAATAGAGCAGTCTATGAACATGCGAGAGTTCCTAAAGAAATCCGACTTATAATGATAAATAGCATTATATAGAATTTTTCAATGGAGAAAACGTGAAAAAGGCTCGCAGTATATTAGAAGAATTAAATCAAATCTCAGTAGATCGTGACAGAAACCATGTGGTATCGAACAGAGGCGAGCATGTAATCAATAGTGCTATTAACTTAATAGAACAAATTGAACAAAACTACAATGAGCAAACTGCAAAAGATCTTACAAATAGGCTTATAAACAGCATTCGCGGAAAAGACGCAAATAAATTCTCCAGAGGTATTAAAAAAGTTATAAAAGAAGACCAAAAAGAGATAGAAGATGCGAATTCTAGAAGTAACTAAAGTACAATCTAATTTACTTGAAGCGGGTCCTAAACTCAATTCTAATAACAAATTGATGCATGGCCAATATGCAAGGAATCATGATATCCCCACATATGCAGGTGATAAATCAATTAATCCTTTGACTGATGCTAATGACTATTATGTTTGGCTCTATGATTTAGAGCCTCTTATAGGACCTGATAATTATACTCCTGGGACATGGTGGAATCCAGATATTACTCCTAAAGATGAAGATCCAGATGTAGAAGTAGACCCGAACTCTGATGAATATAAGAGGTTATTAGATTTTGCTAAGGTAAATACTCCTGCAGGATCACCTGATATTAAGGCAATTACTAAGGCAATACTACAAAAAAATCCAGATGCAGAACTTACAGACGCTGAGTATATTCAAAAAGAGTATATTACCAACAATTCTACCAGTGGAGCATGGCACAGGGTTGGTACAGAAAATGAACCATTTAATATAGGAAGGGCAACTAACTCCCAATTAAGAGAACTAGTAGCAAAGTTGATGTATCTTATAAATGGAGATAGACGTTTTGTTCCTGATTATGATAGTAGAACCAATACATATAATTATGAAAAATCAACTGCTAAAAATACAGGTAATATAGAGTCAGATGGAACTGTTGACCGCGCCTATAGAACAGCCGTTATTAAAAAAATAAAAAAGGATAATGAGAAGTATCAAGAATTTCAAGCAGAAACCACAGGAACATTATTAAAACATGATAGAGCCTATGCTATGAAAGGCTCAGGTGTAAAATATATTTACAAGGGAGAATTTAAAGGTATAGATGAAGACGGTAAAGAAGTAATCATAAAAATGGATCCTCTGAAATATCCTAACAATCCAGATCATCGCCCATATTTTGTAAGACAAAGCGACCAGAAAAAAGTCCCACAAAATTCTATGACACATGCATTACTATGTGCATCATTAGGATACGAAGCAGATACAGTAACAAGAATTCCACCCTCATCAACTCAAAAAATACAAGACTGGTTTACAGAGCAATTTAGTTTATATGGGGATGATTTAGATCCAAAAGCACCATTGTTTACTAAAATTATTAAAAGAGGTGTATACAATCCGATTTCTAATGCAATTTTTGGTATGGCTAAAAAAGGATTAACTAATCATTATGGCACACTTAAAAAAGCATATAGTTGGCAGAAGCATCAAGGTGAGATTGATGAATCAGAGGAAGCCAAAAAGAGTATAGTATATTGGGAAAATAAATTAAGTGAACTTTTAGTAACAGTAAAAAAAGGCAGAACTGATCAATCAACTGGATCATTATTAGATGAAGTACAAGTCCATTTAGATGCATATAAAGATGCTGTAAAAAATAAGACTCTTGATAAAAAATTCAGACAAATATCACTACAAAATATTAAAAAGTATGAAGATATTTTAACTAGATATTATGGCGGCAAATTTAGGAAAGGACAACTAGTGGTAGTCCAGCCAGATGAAAAGGCAAATCCCAGTGGATATTCCGGAGGTGCTATGGATTTCCCCACAATTAATTTTAAATGTTCAGGAAAAGTTATGGGTGCGGGTATAGACAAATCAGATAACAAAGTACCTTTTGCAAAAGAAGATGAAATAAGTGGTCAGGTAGATCCAGATACAGGAAAAGTATTAACAAGACCCACTAGGATTTTAAATTCTGTGCTAGTAAAACTACATTATCCTGAACTTGGTTTAAATGTAAATAAGGAGCAAGGACCAAATGGTGATGGATTTTATTTTTATACTGGAGAAGTTTTCCCACTTAAAGGTAAAAATACATTAACCATGAGCAAAGACCAGCATGAAATTTTAGAGAAGTTAAGAAAAGAAATCCAACAGGAAAAAGAACAAGAAATGCCAGACTTAACCACTAATGAAGAAGAAGATAAACAAATTAATGATGAGGCAAATGAAGGTGCAGGTGGTAGTCCTGAAGAATTAGAGAAGCCTACAGGCGGTCCAATAATGATAAAACATAGGGAATTAAAACCTGGTAGTATTGTTTCATGGAAAGGAGTAAGTGGTGTAAATAAAGGCAAAGAAGTAAAAGGAACATTTGAAAGTTTTGATGAAGAAAATCCAAATATCCTTAATATGAAATCACTTACTAAAAAATGGCTAACTTTTAAATTAGATATAGCTCATGTTACAGATGTACTTAATAAATCAGGTAACAGAACAGGCACAGCATCAGGCAGTACCTCTACTCAGTACAAACCTAAATAATGAAATTTTTAGATTTACAAAAAAATATTCTTAGTGGAATATTATTAGAAGCACAAGGTAAAAATACACACCTTGAGCATTTGGAAGATAATATTTATAACAAAGGATTTAACGGTGCCAAAGAGGCAGTTGACTATCTATATAGTTTACACCAGATGCTGGAAGGCGAATCAGACACAAAAGTATCAATGACAACAAAATGGGATGGTGCTCCTGCAATAGTCTGTGGTAAAGATCCTGAAACTGGTAAATTTTTTGTGGGTACTAAAGGTGTGTTTGCACAAAAACCTAAAATAAATTTTACCCCTAAAGACATAGAAGAAAATCATCCTGATATTGGTTTACAAGATATTTTAAAAGTTGCTTTAGAAAATTTATCTAAATTAGATATACAAACTGTATTACAAGGCGACATGTTGTATAAAAAAGATACATTACAACAAGGTAATATAAATGGTGAGGAAGTTGTTTATTTTAAACCAAACACATTGGTTTATGGTGTTCCTGTAAAGTCAGACTTAGCAAAGGAAATAATGGCTTCACAAATGGGTATAGTTTTTCATACAGAGTATGTAGGCGGACCTACACTAGCAGATACCCAAGCCAAGTTTGGGTTTGATAGCACTGGTTTAAAACAAAATTCTGCTGTATGGTTTAGAGATGCCACTATAAAAGATTTAAGTGGTACAATTACTCTTACAGATAAAGAAGGTAAAGATATTTTGTCAGCAATAGAAACTGCTGATAGGTATTTAAAAGCAGTAGGCAAACCAATGTTTGACTGGGTTGAAAAAGGTAATGATATAATAGGTAAGGATTTTATGATTTATCTTAAGGCACATATTAATTCCAATATCAGAGAGATGGAAAGTTTTGAACAAGACCCTGTTAAGTTTTCTAGTGATTTTACACAAAGTTATATTGCAAGAATGACTAAAAAAATAGATGGATATAAAACAGAACAAAAGAAAGATGAATACAGGCAGTTATTAGTGCAAGGTGTAAAATTTTTAAAAGAGCATGTAAACAGTATTGTTGGAGTTTATAATTTATATTTAAAACTTATACAAGCCAAAAATTTAATTGTACAAAAATTAGAAACTATAAGACAAATGCCTACATTTAAAGAAACAGAAAAAGGGTTCGAAGTAACCGGGGAAGAAGGTTTTGTAGCAGTTGATAGAGATGGTAATGCTCTAAAACTAATAGACAGATTAGAGTTTAGTAAATTGAACTTTGGATCAGGGAGGCCTGGAGCATAATGGATACTATGACATTAGATCAGATGTTATCAAAGTTACAAAAAGATATGAAAGAAAGGCATCATCCAGATTGGCTTGGCTGGGTAAGTCAAAATAAAGTTTTTAAATTAAAAAATATTGATATAGACTCTGTATCTCCTGCAGATGGTTGGCAAGGAAATAAAGATAACATAGATAACATGTTTAAGAGTAATTTAAGTGATGCTCCTATCATTGTAGTTCATAAAAATGGCGGCATTATTGATGGCAATCATAGACATCAAGCATTAAAGAAACAAGGTGCTAAAACAATACAAGCCTATGTGGGCGAAGGTAAAATGGAATTTAAATTAATAGATACAGAAATATCAGAAGCAAGGTTGTATAGAACTACTAGAAACTTCGAAATTTATAACGGAAGGGAAATTGCAGACTTACTTTATTTAACATCATTAGCAACCTTTATGATGGCAAAAGACGAAAAGCAAGAAGCATTTGCTAGATCATATGCAAAGCAAACAGCACAATATGGAAAGTATAATTTTTTTAGAAGTCATGCAACGGATTTATACTTATTGGCATATCAAGTAAGTGATCCTGATAATAGAAATATAAAATTAAAAAGTTCTATAGAAAGTAACAGGTTTCTTAAAAGTTGTAAATTTAATGACAGGCATCATTGGAACTTTTTTACTAAATTAGGACAAGGCAGAGAAAACTCTAACGATAGTGTTGTGTATTTTATGCGACTAGAAAAGCAATTAAAAATTAGTAATGCAAAGTATAAACAATTTCGTAGGTTTGTTACAGATTGGAAAAATTTAAAATATCGATCTAAACAATTGGTTGTTACTCAGATGATACAAGAGTTTAGAAGAATAGGTAGAGGAAGTGAAATGATTAGTCCTTTATCTACTATGACAAGATATAAAAGTTATAGAATGTCAGATAAGTATAAAAAACAGCCTAGTACAGCAAAGCGAGTTGCAGGTGCGGCCGCAGGTGCAGTAGTAGGTAGGTATGCTGGTAAGAAGATTGCACAAAAATTAGGTAAAGATGTTGATAAATATAAGAAAGCAGGAACTGGAATAGGCGCAATAGCAGGTTATTGGGCTAGTGGAAGGCAACGACAAAAATGAAAATTAAAAACATAATATTAAAAGAAGAACTTACATGGGGAGATGTAACTCAGAAATATTCAGGGAATACTCTTCTTTTGAGACATATTATGAAAGCCGGACAAGATCCTAGAAATCAAATAGATGGTAAAACAGATTGGGGTTCTGCAATCGATTTAGGTAATGCTGAGTATCAACGAGAGGTTCAGAAGCAACAGGACAGTAAAGCAAAGAAAGATAGTGATAAAATTAGTGCTGAAGATCCTAAAATAAAAAGAAAAAGAGGGGCTCAAATAGGTAACCAAAATGCTTTTAAAGGTGGTAGTGAAATACAGCAAAGATTAGGATTAAGTGACTTACCAAAAGTTGACACATCAACAGTTACCAAAGCCGCAACAACAAGTTTTGATTTAGGACAAAAACTAGGACAGATAGGTGGTGCTAAAGTATCATACAACAAACCAGGTAATTTTAAATTAGCCGCAAGTAAAAAGAATTTAGATAAAAAACTCTAATTTATATAACAAAAAAACATCCAATTTAGATAAATAAATGTAACGGAGCAATTTGCTCTAAAATATATTTAGGAGAATTATAATGGCACAATCAAACCCAAACGCGGCAGTTAGAGCGGCAAACGGATTCGTAGGAACTACTCACATTCTAGAAGTAGATGACGTAACATCTGTAACAGTTGAAGCGGCATGTACTGAAGCACAAGTAGAAGGCTTCGTAGTTGTAGCAGTTGAAGGATTAACAAGTGGTAGTCACATCGCTGTACAAGGCGCAGGCGCAACACCATCTATTGCAGGTGCAACATTAATCGCAACATTTAGTTAAGATTTAGTTTTTACAAAAGAAGGCAGTTTATACTGCCTTTTTTTATGGCTATTTTGATAAATAAAGGTAACGTACAAAATATTGTACATATACATTTAGGAGAATTAAAATGGCACAATCAGATAGAAGAGCGGCGGCGGCTGGTGAGTTTATTGGTAAAGATGTATTCCTTAAGAGTTTTACTCAACAATCAGGAAACATTTCAGCAACTCAACTAACAGCATTAGTTAGCTCAGTTCAAAACTTAAATCTTTCAGTATTAAAAGTTGGCGCAGTAAGTGGTGCGGCAGTTAATATGATTGTAGAAGGTGCAGACAACCTAGCAAACGGTGACCTAGCAGGACACGTTATTGCAGACGTCTCATTCTAAGTTAAACAAACTTATAAAAATCCTCACTAGTTGGGGATTTTTTTTGATCAAAGGAAAGGTAATACTGATAAATAGTGTAATACAGGAGACACATAATGGTTGCAGGAAATAGAAGTGGAGCAATGGGAAGTAGTGAAACACTTTCAGGTAACATAGAATTTTACACATTGTTTACTACAATAGACATAACAAGAACAGGTGATTACAACGACGACAGTCAAAAAGATTTTGAAAGTATTGTACAAGTAATCGGATTAAGAGCTCAGCCAGTAGTAATGAATGAGCCAGTTCCACTTAACGGAGTAGGGGCAAATGTTATTGAAAACTATGGAGCACCAAGTATAACTGGAGCAGGTTGGATTTTTAAATTTGCTTTTGAAAGAACAGATGTACATACTATACAAACATTGACAGATGAGTTAGATGGAATAGTACTGAACGGTGGTACAATAGATACTAAAAATTCAGTTAATATGGAATTTACTAAACAAGATTTATTATAGAGTATACAATGCCTAAAAAAAATGAACCGGAAACAATGCCAAAGCCATATGTCGAAAGTGGCAATATAGAAGCACATATAATCGCAGACATGCTTCGTATAGAAAGTATTACGGCAGAATTAAAAGAATTCAAAGAAGTGACAAGAGACAGATTAAACAAACTTGAAAGTTGGATAATTGCTATTGTTGGATTAACATTTACTACACTGATGACAACAGTTGTAGGGTTATTAATGAAGATATTATGAGATATTTAGATATAGTAGAAGAAATAACATTAGATGATGCAGAAGACTTTCATGAGGAATTTGGTTATCTTGGTTATAGTATAGACGAAAACGATATGTTTGAAGCAGAATATCGTGGACGTAAAGTTAAATTAAACAAACCTATGCAAGGTGATGTTAAAAAATTCAAAGTATATGTTAAAGATCCTAAAACAGGAAACGTTAAAAAAGTAAACTTTGGACATGGCGGTTCTAGTGTTAAAGGAAAAACAATGCGTATTAGGAAAAGTAATCCTAAAGCAAGAAAAAGTTTTAGAGCAAGACATAATTGCGATAATCCGGGACCAAAGACCAAAGCAAGATATTGGTCATGTAGGAAATGGTAAAATGAGATTAGAAGAATTTACTGATGTAACAGTTACAGAAGGCAGAATGGTATGGCGTAAAATGGGCAACGTCGTAAAACGTGCTGTCAGATGTACAAGTGGCAGACGTAAAGGACGTGTGGTATCAAATGTTAGCCAATGTAGTGCTCCTATAGATTTTAAAAAGAGACTTACATTAAAGAAAACTAAAGCAAGACTTGGGAAACGAATGATAAGAAGGGCTCAAAGGACTAAAAAGTTTAATCCTAATAGTCGTAGATTGCGTATGATGAACAAGAGACGTAGATAATGAAATTCAAAGATGTCAAAACAATACAGCACCTTTTGAAAGAATATGCCACTCCGGTAGGAGACCAAAAACACGGCACTATTGCAAAGCAGAATGCTAAAAGACCTTTAGCAACAAGAAAAAACTTTTCTCCTTCATTAGATGGACCAGCAAAAGCACAACAACAAACTCCGAACCCAATTACTACAAAAGCCAGTGAGTTAGAAGTAAATACAGAATACAAAGATGATAAAGGTGTAGTTGCTGGGAAAGTAGTAAGTAAAATTGGAGATAAACCACAGCCAGATAAAGTTGTAATACAAGACCCTAAAGGGGAGTATCAATTTGTAGAACCTGATCAAGAAGTTTTTATAGATGGTGAAGTACAAGAAGGCAAATTAAAAAAATTAGCCAAAAAGAAAGGTAAAAAATTTCAAATTAGAAAACTTAAAGGAAAAATTAAAAAGTTATCCAAAAAAAGATTAAAAGAACAACCTGAAGAATTATGTGAAATTAATTTTAATAGAAGAGAGATAGCCGTAGAGGCCTTGGATGCACCTGTAAAATGTGGCTTTGAAGCAGAAACATTTTTCTATAGTGTAGATGGGTCCTCAGGTTCTAATAATGTAGATGATATGAGCATCAGTGATATCGAATACGAATACGGTGATATGCCAGATCAAGTTTGGGAAGACTTTGAAGAATGGTTATACACTAAAGGTCAAGACGAATATCTAAGTGACATTATAGAAGATAAAGTAAATGAGGTCAGAGAAGATGAAGAATACCTAAATGACTTTATAGATAGTGGAGACGGACCAAGTTCAGAAGCAATAGAACAATACAAAAAAGATTTCGAAGAAAACGATCCCAAAGAATACGAAAACCGTGAAGAAGATGGTTGGGAGTATATGAACTGGGTCAGAGAATTTGTTGAAGAAGAATACGAAGACGAATACCTAGACTGGTTAAGAAGTGATGTACAAGAAGATAATGATCTAGACGATGAAGCCAGAGAAGCCGCAAGAAGTGATTATAGTGTAGAAGATTGGATATTTGACAACTACAGTTATATAAGCAGTTTCCTTGATGATTATGGTTATGAGTATGGTGGTGGTAATGGCGATGTTGAAGGTGTTGCAGATGAATTAATGGTATGGATCAGAGATAATAGTAAATTCACCGACTATCCGGAATCAGGAGATTACGGAGATACTTACACTACAACTAGTTGGGCAGTAGAAAAAGACAGCAGTATTGAACCTGATGAAGGTACAGGAGCAGAACTAATATCACCTGTGTTTGACAGTCCTAGAAAAATGCTTACAGAAATGAAAAGTTTATTTGACTGGAGTGAAAAAAACTTTGGCACTAATAATTCAACAGGACTTCACGTCACAATGAGTTGGCAAGGTAAAAAAGCAGAACAAAATAAATTAAAAATGGCACTACTGTTAGGTGATGAATATTTACTTGCAGAGTTTGGCAGACTTAGAAACAGTTATACAAAAAGTCAATATCGAAATGTATTAAAATATGCAGAAGGTATGAAACGTGGAGATGCAAAGAGTTTTAAACAGTTTGAAGCAATACTGTCCAAAGGTATAGATACTGGTAAGTTTAATAGTATACATTTCAAAGGCGAAAAAGACAATGACTCAGAAAACAATCTTGTAGAGTTTAGAATAGCCGGTGGTACAGATTATAACACAATGTATG
>Ga0213861_10001298_pt1 | contig 22095 bp, 21 predicted proteins | sample PICome_4_FD_160110 | JGI IMG/M metagenome (GOLD analysis project Ga0213861, IMG submission 160110) | Coastal seawater microbial communities near Pivers Island, North Carolina, United States - PICO131 | ecosystem: Environmental > Aquatic > Marine > Coastal | place: USA: North Carolina... | reverse complement strand
GTGGCATTCCCGAGACATCTTGCCCCGTTTGCAGCGCCTGGTAAACACGGTTTGGCATGAGTGGCATGTCAACATTGCGAACACCTGTGTGCTCAATGGCGCTCATCACCGCGTTCACGAACGCGGCAGGCCCCGCCACCGTTGCGCATTCACCAACACCCTTAGCCCCAATTGGATGGTGCGGGCACGGAGTGACCACCTCATGCAACTCAAAACCGGGAGTCTCCCACGAAGTGGGGATTAGGTAGTCCATGTAGTTGGCTCCAATGCAGTTACCCTCTTCGTCGAAAGTCATGTACTGCATGTTGGCCATGGCGTATGCCTCGGTGAGTCCACCCATTACCTGTCCTTCGACAATCATTGGGTTGATTCGCACACCGCAGTCGTCCACGGCAACGAAGTTCAAGACATCCCAAACGCCCGTTTGTGCATCTACTTCTACTTTGCAGAAATAGGCGGCGAATGGCCACGTCAAGTTGGGAGGATCGTAGTAAGAAGTGTTTTCTAATCCCGGCTCCAGACCGTCTGGCACATTGCTGTAGGCGGCGAGTGCACAATCCTGAATGGTCACGCCGCGTTCTTGATTGCCGCGAACATAAAACCGCCCTAACTCCCACTCAATATCCTCTTCAGAAACCTCAAGAAGGTGTGCTGCAATTTTGCGCGCCTTGGCTCGAATCTTGCGAGAAGCCATAGCGACGGCTGCACCAGCTACCGGTGTTGATCGCGATGCGTAGGTTCCCATTCCGAACGGCGCCGTGTCAGTATCACCTTCCTCTATGACGATGTCGTCGGCAGGAATTCCGAGTTCGTGGGCCACGATTTGCGCCCAAGTTGTCTCGTGACCTTGGCCTTGAGTCTTCGCACCAGTGCGCAGGATTGCCTTACCGGTCATGTGCACACGCAATTCAGCGGAGTCAAACATCTTGATACCGATGATGTCGTATTCCCGACTATTTCCTGCACCAAGTGGCTCAGTCATGGTCGAAATTCCAATACCGAGTAACTTGCCGCGCTTACGAGCGTCTTCCTGCTCCTGTTTAAAAGTGCTGTACCCGATTGCCTCCAAGCCAACATCGAGGCATTTTTCGTACTGACCAGAGTCGGTGAGGAAACCAAAAGCGGTGCGATAAGGAAACATGTCGTCGCGGACCAAGTTCACTCGACGAAACTCTGCTTGATCCATGCCGAGGTCATTCGCTGCCGCATGCATCATGCGCTCTTGGAAGAACATAGCTTCGGTGACCCTAAATGAGCATCGATATGCCACACCTCCAGGAGCCTTGTTCGTGTAATAACCCTCGCTGACAAGGTGGCCAGTAGGTATGTCATAGCAGGCAAATGTTGAATGCATCAAACCAATTTTGAACTTCGTAGGTTGAGCATCAGCGAAAAAGGCACCGTGATCAGAAATCGTGTGCATTCGCATTCCGAGGATTTTTCCATCTTTTCGAAGGGCCAACTCTCCTTCAAGATAAACATCGCGACCAAAACCGGTAGAAATTAAGTTACTTGATTTGTCTTCAACCCACTTGACGGGGCGTTCAGTCAGGATTGACGCAAGAATCGAAATAACGTATCCCGGATAGATGGGAACTTTATTTCCAAATCCGCCACCAAGATCGGGGGAGATAATCCGGATCATGTGCTCAGGTAACTCAGCAACCATGGCCACCGCAGCTCGAACAATGTGAGGTGCCTGCGAAGTCATGTAGACGGTTAATTTCCCGCTGGATCGATCATAATCCGCGATTGAGCCACAGGTTTCTAATGGGGACGGATGAGAGCGGGGATAGTGCAGATCAATCTTTGACACGACATCTGCCTGCGCAAAAGCTCGGTCGGTTGCTTCCTTGTCGCCAATCTCCCAATCGAAGATCTTATTTGACGTTTGGTTCTCTTTGTCGTCGCGGATCAGGGGTGCGTCGGGGCTCTGAGCCTGAATCGGATTAACAATAACCGGTAACTGTTCGTATTCAACCACGATCTTGTCGAGTGCATCTCTGGCGATGTACGGGTTGTCTGCAACAACCGCTGCGACCTCTTGTCCCTGAAAACGAACCTTGTCTGTTGCGAGCACTGCTTGTGTGTCATAAGAAAGGGTTGGCATCCAGGCCAGGTTTCGAGCAGCCATGGTCTCTCCGGTCATGACAAGTCGAACTCCGGGAACCTCCCAAGCCGCACTGGTATCAATAGATTTAATGCGGGCGTGTGCCACTGGGCTGCGCAGAATTTCCACGTGCAACATTCCGGGCAATACAATGTCATCAACGTAACGACCCTTACCACGGATGAAACGGTTGTCTTCTACACGGCGGCGACTCGCACCCATGCCACCAATTTTGAGTTCGTCGAGCGGTGCCATCATGCCTCCTGGTTTTGTTCGCGCATTTTCTTTGCAGCCCAAAGAACTGACTTAACGATGTTTTGGTAGCCGGTGCAGCGGCACAGGTTGCCAGACAATGCCCAACGAACTTCGTCTTCGGTTGGATCGGGATTTCGTTCCAGCAGCGCCTTGGCTGAGAGCATCATGCCGGGAGTGCAGAACCCGCATTGGAGACCGTGCTCCTCTTTGAATCCTTCTTGAATAGGGTGCAATTCGCTTGCGGTAGCAAGGCCTTCCACCGTTTCGACTTCTCGACCGTTTGCCTGAACCGCTAATACGGTGCAGCTCTTAACGGGACGGCCATCCATCAACACCGTACATGCGCCGCAACCGGACGTGTCGCAACCACTGTGCGTTCCAGTGAGTTGCAATGCTTGGCGCAACAGGTGCGCGAGGAGGAGTCGTGGTTCCACATCAACGGTTCTATCCGTTCCGTTTACATTTACCGTGATCCGGCGAACTTCCACTCCTGCAGCAGGCGCTGCCTGTACTTCGTCATAGAGGCTAGTCATGTTCAGGCTGCTTTCTGCTCGCTGTTGGCAATGTTGGACAGAATCCGGGTGACAAATGTTTCCACGATGTGGCGCTTATATGAAGAAGATCCCCTGTGATCGGTGCGCGGTTCCGCTGCAGCAGCAACTGCCTCGGCCGCTTCTTTAATGCTCTCCGAATTCAAGGACTTACCCACCAATACTGAGATTGCATCATTTGCATCAATGGTCCGGCCACCGACTCCAGCAAGTGCACAGCCGGCACGCGTCACAATGTCACCGTCAACGTCCAGGGCCACTGCAACCGAAGCAGTGGCGAAGTCACCGACGCGACGCTCCAACTTTAAGTAACCGCCGAGAGCCTTCCCCTTAGCCGGCGGAACGATCGCTTCTACGGCAACCTCATTAAACGCGAGGGCATTGACAAATGGCCCTAGGACGAAGTCACGTGCTTTAATTTCCCTGCGACCATTTGGTCCCTGTGCAATGATTTTTCCTCCAAGGGCAATCATTGTTGCGGACCAATCACCCTGCGGGTCAGCGTGGCACAGTGAACCAACAAAAGTTCCGCGCGTACGCACGATTGGATCTGCCACAAGAGAGGATGCCTGAGACAACGTGGGGAAATTTCCAAGAATTTTGCTAAATTCCAAATCCTCGTGTCGACATAAGGCTCCAATGCGCAACGTCCCGTCGGGATCAACGCGGTGGTACTCCAGACCGGGAATCCCGTTTATGTCGACCACGCGCGCTGGAGATGCGAAGCGAAGTTTTAGCATCGGGATCAGGCTCTGTCCTCCTGCTAATACTTTTGCCTCACCGCCATTTTGGTCAAGTATCGCAATAACTTCTTCGACCGAAGTTGGTGCGTCGTAGGAAAATCGTGACGGATACATTCGTTCCTTTCCTCTCTTAGCGACCGCTGTCGGGGACTGCTGTTGGCATGGAATCTGCATCGGGATCAGGGCGTGGCTCTTGGTGCGGCGGCCAAGGGCCTTGAACGGGTTGGCCCGCAACTTTCAGGAATTCAACGAACTGTGGAAAAGCCCACACCGTTGGGCTCGCGCCAGTTTTCGGGGCGTTTTCAATGAGAGCAAACATTCGCGGGTTTCCGCGTTCCTGCCCTGAAGATTCAACCGGCATATTTAACCCCTTGAGCTCACTTGCATCCATGGATACCTGACAGATGTTGAAAGTATTGCAAGCGTAGGCCTCGGATGCAGGATTTGCAGGGAAATTCTAAATTATTTTTTTATTGCCGATGAACCGCGATTGCTTCGGCCACAATCGCGACCGCAATTTCTTCGGGCGTGGCAGCATTGATATCAAGACCTGCAGGTCCATGTACTCTGGACAAATCCGTCACATCACGATAAGCGAGCCAGTCGGCCCGGGAGTTCTGCATTGCCACCGAACCCAGCGCCCCTATGTACCCCGCATCACTTCCCAAAGCGGCCATCAGGCACCCCGATGAAACTTCGACATCATGACCCAACACAACCACAGAATCGACCGGAGACAGGGTGGCGGCCAGCCCTGCCACCGCATCGGGGCGCGGCTCAATGACAACCTTCCATTTAATTAGGGCGGCCTGCGCGGCGAGCGCGTCGGCGACAGGTCCGCCTCCCGCAACTATCAATCGGGGGGTTGGGGCGAGAACCGTTGTAATTGAATCAATTTCCACGTTAACCAACGGTCGCGCATCTGCGCCGCCGGGCTCAATATTTATAGCCGTAACCATATCTTTCGACATTGACGCTACAACAACCAAAGAACTGTGATTAAGTAAAAGTGACCAAGTCTGGGATGGGAACTGTTCCGCGGGAACTACAAGGAACTGCACGGGGGTTCCTGCGGGGAGTTCGCAAATGAGGCTTTCCATCTCACTCACTACATGGTCCACCAGACGACCAGTGGATAGGCGCCGGGCTGCCGCGTCGGTCAGCAAACCATCAAATGCGCCGGATGCTAACCGGCCAATCCTTCCTCCACCCGGGGTTAAGGCCAATGCTTGATCGGATGCATTCGGCAACACCATCCAGGCAACATCCGCTCGTGTGCCCGAACGAACACATGCTGCGACACTCAAAGCGATGTCATACAACTCAATCACCTCTTCCTGAATTTGGTTCCCATATCGACCCATTGCGAATAAATGGATGATAGCCAAGCAGCGGCACAATACAAGTTGTTTGAATAACTCCATGGAATGGACTTAGACTTGGATCACGATGCGAGAAGTAATCACTGAACTATTAGCCGCTCATCAATCTGGTGGCGCTGCGATGGCCACCGTTGTCCAAACTTGGCGCTCCGCTCCCAGACCTGCTGGAGCATCGATGCTGGTCACACCCGAAGGTGAAGCTGTTGGCAGTGTTAGCGGCGGCTGTGTTGAAGGTGCTCTCTTTGAAGTCTGCAACGAAGTAATCGCAGACGGCACTCCCCGATTCGAACATTACGGGGTCAGTGACGATGATGCCTTTGCGGTAGGACTGACCTGTGGCGGAATTCTGGAAGTTTTTATTGAGCCAGTAAATCAAGACACCTGGCCAGAACTGCCTGAGGTAGCCGCTCGGATTGACCGAGGTGATCCCGTTTGTATCGCAACGATCATCAAGGGTCCCCATTTTGTTGGCCGACACTTAGTGATTCACCCTGATTCAACGGCTGGTTCACTGGGGACGGATCGCCTCAATGACACGGTTCGAGACGATGCACTGGGCATGTTGGCCGCAGGGCTCACGGGAACAATTGAATATGGACCCGAGGGTGAACGCCTCGGTGAAGGATTAACCGTATTCGTGGCGAGCTTCGCCCCACCGGCGCGAATGTTTGTTTTTGGTGCCATCGATTTTTCAGCAGCTTTGGTTCGGGTTGCCAAACTCCTCGGTTATGTCGTGACAGTCTGCGATGCTCGCCCAATTTTTGCCACGGTCAAACGTTTTCCTGAGGCCGATCAGGTTGTAGTTGATTGGCCACACCGCTGGCTTGAACAACAGGAAGTTGATGAACGAACCGTTATCGCTGTCCTCACACACGATCCAAAGTTTGATGTCCCCGCTCTCAAGGTCGCATTAGGAACCAAAGCTGGCTACATAGGTGCAATGGGTTCGCGGCGAACCCACGAAGATCGAGTGACCCGGTTGCGAGAGGCTGGAGTTTCCGATTCTGAACTTGCGCGCATACATTCACCAATTGGACTCGATATTGGCGCTCGCACTCCCGAAGAAACCGCAATCAGTATTTGCGCCGAGATCGTTCAACACCGCTGGGGCGGTGGTGGTCAACCACTCGCGCGCACAAGCGGGCCAATTCACCCAGGTGCCCCGCGTTGAGTGTCACGGTAAATCTATATGCCGCGGCGCGTCATGCAGCTCAGCAAAATTCACTCACCGTGGAAGCTGCATCCCTTGTCGAAGTTAAAGCAGAGTTGATTCAACAAATTCCTGGCTTGGCATCGGTGATCCCTCAATGTTCCTTCATTGTCGACGGTCATTCATTTGGAAGATCGGGCGACTGCGATGTTCGTGCGGGGCAACACATTGATGTTATGCCGCCATTTTCTGGCGGATAAACTCATCCACCAATTGCGCTCATGGGGCGGTCAGGCTTGATGAAGCCAGGATCATTTATTCCATGTCCCGGTAACTTTGACTTAGTAACCGACTCAATTATTGCCTGCACTCCTGCATGGATATCTGACTGAGGAAGGCCCGAGCGCAGAATCGCGCGCACATCTGTTTCGTCACGGGCGAAGAGGCAGTTTCGAAATTGGCCATCGGCAGTCAACCTCAAGCGGTCACATGCTGCACAGAACGGTCTGGTCACACTTGCGATAATCCCCACTGTTTCCGGCCCACCGTCAACGTAGAACTCTTCCGCTGGCGCAGATCCTCGACTTGGGACAGGGGTCAATTCAAACTCACGTTCAAGTTCGCTCTGGATTTCATCTGCCGTGACCATGACTGGACGAGCCCACAGGTCACCGGCATCCAGTGGCATTTGCTCGATGAATCGAAGATTCCAATCATTGGCTAATGCATGCCGCAGCAGAGGAATTGCTTCGTCGTCATTCACTCCTTTGAGCAGGACCGCATTAACTTTGAGCGGTGTAAGACCTGCCGCCTTTGCCGCCTCGATTCCTTCAATGACGTCATGGAATCGATCACGGTGAGTCATCTCGTTAAATCGTGTTGGGTCAAGCGTGTCCAGTGACACATTGACTCGCGCAAGCCCAGCGTCTTTGAGCTCTTGAGCGACCTCGGCCAACCGCAGTGCATTTGTTGTTAGAGAAATACGAGGCGGTTGGGGTAATTCGTTTATTCGACGTACTACATCAACAATGTCACGACGCAAGAGTGGTTCACCACCCGTCAGTCGCACCTGAGTGATACCAGCCTCAACACAGAGTCCGATTACCGTGACGAGTTCATCAGTTGTCAGGAGTTTGTCGTTCGCGATCCAGTCCGAGAAATCCGCAGGCATGCAGTAGGTGCAGCGCAATGAACAACGGTCGGTTAATGACACGCGCAAATCACGATGCACACGACCATAAGTATCAACGAGTTGTTTCGTTCCATTCACGCGCAATTCACCCACTCGTCGGTTCCATCGGCAAAAAACTGGTGCTTCCACACGGGAAGCTTCTCTTTTACTAGGTCAACTAAAGCACCCGCCGCTATAAATGCATCACCGCGGTGTGAACTAGCCACAACTACAACCAATGCAGCCTGGCCAATTGGGATCTCACCCACCCTGTGGACCACGGCAATTCCCGTGACGTTTGAGTCTGCCGCAAAGTCATTGACGACCGTTTCTAAAACCTCCTGTGCGGATGGGTGACCTTCATAGGTCAAAGAAACCACCTTCCGCCCATGGTCGTGGTCTCTCACATCTCCGCTGAATAAGACAACCGCTCCAGTGGTTGCATCACTTACCAGCGCTTTCATCGCCTGAGCATCGATCTCTGACTCGCTCACTTCGGCATGGTGAACAACGGCTGGCATAGTCCGCTCATTATGGTGGAGCATGGTCGATTTAGCCAATACAGCCTGTCTCGTTCTTGCTGCAGGGAGTGGCCAAAGATTCGGTGGGCCAAAAGCGCCATTCGTTTTCGAAGGTGAACGTCTCGTTGATCGTGGTGTTCGCATCCTGCGCGAAGCAGGACTAACCAATGTTTATGTTGTGCTCGGCGCATGGGTTGGTGACGTTCCGCAGGCAACGGTGATTGAAAATCCCGACTTTTCTTTGGGCATGTCCTCTAGTTTGCGCGCCGGGCTTGTATTCCTCTTGACCCAGGAACCTCAACTTGATCGAGTCGTCATCACTCTCGTGGATCACATAGGACTCAGTGCCGCAGCCATCACCGAGATTACCGACGCGCAAGGGGATCTCATTCAAGCAACCTACGAGGGCGAAATCGGTCACCCCGTTGTCATTGGGCGTGAACATTGGTCAGCACTAATAAACGAGATTGCCGGTGACATGGGAGCCAAGAATTACCTTACGAGAAATAACGCCACTCGAATTGAACTCGGGAAATTTGCAACCAATACCGATTTGGACCACCGACCGACTTAACGCATCACGGTATTTCTTTTTCCCTTCGCTCCCATGAACACGGTGAGCAGTTGAACGGTATCTTCACCCTTATTGATCCCGTTGTAATTGGTCTTCACGGCCTGCATTGTTGAACTACCAGCTGGAAATTCCTTGGTGACACCGGCTTCATACTCGACGGTGTAAGTGCCGCTGAGAACATAAACAAATGTGGGGACCGGGTGCAACTGCCAACCGGTTTCCTGACCGGGTTCTAGTGTCGTGATTGCACTGGACACTTGCGCAACACCCTTTTTGGGATACACCAACTTTTGATCAAGAACCGTGATCTCTTGGTCGATCATGAGTTGTTGAGTCCCTATGACTTCGACGGTATTTGGTGCATCAGGTGAAGTATCTGCTGTGTCACCGCCCCCACCACATGCGGTCACTAGAGTTCCTACTAGCGCCAGCACAATTAGTCCCCGTGTGGTCGGACCTGATTTTGATAACAACACCGTAACAACCTAACCCAATTTGGGAGTTCACGAGCAAAAAATGCCATTTTTACCAGGATTCCTCACCCCATCGCGAAGTGTTCCGGTTACCCGGTGGCGCTCAGAATCACGCTGGAGTTCCAAGCCCAGCACCCTAGCGATTCTGATTATTGGGTTGTGGATTTTCGGTACGGGCGAGGCACTGCTGATCATTTCAGATCTTGGAGTTGGCCCCTGGACCGTCTTCGCTCAAGGCCTCAATGTCAGGACCGGGCTGAGTATTGGGGCAACCACATTCATTATTAGCGTTGTTGTACTCCTCGCCTGGATTCCGTTGAAGGAACGCCCAGGTCTTGGCACTATTGCCAATGCGATCGTGATTGCAACGGCACTTCAAGTGATGAGCACGATCCTGCCGCATCCGACAAACACAGTTGTGAAATTCCTCGTTGTGATCGCGGGGATCGCATGTGTGGGAATTGGTAGCGGGTTGTACCTGACCACGAACTTGGGCCCGGGGCCCCGTGACGGCATGATGACCGGAATTCACTTTCGCACTGGATGGCCTGTTGCCCGGGTGCGTTTGGGTATTGAAATTGGCGCCTTAACCGTTGGCTGGTTCCTTGGTGGAACAGTGGGAATTGGAACAGTTCTCTTTGCAGTGCTCGTCGGCCCCTTTGTGGCCTATGGCCTAAAAGCAGTCGGTGTTCTTGCCGGAGCAAAGACGGTAATCGAAACCGATGAAGAACCAGAACTGGATGCTTAACCGGTAAATACGTACCAACAAAAAAAATGGTCGCCGTGAGTATTTCACCCACGGCGACCATTAACCCATCAACTTGATGGCGTGAACTATTTACGCAAGATCAAAACGATCGAGCATCATGACCTTGTTCCAAGCGGACACAAAGTCACACACGAACTTGCCCTGTGCGTCATTGCCGGCGTAGACCTCAGCGATTGCGCGCAACTGAGAGTTTGAACCAAATACGAGGTCCACTCGGCTGGCCATCCACTTGAGTTCACCGGTTGCACGGTCTGTGCCTTCGAAAAGGTCGGCACTTTCAGTGTCCCCCGTGACCGGCTTCCACTGCGTTGACATATCGGTCGTATTGATGAAGAAGTCGTTGGTCAACGTTTCCTTCTTATCCGTCAAGATGCCCACCTGTGAACCATCGAAGTTCGCATTCATGGCGCGCATGCCGGCAACGAGCACCGACATTTCCGGTGCACTGAGTGTGAGCAGATTCGCTTTGTCCACGAGCAGCTTCTCAGCCGGACGCACCAAGGCCTTGCCCAAGTAATTGCGGAAGCCGTCAGCTACGGGCTCAAGAACCGCAAATGACTCAATATCTGTCATTTCCTGGGTTGCATCGGTGCGACCTGGTGTGAAAGGAACCGTAACGGTTTCACCGGCGTTACTGGCAGCTTTTTCAACTCCAGCGCAACCTGCAAGGACAATGAGATCAGCCATGGAGACGGTCTTGGCACCTGCATTGAATTCCTTGGCGATTCCTTCGAGTGTTCCCAGCACCTTGGAAAGTTGGGCCGGGTTGTTGACCGCCCAATCACGCTGTGGTTCCAAGCGAATCCGGGCACCGTTTGCGCCACCCCGCTTGTCAGTTCCGCGGAATGTTGATGCTGAAGCCCATGCGGTGGACACGAGTTCGGAAACGCTCAATCCACTAGCCAACACCTGTGCCTTGAGTGCGGCAATGTCGGCATCATCGATCAATGCACCCTCAACTGCCGGGACGGGATCCTGCCAAATGAAGATCTCACTGGGAACCTCGGAGCCAACATAACGGGTGATCGGTCCCATATCTCGGTGGGTCAGTTTGAACCACGCTTTTGCAAAGGCGTCTGCCAACTCGGCGGGGTTTTCATGGAAGTGACGGGAGATCTTTTCGTAGATCGGATCAACCCGCATTGCCATATCTGCCGTGGTCATCATGGGTGCATGACGCTTATTGGGGTTATGCGCGTCCGGTACATCTTCCGAACCAGCGCCACCCACCGGTGTCCACTGTTGGGCACCCGCAGGGCTGTGGGTGAGCTCCCATTCGTGTCCGAACAAGGTGTCGAAGTAACTGTTATCCCACGTGGTTGGTGTTGGCGTCCATGCGCCTTCAATGCCACTTGAAATCGTGTCTTCCCCATTACCGGTTCCGAAGGAGCTCTTCCAGCCCAGACCCATCTCTTGCAGCGGGGCGCCTTCAGGCTCTGCACCAACGTACTTACTGGGATCTGCGGCGCCGTGGGCTTTACCGAATGTGTGTCCACCCGCGACAAGGGCAACTGTTTCGTAGTCGTTCATTGCCATGCGGGCGAAGGTTTCTCGGATGTCTCGCCCTGAAGCCATGGCGTCAGGGACTCCGTTGGGGCCTTCGGGGTTGACGTAGATCAAGCCCATTTGAACTGCTGCTAGTGGATTTTCTAATTCCCGATCACCCGTGTAACGGTTGTCGGCCAACCATTCATGCTCGGCGCCCCAGTAGGTTTCATCGGGCTGGAACACGTCAGCGCGTCCGCCACCGAATCCGAAAGTCTCAAAGCCCATTGACTCAAGGGCGACGTTTCCGGTCAGAATAAATAGATCTGCCCACGAGAGATTCTTGCCGTACTTCTGCTTGACCGGCCAGAGGAGACGACGAGCTTTGTCCAAGTTGACGTTGTCGGGCCAGCTGTTCAGAGGCGCGAAGCGCTGCATGCCGTTTCCGCCACCACCGCGACCGTCTGTGGTGCGGTATGTGCCGGCTGAGTGCCATGCCATACGAATGAAGAACGGGCCGTAATGACCGTAGTCTGCTGGCCACCATTCTTGTGAGTCGGTCATGACCTTGGTGAGGTCTGCTTTTACTTCAGCAAGATTTAGGGTTGCGAACGCCTGAGCGTAATCAAAATCCTCGCCCATCGGATTGCCGGATGGTGGGTTTTGATCGAGGACTCGCAAGTTCAGTTGATTGGGCCACCAATCGTCATTCTGCGTTCCGCCAACACCTGCTCCATGCATTACTGGACATTGCGATTCAGTGCTAAGTGCTTCAGTGCTCATAGAAACTCTTCCTTCTGCCGTGGGTTACCTACATTCTGGCTCACAATTTCCCATAAGTCTAATGAATAAAATTTTATGTAGCATAATCTGAAGTTATGGACTTTGATCGCCGAAAATGGCACCCGACCTACCCCCAACTTCGAGCCTTCGTTGCAGTAACCCAGGAGGGCAGTTTTGGTGCCGCCGCCAATGCGCTTGGCATCAGCCAACCCGCGGTCAGCGTCCAAATACGGGATTTGGAAGCTGCGCTTGGTTTCCCCCTACTTCAGCGAGGATCCCGAGGTGTCGAACTCACCTCGGTCGGGGCATCCCTAATCCCATTCGCCCGACGCGCACTTGAAGCCCTCGCTGATTTCACCACAGCATCAGCACCACACGGAGTTGACTCGGTCCTGCGGTTGGGTGCTATCCCAACGCTTGCCCCATATTTGTTGCCCAAAATAGTTGCCGGCCTTGGCAGCACAATCTCCCTTCAACTTTCAGAACAACGCACGGACGTCCTTCTTAATTCATTGCGTGACCACTCAATTGACATAGCCCTTCTCGCGCTTCCCATCGCACCCTCTGACATTGAAACTTTGGAACTGTTCACCGACACATTTCACCTCGCAGTTCCTATCGACCACCCTTGGGCTGGGTCAACCGGAATCGACCTCGGTGACGTTAACGAATTCCCTGTGCTTTTAATTGAAGATGGTCACTGCCTCCGCGGTCAAGCCGAAGAGATTTGCGCAAACGCCAAGATTTCGAATACCTATGATGTAGGCGCAGCTGGGCTTGCCACGGTGTGTCAAATGGTGGCCGCCGGCAACGGAGTAACTCTTCTCCCCGAGTGCGCTGTTGAACTCGAAGCCCGAATCGGTACAGGTATTGCGATAGCGAGCATCGCGGATCCTCAACCATTTCGCACAATCGGCTTGGCTTGGAGTAAAAATGCAGTCCAGAAGGATCGACTATTTGAACTCTCAGCAATTATCAAACAATTGCTCATGCCAATCTTGGCTCCGCACACTGAGTAAGATCTCCGTATGAATCCGGAAGATGAAAAACCTCACACCGACTTCAAGGTTCGGGAATTACGCAAACTTCGCTTCTCCGCAACCCTGCAAATTTTTGCTGCAGTATTTTTTGCCGGGGCCGCATTCATTATCGGATCAGCCCAAGGTTGGGGGCTCATGTCCGCGGTTTTCATTGCACTAGCAACTGCCAATATTGTCTTCTTCATTTATATTCGAAAAGCGATGAAGTCACTTTAATTACGTCAACTAGGAATTATACGCGAGCAAGACGGCAGCACCTAGGGCCATTAATACACCCACACTTTGCAATCGATTCATGCGCTCCTTGATCACCACTCGAGCAAGGACAACCGTTGCCGCTGGGTACAGCGAACCAAGTACAGCGACAATGGACAGAAGTCCACGTTGGCTCGCCAATTGGAAGAGGCCGTTTGCAGTCGAGTCGAGAACTCCGGTGATTATCGCAAGTTTCCAGGGAAAAGTTGACTTATTGAACGACCGAACGACCACTACGACGAACGTGATCATGATGATCGTCGAGAACCAGCGTCCCAGGGTTGCAACCCACACACCTGAATCAACAGGCGCCAGACCAATAATGGTGAGGTAAAAACCGATAGCAATCCCAGATGCGATCGCCAAGCCGATTGCAAAAATCGGTGTTCTTCCATGATGGTGCGCCGACTCGCGACTCACAAGAGTGACCGCAATGACGGCTAATCCCATCCCTGCGAAGGCATACGCTGACGGCTGCTCTCCTCGGAACAGCCCCACCAAAACAGGAACGGCACCGCTCATAACTGCCGTTATGGGCGAAACAACCCCCATTTGACCACGTACCAATGCGGCATACAGCAACGTAATCGCAATAGTGCCAACTACACCAGCAAGTATCGAGATACCAATCAGGTCGGTACTCAGTGTTCCAGGAACAACAAAGATCGCTAGGAAAGTGATCGCGATGGCGCCGGAAGGATAAGAAACAGCGAGAACTTGAGTTGCGCCAGCTCGCCTTGCAGCCAGTCCTCCGAGAAAGTCGGCTACACCCCAAGACAAACTGGAAATAAGTGCGAGCAGCGCTGCCACGCGCACCTTCTTTCCTGTTTTACCGGCCTAGTTAATAGGGACAACCGGCAAAGGGTAGTGCAACCTCGCGCAGCCTCATGCTTTAGATCAACACCTCACCAAGGAATTCGCCGTCTGAGACACCCGGCAAAATCAAATAGGCAGCCGAGCCAATCGTGGTGACCCACCTATTCATGGCATCTGATTGCGCGATCCGATCCTGCATGGGAATAAAAGACTTCGCGGGATTCTTTGTATACGCGGCAAAAAGCAACCCCATGTCTATGGAACCGTCAGTCAATTCAACGTTGTAGTTGTACGGCCGACGCAAGATCATCTCTTCGGTTGTTGCTGCATGTGCCACACGGATATGTGCATTTCGAGAAATAACTGGCAGCCCATCCGAGCCAACCGCATCAAAATCAACCGGGTCACTTTGACTTTCACCTGTGAGCGGAGCACCCGTTTCTATCGAACGCCCAACGACAATTTCTTTGGCACTGCGATCCAGTACATCCCAGTCATCCATCAACATCCGGATCCTTCGCAGAACTAGAACGGTTCCACCATCAGCCCAGGAACCGTCATCAATCCAAACTGCCTGCGCATATTGATCGAGGGTCGGATTAACTGTTCCGTCAACCTGACCCATTTGATTTCGACTCGCGTTTCCACCTTCTGCCGCAGGTGTAGGCGACAGAAAACCCGACTGCACCCATGCGGTCGTGGTTAACGTAGACAAGTCTTTCGTAATCATCCGATGCGCGTGGGAAAGGGTCAGCGGATCATCAGAGCCAATCTGGACTACAAGATCACTCTGCCCCCACTGAGCATCCAATGCATCCGTCTTAAACGCTGGTATCTCGGGGAAAGAAGTAGGAATGTCAATACCAAGTTCCTTGATGAATGATCGACCCAATCCCAATGTGATACTCAATCGAGCCGGGTTTGCGGCAATCTCGGGCTCAGTATCACCCAGTGCACCTTCGCCTTGCGTTAGACGAGCAGCGTCATCCGTGAGAATCCGCCCAATGGCTTCTAGAGCATCCCTGCTGGGATCGTTTACGTTGAGCCCAAGGAATTTTGTGTACACCTGGGCAGTCGTTTCTACACCTGCTTGGTGCACACCATAAAAAGGCGTCTTAATCTTCGCGGTCGAACTGGACTCCTTAGTCACAGGTTGAGCAATTAATGGGCTCTCATTCGCACTAATACCGCCGAGTGCGTATCCACCGGCGCCGCCAACGATTGCGGCACCGGTGAATGCGAAGAGGCCTCGACGGGTAATCCCGTTGGTGGCCATTGATTTACATCCCTGACATGCCGGAATGTGCTGGGTCATACGACTCATTGGCACCAGCGAAGACCTTGCCTAATGCCCTAAAGCGAAGTTGCTCGGCGTTTGAACCAATCAACATAATTGGCACCATGGTTCCGGCGGTTATTGGCTTTTTCAAGTTCATGAACATTATGTGATCCCCACCCGGCTTGAGCTCAACCGTTTTTCCTGCAGGGATCAATAAGCCGGTCGCAAGTTGTTGCATGACCATCGTGCCCTCGGCGTTCATCGTCATCTGGTGCAACTGATCAAGTGTTGAAAACGCGTTTGATCGAGCCGCAATTATCCGAATGTCTTTCTTAGTCGGATTCGTAATCATGCCAAATGCGGCAGTCATCCCACTGTCCGCGATCTTCACCCACATGTCTTTGGTCTTCAATGGTGATGAACTTTTAGGAAGGGCTTTTGACCAACGAGCGGTGGGTAGACAGACGTAGGATTTGTCTTTCACAATTACTGAGCCACCGGTCATAGCTGGACTAATGGCACAGGTTGAACCTGGCTTTGGCGCTGAAACAGCATTTGCTGCCCCAAGTCCGCTAGAACCAACAAGGAGTACAGCTGAAATTGACAATATTGATACGATTTTTTTCACAAGAATCCTCAAATAAGTTTGAATAAGTATTGAACAGAAGGGTCTTACGCACAAAGTGCGTATACAGTGCGGGAGCTGAAAGGTGGCCCCCGCGAGACATCTGTTCTTACTAAGTATTCCTGCGTGAATTCTGCGTCACTCCCCGTTGACATGCTGTCAATGCCAAGCTCCGGGATGACTGTGATGTAAATCCCGCCAATGATCGCGGCGACCATTCGAGCCCATGCCGCATAGAGCGAGTCCAAGAACACAATCGCGCTCATTGCAATGACCGCCGCGAGACCATGCCAGAACAGCATTGCGGCCGAAGGCATGAAACCACCTGCACTCGAATGCCCAACGGAATGTGGGGTCACCGACAAGGCCATGTGGATAAGTAACTCGGTTCCAAAAATCGACACTACGAGTGGAACTCGTTTAAGTGCACCGCGCGAAATGGGAATAGCACATCCAAATCCCAGTAAAATCGCGATTCCAAAACCCGTGATTGAAATTGAGCCGGCAGCCGTCGAGTGCGCGATAATTCCCACAACAAGCAAGACTGATCCGATCAGGGCCAGGCGCGACCTGTGGGACATATCCGAAACGTACCGTATCTACTCCTTGGTTTACACGATTAGTCAGAAAAAACTTGACTACCTGTGCTGCTAGACATGGACGACTGCCGCCTCATCCCCTGCGGCCATGTCCTTCTTGGACACTTTAACCAAAACCACCCAGATGATTCCGGCCAGCGCCAAGATGCCTGCGCCCCACATGAATGCATCAACGTAGCCTTCAACTTGCGCATTCGCGTCAAATGGATCGACGTTGTTTGCAATCACGTACGCGGCCGTAGCGCTCGTAGCGATCGTGTTCAAAAATGCGATACCAATTGAGCCACCGATTTGCTGACTGGTGTTCAGTACGGCTGATGCAACACCTGCATCATGATTCCCCACTGCGAATAGCGCCGTTGCCGAAAGTGGTACGAAGATCAAGCCCATGCCGAGGCTAATAATGATCAGTGCTGGCAAGATGTTCGGCCAGTAGGAACTTGCGGCGCCCAATTGGGTCAGCAACAGCATTCCAACAGTTGCCAAAATGAACCCACTGAAAGTCACATAGCGCGGGCCGAAACGCGGGAGCAATTGACTTGCAATACCCGCGCTGACGATCACACCGGCCGAGAAGGGAAGGAATAGCAGGCCAGCTTTGAGTGGCGTGTAACCCAACACGATTTGGAAGAAGTAGGTCAAGAAAAGGAACATGGCAAAAAGCCCTATACCCACAAAGAAACTAGCGAGATAGGCACCGCCGCGATTACGATTCTTAATAATTGCCAGCGGCAGCAATGGGTGACTGGACCGACTCTCAATAAAGAAGAAGACAACCAACAACACGATAGATGCGCCGATGAAGAACAGGGTGCTTCCACCCGTCCAACCTTCTGACTCGGCCTTGGTGATTCCGTACACCAACGAAACGAGTCCAAGGGTCGCCGTAATTGCGCCCGGGATGTCATATTTTGTATCCCCCGTTGCCCGACTTTCTTTAACATACGCGAGACCAAGGAAGACTGCGATCAGTGCAATGGGCACGTTGACCAGGAGCGTCCAGTGCCATGAGGCATATTCGGTCAGAATTCCACCTAGTACCAGCCCAATTGCTGCGCCAGCACCAGAAAGTGCGCCATAAACACCAAAGGCTTTTGCCCGTTCCTTAGACTCGGTAAACGTAACCGAGATCAAACTCAGGGCCGCTGGGGCAAGTAGAGCCGCAAAGACGCCTTGCAATCCACGGGCGGCAAAGAGCATTTCCGCATTAACAGAAACGCCACCCAGAGCCGAAGCTGCTGCAAAACCAATCAGCCCGACGATGAACATTCGCTTGCGTCCTTGGAAGTCAGCGATCCGCCCTCCTAGGAGAAGGAGTCCCCCAAATGCAAGTGTGTAGGCGGTGACCACCCATTGACGGTCCGCGTCACTGATCCCAAGATCGGCCTGCATGCTGGGAAGTGCAATATTCACAATTGAAGCGTCGAGGACAACCATTAACTGGGCGATCGCGATCACAACTAGTGCGCGCCAACGGTTGGGGTCAGGAGCGGAAACCCCAGAATTGTTGGCAGACTGATCGAATTGTGAGGGAGGCGCAGTGCTCACGCATGTCTCCTTGTAAGAGATAAATGATTGTGCACCAATTAGTGCGGCCCTACTCTACTGAATAGTTGAGCCCTCAATCACCCGAGGGCGATCAAGGGCTCACTATGTGAAATTTCGTTTACTTAAGCTGACGTTCAAATGCAGCCAAGTGGTTGTAAGAAGCCTTGAGGAGTTGAGTCAAAACGCGATCAACTTCAGCAGGCTCGTTCCCCGCCAGGATTTCCTTAAGGTCGGCAATGTCTGTCTTCTCAACCAATACCCCCACTTCAAGGGCGTCCTGCAGGGACAACATTCCCTTTGCGATTAAGTCGTCATAGAGGTTCTGTAACTTCGGGTCGTCAAAAACTCCAACTTTGTCATTGAGCGTTGGATTCTTGATTCCGTAGAGATCCAGTAATTTTGCTACTGAACTCTGGTGTTGTGTTTCACTTCGAGCAATATTGGAAAAAACTCGAACTCCATATTCCTCACCGAGTGTTACATACACGTCATGTGCCAATTTTTCTTCGGCGACCATGTGCTGCAAGGCTGCGGCATCCGGCTTTGTTGCTGCCTGCGCTGAAGTTGAAATTCCACCAAGTACAGATCCGATAATTAGCGCCGCTCCAGCAGCTGCCATAAATTTCTTTGACCCACTCATCATGTTTCTCATGATTGACTCCTTTTCCATTACTTACATTGCAACAGAAGTAAATACGGGAGTCTTTGCCACAAAGTAAGAGGAAGGTAAATATTTAGTTTGCGTTCGGCCATGTGTCACCAACACGGTAACCCAGGGGCCATGGATCACTGGGATCAACATAAAACTGACTGGTTCCGTAGATGTATCCCTGGCCGCTAATTGTTGGAATGATCGCAGCATGATCACCCACGACCGTCTCGGAAAGTATGTGACCACGAAATGCAGATCCGATAATGCTGCGGCCAATAAATGTCTCGCCCACCGACAATATTCCCCGTGCATGCATTACGGCCATGAGAGCACTCACGCCCGTACCAGTTGGTGAGCGGTCAAGTTTTCCTGGATTAATCACGCAAACATTCGTTGAGGTGAGCTCGCCAGAATCAGTACGACCCAACTCACCCGTGAGGTAGGCAAATGAATGGTGTTTCCAATCAGGAAGGTGTGGGTGTACAAATTCCAGTTGTTCATTTGCCGCCGTGCGCAACAGCATGCCGAGTCGAGCCAACTCGGCTGCCTCGCTGGGAACTAATTCAAATCCCAGTTTGCTCGCTTGGGTCATAACAAAACTGTCTCCGCCAAAGGCAGTGGTGACTTCAACATTCCCGTAACCCGCGACCTCAATCAAGGCCTGATCATGTACAACGAAACTTGGTAAGTTTTCCAGCGTGACAGAAGTGACCTTTCCCTTCGAACACTGAGCGCTTACCTTCACCAATCCACCGGGTGCTTCAAGCACCAATGAGGTAACCGGCTCTTTCATCGCGATGATCCCAGTTTCCAACACGACTGTCGCCACACAAATCGAATTTGAACCTGACATGGGAGGAGTGTCAGCTGGCTCCATAATGATAAAACCCATATCGGCCAATGGATTTTTTGGCGGTACCAATAGGTTGTAATGACGAAAGACGCCACCCCGTGGTTCATTCAATAGAAACTTCCGCAATGAGTCATCGACTTCAATGAATCGAGACTGATCCCAAACACTTTCACCGGGTGGGTTGGCAACTCCGCCAACGACGACGTCTCCAACCTCGCCCTCAGCATGGACATGGACCACGTGGACGACTCGAGAAGTATTCACCATTATTTTTTCAACTTCCATGGGCCAATAGCCCAGATGGAAATGTATTTCGTTCCACGGGGCAAAGTGATCTTCTTTTTGATATTCCCGCTCGAATTCACTACAGGAAATCCACTCATCCCTTTTGCTGAAATGGGGAATACAACAACTTCTGAGTCTCCCCGATAGATGAATGTGCGCGAAGAATCACTCTTTGTTGCTTTTGGAAGTTGGATCACCGAAGGGGACGATCCTGAGGTTGCCTTCGGTGCGCTAGCCAAGGGCGACACTTGCAGGGACCATTGATCCGGAGTATTAATTTTCGCTCCGATGAGTGGGGATGAATGCTTCTCGGCAAAGACACTCCCCGTAAGGGGTGCGCTGCCTTCTAGCCACGGTGTTGGCCTTTTGTCCTTGGTGAAAACTGGGGTCACAGCCACCGGGCCCGATCCGGTAAATGTGAAGTCAATAATCACCGATTTACGCACCGAACCCAGGTCAACTACCGCATTACCCGAGCCCTCGAGGGCTGGCGCGGCCGAAGCTGTGGGAGCCAGCACGAAAATGCCGAGGACCGCCGTCAGGAAAATTCTCAGAACACAGTGCATGCGCATATTCTCAATCAAGGAGTGGGTTCAACCCAGAATGAACAATTTCTTGCAACTTAGCTTCGTCAACTTCAAAGCCCGCATATTTGGTTGCATTCGCCAATACTTTCGATCGAGCTTTGTCAACGTCCTGTGCTGGCTTTGCATTTGCGGCCGCCCAATCTCGATACAGCTCCCAAGCGAGTTCACGTTGACGCAGAGCTTTGTTGACCCGCTCCATTTGATCATCGGTTGCCTCCAAGCGCCACGTTTCCCTGATCGCTCGGGGCAATACAGCTCGATAATCGTGGCCACCTTCAGCAAACGTTCCTGGGGTCGGGACCAGAGCATTCATCATGTCCAGGAAGGTCATGAGGAAAGTTGTAATTGGCACCCATTGGGTTCCCTTGGGATTGCCCATCTGCCGAATATTTGCTGGCCCCATCCAATCCGGTTTGCGCCATAGGACTTGAGATCCAAATTTGGGGATCGGGTCATCTCCATTTTGTAGTAGTAGGAACTTGACGCGATCTCGCTCCTGATCCTCTAATTCAATCCAGTCCTTCAAATTTCTCGGCAGGTAGATACCTGCTTCATTCACCGATGGAATGTCAGCGAGGGAACTCGTTCCCCAGATTTGATCCCGCCATTTGGTGGCCGCCGGTGTACCAATCCACAGCGCAGCGTCGAGTTCGGTGCCAAGAAGGCCCATGGAACCAAGATGGCGGAACATCTCTTCGCTGACCTGCGAACCCAAGCTTTCACCGAAAAGGAAGAACTTAGGCCGCTTCTCAGCTGGAATCGCAAGAAGTCGTTCAACTACACCTTGAAGGACCATGCGGGTTTGTGCGGTCCCTTCGTCTACTCGAGTGAGCGAGAGGGCTGAAGGTAGGACGGAGTACTGGATTGCAGCAGATGCGCAATCCCCGTGCATTAAGTATTCAAATGTTTCATTCGCAACGTAATTCACATAACCTGATCCGGTTGGTGAGAAGATCGCAAACGCTTTTCGTTCCAGGGCTTTCGTTCGATCAATCTCACGCAAGAGGATCTGTGCACGTTCTTCGTCGGTCGATGCTACTTCAGTTGATGCGTAGACTCGGATGGGCTGTTTTGCGTCCTGAATTTGCATCACGCTATTGATGGTTTGTGGGGGCAGCGCCATGCTCAACCACCTGGCACCTTCACGAGTCTGCTTATTCCACGGTAGTCCTGACGCGGCTGAGCCAGTTACTTCTGGAGTATCTGGTGCGGTCTCTAGCCCGGGGTCAATTCCTCCACCACTTTTGCCTAGGAATCTGTCTACTTGACCGACAGCAAGCCAACCCACAGTTGTAAAAATGGCGAGGCTTGTTGTTCTTCCTAGTAGCCGATGATCCTGTGGTTGGCCACCAAGTACATACGTCGCACCCTTGGACAATGTGTTTGTCAGAACCGACTCGACATAGGAAAGTCCAAGAGTGATCGCGGCAACTCCGGTTCCGATTACTGCGGCTTTGACAGGGGTTACTTCACGGACTTGATCTTCAAAGAAATATTTGCCCTTGAACTCGGTACTCACCGAAGTTTGTGGGTAGGTCGCCGATCCGGGCAGTGACTTCCAAGGTTGGGTTGATGCCCACGACCCAGCA
>Ga0213861_10001297_pt1 | contig 22096 bp, 22 predicted proteins | sample PICome_4_FD_160110 | JGI IMG/M metagenome (GOLD analysis project Ga0213861, IMG submission 160110) | Coastal seawater microbial communities near Pivers Island, North Carolina, United States - PICO131 | ecosystem: Environmental > Aquatic > Marine > Coastal | place: USA: North Carolina... | reverse complement strand
AGATTTTCCCGAATTTGGCGGTCCGACGATCGCCACTTCGAAACCAGTCCGGGCACGTTCCGCGATCCCATATCCATTGATCTCGTGGTCCATGGTTGTGATAACGTTAGTCAGAAGCCGTTCAACATCCGCCGACACATCGACAGGTACCTCTTCATCGGCAAAGTCGATTGTGGCTTCCAAAAGCGAAACAGCGTGGATCAGATCGGAACGCCATGTTTCCGATTTTTCCCGCAGACGACCAGTGAACCCATTCAACGCCTGCTTGCGTTGCATCTCGGTTTCGGCATCGATCAAATCGGCGAGCGCCTCGACCTGGGTCAGGTCAAGCCGTCCATTGTTCAGCGCACGTCGAGTGAATTCGCCAGCGGCAGCAGGCCGATAACCCGGCATATCCTTCAAGCAATTCAGAACGCTGTTGATGATCGCAATGCTTCCATGCGTGTGAAGTTCTAAAACCCGCTCACCAGTAAAGCTCGCGCCCTCTTCAAATGTCAGGACCAACACCTCATCCAGAAACCCGCGCGTCTGGTGAACCAGCTTTCTTAGGGCGGTCTTTCGGGACTCAGGCGGTTCAAAACCGAAAACACTGCAACAGGACAAGGCCTCTGGCCCCGAAACCCGGATCACCGCAACGCCTGATTTTCCCGGCGCGGTCGCCAAGGCAAAGATCGTGTCCATGACGATGCTGGTCCGCCAGGTTTACGAATTCATGGAGTCAAAGAATTCCGAATTCGTTTTGGTTTGCTTGAGTTTTGAGATCAGAAATTCGATGGCGTCTGTGGTGCCCATCGGGTTGAGGATCCGCCGCAGAACGAAAGTTTTCTGAAGGTCGATCTTGTCTACCAACAGCTCTTCTTTCCGTGTGCCTGACTTGAGAATGTCCATCGCCGGGAAGACGCGTTTGTCCGCAACCTTACGATCCAGGACGATTTCCGAGTTACCGGTGCCTTTAAATTCCTCGAAGATGACTTCGTCCATCCGGCTGCCGGTGTCGATAAGCGCCGTTGCTATGATGGTGAGCGAACCACCCTCTTCGATATTGCGCGCTGCACCAAAGAACCGCTTCGGCCGCTGGAGCGCGTTGGCGTCCACACCACCGGTCAGAACCTTACCGGACGACGGCACAACTGTGTTAAATGCACGACCAAGTCTAGTGATTGAGTCGAGAAGAATAACAACATCTCGCTTGTGTTCCACCAAACGCTTGGCTTTTTCGATCACCATTTCGGAAACGGCGACGTGGCGTGTGGCCGGTTCATCAAAGGTGGAGGACACAACCTCGCCTTTGACCGAACGCTGCATGTCGGTGACTTCTTCCGGGCGTTCATCAATCAGAAGAACGATGAGATAACATTCCGGGTGGTTACGCTCGATCGAGTGCGCAATGTTCTGCAGGAGAACGGTTTTACCCGTCCGCGGCGGCGCAACGATAAGCGAACGTTGGCCTTTACCAATGGGCGCAACCAGATCGATGATGCGGGCCGAGCGATCCTTGATCGTGGGATCCTCGATTTCCATGATCAGTCGCTCATCCGGATAAAGCGGTGTCAGGTTATCAAACGCAATCTTGTGACGGGCACGCTCGGGATCCTGGAAATTGATCTGAGTGCAGTCCATCAAAGCAAAGTAGCGTTCGTTGTCTTCGGGCGCCTTGATTTCACCGTCGATGGTGTCACCGGTCCGGAGAGAGAACTTCCTGATCATTTCAGGCGAGACATAGATGTCATCGGGACCGGGCAGATAGTTCGCCTCGGGAGAGCGAAGAAAGCCAAACCCGTCTTGCAGAACTTCAAGAACGCCGTCCCCGAAGATCGTCCAACCTTCATCCGCGCGTTCGCGCAGGATTTGGAACATGATCTCGCCTTTACGCATGGTGGATGCGTTTTCGATCTCGAGATCCTCGGCCATCGCCAGAAGGTCTTTTGGGCTTTTTGCCTTAAGATCGGCAAGGTTCAGCTTTTCTGTCATGAAATATCCCGGACTGCTGGTCGTCGCAGTCGTGTCATCGTTGTCTCAGGAAGGTGTGGTCCAGAACAGGACTGTATTGCTCTTAGCCGAGGGGACGGAAGCTGTCAAACCAGACCCAATCAATAAATAAATTTAGAAAAAAGAAAGGATTTTGAGAATAGAGGCACGGTACGACCGATGTGGATTAATGTGTTCTACAGGTTTCGTCCACAGATTTAAGACATGTGGATCATTGTGGGAATAAGCCCTGTCACAGCTATATTAGATCTCTAAGTACCTGTTTATAATATGTTTAGTTTCACACCTCCCGTGGATAACTCGGGGAAAAACCTAGGAAAGACGCCGACGAAGGTCGTTTGTCCAAAAGCCCGACTTATCCTTTACACAGCCGGTAAAACCCGTGTGGCGATGCAGAGCAACTTGCCGAGATCTGTGCAGACTTGCCGATACGATCGGATTTCCCCAGAACGCTCCTGTAAAGAAACAGAACTTGTCCGTAGAGTTGTCCACATGAATCTCGACCTTGTCCTTGCCTCTGGATCTCAGATCCGCGCCGAACTGCTTCGCAACGCCGGGATTCGATTCGATGTCATCGTCGCACGAATCGACGAAGACGCCGTTCGCCGCGCATTGGAAGCAGAAGAGGCATCGCCCCGTGATATCGCCGATACGCTGGCGGAGATGAAGGCGCGCAAGGTGTCTGACAAGACGCCCGGCGCGCTGGTGTTGGGGTGTGATCAAGTTCTGGCCGTGGACAAGACAGTTTTCGCCAAACCGCAAACTCCCGACGAAGCACGTTCGCAGCTCAAGATGTTGCGAAACAGGTCTCACCAATTGTTGTCCGCGGCGGTCCTGTATCAGGATGGCGAGCCGAAATGGCGACATGTCGGTGTGGTCCGCCTGTCGATGCGGGATTTTTCGGACAGCTATCTTGATGGGTACATCGACAGGAATTGGGACAGCATTCGCCACTCTGTCGGAGGGTATAAGCTCGAGGAGGAAGGCGTACGGCTTTTCACACAGATCCAAGGTGACTATTTCACGGTGCTCGGACTTCCGTTACTGGAACTTCTGAACCACCTTACTTTGACCGGACGGATCGACGGATGAGTGACAGTAAAATTCCCCTGGCCGCTGTTATTGGCCACCCGATAGCCCATTCCAAAAGCCCGAATGTGCATGGCTACTGGCTTCGGAAATATGGTCTGAAGGGCCATTACATCCCGATGGACATCGCACCAGACAAGTTGGCTGATCTGTTGCCGCGTCTGGCTGATCTTGGATTTGTCGGGGCAAACGTCACGATCCCGCACAAGGAAAAGGTGATGGAGATCGCGGATCTGATCACCGACCGCGCCACATTGATCGGAGCAGCGAACACGCTGATCTTCCGCAAGGATGGAAGAATTCACGCCGACAACACCGATGGGTATGGCTTTATCGAGAACATCCGTCAGGCCATACCTGACTGGAACCCGAAGTCGGGGCCAGCCGTCGTGTTTGGCGCTGGTGGTGCCAGTCGCGCGGTTCTGGCATCTTTGCTGGATGTCGGTGTTCCAAAGATCATGTTGACCAACCGGACACGGATTCGTGCGGAAAAGCTGAAAGAGGATTTCGGCAATCGCATTCAGGTGATCGAGTGGGTTCAGGCAGGAAATGTGCTGGAAGATGCGGATCTCGTGGTGAACACCACATCCCTTGGCATGACAGGCAAACCGGAGATGAGGGTGCCTTTGGACGGCCTGAAACCGGGCGCCATCGTCAATGACCTTGTTTATACGCCGTTGCAAACGCGGTTGCTGGCTACGGCGGAACAGCAAGGATGTCGGGTTGTCGATGGTTTGGGCATGTTGCTTCACCAGGCGGTTCCTGGGTTTGAACGCTGGTTCGGGAAACGGCCCGTGGTGGACGAGAACGTACGGGCGGCAGTTTTGCGGTGACGTTCAAACTTGGTCTCACCGGATCCATTGGTATGGGGAAATCGACGACAGCCCGCCTGTTCATAGAGGCCGGATGCGCTGTTTGGGATGCAGATGCGACTGTCCATCGTCTTTACGACACAGGCGGCGCGGCTGTTCGGCCGATGGAGGCCCTGTTTCCTGATGCCATTTCGGATGGAGCGGTTGATCGCGCAGCGCTTCGGAAGATCATCGCAGGTGATCCCGGAGCGTTGAAGCAGATCGAAGGTATTGTGCATCCTTTGGTGCGGGAAGACCGGGCGCAGTTTGCTGCAATGACAGATGCGGACATCCTCGTTTTTGACATTCCCATACTGTTCGAAACAGGGTCCGAAACGGAGATGGACGCGGTTGTATGTGTCACTGTTTCACCTAAAGAGCAGGAAAAGCGCGTTCTCGACCGGGGGACCATGACGCTGGATCAGTTTCGCGCAATCCGAGATAAACAAATGCCGAATGACGAGAAATGCGCACGGTCCGACTATGTGATCGTGACCAATACGCTTGAACATGCCCGTGCGCAGGTCCACGATGTATTGGAGCAGATACGGAAACGAATGACCAATGCGTGAGATTGTTCTCGATACGGAAACAACGGGTTTTGAGCCTGAGCAAGGCGACCGGATCGTCGAGATCGGCGCGGTCGAGCTGTTCAACCATGTCCCTACGGGAAAGACCTATCATCAATACATCAACCCCGAACGCGCCATGCCGCAAGAGGCGTTTGAGGTGCATGGTTTGGGCGACGATTTCCTTCGGGACAAACCCGTCTTTGCCGATATCGCGCAGGCGTTTGTCGATTTCATCGGGGACGCAAAACTGGTCATCCACAACGCAGCCTTTGACATGAAGTTTCTGAATGCTGAGCTGTTCTTGGTCAAATGTGCCCCGATTCCCTTTGATCGCGCTGTCGATACGCTGGCAATTGCGCGCCGCAAGTTTCCGGGTTCACCTGCGTCTTTGGATGCGTTGTGCCGTCGGTTCGGGATCGACAATTCGTCCCGCACGCTTCACGGCGCGTTGCTCGACTCCGAGATTCTGGCGGAGGTGTATCTTGAACTGATCGGGGGCAAACAGCCGGACTTCGCTTTGAGTGTCTCGCAGGATAAGTCGGATTTGGGTGAAGGCGCGGTCGAATGGAGACCCAAACCGCGCCCTGCCCCTTTACCGTCCCGTCTGAGTGAAAACGAAAAGGCGGCTCACGCCGCCTTTGTCGAAAAGCTTGGGGACGCCGCTTTGTGAAAGCGGCTGTAACGCTTAAGCGTTTGCAGTCTCAGCCTGTTGTGCGCTGGCGCGGCGCGCCAGTTCCGTACGGTAAAGCTGAAGGAAATCAATCGTTTCAAGGTTCAGCGGCGGGAAGCCGCCGTCACGTGTAACGTCGCTGACGATGCGTCGCACAAACGGGAACAACATGCGCGGGCATTCGATCAGCAGGAACGGGTGCAGCTGCTCATCTGGCACGTTTTCGACCTGGAAGATGCCAGCATATTCGAGTTCGAGAACGAAAAGCGTATCGCCGCTTTCCTTTGCCTTGGAAGACACCTGAAGTTTCAGGATCACTTCATACTGGTTCGCTGTTGTCCGCTTCTTGGCATCAAGATTGACCTGAAGCTGCACGTCGGGTTGCACTTCGCCCTGAACGCCCTTTTGAGCAAGGATGTTTTCAAACGACATGTCCCGCACAAACTGCGCGAGGACGTTCATCTTGACGGGTGCCTGCTGCGGTGCTGCACCATTGCCAGCGGTTTCCGGCGTATCAGCCATGTGTCTCTCCCTCGGATCCAACCGTTACAAAAGTTGACCGTTGCTTATCAGCCGATGTGCCAAGCCTCAATGCTTCGTCCAGCCAGAACCCTGATGCGTTGGTTTTTTGGTCTCTGACATCTCGTGATACTCGCCATCAATGACGGTGTCGCGCGGCCGACGGGTGCTCTGGTCGGAAAAAGGATCAGGGCGCGGCCCCATCTCAAAACGCTGCACTTTGATGTTTTTTCGTATGTAAGCGATCAGCATCAACCGAACGGGTGGCGCCAGCAGTGCAAAACCGACGGCATCTGTAAAAAATCCGGGTGTCAGCAACAACGCGCCGGCCAACAGGATCATCGCACCATGTGCCAGAGGTTCAGACGGATCTTCGAGCCGTGAGAACGACCCCCGCAGATTGTTGAGCGCCATCAGGCCCTGTGATCGGACCAGATATGTGCCAAGGATTGCGGTCAAAATGACGATGCCGAGCGTTGGCCACAGCCCGATCAAACCGCCGATTTGGATAAACAATGCGATTTCAATCAGCGGAACGAGCAAAAAAGCCACAAATAGCCACATATCAGGGCACTCCTTTCACCGGGCGTGCGGTGGACTAAACATCGCCCAACACCTACATAAGGACACAACAACGACGTTTCCACTTTGGTTTGGGCGAGGTCCTGATGAATTCTCCGCTGATACAGCTTTTGGTGCTTGCCGGCATCGCCGTGTTCCTGATCCTGCGCTTGAAGAGCGTGTTGGGTACACGGGAAGGTTTCGAAAAGCCTCCGCTCCCGCGGCAACCTGAGCCGCATTCGTCCATGCGTCGGGATTTTGAAGTCATCGAAGGTGGCCCTGACCACGACATCGTGGATCACGTCGAAGCGGGAAGCGACGCTGCTGATGCACTGGCCCGCATGAAGCGGGCTGAACCGTCCTTTGGTGTCGGAGACTTTCTTGGCGGTGCGCACGGTGCCTACGAAATGATCCTGATGGGGTTCGAACGGGGCGATCTTGCGGAGATCAAACCCTTCCTTGCCGACGATGTGTACGAAACCTTCGCGGACGTGGTCGAAGCCCGGAAGGAGCAGGGATTGACCATTGACGCAGAGTTTGTCGGCGTACGCGAGATGTCCTTGGTGGATGCGACCTTTGACGAGGCGAGCACCATTGCTGAAATCACGGTGAAGTATATTGGGGAATTGACCTCGACCGTGCGGGACAGTTCCGGTGAGATCATCGAAGGGTCGCCGACCCAGGTTAAGCGGCAAAAAGACGTTTGGACCTATGCCCGCCGTATGGGTGTAGATGATCCGAACTGGCAGCTTGTCGCCACGGGCGAATGATCCGGAGGCTGGGCGCGGCCATAAGTCTTGGTGTTTTGATGACAGGACCTGTTGCGCCCAACGAGCCCGAAACGCAGTATGCGATCCTTGGATTCGAGGATCTGGACGGTTGGGCCGATGACGATCATGCATCGGCCTTGACGGTTTTCAGAAACACCTGTGCTGACCTTGATGAACCGGATTGGGCGTCTTTGTGTGCCTTGGCCTTCGACGCAAAGGACGCGCGTCAGTTTTTTGAACTGTTCTTTCGCCCAATGCTGATCACGGATGGCAAAGAGCGGTTGTTCACCGGCTATTTCGAACCCGAACTGTCCGGTTCCCCTGTTCGAACCGCGCGCTACCGTCATCCCATCTACAAGATGCCGCCCGAGGCCAATGACCAGCGCCCATGGCTCAGCCGTCGTGAAATCCTGACCAGTGGTGTGATGGAAGGGCGCGGTCTTGAGATTGCATGGGTCGATGATCCTGTTGAACTGTTCTTCCTGCAGGTACAGGGGTCCGGACGTGTCCGCTATCCTGACGGTCGGATGATCCGGGTCGGGTATGGCGGTGCCAACGGGCACAATTATCGCTCTATTGGACAAGAACTTGTTCGGCGCGGTGTCTATCAACCGCATCAGGTGTCTGCCGATGTCATCAAGAATTGGGTGCGCCGAAACCCGGTCGATGGTGAGGACCTTCTTTTTCACAACGACTCGTATGTTTTTTTCCGCGAAGTCAGCCAAGTGCCCTCGGACAAGGGACCGCTTGGCGCGATGAACCGGTCGATCACGCCAATGCGGTCGATTGCGGTCGACCCTGCGTTCACGCCGCTGGGCGCGCCCGTCTGGATCGAGAAAGACGGAGCCAACCCGCTGCGACGTTTGATGATCGCGCAGGACACAGGCTCTGCGATCAAAGGCGCGCAAAGGGCGGATGTGTTCTTTGGTACTGGCGATGAAGCTGGTCGCGCGGCAGGCCGGATCAAGGATCCTGGCCGCATGGTTGTCTTGATGCCGATCCAGCGTGCCTATGCGTTCCTTCCCGAGGCGCTTCAATGAGCCGGCGCAGACTACGGCCCGAAGAAAAAGAACTTTGGCAGAAGGTTACACATTCGACAAAACCACTGCCCCAAGCTTTGCGACGGGCAAAGGACCCCGCAAAACCGACGGTTCAGCGAAAGAAAGAGCCTGAGCCTTTGGATTTGCCGACCGCGTTTGGCATAGGCACAAAGGCAACGCCTTCAACGTCCTTGGTTCGGAAACCACAAACCGCCGCGCCGTCGAAGCCGGTGATGGACACGAAGACCTATGGCAAGATGAAGCGCGGCAAACTAGTGCCCGAAGCGCGCATCGATTTGCATGACATGACGCTCGACCAGGCGCATCCGTCGCTCACGCGGTTCATCCTGACATCATACTCGCGTGGATTTCGACTTGTTCTGGTGATCACCGGCAAGGGTCAGAAAGACGATCCGCACGATCCGATGCCGCAGCAACGCGGTGTGCTTAAGCGGCAGGTTCCTTTGTGGTTGCGCATGGCCCCGTTGAACACGGCTGTGATGGACGTGACCGAAGCGCATATCCGCCATGGCGGCGGCGGCGCGTATTACGTGTATTTGCGCAGAACTTCGCGAAGCTGATCCGCCACCAAAGCCGGTGCTTCTTCATGCAGCAGATGGCCATACCCGTCGAATGATAGAACGGTTGCATCCGGCATCTTCCTGGCGCTGTCCCGCACAGATGAAGGGGGCACCGCTTTGTCGTTTTCGCCAACAATGAAGGTGCAAGGAACCGTGATCTTGGGCAGGTCCGCGCCCAGACCATCCAGCTTCCATTGCGCCATCAACAAGAGTGTTCCATCCAGGTGCGCGTCGCTGCGAAAGAGTTTGGCGTAAAGGTTCAAGCCTTCGGGCGAGATTTTTGAACCGGTTGTCTCCATCAATGACACCACCTGCCCCGGTCCGGACATCTTGCGTTTGAGCATCTTTGCCATGATCGGGCTGAGCGCAACAACGCGGGCGGCGATGGGGAAAAGAACCCCGGCAAGTCCTTTGAACGGCGTCAGTGCAGGGTTCACAGCGACCAAGGGGATGCGATCTAAGGAAGATTGCAGAAGGCGCAGGGCCAGCGCGGCCCCGGCGGAATGTGCAAGGATCGCTTTCGTGTGCCAGCCTTCGTGGTCGATGAGGGCCTGAACATCCTGCGCCATCAGTGGCAGGGACGATCTGTGCCGTGATCCGAGTTTGGTCTGTCCGTGACCGGGTAAGTCGATTGCGATGACATGGTGGTCCTGCGCGAGGTTGTCCATGACATCGCGCCAGGAATGGGTTGAACCGCTTGCGCCATGCAAGAGCAGGATGGTGTCGCCCTGCCCCATTTCCTGAACATGCCAATGGTGCCGGCGTACATCGACAAAGCGCGAGTATTCTGCATGAGGCCAGGCCGTCAATGTTTCTGCCGCGCCCATCGGTTCACCCGCCAAGCGCCGTTTCGATGGCTTGGCTGAGGCCCTTGGCATCAGCGCGGGGCAGCGGAATGTATTTTGCGTTCATGACGCCGCAAAGTGTACGCAAGTCTCGATGCGGCCGCACAGAGGTGTCGATCATGGCGCTGGGAATGTTGAGCGATCGTACATGCCGCGCCATTGCTTGCGCGTCGTCATTTGCCGCAGCACGACCGGTTTTTCCGGGCAGCGGAACGTTCGCGCGGCCGTCGGTCAGAACGGCGATGGACGGTGACAGACCTTGTGCCCGAACACGCTGGGCAAGTTCGGCCGCCGCCTTGAGGCCAGAGGCAAGTGGTGTACCGCCCCCGCCGGGAAGTCCGGCCAAACGGCGTTTCGTCTGAACGAGGGACCGTGTCGGCGGCAGGATCAGATCGGCGCTTTCACCGCGAAAGGCGATCAGGGCAACATGATCCCGACGGGCATAAGCATCGGCCAGCATCAGCTCGACTGCGCCTTTTGCTTCGGACAGGCGGGCGACAGCGGAGGAGCCAGAGGCATCGACTGCAAAGATCACCAGCCGGTCCGAGACTTCCTGGAACACTTTCACATGGATGTCGGATGGGCGGATGATTACCCCGGTATGTTTCGGGTTCTGCTGGCAACGGATGGTTTGCCATGGCACAGCGGCGCGCAGCGTGGCGACTAGATCAATCCGGTTGCCGCCATCCAGCCGCCCTGCCCGCGATGGTAAAGGCCGTCCCCGTCGATTGCCGCGCTTCTTTTGCCCCGCGCCACCGCTTCCGGATGCGGTTTTGACGCGTCCTGATCCTTCGAGCATGGCCAGCACATCAAACGGCAAAACGGCTTTGACCGCATCGATCAGCAATTCATTGGGCAGGTTGAGGTCTGACTCGTCGTGATCGAGACTTTGCGTATCGGGGCTGTCGTCGGGATGGGTATTGTCCTCTGGTTCGGTCTCTTCCTCTTCGACCGGCATTTGGGTCGCGCGATGGGCGTAAACCAGTTGCACAGCGATCTGCAGATCGTCTTCGTTGACCGTTTTGCGGTTATTCAGAGCCGCATTTGCACGGGCTGCTGCCAGGGCAATCAGCGGCGCGCGCAAGCTGTCGATGCCGAACCGTACGGCAGTTACCGCAAGAGCGGCTGGGACATCTTCGGGAATCGTAACGCTGGCCAATCGGGCGCGTGATGCCGCGATATCAGCCTCATTCATGACCATCTGGGCCAGTTTGACATGACGAAGCCCTTCCAGATCGACGCGGAACGCAAGTCGTTCGGTCAGGGTTTGTGGTGCGATCTCGTCGTTCTCGGCGCCTTCGTCCAGAAGGATAAGCGCATGGCCGATGCCCGTATCGAGGCTTTGTGCAAGACGCGCAGCAAGACCGGATTCACAGCGTTCGGCCATTGTGAAGACAAGCGGTGTCGGAGTTTCCAGAATACCTTTGGCACGGATGATCTGACCGCGTGTGAGCGTTTCGCCGATGTCGACGCCGCCAAAGAGTTGCAGATCCGAAATCGAGGGCGCAATGCGCCGCGCTTTGGGAAACAGCGTCTTGATCGGAGTGCAGAACATATCACGCACCGTTCCGGCGCGCGCGCGCAGATGAAGGCCCCCCAACCCGGACGGGTCGATCGCCAGAAGCGTCAGGGCAAGTTGGCCCTGCACGTTAATGGCAGAGGGGTCTTCTCTCATGCAAAGACTTCCTCGACGGTGCGATCCACCCGTGTGGAAGACCCTGCATCATCCAGCGGATCACGGCGCAGGCGGTGGCTGAGTGCCATGGAGGCGACGGACCGCAAGTGATCGCGGGTAACAACAGGACTACCTTTGTATGCGGCGAGCGCGCGTGCGGCGCGAAGAAGCGTCAGCTCACCGCGCAAACCGTCCGACCCGATAGCCACACAAAGGCCGGCGCAATCGCGCAGCGTGTCGTCGGGTGCGTCGATGGTCTTGAGCGCGTCGCGTGCGAACAGGATCGCATCGCGGATCTTTGCGTCTTCGACAGACCATTTTTCGACAAAGGCGTCCGGGTTTGTATCGAACGCAGCGCGGCGGCGTATGACTTCGACACGTTCTTCGATATCGTTGGGCGATCGGACTTCGACAGAGAGGCCGAACCGGTCGAGCAATTGCGGGCGTAGTTCGCCCTCTTCCGGGTTGCCGGAGCCGACCAGAACAAACCGCGCATCGTGGCGGATCGACAGACCTTCGCGTTCGATGACGTTCTCGCCAGATTGCGCCACGTCGAGCAGCAGGTCGACCAGGTGGTCCTCGAGCAGGTTCACTTCGTCGATATAGAGGTATCCCCGGTTGGCCTTGGCCAGAAGTCCCGGCTCAAAGGCCTTTTCGCCGCGGCTGAGGGCGCGTTCGATGTCGAGCGCCCCAACCAGCCGGTCTTCGGTTGTCCCAAGCGGAAGGTCAATGACGGGTGTGGGCACATTGATCAGCTCGCCCGAGACTGGATCGGCCCATTCCGGCATGTCGTCCTGCGTTGCTGCGTTTGTTGCGCTGCCCTTGAGCTTGGTGATTTCAGGTAGCAACGCCGCAAGCGCACGCACTGCGGTGGATTTGCCGGTGCCGCGATCTCCGAAAACCAGAACCCCGCCAATACCGGGGTCGATTGCGGTGAGGATCATGGCCAGTTTCATCTGGTCCTGACCGACGATGGCGGAGAAGGGAAACGGATGTCTCATGCGGCGATATCCTTGAGAATGCGAGGGGATTGGCCTTCCCAGCTGCCGATTTCGTCGGCAACGCGGAAACGGGCATAAAGCTCTTCGCGGAACCACTTGCCCTCACGTACCGCGCGAATGGCTTGTGCGTGGGGACCGTTGTTGCGGGCGAATTCGGCCATGCTGTGGGAATCGGGCCAGATGGAAAAAGTGATCTGTTGCAGCAACGGAACTTCGCCGATGCCGATCTTGAAGAGGACGTTCGGGTCTTGACCGATCACGCCACTGATGTCGGGAACGCGCTTCCAGAACTGCGCGGCGACCACGGGACGTACAGTCGCGCGGGTCAACGCAGCGATGGGCCCGGTCTGTGGGGGTGTTTCTTCGGCAAAGGGAGTGTTGCCTGACCAAGCGCCTCGGGCGGAGTAAGGCGTCAGAAAGATGGTCCAATGTTCCGACGCCTTAGCGCGGTAACGCTGAAAGATCGTTTCGCCCGCTTGTGCCTGTTGCGCACGTTCAAGATCGGGCCAGACCGTCAGGATGGCGTAGACGGATGTGTTGGGAATGGGTGTGAAGCCTTCGCCGGTGCCGGATCCGCAGAGTTTCCAGAACTGGAGACCATCGATTCGCGGCAGAGACAGGCGGGCCGCACCCATCATTGTCAGCGCCCACATCCGCGGAAGCGGAGTGGCAAAGCGGTAAAAGCTCAGGCTCACGGTCTGCATTTCGGTTCCCATAGTGTCAACTTAGTCTGACATATTATGATGCGGCAGGGAAGATATCAAATAATTTGACGCACCCCAGCGGCAAAATATTGTAAAGTAAAGTTGACAGTATATCATGAGTGAATGATGACCAAACTTGATACGGCCCTTGCGGCCCATTCCGACAAGCTGACTTCGGCCCATGCTGTTGTGATTGGTGCGGGCCTTGGCGGACTGGCGTCTGCCATGCGATTGGGCGCGCTGGGATACCGCGTGACCGTGATCGACAAACTGGATGTTCCGGGTGGGCGAGGGTCGTGCATCTGGAAAGACGGGCACCGCTTTGATCTGGGCCCGACCATCGTCACTGTGCCGCAGGTTTTCAAAGAGTTATGGGCGGTCTGTGGCAAGGATTTCCACGAAGAGGTTGATCTTCGTCCGCTTGATCCGTTCTACGAAATTCGCTGGCCGGATGGGTCGAAATTTACCGCGCGTCAGGACACCAACGCGATGCGTGAAGAGGTACGGCGGTTGTCCCCGGGGGATGTCGCCGGATACGACAAATTCCTGCGTGACAGCGAAGAACGCTACTGGTTCGGGTTCGAAGATCTGGGCCGGCGATCGATGCACAAGCTGGGTGACCTGATTCGCGTCTTGCCGCGCTTTGCCATGCTCCGAGCGGACCGGTCAGTTTATGCCCACGCCGCCAAGCGCGTAAAAGATGAGCGGTTGCGCATGGCGCTGTCGTTTCATCCGCTATTCATTGGCGGTGATCCGTTCAATGTGACCTCGATGTATATCCTCGTGTCGCATCTCGAAAAGGAATTCGGGGTCCATTACGCGATGGGCGGTGTTGCGGCGATTGCCGAGAACATGGCCAAGATTATCGGTGAACAAGGCGGCACGCTGCGCATGGAGACCGAGGTTGACGAGATCCTCGTCAAGAACGGTCGCGCCCGCGGGGTCAAGCTGGCGTCGGGCGACATGCTGACGGCAGATATCGTGGTGTCGAATGCCGATGCAGGTCACACCTATGATCGTCTGCTCCGGAACCAGCCGCGCAAACGCTGGACGCCGACCAAGCTGAAATCGCGCCGTTGGTCGATGGGACTCTATGTCTGGTACTTTGGCACCAAGGGCACCCGCGACATGTGGAAGGATGTGGGGCACCACACCATTCTGAACGGTCCGCGTTATAAAGGTCTGGTGCGCGACATCTTCATGAAGGGCAAAGTATCCGACGACTTCTCATTGTACGTCCACCGCCCCACGGTGACTGACCCGAGTGCCGCCCCGGAAGGGGATGATACCTTCTATGTTTTGAGCCCGGTGCCGCATCTGGGACATTCCGATTCCGCGGACTGGAAAGACATCGAGCGGCAATATCGCGTGCGTCTGACAAAAGCACTGGAAGAGCAGTTGTTGCCCGGCTTCTCGAGTCGCGTGACCGCAAGCGAGGTGTTTACGCCCGAGACCTTCAAGACCCGATATCTGTCGCCTTATGGGTCGGGTTTCTCAATCGAACCGCGTATCTTTCAAAGCGCTTGGTTCCGACCACACAACGTGAGCGAGGAACTGAAAGGCTTGTTCCTGACAGGTGCGGGCACACATCCCGGCGCGGGTTTGCCGGGTGTGATTTCCTCGGCTGAAGTTCTGTCTCAACTGGTGCCTGATCCTGCGCTGGTGCGCGGATGAGCTGTTACGAAAGCGATATGGAAGCCTGCCGCGAGGCGATCCGCCATGGGTCGCTGTCGTTTCATGCGGCGTCGAAGCTGCTGCCTGCACGGGTTCGTGACCCCTCGCTCGCGCTTTATGCGTTTTGCCGCTTGGCAGATGACGCGGTTGATCTTCAGCAGGAGAAAGCGGCCGCTGTTCTGAGGTTGCAGGACCGGCTTGAAAAAATCTACGACGGACGCCCTGAAAACGCGGCACCGGATCGGGCCTTTGCCCGCGTGGTCGAAGAGTTCGACATGCCGCGCGCTTTGCCGGATGCCTTGCTTGAAGGTTTGGCATGGGACGCGATGGGGCGTCGTTACGAAACTCTGTCGGAATTGTTCGACTACTCCGCACGTGTCGCATCAGCCGTTGGAGCAATGATGTGCGTGTTGATGCGCGTACGTGATCCGGATGCCTTGGCGCGTGCCTGCGATCTTGGCGTTGCGATGCAGTTGACCAACATTGCCCGCGACATCGGAGAGGATGCGTTGGAAGGACGGATCTACCTTCCGCTTGAATGGCTGGACGAAGCGGGACTCAGCCCTGACACTTTTGTGGCCAATCCAAAGCCGACCAAGGCCATTCGCCAGATGACACGACGCCTCGTGATGCAGGCGAACCGTCTTTACATGCGATCCGAAGCTGGGATAGGCGCGCTTCCCATTTCGTCTCGCACAGGCATCTATGCGGCACGGTTCATTTATGGCGGGATTGGCGGGCAGGTTCAGCGAAGTGGATATGATTCCATCTCGTCGCGGGCGCGCACCTCGAAGGCCCAAAAGCTGGGTTGGGTGTCTGTGTCTGCGGTGAAGGCCGCGATGACGGTGGTCATGCCGAAATCCGCTGTTCTTTATGCCAGGTGCTTGCCGGAAACCGAATTTCTGGTCCGCGCAGCGGGCCATGAAAACACGCATCGGTCGCGGTCGGATATGGTGTTCGAGGCCCTGTCTCAAGTTGCACAGCGAGAGAGAGAGCAACGTGAAGCCTTGAATGGTTCGCACGGCCGGCTTACCTGACGCTCATGTTCTGGCTTTTATTCGGCATTTTTCTACTGGCCTGCTTCGCAGCGGGTGCAACCGGCGGTCTGTTTCCGCCGGGGCCGTGGTATCGCAAACTGAACAAACCATCCTGGACCCCGCCGGACTGGCTTTTCCCGGTCGCCTGGACAACACTTTACCTGTGTATGTCAGCCGCCGGCGCACGTGCAGCGATGAGCCCGAACAACGCTGTGGCGATGGCGCTTTGGTCGTTGCAGATTGCTCTGAACGGACTTTGGACGCCGGTGTTCTTCGGCCTGAAGCGGATCAAGCTTGGTATGTTCGTTCTTGTCGGTCTTTGGCTGTCAGTCGCGGCAACGATCTATGCGCTGTTGCAGGTCGATCTGATCGCGGGACTTCTCTTCATGCCATATCTGCTTTGGGTGACCATCGCGGGCGCACTGAACCTGAGTGTCTGGCGGTTGAACCCGGAAGAGGCGAACAAAAAAGCGCCTGCGGTCACCTAATCGAAGGTCCAGTTCCTGCGCCGTGGCACGCGAACAGCAAGCATCGGTTTGAGAAGCGGTGATCTGAATCGTGTCAGATCAAGTGCCTCGTGTACGCCAACTGTCTTTTCCCCGTTCAGACGTGTCTCCACCATGGAGCGGGAATAGAACGGGGCGTCGAGCATGTTCATCACCTCCCGCGGGCGAAAGCCATAATCGCCCCGCGTTTCACGGCGAACCGCCCAGAGCGAGCGTTTGAATTCAAGCTGCGGGGGAAGGTCGATTTCCGTCGCACTGCCATCAGGATCGAAGTGAAAGCCTGACCCAAGCTCCGATCCATCCAGCCGAGTGGCATCATAAAAACACGTGCTTCCGCCTGCGGCGGGGTATCGGCCCCATGTCCAGTACGAGAAGTCCTCTTCCAGAGCGCGGGTGCCAAAATTGGCATCGAAATAGCCGTGGCCGTCCCATTGCCAACCGGGCGCTTCAAGATCAACGGAAATGTCCGACACCGGGCCAAAGGGCCGCCAGATATGCGCGCCATCTTCGGTCAAAGGCAGCTCGACCGACGTGATGGCGCTGGGCGTGACGGTGATGGTGCCGCGCACACGACTGATGAGCGGTGGGCCGGAGATTTCGTTGATGTCGATCACAAGCTTGCCGCCCGCCCATCGCATCGACGACGGACCAACGGTCAGGCTGTTGGCGGTCTGGCGCAGGGCAGGGGTGCCGCGGTCGGTCATGGTGAACCGTCCACCGGGGCCATAAGTTGCGACATTGATGCACACATGGTCTTCGGGATTCTTGCGGCCCGACCAGCGATACCAGGGGGAAAAGACCGATCCTATGAATCCAATGACCGATACGGCACGCTTTCTGTCGCCGCTGATTCCATCGACGTACCACCACGCGTAACCGTTTTCCGGGACATCGAGATTGAAGTTCGGTCCGTCACAATCGCCGCGGCCGCGTGCTTGCCGGCGAGCGCCGCCATCGGGACGCCCGCCCCCGGGTGCGCTCCGCCGCCCGCCAGATACAGACCCTTGATCTGCGTTCGGGCCGTCGGGCGTTCCAAACCGGCTGTCATCCCGTGCGGGGTCTGCCCGTAAAGCGAACCGGCGCTGCCGGGGAAGAGCGCGTCGAAGCTCTTCGCCGTCGTCAGGCCGTCCGGCCTCGGTTCCGGTGAGAAGTTCAGACCAAAGCGGCGAAGAGTTGGGAACGTCCGTGTGTGACATATCTCGTAGTCCTCGGGCTGGGCCGCGCGTTGCGTCAACGGCGGAGTATTCATGATGATCTCAAAGCGCTCAGTCTCAGGGGGCGGCGTATCTTGCCCCCGATCTTCGGCGCAGACGTAGAGTGCGGGGTGGGACGGGATGTACCCGCGTTCGATTTCGGCGAACTCGTTCTTCGCAGGGTCGCTGAAAAAGACGTTGTGGTGTACCAAAGGCAGGTCTGACGGCTTTGCCGCAAAGCTCCAGACATTGGCGGAATGACTGCGCGCGCGTTTGGTTGTGATGGTTGCGACCGGGGATGTCGCCTCACCCAACAGCCCCAAAGACAAAGCGCGGGGATCACCGTTGAAGACGATCTGATCCGCATAGACGGTTTCCCCGGATGTCAGCGTGACGCCAGAGACACCGCCCAAAGCGGTGTTGATCTTTTTCACCGTTGCGTTGGTGCGGATTGTGCCGCCCTTGGCCTCGATCAAGGACGCGATGGCTTTGGCAAGCGCGCTCATCCCGCCTTTGACGCACCAGACCCCACGGGCCTCTGCCTCCCAAATCAGCGCAAGAAGCGCGGGCGAACGATCGGGCGACCCGCCCACATAGGTCGCATAGCGCCCGAAGAGCTGCCTCAGTCGGGGATCGGTGAACGAGGTGGCAAGCAGACGTTTCAGCGTTTGCCCCACACCCATGTCCCGAATGAGCGCCGGATGTTTCATCACATGCGCCGTCAATGCAGTGAGCGACGGTTCGGCTTGCCGCATCATCGGATCGCTGAACCCATTGAACAGCCGAGCTGCGCGTTCGGCAAATGCCAGAAACTCTGTCTTTGCCTTGGATCCGGCAAGGTCGCCAATCGCATCAGCGCTTTTTGCCCGATCCTGAAATAGATCAAGCGGTCCACTGTCAGGCCACCAGTGACGGGCAAGGATGTCTTGCGGGATCAAAGTGACATGATTGGTCAGGGTTTCGCCCACATCATCGAACAGCGCTTCGAACACATCGAGCATTGTCAGAACGGTTGGACCTGCGTCGACACCGTTGACCTGACGCATCTTTCCACCCGGGACGGACTGACGTTCGAGGATGGTCACGTCGAATCCGCGATGCACCAAGGGCAGGGCAGTCGCCAACCCTCCGATCCCCGCGCCGATCACGATGACGCGCCCAGAGCTGTGTCGTGGCTTTTTCATCATCGAATTGTTGACTCGCATTTGCCAAGTGTCCAGTATGGTTTACACTAGTGTGTCAGATCAAGATGACAACACATTGTTTAGGAGCGTTCGATGGGACTTCACACCCGCATCAATTCTGCAGTTGAGGCAGCAATTCGCATCGGACAGGCCGGAACACCGCCTGCTAAGCTTTCCGAGGCTCTCCACTACGCCTGTACGCCGGGTGGCGCGCGTATCCGTCCAACGATTCTCATGTCTGTCGCGATGGCCTGTGGGGATGATTCGCCCAAGATGGCCGACGCTGCGGCTGCCGCGTTGGAGCTGATCCACTGCGCGAGCCTTGTGCATGACGACCTGCCCTGCTTCGACGATGCGGATGTTCGGCGTGGCAAACCGTCGGTACATCGCGCCTATTCCGAACCATTGGCGGTTCTCACAGGCGACTCGCTTATCATTCTCGCGTTCGAGGTACTGGCGATGGCGGCGGAACATTCGCCCGACCGCGCCGTTCGATTGATCCGCATCCTGTCGCGCCAGTCCGGTATGCCCTTTGGTATCTGCGCGGGTCAGGGATGGGAAAGCGAAGCCAAGATCGACCTTTCGGCGTACCATCAGTCAAAGACAGGGGCCCTGTTCATTGCCGCGACCCAGATGGGCGCGATCGCTGCCGGTCAGGATGAAGAACCTTGGTTCGAACTTGGCGCCCGCATTGGCGAAGCGTTCCAAGTTGCCGACGACCTGCGCGATGCGCTTTATGACAGCGAAACGCTGGGCAAACCCGTGGGTCAGGACGATCTGCATGGTCGCCCCAACGCAGTGACTGTTCTTGGTGTCGATGGTGCGCAATCGCGGCTGCGCGATATTCTGAGTGGCGCGATTTCGTCGATCCCGTCTTGTCCGGGTGAAGCACAATTGGCCGAGATGGTGCGTATGCAGGCAGAGCGCCTGACGCCGGTTCTTCAAGCACGCACCGCCCGAGCCGGGTAACATGGCGCTCCCGTCGGATAGCCCGCCGGTCGGATACCGCCCAAAGCTTGGACTGCGGACGCGGTTGATGCGTCTGATTGCACGGCCGGGATTCCAGCGCTGGGCATCAGCTTTTCCGCTGACACGAGGCACCGCCGCCAAAGACGGGGCAGAGCTGTTCGATCTGGTTCAGGGCTTCGTCAAATCACAGGTTCTTTTCGCTCTGGTCGAGCTGCGTGTTTTGCACCGCCTTATGGACGGGGCGCTGTCCGCTGATGCGCTGGCACAGATGTCGGGCATGCGGACGGACCGCATGGAACGTCTGATGATGGCCGCGACTGCGATGAAGTTGACCACGCGCGACCGGGCCGGGCGGTACAGTCTTGCACGGTTGGGCGCTGCGATGGTTGGTGTGCCCGGTTTGGAAGACATGATCCGTCACCATGAGGCGTTTTACCGGGATCTGAACGATCCCGTTGCATTGATGCGCGGCGAGGTGGACACCGAACTTTCCGCCTTCTGGCCTTATGTGTTCGGTGCCGCAAATGCCACCGATCCCGAAACCTCAAAACGCTATTCCGATCTGATGGCGCGCTCTCAGCAGATCGTTTCGGCCGACACGCTTGCCGTTGCTGACCTCAAACGAACGCAGCACCTTCTTGATGTCGGTGGAGGCTATGGCGTTTTTGCCGAAGCGGCCGCGTTGAAGCATCCAGGAATGCACGCCACGGTCTTCGATCTGCCCGCTGTCAAGACGAATGCCCGTGCTCTGATGGAGCGTTCACAGGCGAAGGACCGACTTCGGTTCGTGCCGGGGTCTTTCCGCGATGATCCATTGCCGGAAGGCGCAGACACCATTTCGCTGATCCGCGTTCTTTACGATCACGAAGACCAAACGGTCGAGGCGCTCCTGTCTAAAATTTTTGACACTTTGCCGGATGGTGGTCGGCTTTTGGTGTCGGAACCGATGTCGGGCGGTGCCAAGCCCGAAGTCTCTGGCGATGTGTATTTCAGCTTTTACTGCCTTGCCATGCAGACTGGCACAGTGCGCAGCGCCGCGCGTATCAGCCAGATGTGCAAGGCTGCCGGGTTTACCTCTGTGCAGATCCACCGGTCGCGCCGTCCCTTTATAACGACGAGTTTGATGGCGCTGAAATCCAACGGCTGATGCTTGTTCATCAGTTTACTTGTCAAAGTGTCTATTATAGTTGACAGATAAGTGTGTAAGAATAAACTGACACTATAACGTACCCTTGGCGTGACACCGGATTCGATTCTGCGAATTCAGATCGCCAGACAGCAGGAGGTTGGGATGCAAACAAACGCCGTTGTGCTGAATGCACCTAAGACCCTTGCGTTGGAGACAGTTCACCTGACGGATCCCGGACCGGATGATCTGGTTGTGGACATTGCACATTCAGGCATTTCAACCGGAACCGAAAAGCTTTTCTGGACGGGCGAAATGCCTCCGTTTCCCGGTATGGGTTACCCCCTGATCCCCGGCTACGAAGCCTCTGGTGAGGTTGTCGAGGCGGGCTCGAACACCGGTTACAAGGTTGGCGATCACGTCTTCGTACCGGGTGCCAATTGTTATGACGGCGTGTTTGGCCTGTTCGGCGGCGCGACACGGCGGCTGGTAACGGCGCAGGATCGCGTGACGCGGATCGACCGGGGTCTTGGCGCTCAGGGTGCTCTTCTTGCGTTGGCCGCGACCGCGCGTCATGCGATGGCCGGTCTGGACAAAGCGGTTCCAGATCTGATCGTCGGACACGGCGTGCTGGGTCGGTTGTTGGCCCGTTTGACGTTGGCCGCCGGTGCGCCCGCACCAACGGTTTGGGAAATCAACGCTGATCGTATGTCAGGTGCCGATGGCTACGATGTGATCCACCCTGACATGGATGAACGGCGCAACTACCGCTCAATCTATGATGCAAGCGGCAATGGCGGTCTTTTGAATGATCTGGTCGGACGCATCGCCAAAGGTGGCGAGATCGTCTTGGCCGGCTTCTATACGCAGCCACTCCAATTCGCATTTCCGCCCGCCTTCATGAAAGAAGCGCGATTCCGCGTTGCTGCTGAATGGGCGCGCGATGACCTCGTCGCGACCCAAACATTGGTCGAAAACGGCGCGCTGAGCCTTGATGGTCTCATCACACATCAAGCTGCGGCTGCTGATGCTCCGAACGCGTACCGCACGGCGTTCGAAGACCCGACCTGCCTGAAAATGATCCTCAACTGGGAGACGCCTTCGTGAAAGACGACGTTCCAAATCTTAAAGACTTCGATCAGCGTTTGCGTGACGAGGCTAATGAAGACTTGGCCGACATCATCCCGGCTGAAGCTACGAAGAAAACACAGATCATCGCGATCTATGGCAAAGGCGGGATCGGCAAATCCTTCACGCTGGCCAACCTCAGCCACATGATGGCCGAGCAGGGCAAGCGCGTTTTGCTCATCGGCTGCGATCCGAAATCTGACACCACAAGCCTTCTGTTCGGCGGCAAGGCCTGCCCGACAATCATCGAAACCTCGACCAAAAAGAAACTGGCTGGGGAAGAGGTCAAGATCGGCGACGTCTGCTTCAAGCGTGGCGGTGTCTTCGCGATGGAGCTTGGCGGGCCCGAAGTGGGTCGTGGCTGCGGGGGTCGCGGAATCATCCACGGGTTCGAGTTGCTTGAGAAGCGCGG
>Ga0213861_10001296_pt1 | contig 22102 bp, 18 predicted proteins | sample PICome_4_FD_160110 | JGI IMG/M metagenome (GOLD analysis project Ga0213861, IMG submission 160110) | Coastal seawater microbial communities near Pivers Island, North Carolina, United States - PICO131 | ecosystem: Environmental > Aquatic > Marine > Coastal | place: USA: North Carolina... | reverse complement strand
GCATACCCTGCTTTTGGCATGTTGCACCGCACTTACCACAAAGTTCCCCCGCCCCGCGATACCCCACACCCCGCATACCCCTCGCCTTTGCCAAATTTCAGCCTATACTTGGTGCAGATTTAGGAGACACATATGACCATCAAATACTTGCACACTATGGTACGCGTTTTGGATCTGGAAAAATCCATCGCATTTTTCAAACTGCTCGGGCTGGTTGAAACCCGCCGCTATGACAATGAAAAAGGGCGGTTTTCACTAATTTTCATGGCCCCGCCCAACCAGCCGGACTGCCCGGTAGAGCTGACGTATAACTGGGACGGTGACGAAGGCTTGCCCAGTGATGGCCGCCATTTTGGCCACTTGGCCTACAGCGTCGACAATATTTATGAAACTTGCGCCCATCTGGCCGCCAATGGCGTGGTCATCAACCGCCCCCCGCGTGACGGCCATATGGCCTTTGTGCGCAGCCCCGATAATATCTCCATAGAATTGCTCCAAGCGGGCGATGCTTTGCCTCCGGCTGAACCTTGGGTCAGCGCACCAAATATCGGCCATTGGTAAGGGGTTAGCTGTTCAACAGCGCCATCGCCGCGGCATGAATTTCCGCATTGGCGGCGGCCAAAACCTGGCCGCCCTGATGGGCTGATCCGCCTTGCCAATTGGTCACAATGCCGCCTGCCGCCTCGATCACCGCGATCGGGGCTTGCACATCGTAGGTTTGCAAACCGGCCTCGATCACTAAATCAACCTGCCCCGCGGCCAACAAAGCATAGCCGTAACAATCCATCCCATAGCGCACGAGGCGAACATTCGACACCACCCGGCGAAAGGCGGCGCCTTCCTCCGCGTTGCCGATTTCGGGAAAAGTGGACAGCATAATCCCCTGTGACAGGTTGCGCGGTGCACGGGCGCGCAGCACCGTTGTCCCCATCGGGCCAGTCACCTGCGCCACGCCAAAACCGCCCTCAAACCGTTCTTGAATATAGGGTTGGTCAATCACCCCATAAATCGGTCCCGTCGCATCTGCGATCGAAATCAGAACGCCCCAAGTTGGCGTCCCCGACAAATAGCCCCGCGTTCCGTCAATCGGGTCCAGCACCCATGTCAGGCCCGATGTACCGGTGGTGGTTCCGAATTCCTCCCCCAAAATGCTATCTTGCGGGCGACGGCGGGCCAAAATGGCACGCATTGCCTGCTCACAGGCGCGGTCGGCCACCGTTACAGGGTCAAAATGCGTGGTTTCCTTGGTATCGGCCGTCAGTCCCGGCATGCGAAAATGCGCCAAAGTGGCAATCCTGGCCGCATCGGCCAAGTCTGCCGCAGTGGCTCGAATATCGTCCATTTCCATTTGGGTCAGCATCGATTTTTCCCTGCAAAGCACTCAATCGCGCTAACTGTTTCAGCGCCGCCGGTCAATATAAACCGGCAGCAACCAAAGGGGAAAAACCGCGCAGCTTTAAGCAGCGTCGCTCAACACACGCGCCAGATCAAACAGGCGGCGGCGCTGCGCTTCGGGGATCGCATAATAAGACCGGACCAATTCCAGCGCTTCTTTGTCGGCCAGCATGTCACCTTCAACGCCGCGCGAAACCTCGCGCTTGTCATCAATACCTTCAAAGAAAAAGCTGATTGCCACGCCCAGCACTTCGGCAATATCCCAAAGCCGCGAGGCAGACACACGGTTCATCCCAGTTTCGTACTTCTGGATCTGCTGAAACTTGATCCCGACACGGTCTGCCAATTGCTGCTGCGTCATGCCTACCATCCAACGACGATGACGGATACGTTTGCCAACATGAGCGTCTACAGGGTGTTTCATCAAGAACTCCATCAATAAAATTACAACCGTTACCCTTTAACAAGCAAAAATCGTGCCAAAGCATATCCGCGTTCTGATTTGGTGAAAAAACTCCACCTTTCGTGGACAAACCTGTCCAATTAGACAGGTGGTCTTGTCGATAAAAACAGGGGTTACGCAAGGTAGGCACGGCTCTCCCAACGGATGCTCAAAAATGGCACAACTCGCTACATGCGTGTTTTTCATTATGCAATGCAATTTGCAATGATTTCCGTCTATTTTCGCAAATTGCGAAGACAATGACTCTGGCCATTACCTCGATTGCCGCATATTTTCGACAGAACTGCCTAAATACGGACCTAAACAATGCGCGCTTTTCAAGTTAAAACCTATGACGCCCCACCTTGCCTGCGCGACATTCGTCAACCCCAACCCAGCCCCAATCAGGTCCAGGTGCAAATCATGGCATGCGGCTTGAACTTTGCCGATTTGCTGATGATCCGCGGCAGCTATCAAGAGCGCCCTGCCTTGCCCTTCACCTTGGGCATGGAGCTGGCCGGGGTGATCACCGCCTTGGGCTCCAGCGTTACAACCCTGTCAATAGGCCAGCGTGTGGCAGTATTTGCAGGCATGGGCGGTCTTGCAGAAATAGGCTGTTTCGCTGCCGAAGCCTGCACGCCTATCCCGGATGAGATGAGCTTTACCGATGCCGCCGCCTTTCAAATCACCTATGGCACCAGCCATCTGGCACTCGACCACCGCGCACGGCTCCAAGCTGGTGAAACGCTGCTGGTCATGGGGGCCGCGGGCGGCGTCGGCCTAACTGCGGTTGAAATTGGCAAGCGTATGGGCGCGCGGGTTATCGCCATGGCGCGCGGTGCCGAAAAACTGGCAATCGCGCAAAATGTCGGCGCCGATCATCTGATCGACAGCGACACCCCGGATTTGCGCACGGCCCTCATGGAGCTGGGCGGCGTCGATGTGGTCTATGATGCCGTTGGTGGCCCGGCCTTTACCCAAGCCATGCGCGCGACCAAACCCGAAGGGCGGCTGATCCCGATTGGTTTTGCTGGCGGCGAGGTGCCGCAAATCCCCGCCAATCACTTGTTGGTCAAAAACCTAACCGTGATAGGACTTTACTGGGGCGGCTATCTGAAATTTGCACCTAAAACCTTGTCGCGCAGCATGGCTACCTTGTTTGACTGGTACAAAACCGGCGGCCTTCGCCCGCATATCAGCCACCAAATCCCCCTGCATCGCGCAGCCGAAGCACTGGAACTCCTGCGCACCCGCAAGTCCACCGGCAAAATTGTGGTCACCATGCCCGTCGCCTGATTTCATCTTGGCCCAAATACCTCCGCCGGAGGCGAAGGGTACGGCCAGAGCGCCCCAGACAAATCTGACCGAACGCCAAAATCGCCCTCAGTCTCTTAGAAATACGGGCGCCGCCATGCTGGCGGGAACTTCCGCCCCCAAACGCGATAGAATTGTGGGGGCAAGGCTCAGCTGGTCGAGCAACACCTCAGGGCTTGGCCCTTTGGCCGGGCCAAAATAGTAAAGCGCAAAATCTTGCTGATCTTCGCCTACACCACCATGGTGTCCGCGCATCGATTGGCCATGATCGGCGGTCACGATCACCTCATACCCCGCGCGGCGCCACCGGTCGATCCACGGGGCAAGCGACGCATCCAACGCATAAACCGCATGGTCCATTTCGCGGCAATCATGGCCAAAACGGTGGCCCATACTGTCCAGTGTGCAGGTGTGTAGCATCCCGTACTGCAGGCCAAACCGCTCGGTCAGCATAGTCAGCGTGGCGAACAGGTCATTGTCGGCAGGCGTGGCCTGATTGATCAGATTATAGCCATACATCGAATGAAACCGACCATGGTTGATGCTGGTGCTGTCGGGCTCGTCATATTCCAGATCATTGACTGGATCGAACGGCGCGCGGTTGAAAAACTCTGACCAAAAACTGTGGGCGACAGCCCCCGTAACACCGCCCGCCTTGCGGGTTTGGCTAAAGATATCAGGCAAATCCAGACGCTTAACCGCCTCGTTGCCCCAAGTGCCATGCACTTGGGGTGGCGCGCCCGTGTGGATCGTAGCGTAGCACGACGCCGAGGTGGACGGTAGCGTCGCGCGCATTTTCCACACCTGCGCCTCACCTTGCGCGACCCAGCCTTCAAGGTTGCCGAACAGGCGCCGCCAATTGCGGTAGGGAACGCCGTCAAGGATAATGAGGAGGAGTTTTTTCATGATCGACCAAGCTTGACCGGATGGCTGCCGACTTAGCCTCCGGCGGGGATATTTTTAAACAGAAAAAGCTGGGGGGCGGGATCAGTTTCCCGCCGCCTCCATTTTGCGGTTGGCGAGGGTGCGTTCGAGCCAGCCGAGTTCCATTTCAGGCACCGATGACAAGAGCAGATCAGTGTAATCGTCAAAGGGCGGTGACAGCACATCGGTTTTGCTGCCATAGCGGACCACGCGACCCTGATACATCACGGCGATGCTGTCGGCGATGGCGCGCACGGTGGCAAGGTCGTGGGTGATAAACAAATAGGCCACGTTTTCAATCTTTTGCAGATTGAGCAGCAGCTTCAGGATACCATCCGCGACCAGCGGGTCCAGCGCCGATGTCACCTCGTCGCAGATGATCATCTTGGGTTTTGCAGCCAGTGCGCGGGCAATACAGACCCGCTGTTTTTGCCCGCCCGACAGTTCGGCCGGATAGCGGTCAAGAAAACCCTCGCCCATCTCGATCTCATCCAGCAATTCCTGAATGCGCTGTTTTTTGGCATCGCCGCGCAGGCCAAAATAGAATTCCAGTGGACGCCCAATGATGGTGGCAACCGTTTGGCGCGGATTCATCGCGACATCGGCCATCTGATAGATCATCTGCACCTCGCGCAGATCCTCGCGGGTACGATTCTCAAAATCGGGCGCAAGGGTGCGGCCATTGAAGGTGATCGAGCCTTCGCGCGGCGGCAAAAGTCCGGTGATCACGCGGGCGAGCGTCGATTTGCCCGAGCCGGATTCGCCGACGATCGCCAAGGTTTGCGCTTCGGGCAGATCGACCGTCACATTCTTTAGCACATCAATCTTGGTGCCACGGTAGCGTGCCGTGATCCCTTTGACCGACAGCACCGGGGTGCCCCCGGATTTTTCCTTGTGGTCAATAGACCGCACCGAAACCAAAGCCTTTGTATAGGCCTTGCTGGGGGAGTTGATGATATGGTCTGTGGTGCCATATTCCACCATCTTGCCACCCTGCAACACCAAGATATGGTCAGCCACCTGCGCCACAACGGCCAGATCATGGGTGATGTAAAGGGCAGCCACGCCCGTGTCGGCAATTGCCTCTTTGATCGCGGCCAGCACTTCGATTTGCGTGGTCACATCCAGCGCGGTGGTGGGTTCGTCAAACACCACAAGATCGGGCTTTGGGCACAGCGCCATCGCGGTCATTACCCGTTGCAGCTGCCCACCCGACACTTGGTGCGGATAGCGATTGCCGATAGTTTCCGGCTTGGGCAGACCCAAGCGCGCAAACAAGGACACTGCGCGTGCCTCGGCATCCGCCTTGCTCATCAACCCATGGTGCAGCGTGGTTTCAATCACCTGCTCCATCAGCTTTTTCGCCGGGTTAAAGGCAGCAGCCGCGGATTGGGCGACATATGTCACCTCACGCCCGCGCAAGGCCCGCAAACCGGCAGGCCCTGCCTTCATAATATCGCGTCCGTTGACAAAAACCTCGCCGCCTGTGATGCGCACGCCGCCCCGACCGTAGGCCATGGATGACAACCCGATGGTCGATTTCCCCGCCCCGGATTCGCCAATCAACCCCAGCACCTTGCCCTTTTCCACCTTGAAAGACACGCCTTCGACGATGGTGATATTGCGCGGCGGTTCACCGGGTGGATAGGCGGTGGCCTCAATCTTCAGGCCTTTGACCTCTAGCAAAGTCTCGCTCATCCGCGGCCCCCTTTCAGGCTGGTGGTCCGGTTCAGCACCCAATCAGCGACCAAGTTAACCGAGATGGCCAGCGTGGCGATGGCAAAGGCCGGGATCAACGCGGCAGGGATGCCGTAAACGATGCCCTCTTTGTTTTCCTTCACGATGCCGCCCCAATCTGCCAAAGGCGGCTGCACGCCAAGCCCAAGGAACGAAAGCGTCGAAATAAACAGCACCGCGAAGATAAAGCGCAGGCCCATTTCAGCGACCAAAGGCGACAGCGCATTGGGCAAAATCTCACGAAAGATGATCCACAACTGCTTTTCGCCGCGCAGACGTGCGGCCTCGACATAATCCATCACGGTGATGTCTACGGCAACCGCGCGCGACAGGCGGAACACCCGCGTGCTGTCCAACACGCCCATCACGATGATCAGCACAGGCAGCGATACCGGCAAAACCGACAGCACAACCAAAGCCGAAATCAGCGACGGGATCGACATCATCAAATCGACCAAACGGCTAAGAACCTGATCCACCCAACCGCCTTTGACAGCAGCGAAAAAACCCAAAATCGACCCCATGCCAAATGACAGCATGGTCGCAGCCGCCGCCACGAAAATCGTGGTTTGCCCGCCAAAAATCATCCGGCTTAGCAAATCACGGCCGATTGTATCAGTTCCCAACCAATGCGCCGATGACATAGGTTCCCAGCTGTCGCCGACTATCTCGGCCATGCCATAAGGGGCAATCCAACCTGCGAAAATCGCTGCAAAGAAATACAGCCCGGTAAAGAAAAGGCCGATCAGGGCCGAAAGCGGAATACGGGTCATTTCGGATGCCTCAGACGCGGGTTGGCAAGAATGGAAACCACATCCGCCACCAAGTTAAGGCCGATATACACAGCCGCAAAGACAAGGCCGCAAGCTTGCACCACCGGCACATCGCGCTTGGACACATGGTCGACCAGATACTGCCCCATGCCGGGATAAACAAACACCACTTCAACCACGACCACACCCACGACCAAATAGGCAAGGTTAATCATAACCACGTTGACCACAGGGGCGATGGCATTGGGAAAAGCGTGGCGCGCGATAATCGTAAACTTGCGCAGCCCTTTCAGCTCGGCGGTCTCGACATAGGCCGATTGCATGACGTTCAAAATCGCCGCCCGCGTCATCCGCATCATATGGCCCAGCACGACCAGCACCAAAACCAGCACCGGCATCGAAATCGCATACAGCTTTTCGCCAAATGTCATCCCGTCATAAACGGTGGCCAGCGACGGGAACCACTGCAACTGCACCGACAAGAAATACACCGCGATATAACCCAGCAGGAATTCCGGCACCGATACGGTCGCCAGTGTGATGGTGGAAATAAGCCGATCGGGCCAGCGCCCTTGATAGCGCACCGCGATCAGACCCAGGATAATAGCAGAAGGCACGGCGATAACCGCGGCAACACTGGCCAAAAACATCGTATTGCCCAGTCGTTTGCCCATGGCGGTCGCAATATCTTGGCCATTGGTCAGCGCTTTGCCCAAATCGCCCTGCATAATACCGCCCAGCCAACTGAAATATCGGGTCAGAGCGGGTTGGTCCAACCCCAGTTCAGCCCGCAAATTTGCAAGCGATTGCGGGGTTGCGGATTGGCCCAAAATACTTTGGGCCACATCGCCGGGCAATATTTGGGTGCCAACAAAAATCAGCACCGACGCCGCCAGTAGCAGCAGGAGGCCCAGCGCTAAGCGCTGGGCAACCAATTTGATTACCGGATGCATGATCCGGTTACGCCAACCAAGTCATGGACGAGGCGAAGCCGTCCATCATTTCCCCGTTCGGGAGCTTCTCCCAACCCATGATATCGTCAACATGGGCTTCGACAAAATCATTGAACATCGGACAGATCACGCCGCCATCCTCATTGAGAATATGGGCGAGTTTGCTGTAAAGTTCTTTGCGCTTCACCGTATCGGTTTCGGCACGTGCCTCCAGCAGCAGCGCATCGAATTCCGGGTTGTTATACTTGGTATCGTTCCAGTCTGCGGTCGACAGATAAGCGGTCGAATACATTTGGTCCTGCACAGGACGGCCCCCCCAGTAAGAGGCGCAGAACGGTTTCACGTTCCAGACATCCGACCAATAGCCATCATCCGGCACCCGCTTAATTTCAAGCGGAATACCTGCGGCTTTTGCGGATTGCTGGAAAAGTGCCGCCGCATCTACAGCACCGGGGAACGCGGTGTCCGCGACGATCAGTTCGATCGGGCTGCCATCATGGCCAGACGCCTTGTAATGCTCGGCCGCCTTGACCGGATCATAGGTGCGCTGCTCCAGCGTTTCATCAAACAGCGGATAGGCCGCGTTGATCGGAGTGTCGTTGCCAACGCCACCATAGCCATCAAGAATCTTGTCAACCATTTCCTGACGGTTGATCGCGTATTTCAGCGCCAGACGCAGGTCTTTGTTGTCGAACGGCGCAGTGTTGGTATGCATGATGAAAACGTAATGGCCACGGCCAGAAACGTTTTCGACAGTCACATTCGGCGCACGATCCAACAGCTTTGCGACTTTCGGCTCGACCCGATTGATCATATGCACCAGACCCGATTGCAGCGCCGATGTTTTGGCGGTCGCATCGTTGATCACAAGGATCTCAACACCGTCATAATGACCGCGGGCCGTGTTCCAGTCTTCGGCATTCTTCTCAAAGGCAAAGCGCACGCCAGGCTCGGCACTGGTCACCTTGTAAGGGCCGGTACCGATTGCTGCATTCGGGTCATCAAAACCACCATTCGGTTGAATGACAAGGTGATAATCCGACAGCAGGTAAGGAAGGTCGGCATTACCGGTTTCCAGCGTGATGACAACAGCGTTGCCCTCAACTTTCATGCCAGAGATACCCTTCATGATACCCAGCGCGCCGGATTTCGAGTCTTCGTTCGAGTGGCGCAAATAGGTTTGCATCACATCATTTGCCGTCATATCTGCGCCATTATGGAACTTGACGCCCTCACGAATGTTAAAGGTCCATTCGGTACCTTCGGCGTTGGACGACATCGACTCGGCCAAGTTGGGGTTAATCCCGCCATCTGCCGTAATGTTCACAATGGTATCGCCCCATTGCTTTATCACATTGAACGGAACCGGGCTGTCAGACAGACCCGGATCAAGCGTATCAGTAGTTTCCCCACCACTGATGCCCATTTTCAAAATGCCACCCTTTTTCGGCTCGCCCGCCGCAAAGGCAGGTGCGCCCATGGTCGCCAACGCACCAATGGCAGCGGCCCCACCCATAAACCCGCGACGGCTCAGCCGGCCTGCGTCAATCCGGTCGATGAGTTTTGCTAGATCGTCTTTCATTCGTATCTCCCTAAGTCAGCATTAGCTGTTTTTGTTGTTTGCTGAGTCAATAAAGCCGCTTAGGCCATAACAGGCAACATTTACTTTTGCCCTACGCGGGTTATTTCGCGCAAATCTTGGCAGGGGGGCAAATGGGACCTCGGCATCAAATGGGATGGCGTTGGTCATCCAAGACCATGCCGCACCCTCTCAGCCCGCCCTGTGCATCTCGTTCAAATAAAATCACGCGGTACGCTTTCGCTAAACTCCCGTTCAAAAACAAGCACTTCCCCTTCCCAAGCGCGCAAGGTGGCATGGAACACCAAGGCCTCGGGCGCGCTGCGCATTTCAGCCACGGCATGGGTCCGAATGGCCCAGTCCCCGCGCGATTGGCGCTGCTCCCACTCACAGCGCGCAACGGCTTGGCTAGGGTCGGCGGGGTCCACCTCAAACCGCTCGACCATATTTTCTTCAACGATCAACCCGTGATCAAGCGATTCCACCCGCCCCGAATGGTCCTCGACCACCAGCGCCACCCGCCCCGAAATCAGGTCCGTCTCCACCCGCCGCGCCGCCTGTGCGGGGCTGTGTGCACGGGTCTTGGAAGGCGTAGCCGAGGTCGGCGCTGGCGGCACCCATTCATCCGCCGCCCCTCCTTCATGCACAGGCAGATGCAAGCTTCCCTCCAAAAGCGTCAATGTGGCAGCTTGCGGGCTGGGCCAGACAAACGGCCAATACGTGGTGGACAAGGCCAGCCGCAAATGATGCCCCGGTGCCAGATTATAAGCCATGTCATCCAACACCACCTCAGCCGTCACAGCCTCACCGGGGGTCAAATGGCTGGGGTGCTCCATGCTATCGCGGTGGCACAGGTTCAAGATCCCATGCGCAATCCGCACCGATTGCCCATTGGGGGCCACATCACACAGCCGCGCCACGATAAACGCACGGGGCTGGTCGCTCCGCAACCGCACCCGCAACCGCGCCGCCCCCAGCATCGCCAAAGGTGCTTGCACCACTGGCCCGTCAAAACACACCGAAAGCGCATCATCGCGCGCCTGATCCCCCGGCATCTCCGCATTCAACCCCATCGGGAAAAACTCGCCCGCCGTCAACCCAAGGTCAGGCCGGGTACAAACGGCCGTACGCAACGCCCCACCCGCCCCGCCCAACACACCGCCTTCCGTCAGGGCCATTTCCTGCACAGTTACCCGCGCCGAAGGCAAAACCACCTCCGCCACCCATCGCCCCGGACGAAATACCGCACAAGCATCCGGCCCTGCACTGTCCAGCATCCACACCCGATAGGCAGGATCATCTTCTGCCCCGTTCGGCACCCCCTTCAACCATCGATCCCACCACCGCAACGCCTCATCCAAAAACCCAATCGCAGGCCCGGGTACCGCTTGATGCGGATACTGATGCACCCACGGCCCAACAATCGCCTTGGCCACCGCCACGCCCCGCACCAAATGCGCCGAGGTGTTCATATAATTGTCCGCCCAGCCCGAAAAACTCAGCACCGGCACCTGCACCCGCCCAAAATCCTCACAGATCGACCCATGCTGCCAATACGCATCCCGCGCCTGATGCCCCGCCCAGCGCGGCGCCAAAAACGGCTCTGCCTCCAAGCGCGCCAACCAATCCGCCCGCCACCCCTCGCGCAATACAGGGTCCGCAGGGCGTGATGAATAAGACAGCATCACCGCCCCCCAGCCCAAATTCTCACCGAGCAAGCAGCCGCCCTTGAAATGGATATCATCGGCAAATCGGTCGGTCGTCGAACACACCGTCACCACCGCCTTCAACGCAGGCGGCTGCAAAAACGCGGTCTGCAAACAGTTAAACCCGCCCCAGCTTTTGCCCATCATCCCCACCGCCCCCGAACACCACTCCTGGTCGGCCAACCACGCAATCACATCGCACGCGTCTTGCAATTCCTGCGCGGTATACTCGTCGGCCATCAGCCCTTCACTGTCGCCATTCCCCCGCATATCCACCCGCACCGCGGCATATCCATGGCCCGCAAAATACGGATGCATCCGCTCATCGCGCGCCCGCGTCCCATCACGCTTGCGGTATGGGATATATTCCAAAATCGCCGGAACACGCATGGGTTCGGGCCCCGCCCCCACCGCCCGCCAAATCCGCGCAGACAACCGGCACCCATCAGGCATCACAATGCCCACATCTTCCTCGACCATCACCTCAAACGGAAACTCCGTGACCACCCGCATCCCTCGCCCCCGCATTTCATCTTGGCTTAAATACCTATCTGTCCCCACGCCCAACCAACAGGTCGCAAAGGGAATAGACCACCTTATCACTTCGCCCCATCAAAGGCGCAGACACCCCCAAAGGCAAGCCCCAAGCAAAACCGCGAAAGAGGTCCGACATGACCAAACCAAACATCCTCATCTTGATGGTCGACCAACTGAACGGCACCCTCTTTCCCGATGGTCCCGCCGATTGGCTCCACGCGCCCAACCTGCGCAAACTCAGCCAGAACTCCGTGCGCTTTGCCAATGCTTATACCGGCTCGCCGCTCTGCGCACCGGGGCGCGCAAGCTTCATGTCGGGCCAACTGCCCTCACGCACCCGCGTCTATGACAATGCGGCAGAATTCCAGTCTGACATCCCTTGTTTCACCCACCATCTGCGCCGCGCCGGTTACGAATGCACGCTGTCTGGCAAAATGCACTTTGTCGGCCCCGACCAGATGCACGGCTTTGAAAACCGCCTCACCACCGACATCTACCCCGCCGATTTCGGCTGGACTCCCGATTACCGCAAACCGGGCGAACGCATTGACTGGTGGTATCACAACCTCGGCTCCGTCACAGGGGCCGGCGTGGCCGAGATTACCAACCAGCTTGAATATGACGATGATGTCGCCCATCAGGCCCGCCAAAAACTGTTCGACCTTTCGCGCGGCGACGCATCGGGGGCCGAGGCTCGCCCGTGGTGCCTGACCGTCAGCTTCACCCACCCGCATGACCCCTACGTCGCGCGCCGCAAATATTGGGATCTCTATAACGACTGCGCGCATCTCGACGCCCCTGACGCCATTCCCTACGCCGACCAAGACCCCCATTCCAAACGCCTGATTGATGCGTGCGACACTGATAAATTCACTATCACGCCCGAACACATCCGCCGCGCCCGCCAAGGCTATTTCGCCAATATCAGTTATATTGACGATAAAATTGGTGAAATCCTGCAAACGCTGGCGGATACGCGGCAAGAGGCGATCATCATCTTCGTCTCGGATCATGGCGATATGCTGGGCGACCGCGGCCTTTGGTTCAAAATGAACTTCTTTGAAGGCTCTGCCCGCGTGCCTTTGATGATCAGCGCGCCGGGTCTGACCCCGCATCTCGCAACCACCCCTGTCTCCACCATCGATGTCACCCCCACGATTTGCGATCTGGCGGGCATTGATATGTCGGCGGTGATGCCATGGACCGATGGCGTCAGCCTGTTACCCTTGGCAAAGGGTGAGGAGCGCCCGGAACCCGTCGCCATCGAATACGCCGCCGAAGGCTCGATCACGCCCTTGGTCATGCTGCGCTATGGCAAATGGAAATACACCCGCTGCTTGGCTGACCCAGACCAGTTGTTTGATGTGGGGGCAGACCCGCAAGAACGCACAAACCTCGCGGCTGATCCTGCCCACGCGGGCACCCTGCAAACCCTGCGCGCCAAATCCGAAGCGCGCTGGGACCTACGCGCCTATGACGCGGCGGTTCGCGAAAGCCAAGCCCGCCGCTGGGTTGTCTATGAGGCGCTGCGTCAGGGTGGCTACTACCCATGGGATTTCCAGCCCCTGCAAAAAGCGTCCGAGCGTTACATGCGCAACCACATGGACCTCAACGTACTTGAGGAGAACAAACGTTTCCCGCGCGGGGAATAGGTCGCACAATTTTCCCCGGGTGGGCGGTCAACCCCGCCTCCCCGGTTAGATTGCGGTTCACCCCAAGATGCCTCATCAGCCCGGCCTAAACACTTGCCACGCCCCCTCAGTTTTCGGCCAGCCAAGCACGTGCCGCGTCCAACTCATCCAGATCAAACGTGCGCAGTTTGGTCGCCATAAACGCCCCCGCAGCCTTGGTCAGCGGGCTGAGCCAGCCCATATCCGATACCACGGCGCAGTGGCTGATATGCGGGATGATCTTGATGTCAAACTTCATCCCCTTCCACAGCATCATCGGATCAAACCCATGAAAGTCTTCGATGATTTCCAGCAGTTTGATCTTGCCATGTGTGGCCACAAAATCTTCTAACGGCTTGGAAAGCGCGTCGAAATCCGCCTCTGTCACCTTACCCGAAACCGTAAACTCAAAGGTCTTGGTCGCGTCAATCGCCCGATAGCTGGTCGCCATGATCTGCCCCTCCATTTGCATGAAGGGTTGGTGTATCAGAGCCAAGACAGACCGACCCTGCGCTAGATCAATACCGCAGGGCTGAAACGCGCGTCCGCATTAAAATCAGGTTAACAAAAATACAAATATAACTATATATCAATGTCTTTCAAAAATGTCCGCACGCGGACATTCACACGGCCTGATCGGCCAAAATCACCTCAGCCCCCTTCCACCCCATCAAAATCGACGGCGCGTTGGTATTGCCTGCGATCAGATTTGGAAAAGCCGATGCATCACATACCCGCAAGCCTGTCACCCCCTTTACCCGCAGCCGACTATCAACCACATCCCCCATCCGGCAGGTACAAGACGGGTGATAAACCGTCCCAGAGCGCGCCCGAAAATCAGCGATCAAATCCTCGTCCGAAACGACTTCCGGCCCCGGCCGCAATTCCTCGGCAATCACCTCGGCCATTGGCCCTTGGGCAACGATTTTGCGGATGAACTTCACCGCCGCCAACATCTCCTCGACATCATGATCCGTCGAATAGGCATTGCCCACAATCTGGGGCGGCGCAAACGGATCAGCCTCGCGAATTTTCAACCACCCCCGTGATGTCGGCCTGCAATTTGACAGCCCAATCGACAGCCCCGAAAACGGGTCAGGCGTCAACAAAGGCCGCTCCCCCACCTTGGGAACCAAAGTCGAAAAGGCCTGCATATAAAGCTGCATATTCGGGCGGCTCAGATCAGGCGAACTCCGGAAAAAACCCCCGGCATGGTTGATGCTTTTCGACAGCACCCCCCTACCCTGCAACAGGTATTGCATCCCCACCAACGCCTTGCCCCACCACGGGCGCAAGATGTCATTATAGGTCGGCACCTTCATACGAAACGTATAGTTCAGCCCTTGATGGTCGTTCAGATTGCCGCCCACATGGTCATTGCCCACCAAAACCGGCAGCCCCAACCCCGCCAAATGTTCCGCAGGCCCGATCCCCGACAATTGCAACAATTGCGGCGAATTGATCGCCCCCCCCGCCAAAATCACCTCCCGCGCGCGGATCACCTCGCGGCTCCCCCCTCGCGCCACCTCAACCCCTACCGCGCGTTTGCCTTCAAACACCACGCGGGTCACATGAGCATGCGTGCGCACCTCCAAATTCGCGCGCTTCATCGCAGGGCGCAAAAACGCCCGCGCGGTGGAATTGCGCCGCCCGCCCTTGATCGTCATCTGGTAGACGCCCGCCCCTTCTTGGACAGACCCGTTGAAATCGGCCGTCTCGGGCAGCCCCGCTTGCACACACGCATCCAGATAATTGCGCACCAATGGGTGCAAACCATCCTTATTGGCCGAAATAAACAACGGCCCGCCAGCGCCACGCCACGCATCCGCCCCCGCCTCATTATCCTCAATCGCACGGTAGGCCTCCAAGGCCGCATCCCAGCCCCAATCGCTTCCGCCAACTGCGCCCCATTCGTCATAGTCTTCACGCTGGCCGCGTATCCAAACCATCGCGTTGATAGAGGAAGATCCGCCCAAAACCTTACCACGCGGCCAATAATCGCGGTTGCCACCAAGCCCCGGATCGACATCGGTTTCATAGGCCCAGTTCACAGCTTTGTTGTAAAACAATTTGCCATAGCCCAAGGGCATCGAGATGAAAAACCGCCGGTCCGACCCGCCCGCCTCCAACACCAAAACCTTATGCTTGCCCGATGCGCTCAACCGCTCAGCCAATACCGACCCGGCCGACCCTGCACCCACGATCAAAAAGTCAATCTCTGCCACGCGGCACCTCTTTGTTGTTGCCGCCACCCTAGCGCCCAAATCCGCCCGCGCCTTAGCCTAAAGCGACGGGCAATGTCGAGTTTGACTTACCCAGCGATCTCAAATCGCGGCGCATAGGTGACAGGAAAATTCACCGACCGGGCGATGAAACACACTGCGTGAATGCGGTGATGAATCGCCTCAGCCTCCACCAGATCTGTCCCTGCCGTGACCCAAATCATCGGGCGCAGTTCCACTGAGACAAACCGCCCCGCGCCACCGGCGCCAACTTCGCCCACACCCATCGGGCTATCCTCATAGCGTGTTACAATTACCCCAGCCTCTGCGGCATAATGCAAATACCACAGCATATGACAGGCCGAGAGTGCCGATAGCAGCAAATCCTCAGGGTTCATTTTAGCCGGATCACCACCCAAAAGCGGGTCATTGGAGCAATGCACCACGGGCTTGCCCGGAACGGCAATATCCCATGTCCGGGCATAGCCTTTGTAATGCGCCGTGCCAGTACCTGTATTGCCCGTCCAAACCACGTGGCTGGTGTAATCATGCACGCCCTTACCCCTTCATCTCGGTCCAAATACCTAAACAGCCTCAGCACCAAGCACCACGATGGGGCTTAGCGCCCCTTCCAAACCGGATCGCGCTTTTCCGCAAAAGCCCGCGCGCCCTCCAATTGATCGTCTGACGAATAGAGCCTGTCCACCGTCGCCAACTGTCGCTTGGTGATCCGGTTCAGCGCGTCTTGAAAGCGCATATCTTCCGCCTCGCGCACCACTTCCTTGATCGCGGCATAAACCAGCGGCGGCCCCGATTCCAACAACCGCGCCAGATCCCAAGCCCGCGCCAGCAAGTCGCCGGGTGCGCAGATGTCCTTGATCAAGCCCCAGCGCTGCGCCTCCTGCACATCGAACCAGCGGCCCGTCAGCAAAAGGTCCATCGCAACATGGTACGGGATTCGCTTGGGTAGTTTGATCGATGCGGCATCGGCAACCGTGCCGGACCGAATTTCCGGAAGCGCGAAAGTCGCTGTCTCCGACGCCAAAATCAGATCACACGACAGCGCCAGCTCCAGCCCACCACCACAGCAAATCCCGTTCACTGCGGCGATCACAGGCTTATTCAAATGCGGCAATTCCTGCAAACCGCCAAAGCCGCCAACGCCGTAATCACCATCAACCGCATCACCATCCGCCGCCGCCTTCAAATCCCAACCAGGGCAAAAGAATTTCTCGCCCTCGGCGCGCAGAATGCAGACGCGTAATGCGTCATCATCGCGAAAATCGCGGAACACCTCGCCCATGATCCGGCTGGTGACCAGATCAATCGCATTGGCTTTTCCGCGCGATAGGGTGACCTCTAATATCGCCCCCTCAACCCGGGTCAGGATTGGGCCATCAGTTCGCATTTGCATCATATCGCTTCCTTCCAAATCACCGCATCCGCCGCAATCGCACCCTGCGCGCGCGCCATCAGCGGGTTAATTTCAATCTCATCCAAGCGCGCGTCTTGCATCATCGCTTGCAACCGCAGCGCCACGTCAACCACAGCCCCCACATCGGCACTAGGCCGCCCACGATACCCATCGAGCAAAGGCCAAAGCCGCAAGCCACGCAAAGCTGTCTCCACCTCGACCGCCGTCACGGGGCAAATCAGGGTCACCGTATCGGCCAAAAGCTCGGCAGTCACGCCGCCAAAGCCCAAGGTCAGCGTGACACCGTAAACCGGATCGCGCCGGATGCCCGCCAAAAGCTCGGTAATCGTGCCCGTGATCATTTCCTCCAACAGATAACCTGTCGCATCGTCCATGGGTGCTTGGCCCTCAAGGGTGGTTAGGCCCAGCCGCACGGCACCCACCTCGGATTTATGTACAAAACCAAGCCCTTTCAGCGCGAAGGGCGGTGAAAGGTCACGCGACAAAGCCGCCAGATCAGCCATACTTTGGGCCACTACCCCACGCGGCACAGCAATACCTGCAACCGCCAAAGCAGCTTTGGCCGCGGCCTCATCTTGCAACACAAGGCGGGTCGGCTTGCGCGGCGGCATGGGCCGCCACCCCGCCAGACCCGGCGGCGTTTGCGCCGCGGCCAGCGCCCCAAGGGCAGTTTCCAACCCCATCAGCGGTACCGTGCCCCGCGCCATCATCGCAATGGCCAGTGCTTCGTCAAAGTTCTCAGGCAAGGACGCCACTGGGAAAGCAGGCTTTCCTGTTATCTCTGCCGCCGCCTCAATTGCTTGCAGAGCCGGCGCAAAGGACCCGGGATCACACAGATCCGGGCGCGGCGGATCGATGATAAAAACCCCCGCGTCGTAGCCAGCCAACATCGTGGCAAAGACATCTGTGGTCCGCGGCCCATCGCCCCAAATAAAAGTATGATAATCCAACGGGTTTGCGATTGTCACAATCGGCCCCAGTATTTCCCCCAAGCGTGTGCGCTGCGCATCCGAAGGGGACGAAAAATCGATATTAAAAGGTGCCGCAAGATCGGCCACAAGGCCAGCCTCGCCCCCTGAACATGACAGCGAGCATAAACGCGGGCCAATGCGCGGGCCATAGACGTGAAAAATCTTCAAGGTTTCCAGCAATTCCGGTAAGGTTGTGACCTCGGCAACCCCTGCTTGGCGAAGAAACGCCGACGAGGCCGCGCCGCCCCCTGCCAGTGCTGCAGTGTGCGAAGCTGCGGCATTGCGCGATGCTTCGGTCTTGCCGGATTTGATGCAGACAATGCCTTTGCCCGCAATGCGCGCCGCTTCGGCCATTGCAGCAAAACCCGGCGCGTCATCAATGCCTTCGACGTAAAGCCCAAGCGCGGTCACCCGCGGATCGGCCAGCAAAGCGCCGGCGAGTTCCGCCAAACCGACCTGTGCTGCATTTCCCAAACAGGCCACATAGGCCACGGGCAACCCGCGTGCCTGCATAGTCAGGTTGATCACAATATTGGAGGATTGTGACAGCAGCGCCACGCCTCGTTCAACCCGCCGCCCGCCGTGTTGATCTGGCCACAGCAGCGCCCCATCAAGGTAATTGATCACACCGTAGCAATTGGGACCAAGAATGGGCATCTCTCCGGCCGCTTCGACCAAATCAGCCTGCAACCCTGCCTCGCCCGCCTCGGTCCAACCAGAGGCAAAACAAATGGCCCCGCCTGCACCCATCGCGGAAAGCTGACCAACCATGTCGACCGTGATATGGCGATTGACGCCGATAAAGGTCGCATCAGGGGGAGTTGGAAGGTCCGCAAGCGATGGAAATGCTTTGAGGTCGCCAATTGTGGATTTGGTCGGATGCACCGGCCAGACGGGGCCGTCAAACCCCATCTTTTGACATTGGGCAATCACGTTTTCAGCCCAGACTGACCCCATGACGGCGATAGAGCGTGGCCGAAGCAAGCGAGAGAGATCCTTCATCCGAGCACCGCGCGGGTTGTCTGGCAGCCGGGGCTCTGCCCCGGACCCCGAGATATTTTAAAACAGAAAAAGGAGCGGTCAGCACCCTGCCCCATTCTACGGGACAAGGTGCCTTTTCCTGTTACGGTCATCGGCGTCCCCGCCTGTACCGTAGATTTATCTTGTCGCAACACAGTTAACACTCCGTTACTTTTTCTGTTCAAAAATATCCTCGGGGGGTGAATTGGCCTTTAGGCCAAGAGGGGGCGCGAGCGCCCCCTCCGCCCTATGCCACATGGGCTCGCAGCAATTGTCTGCTGATGATGTGCCGCTGAATCTCCGACGTGCCTTCCCAAATTCGCTCGACCCGCGCATCGCGCCAAATGCGCTCCAGCGGCAAATCCTCCATCAGGCCCATGCCGCCATGGATCTGGATCGCCTCATCTGCGATCATGGCCAAAACTTCGGTCGCTTTCAGCTTGGCCATCGACATATCGGCCTCGGTCACCGTGCCCTGGTCAAACCGCCAGGCCGCATCCCAGGTCAGCAGTTCAGCCGCCTTCAGCTCCATCGCCATATCGGCAAGCTTGAAGCTCACGCCTTGGAATTTGCCGATCTTTTGGCCAAACTGCTCACGCTCGGCGGCGTATTGCACGGAATGCCCCAACGCCCGGTCGGCGCGGCCAAGGGACGTTGCCGCGACCTGCAGGCGGGTCGCACCCAGCCAAGTATTGGCGACCTCAAAGCCCTTATGTACCTCGCCCAGCACTTGCGCGGCAGGCAGGCGGCAATTGTCAAACTCCAAAATCGCGTTGGTATAGCCGCGATGCGACACGTTGCGATACCCGTCGCGGACGGTGAATCCCGGCGTCCCTTTATCCACAAAAAACGCGGTGATCAGGCGTTTGGGACCGCGCGGCGTGTCTTCCTCGCCACTTGCCATAAAGACAATCGCGAAATCGGCGATGTCCGCGTGGCTGATGAAATGCTTGGTGCCATTCAATACCCAATCATCACCGTCGCGGCGCGCGCTCGCTTTCATGCCCCGAAGGTCAGACCCTGCGCCGGGTTCTGTCATCGCCAAACAGTCCCATTTTTCACCACGAATACAAGGGTGTAGATACCGCTCGCGTTGCTCGGCCGTTCCGGCCAGAAGGATATTCGACGGGCGCGCCACGCAGGTCCAATGCAAGGCATAATTCGCGCGGCCCAGTTCACGCTCATAGAGCAACCATGACAGCGTATCGAGGCCCGCGCCGCCCACATCTTCAGGCATATTGGCCGCATAAAGCCCTGCTGCTATGGCCTTGGCCTGCACTTCGCGGATAATCTCCATCGGCAAATGCCCGGTGCGCTCCACCAGTGCCTCATGCGGGTAAAGCTCTGTCTCGACAAAGGCGCGGGTGGTGTCAACGATCATGCGTTGCTCATCAGTCATGCCGAAATACATGGATTACACCTTTGGGTCGGGGTTGATTGTAAAGCCGTCAACGGCAATGACTTGGCCGGAAATGCGTGGGGCTTGCGACAAAAACACCGCCATATCTGCCACGTCTTGGGCCGTGACCAAACAGCCCAGCGCGGTGCCTGCGGCATAGCCTGCAGCAACCGCCTCAGGCGTCATGCCCTTGGCTTGCGCTTCAGCCGCAAACACCCGGTCAATGCGCGGCCCTTCGACAGATCCTGGCGCAATGGCGTTGCAGCGAATGCCTTGTGCTCCCAGCTCCATCGCCGCCGTTTTCATCAAACCGATGATTGCCCATTTCGCCGCCGCATACGGGCTGCGGTAAGGAAAGCCGTAAAGCCCGGCGGTGGACGACGTGAACACCATCGCCCCGCCCGCCGCCATCAAAGGGGCTGCATGCTTGACCGTGATAAACGCGCCGTCCAAGCAGACAGCCAAACAGTCGCGCCATTCGGCCAAATCGGTATCAACGATTGCCGATGTTGGCCCTTTGATGCCCGCATTGACGCAGACGGTGTCCAAGCCTCCCCAATCGGCGCGGATTTCAGCCATCAGCGCCGCCATACCTGCCTCATCCGCCACACTGACACTGGTACCGCGCAGGCCCGTCGGCAAAGCCGCAATCGCCGCCGCATCGACATCCGTCACCCAAACCCGTGCGCCCGTCGCGGCAAAGGTTTGCGCCATGACAAGGCCAATCCCATTGGCCCCGGCAGTGATCAGAACCCGCGTCATTTGCGTTGACCTGTGAACCTTCCCGCAGCCACTGGGAGCGCAACACTTGCGTGGGCCGCAGCCACCGGCATCAAGCGGTCCAATATCGCAGCGGGTGCCGCAACCGCCCGCCCCGCAGCCATATCAACATGCAGCAGCATCTGCTCAATGGTTGCCACATCCACGCCATCCTTTTGAATACAAATGAAAATATGCATCCGCTTTTCGTCTACCGCCAGCACTTGCAAGGTGCCGGTCAACCTGTCCCCCAGCTTGGCCTCACCTTTGTGCATGATATGGCTTTCCGCCGTGTAATAGCTGAACCCCGTGGCCACATAATCCATATCCGCACCAATAAAGCGCAAAAACGCGTCCGAGGTTTCCGACGCCGCAAACAAATAGCGGCTTTCCGTCATATGCCCGTTGTAATCAATCCAGCCCGGCAAAACCTGCATCTGCGCCATGGCCAACGGGGCCGCCGTAATCTCACGGGTCCCATCGCTAAACGCCACGCGGCGGCGCTCGTCGTGTTCCCGTAGCACTTTACCCGCGCCCCAGTTCCGGTCTTTCAACGCCCGCAAAAAGCCCACAAGGTTGCCATCGCGGATACGCTCCAACTCGCGGATCGTATAGGCACCCGATTGCGCGTCCGACTGGCCTGCGATCAGGTCCACCAATTCTTCGGTAAACTCCGGCACATCGGTCAGCTTGGTCCAAGGCCACTGCAAACATGGCCCAAACTGCGCCATGAAATGCTTCATCCCGGCCTCGCCCCCCGCCACGCGGTAGGTTTCAAACAGCCCCATCTGCCCCCAACGCAGGCCAAAGCCCATGCGGATGGCCTCGTCAATCTCCTCTGTCGTGGCGATCCCGTCCTTGACCAACCACAAAGCCTCACGCCAGACCGCTTCCAGAAACCGGTCCGCAATATGGGCGTCAATTTCCTTGCGCACATGCAAAGGAAACATTCCGATTTCGCGCAAAATCTCCTTGGCCCGCTCGATCGCCGCCAAATCGCTGGCAGCCGACGGCACCACTTCGGCCAAAGGCAACAGGTAGACCGGGTTGAACGGGTGGGCGACAAAGATCATCGCTGGGTTGGCCGCATTTTGCTGCAACTCGCTTGGCTTGAACCCTGACGTGGATGACCCGATCAACGTATCTGGCGCAGATTGTTGGATTTGTGCAAAGACCCGGTGCTTCAGTTCCAACCGCTCTGATACAGATTCCTGAATATATTCAGCACCCTCCACAGCTTCGGTGATAGTATCGGCAAAACTCAAA
>Ga0213861_10001291_pt1 | contig 22139 bp, 19 predicted proteins | sample PICome_4_FD_160110 | JGI IMG/M metagenome (GOLD analysis project Ga0213861, IMG submission 160110) | Coastal seawater microbial communities near Pivers Island, North Carolina, United States - PICO131 | ecosystem: Environmental > Aquatic > Marine > Coastal | place: USA: North Carolina... | reverse complement strand
TGGCCAATCGCTAGCTGAACCTGAGCAAGTCGATCAAGCCAAGCTTGTTATCGAAAAGATGCGAGCGCGTTCGGCAGCCGTTCCCATACCAGTTGATGTGGTAGTGGCTAAGTCTTTCTCGGCCCAGGCGCCAGCCACTGTTAAAGCGGCCACTGATGTACAGGCCGATGACTTGATTTTGGATATTGGTCCCCAAAGCACAGCGCAACTCGCTGAAATGTTGAGCCAAGCGGGCACGATCGTTTGGAACGGTCCTGTTGGCGTCTTTGAGTTTGAAGCGTTTTCTGGCGGCACCCAAGGCATTGCTCAGGCTATCGCTTCTTCTGATGGATTTTCTATCGCGGGTGGTGGGGATACGTTAGCGGCAATCGCTAAGTTCGGTATCGCTGATCGCGTGGACTACATCTCAACAGGTGGGGGTGTGTTCTTAGAGTTTTTGGAAGGCCAAACCTTGCCCGCCGTCGAGGCATTACAAAAACGAGCTTGATTAAAGGCGTGCTTAGCCGCCTTAAATCACTTGATTTGAGGCGGCTGCGTGGCTTGATGGTTCGCGTAAAGCGTGGCGACAGCGCACGAAGCCAAGCGTGCTGACGCGGAGTCAGCACGGCTTGTTAAGACGATGGGTACTTTGGCGCCGAGCACAATCCCAGCGGCGTCAGCGCCTGTCAAAAACGTCAAATTTTTGGCCAGCATATTGCCTGACTCTAGATCAGGCACCACCAAAATCTGTGCGTGGCCAGCTACTTCGGACCTCAAGCCCTTCATCAGAGCCGCTTGGGGACTGATGGCGTTATCCATGGCGAGTGGCCCATCTAAGAGGCCCGAAGTGATCTGACCACGTTCAGCCATCTTGCACAAAGCGGCCGCATCAACGGTGCTCGGAATCTTTGGATTGACTTGCTCGACCGCTGAGAGAATCGCCACTCGTGGTGTGCCAAAACCCAAGGCAAGGTGCAAGTCAATGGCGTTTTGAACAATGTCTGCCTTGCAAAGCAAATCTGGGGCGATGTTGATTGCTGCATCAGTGATAAAAAGCAGCTCCGCGTAGGTCGGCACATCCATTAAGAAAACATGACTCAACCGCCGTGCCGTTCTCAGTCCGGTCTGAGGATTGACGACTTCATGCATTAACTCATCGGTGTGTAGGCTACCCTTCATCAAAAGACTGGCGTTGCCTGCCCGAACTTGTGCAACGGCCTCGGCCGCAGCCGCGTGGCTGTGAGGCACATCGATGATCTTAAAACCCATGATATCCAAAGCAGCAGCTGTTGCCATTTTTTCTATTTTGTGGCGAGGACCGATCAAAATAGGATCAATGATATTTAAAGCGTGTGCTTGAACCACGGCTGATAAAGACGTCTCATCACAGGGGTGAGCCACGGCACAAGTTTGCGTGGGTACCTTTTGAGCGGCTTTAATCAGCGCGTCGAACTTAACAAGCTCATGATGAGCGGGTTGTTTTTGTGTGGATTTAATCAAACGATCGCCTTCTTAACCCGTTTTGCCGTTGCAGAAGTCGTCGGTTTAACCGTTACCTTTTTAGTGGCAGTAGACCGAGCAACCACTTTTTTAGCAACAGCTTTTTTGGCAGCAACTTTTTTAGCTGGTGTCTTCTCAATCACGGTTTTGGTTAAAGCAGGTTCACGCACATCGCTGCTGGTGTTGTTTGCTAAGTTCGTTTCTAACGGGCGTCGTAAGTTAACCGCAGTTAAGCCATCAACTTCTTGGGTCTGGCCCGATTGTTGCGCGGCCAAGTGATAGAACCTTGCCACTTGCGCCAAGCGTTTTTTGCCTTCAGCGTTCAGTGCGCCGCTAGCCGTCGCCACCCGCGTTACAAACTCGAGCGCTGCTTCTATTTCAGAGGCACTGTGGTGGCTCAAAAGGCCTGGGATAGCAGCTACCGCGCCTTCAGGGTCAACCACCATCACCATGGCTTGCTCACGCACCAGTTCCTTAAAAGCCGCTAGGCTTAGTGAGTGTTCTTGTTGGGCTCGCAGCTGCCGGATCAGATTAAAGCTGCGAGAGTCGATGCCACCTTGTGCTTGTGCGATGTACATCATGACTCGGATGCTAGCTTCTCTTAGACCACCACATTGCACCAACTTGCGCAGTTCATCGACTCGGCGACGAACGAAGGCAATGTGCTCGGGTGACACGCCGGGATGCTCGCGTGGCGAACCTTCTCGGGCACCCAAGCCAGCGATGTCTTGCACCAAGGGTGAGCCATAAACTGCCATAAAGGTGCGTTCAATCAAGGCATCGCGCCATTCACCCCAAAGGTCTAAAGACGATTCGATTGACTTTGAAATTTGTTTTTCAAGTTGCACAAATGGGTTGTCTGCTGTTGCTTTTCGACGTTTGTTTCTGACTTGCACTGCTACAGGTGCCAGCGCAGCAATCATGGGATTCTTGTCAGACACGGCCTCGTAATGCATGCGCAGGGGGTGGGTTTGTTCACGACGCTCAGTTGAGCGTGGTGTGGCAAAAGCCTTCACCCACGGCTGTACAAAAGATTTGTAAAGGCCTTGATTAACTTGTGAGATCCGAGAAACGGCAGCAAACCGACGATCATCATCCTCACGAGGCTGGACAATGGCTTCAATGTCAGCCAAGTGTCGTCGTTCAAAAGTCAAAACGTAGTCACCGTAAGCCAGATCAGCGTTTGGTGTGTCTGGTGTTTTGTCACGGATCACAGCTTCGTAAATGCCGGGTGGCAACATATCGATCAGATCAATATTGCAAGTAAATTCGCGGTGCTCTTTTTTAGCCACAGCGCCTGACACAAATATACCCAAGTGACCGATGCTCTCATGGATGGCATAGATAATCGTTTGCCCGTGTGCGAGCACTTCTTTGTCGTTTTGATAAAGGTCCGTAATCCACCCCAAGGCTTGTGGTGGGGGTGTGATGTTGTCACCCTTTGAACAAAACACAATGATTGGTGAACGAATGTTGCGCAAATCGATACGCAAGCCGTCTTGGGTGACCAAGCGCGCGGTTGAGAGCTTGTTGCCAACAAAAAGGTTGTCGACAATGTACTGAATCTCTTTGCCATTTAAAAAGACGTGCCCGCCCCACCAGCGCTCAAAGCCCAAATAGCGACTAGCCTCGGTGTCAACGTTGGCGTAAAGGTTGTATTGTTTTGACCAGTAGGTGTTTGCAGGATGCAGGTTTTCAAAGTTCTGCACCAAATTGGCACCGTCAAACACGCCACCACCCAAGTCGCTAGACATGGTGGTCATCCAAGACCCACCGGTGATACCGCCGGTGTAACGCATGGGGTTTTTGTTGCGCCAACCCGCCCAGTACGACAGCGGCGCACCCGCAATGATGATGGGGCCAAAAAGTTCAGGTCGGGTGGACGCCGCCATCATCAGCTGCCAGCCCGCCTGGCAGTTGCCAATTACCACGGGCTTGCCCTCAGCCTCTGGGTGAAGCGAAATAACTTCTTCTAAAAAGCGAGTCTCAGCCCAAACCACATCTTCGACACCTTGATCAGGTTCAGGGCGTGGCAAAAATCCGATGAAGTAACATGGATGCCCAGCCTCGAGTGCAACACCAATCTCGCTTTCGGGTTTGAAGCCTGCAATGCCAGGTCCGTGACCGGCGCGCGGATCAACCACCACAAATGGCCTTTTGATTGGGTCAATGGGTATCGATTTCGGTGGTGTGATTCGCGTTAGGATGTAATTAACAGGTCGTTTTAGCGTGCGTCCGTCGAGTATCACCTCAGCTTTCATACTCAGCACATTCGGGGCTTGCTTAGACATGTGGCGCTGATACTGGTTGCCACGTTGGCGCATCACATCGGCGTACAACACGCTACGTTGCCAACTGTCAACGGCGTATTCAAGTGCCGCATCAATTGCAGGCGGCAGTAAAGGCACTGGATGGGGATGCTCGGACGTTTGATCGCTCACAAAGATGACCTTTTGGGTTGTTTGACTGATTACAACGCAAATGATATTGCATTGCAACAATTACCATGGTTTAACGCGATTTAATTAATCAAAATACACCCATCAGAACATGGTTTACGTTTGCGTTATCGTTGCGTCAATGGCGTGCATGGATGACTTTTGGCAACGTCTGAGCAGGACTAAGCCCAAGTTATTCTAAGAGTGTTCATTTAAGTTAACAAAAATTCTGGGTTGCTGGCAGTGATTTGCAGATAGCAACCCGCTTTATTAAGGAATAATTTATGTCGATAAACCCTTCGCTGGCATCGCCTGAGCGACCTGATGCGTCGTTTGCCACTAGACCGGCACCACTAAAAGTTGGACTGATTTCGATTTCAGACCGAGCCTCTCAGGGCGTCTATCAGGATCAGGGTGTGCCAGCCTTGCGTGAATGGCTTGGTAAAGCTTTGCAAAACCCCATTTTGGTTCAAGAGCGACTGATTGCTGATGACCGGCAAATCATCACTCAGACGATTATCGAATTGGTTGATCAAGAAAAGTGCGACCTGGTCTTAACCACGGGCGGAACCGGTCCTTCGCGTCGCGACGTGACGCCTGAGGCAACGCTTGATGCGGCCACGCGCGAGATGCCTGGTTTTGGGGAGCAGATGCGTCAAATTAGCTTGAAATTTGTCCCCACGGCCATTTTGTCGCGACAAGTGGGTGCTTTGCGCGAAATTAAAGGCCATGCGGCATTGATCATCAATTTACCGGGCCAACCCAAAGCAATCGCTGAGACTCTAGAGGGACTCAAGGATAAAGAAGGGGCTCTGCTGACGGCTGGGATTTTTGCCGCCGTGCCGTATTGTATTGATCTGATTGGTGGACCTTACATTGAAACGGTCGAGTCAGTGGTTAAAGCTTTTCGGCCAAAGTCAGCTGCCAAAGCGAAGTGACCTCTTGCGCACGGGCATCGGCAAGCGGATCGTCGAGTTTGCTGGATTTGGGGTGCCTAGGCTTGATGCCATGACGCGCAATGACCTTCAGGCCGCCGGCATCGATTAACGCTAAAAGGGTTTGACGCGACCGTAACTTCAGGTGTTCTGCCAGATCTGACAAGATTAACCAAGCTTGGCCATTCGGTGCCAGGTGAGCCCGTACTTGGCCGAGAAAGCCCGCTAGCATTTGGCTGTCCGGATCGTAAACGGCGGCATCTAGTGCGGTTTTGGCGCGTCCTGGCAACCAAGGTGGGTTGCAGACCACCAAGTCGTATCGGCCGGGCACAAACAAGTCGGCTTCGAGGACTTCAACTTGAGTGCTCAGGCCGAGATGGGCCATGTTGTCTTTTGCACATCGCAATGCGGCTGCTTGCGTATCGGTGGCGATTACTTTTGGGATACCTCTTTTGGCAAGAATCGCCGCAATCACGCCGGTACCCGTCCCAACATCCAGTGCTGTTTGCGCGCCATTGGGCAAGGCCGTTTGAACCACCAAATCGAGGTATTCATGTCGCGTCGGTGCAAACACGCCATGGCGTGGGTAAATGTGTTGCCCGAGCGCGGCCACGGGCAATCCTTGACGCTGCCATTCGTATGCACTCACAACACCGATCAACTCTGTCAAAGGCATGAGCACGGTAGGCGCTCGAGATAAGGCCCACAGCCCTTTGGCTGAGTAGGCAGCCTGACAGGCCACTGCAACTGAAGGTGCACGTCGATGCGTCAGTTGGAAGTTTTCTGCCAAAGGAATCAACAACAGTCCCAACAGGCGGGCTTGTTGACTACGCGATTGGCGAACCAAATGAAACCGCTCGGGGTAAGCGATGTCAGCATCAGGCGATTTTTGTTTGGTAATCCGTCTTTTTAAGGCGGCCAGCAATTGCTTACCATTGTGAAAATCGCCACGCCACACCAGCCCGGTGCCGCCACTGATTAATCGGTAAGCGCGATCAGCCGACAGCGTGTCGTCGGCGCTCAGTAATTCTTTCGGTGGTGACCAACCATGCATTGACTGCCAGAGGGCTTGGCAGGCCTGATCGTTTTCTGACCAATAAACCAGTGTTGATTCATCAGGGCTATGGCCAGGATTATTTAATTTTTCAGTGGATTGCACGGCATCGTTAGTCGGGTGTTTTAAAGCGAAAGTCGGGCTTAAACGCAGAAATGCGTCGTCAGGTTGCCATTTTAGGCTAGGGGAGGTCGTTGCAGGTAAAATGACGAGTAATTAAACGATCATCGCTAAAAATAATGCCAAGCGACTGCCCACCGGCGTTGATCCGCAATAGCCCTATTTCACCCTCTTGCAGAAGGATTTTGACCATGTCTCTTGTTTCCATGCGCCAACTTTTGGATCACGCCGCCGAAAACGGTTACGGCATTCCCGCCTTTAACGTGAACAATCTAGAGCAGGTTCAGGCGATCATGGAAGCCGCTCAAGAGACCGATAGTCCCGTGATCATGCAGGCGTCTGCCGGTGCGCGCAAGTACGCTGGCGAGGGCTTTTTGAAGCACTTAATTCAAGCCGCTGTCGAGTCCTATCCCCACATTCCAGTGGTGATGCATCAAGATCATGGTCAGTCGCCTGCCATCTGCCAAGGTGCGATTGATTTGGGCTTCTCGAGCGTGATGATGGATGGTTCGCTGATGGAAGATGGCAAATCCGTGGCTGACTACGACTACAACGTGGCCGTGACCCGACAGGTGGTTCAAACAGCCCACAAGCTTGGTGTGACCGTTGAGGGCGAACTCGGCTGCTTGGGCTCGCTTGAAACCATGATGGGTGATAAGGAAGACGGACACGGCGCTGATGGCGTGATGACGATGGACCAGCTTTTGACCGACCCAGAGCAGGCGGCTGACTTTGTGCGTCAAACTCAACTCGATGCTTTGGCCATCGCGATTGGCACAAGCCACGGTGCCTATAAGTTCACCCGTAAGCCGACCGGAGACATTTTGTCGATTGGGCGCATTAAAGAAATCAACGCCCGCCTGCCTAACACTCACCTCGTCATGCACGGCAGCTCGAGCGTGCCACAGGAACTGTTGGCTGAAATCAGGGCGTTTGGTGGCGACATGAAAGAAACCTATGGAGTGCCCGTTGAGGAAATCCAAGAAGCCATCAAGTTTGGTGTTCGTAAGATCAACATCGATACCGATATTCGTTTGGCCATGACAGGTGCGATTCGCCGCTTTTTTGCCGAGAATCCTGGCAAGTTTGACCCACGCGAGTACTTAAAACCTGCCCGTGCTGCTGCCAAAGCCATTTGTGTGGCCCGTTATCAGCAATTTGGCACAGCTGGCAATGCGAGCAAGATCAAAGCCCGCCCTTTGTCTGATATTGCCGCTGACTATGCTGCTGGCAAACTATCTCAAGTCGTGACCTGAGTCATAAAAGAGAATAAACGTGACTTTATTGCATCAGTCCAACTTAACCTCCTTGCCACTGCTTGCGCGGGGCAAGGTGCGCGATATGTACGCAGTCGGTGAAGACAAGCTATTGATTGTCGCCTCGGACCGTTTGTCGGCTTTTGATGTCATCCTTGACGACCCCATACCTGGCAAAGGCGAAGTATTGACACGTTTGACCGAGTTTTGGCTCAAAAGACTTGGCCATGTGTTGCCCAATCACAGTACAGGCATTGATCCTGAGTCGGTGGTGAGTCCTGAAGAACGAGAACAAGTGCGTGGCCGTTCAATGGTGGTCAAGCGCTTGACGCCCATCATGGTAGAGGCCGTTGCCAGAGGTTATTTGATCGGCTCTGGTTGGAAAGACTATCAGGCCACAGGCGCGCTTTGCGGCATTGCATTACCACCGGACTTAAAGCAAGCGAGCCGACTGTCACCCGCTATTTTTACGCCGGCCGCCAAAGCCGATGTGGGTGATCACGATGAAAACGTTGATTTTGACTACGTTATCAAAACAGTGGGTGAGTCGTTGGCCAATAAGCTGCGCGACATCACTTTGCAACTCTACGATGAGGCGGCGGCCTTTGCATTGAGTCGGGGCATCATCATTGCGGACACCAAATTCGAGTTTGGGTTAGACAACGATGGTGTACTGCACCTGATGGACGAAGTGCTCACGCCCGACTCGTCTCGCTTTTGGCCGGCTGATCAGTGGCGCGAAGGCATCAGTCCACCGTCTTACGATAAGCAGTTCGTGCGCGACTGGTTGGAAACCCAAGGCTGGGATAAGACAGCGCCAGCGCCTCGTTTGCCTGCCGAAGTGATTGAGCAAACCGCAGCCAAATACCGTGAAGCTTGCCAGCGCCTTGAGCGATGAACCCATCATCGAGCATTCGGCGGGTATCGTGCTCATTCGCAACCAGAACACGACCATCGGGTACTGTCGCTACTTCGAGAATGGTGATGTGGAATACATTTTTGTGAATCCGTTGTATCGACGACTGGGCCATGGCACCACCTTGTTGCGCGAGGTCACCAAAATGACCGGTCAGCTTGGCCAAGCCCATCAGCCGATTTCGCCGTTGGGTCGGCACTTTTTTACCGCCCACGATGTGGCGATGCAATCAGACGCTGACTCAGTGCAGTGAACCGCTAACATATACCTTTCGATTGTTGGTCATCCATCATGCCTATCAAAAAGACCGTTACTGCTGCTTTGGTCAAAACGCCAAGCCAATCCCGCGTTCAGCCCAAAGCCAAATCTGCGAACAAATCCGCAAACAAATCCGTGTCCAAACCCAAGCCTTTGGTAGCAGTGATCATGGGTTCTTCGAGTGATTGGGACGTGATGGCAAATGCTGTGGCCATCCTAGAACACTTTGGCATTGCCCATGAGTCGCAAGTGATCTCAGCACACCGCATGCCGCACGACATGGTGGTTTTTGCGGCAGACGCATCCAAGCGCGGCTTGCGTGCCATTATTGCGGGAGCCGGTGGGGCTGCTCACTTGCCAGGCATGGTGGCAGCCTTGACTGAGTTACCGGTCTTTGGTGTCCCTGTTCCCAGCAAGTATTTGCGTGGGGAAGACTCTTTGCTCTCAATTGTGCAGATGCCCAAGGGTATACCGGTGGCTACTTTTGCGATCGGTGAAGCTGGTGCGGCAAACGCGGCGCTTCACGCGGTGGCGAACTTGGCCACCACTGACGCCAAGTTAAGACAAAAGCTAATCGCTTACCGCTCTGCACAAACACGAGCCGCACGTGCCATGAGGTTGCCAACATGATGGTGGTGCCTGGGCAGTGGTTGGGTGTACTGGGTGGCGGTCAACTCGGGAGGATGTTCTGTCAGGCCGCTCAGTCGATGGGCTACCGCGTGATGGTGCTTGACCCCGGAGAGGAAAGCCCGACGGCTGCCTTGGCTGACGCACACGTTTTGGCTGATTACGATGATGAAGAATCATTGGCGGAGTTGGCTAGAAACTGCATGGCAGTCACCACCGAATTTGAAAACGTTCCAGCTGTCAGCCTAGAAACGTTGGCACGCCGAACCCACGTGGCGCCAGGCGCGCGGGCCGTCGAGTTGGTGCAAGACCGGTGCGTGGAAAAAGCCTTCATCCAGGCCCAGGGCGTGCCCGTGGCGCCCTATGTGGCCGTGCACTCGGAAATCGACCTCCAAAACGCCCCAGCAGATCTTTTTCCCGGCATCCTGAAGGTGGCCCGTTTGGGTTATGACGGCAAGGGTCAACATCGCGTGGCTACGCGTGAAGAGGCGCTTGCGGCGTTTAGCAGCATGGGTGAAGTCAATTGTGTGCTTGAAGCTCGGCTTGATTTAAAGGCTGAACTCTCAGTGGTGTTGGCACGCGATGTTGATGGTAATAGTCGGGTTTTTCCTGTGGCGCGTAACGTTCATCACGACGGTATTTTGGCGGTGACGCACGTCGATGGTCAAGACAGTGCACTGACAACCGAAGCCATCAGTGCCGCGACTCGGATTGCAGAGGGGTTGGGTTATCACGGCGTCATGTGTGTTGAGTTTTTTGTGCTCAAAGACGATGTCCTGTTGGTCAACGAAGTGGCCCCAAGACCGCACAATAGTGGACACTTCACGCTCAACGCCTGCTCGACCAGTCAATTCGAGCAGCAGGCTCGCGTGATGGCTGGTTTGCCTTTGGGCGACACCCGATTGTTAACCCCCGCGGTGATGCTTAATTTATTGGGTGACGTCTGGTTACCAACAACGGACAATAACGTTATTGAACCTGACTGGCAGGCTGTGCTGGCATTGCCTGGCACATCGTTGCATCTGTATGGCAAAAAACAAGCGCGTCGCGGCAGAAAAATGGGCCACATCAACATCACAGCGTCTGATTTTGGTCAAGCCGTTAAGATCGCCAACGAAATCGTGAGCCTGTTGCGTTTGCCGGCGCTGGCAACCCTGTCAACGCTGTGACAGCAGGCCAACCTGAGCAAGCGCTTGCGCAGGCCGTTGATGTCCTGCTTCGGGGGGGGCTGGTCGCTTTCCCCACAGAAACTGTCTACGGTTTGGGTGCTGACGCCAGTAATCCCGAAGCCGTACATGCCATTTACTTAGCCAAGGGCAGACCGAGCAATCACCCGGTGATCGTGCATGTGGCACAAGCGGCTGACCTTTGGTCATGGGTTAGTGTCGATGACCAAACAAAAGCCGTGGCTCAGCGCCTAGTCGATCGGTTTTGGCCAGGACCATTGACACTGATTCTAAAAAGAAACGAAGCCGTGCCTGAGGCTGTCAGTGGTGGACAAGACACGATTGGTGTGCGCTGCCCCTCGCACCCAGTGGCTCAAGCTCTGTTGACGGCTTTTGCGCAAGCCCGCGGCTCCGAGCTCGCGGGGATTGCTGCACCCTCAGCCAATCGCTTTGGGCACGTATCACCGACCCGTGCGCAGCATGTTCGTGACGAGTTCGCCGATTTGGTCCGAGCAGGCTTACCCGTCATCGAGGGTGGTGACAGCGAAGTCGGTATTGAGTCAACCATTGTTGATCTTTCCCGCTTTAGTCTGGGTCACGGTGTGGCCCTTTTACGTCCGGGTGGCATCAGTGCTTCAGCCCTAGTGCTAGTTCTTGGTGAGCCTTTGAAAGGCACTGATGACCAAGCCCCGAGAGTCTCTGGCTCGCTCAAAGCGCATTACTCACCGCACACACCGATACGGCTTTACTCGCTTAAACAGTTGGTGCAAGACGCGCTGGCGTGGTTAGATCAAAACACCGGTACCGTGGCGGTGGTTTTACGGCAATGTGAGCTCGGGGCTGTTCAAGAGCTCGCCACAAACCAGCGAATCTCAATCAGTGTCTTGCCTGATGATGCCGCGGGATATGCCCGAGCGTTATACGCTCGTCTGCGAGCGTTGGATCAGGGTGGGTTCGTTGAGTTGCGATGGGCCAAAGTGCCACCGGAGCCCGAATGGGCAGGGGTAGCTGACCGATTAAGCAGGGCGGCAGCGGCTTTTGCCGATAGCCGCCCTGACCACTAATCAGAGATTAGCGATCGTCTGATCGTGCGTTTTAGAAAAAGGCCTGGATACCGGTCTGGGCACGGCCCAGAATCAGTGCGTGCACGTCGTGAGTACCTTCATAGGTGTTGACCACTTCCAAGTTCACCAAGTGACGGGCTACGCCATACTCGTCGGAGATGCCGTTACCACCGAGCATGTCACGGGCTAAGCGGGCCACGTCAAGCGATTTACCACAAGAGTTACGCTTCATGATCGATGTGATTTCGACAGCAGCCGTGCCTTCGTCTTTCATTCGACCCAAACGCAAGCAACCCTGCAGGCCTAGCGTGATTTCGGTTTGCATATCTGCCAATTTTTTCTGGATCAGCTGGTTGGCTGCCAATGGGCGGCCAAACTGGTGACGGTCGAGTGTGTACTGGCGTGCGGTGTGCCAGCAGAACTCTGCAGCGCCTAGTGCACCCCAGGCGATACCGTATCGTGCAGAATTCAAGCAAGTGAAAGGACCTTTCAAACCAGTCACATGCGGCAGCATTTGATCATCACTGATTTCAACGTCTTCCATGACGATTTCACCAGTCACCGAAGCACGCAGACCAACCTTGCCGTGGATTTCGGGGGCTGACAAGCCTTTCATGCCTTTCTCAAGGATGAAGCCGCGAATACGACCGTCGTGGTCGCCACCCACGCACTTGCCCCAAATCACGAAGACATCAGCCACCGGTGAGTTGGTAATCCAGATTTTGTTGCCGGTTAATCGGTAGCCATCGGCTGTTTTAACAGCCCGTGTTTCCATATTGGCAGGGTCCGAACCATGGTTAGGCTCTGTCAAACCGAAGCAGCCAATCCACTCGCCGCTCGCGAGCTTGGGTAAGTACTTGCGCTTTTGTTCTTCGCTACCAAACTCGTTGATCGGGAGCATCACGAGCGATGATTGCACACTCATCATTGAGCGATAGCCTGAGTCAACGCGCTCGACTTCACGTGCGATCAAGCCATAACAAACGTAGTTCAAGTCTGCGCCACCGTATTCGGCTGGGATGGTTGCACCCAAGAGGCCCAATGCACCCATCTCAGGGAAAATAGACACATCCATTTTTTCGTGACGGAAGGCTTGTAGTACACGGGGTGCCAGCTTCTCCTGGCAATAGGTGTAAGCGGCCTCACGCACCATCCGCTCATCGTCAGTGAGTTGACTATCGAGCAAGAGTGGGTCTTCCCAGTTAAACGTTGCTGCTGACATTGCATGACTCCATTACGGTTGTGAGGTGTTTTAAAAAAATTGAATTAAGGTTGGTTCGATTGAGCGGCCGCTCGCAGTTTTGCAATCGTGGTGGTTGGTGTGATTGCTTCAGGGTCTGTGATCAGGTGAATAATAGCTGGCTTGTTGCTTTTGACAGCGCGATCGAAAGCGGCTGCAAAATCAGCTGTCTTTTCAACCCGTTCACCATGGCCACCGAAGGCTTGTGCGTAGGCCGCAAAATCAGGGTTTTTGAGGTAGGTGGCGGAAATACGGCCAGGATAGAACTTCTCTTGGTGCATACGGATCGTGCCATACATGCCATTGTCAACAATCAGAACCACGATTGGCAGGTCGTATTGAACGGCCGTGGCGAACTCTTGACCGTGCATCATGAAGCAACCATCACCCGCAAAACAGATCACTGGCGTATCGGGCGACACGCGCTTGGCACCAACCGCGGCGGGTAAGCCATAACCCATCGAGCCCGATGTGGGAGCTAGTTGTGTGCCGTACTGATTAAAGCGGTGGAAACGATGCACCCAAGTGGCATAGTTACCGGCGCCATTGGTGATGATGGCGTTTGACGGCAACACTTCTCTCAAATGCGCCATGACACCACTCATCTGCAAGTCACCTGGCGTGGTGACATCCTTAGGATCACTCCAGGCCAAGTAGCTGTCGTGCAGGTGTTCGGTATCCTCGGCCCAAGGCGATTGCACGGGCGCAGGCATACGCGCCAATTCGGCAGCAAAGGCCGCTGGGGAGGCGTTAATCGCCACCGTGGGCGCATATACCCGACCCAATTCATTGACATCGGGGTGCACGTGTATCAGGTCTTGAGTCGGTACCGGAATGTTTAGCAGGGTGTAAGCCTGGCTTGGGATTTCTGACAAACGACCACCAACCAACAATATCAAGTCGGCTTGTTGTAAGCGTGCCAGCAACGCTGGATTTAAGCCTAGACCCAAGTCACCGATGTAGCAGGGGTGATCATGGGGGAACAGCATTTGGCGTCTGAAGGAGCATGTGACTGGCAGGCGATGACGTTGTGCAAAATCAGCAAATTGTGAGACGGCTTCCGAGCTCCAGCGTGGACCACCGACAATCGCCACTGGTGACTTGGCGTGTGCCAAGCGTTGAGCCAAGTCTTGCATTTGCGCCACTGATGGTGAGCTTTCGATGGCAAGCACTCGTGGGGCTGCCGCAACCGAGGCGGGCTCAACCAGCATGTCTTCAGGCAATGCGATGACCACAGGCCCAGGACGTCCTGACATGGCGACATGAAAGGCACGCGAGACGATTTCAGGGATACGAGCAGCATCGTCGATCTCGGTGGCCCATTTGGCGGCTTGACCAAAAACAGCGCGATAGTCCATTTCTTGAAACGCTTCACGCTCACGCATGCTGCGATCGATCTGGCCCACGAACATAATCAGGGGGGTGGAGTCTTGTTTGGCGATGTGAATGCCAGCTAACGCGTTCGAGGCTCCTGGTCCGCGAGTGACCATGCAAATACCAGGACGACCTGTTAATTTGCCGTGGGCGTCGGCCATCATGGCCGCGCCTCCTTCTTGCCGACAAACTGTCACGTCGATGTTTACATCAACCAAGGCATCTAAAACAGCCAAAAAACTCTCGCCCGGTACACAAAACACATGCCGCACGTCTTGCGCGACCAGTTGCTCAACGATGAGCTGTCCACCCGTTCGTGGGTTCAGTTGATTGTCTCGGTCTGCCATTTTGTTGTCTCTTATGTTTATAAACGCATTGTTGTAAGGATATGTTCATCGTTTGCACATTGCAATTGATAAAATCGCACATTCTTGTGTGTCAGTGACACGATAACGGATACCAGCAACATGAGAAAAGGCATTCCCAATTTGAGCGCATTACAGGCCTTTGAGGCCACCGCCCGGTTAGGTGGTTTTTCCCGGGCGGCTGAAGAACTGTCATTAACCCATAGCGCAGTGCATCGGCAAGTCAGTGCCTTAGAAGCCCGGCTTGGCGTTCAGTTGTTCACCCGGGTTCGTCGGCGCGTCGCGTTGACCGATGCTGGCGCTGAATATGCGGCTCGTATTCGTCAACATCTGGATCATATCGAAAAAGACACCTTCAGCCTCATGAGTCGTGCCAGTATTGGTCGACGCCTTCATATCGCTGTGCTACCGACATTGGCAGCCCATTGGCTCATTCCGCGACTGCCCGAGTTTCAAAAACAATGCCCTGATATTTCGGTCAGCTTATCGCTCAGGACCTTGCCATTCCAATTCAACGACCAACCGTTTGATGGCGCCATCTACCATAGCCATGCGATTTGGCCTGGGACCCACGGTACGATGCTTTTTCCAGAGCAGGAATTGGTACCCGTTTGTGCGCCTAAGCACTTGATTAAGGGCTCAAGCGACGGGAGCGTATTAAACCAGCTTGCGCATTTCCATTTGGTTTCACGCCCAGATGCTTGGCGTGATTGGTATGCACAGGCCGGCTTGCCGTATCCACCACAAGTCGCCGGTGGACCCCGCTATGAGGTGTTTTCGATGGTCATCGCAGCGGCTCAGGCAGGACTCGGTGTTGGCTTGGTACCCCGATTTTTGGTGCAACAGGCGCTCGATGCCGGTCAGTTGGTAAGGCCTGTGAACCAACCACTGCCGGTTTCTCAAGGCTACTTCTTTGGTTACCCCGAACGCACTGAAGTGACAGCGGCACTTCAGTCGTTCGAGCAGTGGCTCATTAAGAGTGCTCAGTCGGTGGGGTCTGAGGCAACGCCTTAAAACCGGGTGGCAGTTGGCGCAACTGCGCTGGGGTTCGAGATAGTTTGACCGGTGAGGCGATGCCGCGATAACCGTCTTTGTCTAAAACCATGCCACGGTGTTCAGTGTGAGGGTGATGCAAAATCTCCTCGACATTGAGCACAGGCGCAGCCGGCACACCCGCTTTAAGCAGTTTGATGGCCAAGGTATTGGCTTCGGATTGGTTTAACAGCCGCTTCAAACAAGCGTGCAGCGCTGGGCGGTTAGCCAATCGATCGGCGTTGGTGAGAAAACGCGGGTCTTGCGATAGGGACGGTTCACCAAGCTCAATCGCCAGTTGTTTGAATTGCCGATCATTACCAATTGCCAAAAACAGTTCACCCTTAGCGGTGCTGACCGTTTCGTAAGGGGCGATGTTGGGATGTGCATTACCTGACCGCTGGGGTATGTTGCCGCTGCCAAAATAATTCGCTGCGTGCGGATGCAAAAGTGATATGGCGCAATCAAAAAGGGTGATGTCTAAAAATTGGCCCAAGTGACTTTGATGACGTTCTTGCAGGGCCATCAGAATAGCAATGGTGGCATTTAAACCGGTCACCATATCGACAACGGGCAGCCCCACGCGGGTTGGTGGTGCCTCTTTTTCGCCGTTGACACTCATCAGGCCACACATGGCTTGGGCGCACGCATCGTAGCCTGGCATGCCGCCAAGCGGGCCATCGGCCCCAAAGCCACTGACGCGACAGTGAATCAGACGCGGAAACGCTTCTTTTAAAGTCTCGTAACCGAGTCCCCATTTTTCGAGGGTACCGGTTTTAAAGTTCTCGATGAGCACATCGGCATCAACCAGCAAAGACCTAAGGAATTGTCGGCCTTCGGCATGTGACAGATCCAGTGTTAGGCCAGTCTTGTTGCGATTCACCCCCACAAAATAGGAGGCCAAACCTGATTCAAAAGGAGGGCCCCAGTGGCGAGTTTCGTCACCGGTAGGCGGTTCGAGCTTTAAAACTTCAGCGCCATGATCCCCCAAAATCTGGGTGCAAAACGGCCCACCCAGTACACGGCTTAAGTCAACCACTCGGATACCTGAAAGGGCGCCTCTAGGCGAATGACTTGACGGGTTGCTGCTAGAGAGACTTTGCCACATTTCAAACACCTTGGGCCAGCCATTGCACCAGCACATCATCGGCCGGTGTGGCATCGTTAATCGGATCTCGCGCACATAGGCGCTGGGTAAGCACCATGTCGGCCAAACGGCTCCGCATGGGCATTTCAGCGACTTTTGCTTCCCATCGCATACCTGCCATGGTGATCACGTTATACAACGCGGTGCCGACTTGGCGCGCAAGCGCATAGTCGGCACTGGCAGCAGAATATTCGGCGAATGCAAAGGCGGCATCAATGCGTTCTTTTTCAAGTGCAGCCAGTTCGTCGCTCACGGGTAAACCTTGCGCCAGCAGTTGCGTCACGTGTTCACGCAGGGCAGGTAAGGCGTTTTCTCGTTGGATGGCGCGCAAAACATCCAAAGCCACGATATTGCTGGTGCCTTCCCAAATCGAGCCAAGATGTGCATCTCGAAGTAAGCGGGGATCAGACCATTCCTCGATGTAACCACAGCCACCGCGAACCTCCATGGCGTCACCGGTGACTTTACGGGCATCGCGGCAGGCACGAAATTTAATCAAGGGCGTGAGTATGCGAGCCAGCGGTCGCTTGCTACTGTCTTGGTCAAACGCCTGAAGGGCTTGTGCGGTTTGAAACACCATGGTTCTTGCTTGCTCTGTCCAAACCGCCATTTTGCAAAGCTGGCGTTGCATTAACGGCATATCAATTAAGCGTTTTCCGAAGGCTTGACGGTTTTTGGAAACATACAGCGCTTCGGTGAGGGCTCGACGCATCAGGCCGGCGGCTCGAACGCCGTTTGAAAGCCGTGAATTATTAATCATGTCGGCCATGTGATTAAAGCCCTTGCCGCGTTCACCCACTAGCCACGCGAAAGCGCCGTCAAGACGAATTTCGCCACTGGCCATAGAGCGCGTGCCAAGCTTGTCCTTGAGCCGCAAAATTCGATAGCGATTTAGCGAGCCATCGGGAAGCTTGCGAGGCAGTAAAAATAAAGAAACCCCTTTGAGGCCAGGTTCTGTCTCTGAACGCGCTAGTACCATTGCGAAACCAGCATCTGGGTTTGAACAAAACCATTTGTCGCCATTGAGCGTCCAGCGGCCATCGGCCTGCAAAGTGGCCGTGGTGGCGGTGGCGCTGACGTCAGAGCCCGCACCTTGTTCTGTCATGAACATGGCACCCTGGTGTAACGCATCAAAATCCTGCGTGGTAACCATGGGCAGTACTTGTTCGACTAGCGCGGGATCACCGAACTTTTTGAGCGTACGCGCCAAAGAGTCAGTCATGCTCACAGGACAGCACAGTCCAAACTCGGCTTGCACAAAAAGATATGTCAGCGCGTACTTCGCTGCTGGGGGCATCGGCTCGGGCCAGCCCAGTACACCACCACGATGAGACATGGCAGCCAAGCCAAACTCGCTGTAGGCCCAGCGCTCTAGCTCAACGTAGGCTGGATGCTTTTCAATGCGAGATTCGTCTATGCCGGCTCGGGTGCGCACCGATAGCTTGGGCGGGTGTTTGTCCGCAACGCCAGCCAAATCATCCAAATGTTGTCCAGCAAGTGCGCCTAGGCGAGAGAAGTGCGGCTCTAAATGGGTCTGAAGTTCGGCTGATAGGTAGCAGCCAGCCAGGCGGTGACAGGCGTCAGCGGTATAGAGGTTGATGCCGCGCGCATCCGGCACGGGGTGCAGCGTGTCAATTTCTTGCTTACTGATCTGCATGCGAGTCTCCCGATGGAATATATTGCCATATCCTACATCCAAGACTCACTGGTGCGCTTAATGATTATCGAAGATCACCTTCACTGATTCGCGACACGTTCCTGCCGCCAGCGAATGTCATCACGTCAAAGGATTGTCCTCGCCTTTGAGCCCAGACCGCGGCGGCGTTCCCAAGCACCATGCTCCTGATCTCATCAACGGGAACCGTCAGAATGTCGCGCTCGGTGTAAACCTTCTGCTCGACTCGGCCATCTTTGTATCGAACTTCCACCCAACAATCCGCTGTAAACCGTGCCTCGAAGATATCCGCTGGTGGCGGTGGTGGCGCAGGCGGTGGTTTCAGTGCGGGTGCGGGTTCTGGTGAGGCTGATGGAGCGGCAGTCAGTGGCTCAACCGCACTGACTGCCTCAGTAGCTGATGGCGAAACAAGCAACGGTTCCGCTGCAGGGCTAGGGCTTTGTCGAGAGACGCTTGCTGGCGCGCCAAGATCTGGTTTGACCGGTATGGCGATTGCCTCAACTGACTTGCCTGGCGGTGATGGTGGCGCCATGCCATTAGTAACCTGGGTATTCTGTTTGTTTGGCCAACCTTCCTCAACGGAAAGATAGATGCCCAAAGCCACGGCAAAAACCAGAATCACACCCAAAACCATTCCAATGCGGCTGCTGCGCGAGCGAAAAGGAGCAACCCTTAACCCATTATCCAGTGTTGACTGTCGTCTGGAGAGGGTCGCTGTGGCGCTCGCATGAGACTCAGGTGAGTTTTTGTTAAGCCGCTGCATCCCGATTTGGCTATCGGTTAGCGGCAAAGACTCGACCGCAGGGTCTAGAACAATATTGAGTCGGTTGGCATATTTTTGCACTGCTCTAAAGTAATAGCCTGGCCCATGAAAAGATTGCATGTCGCCACCTTCAATACCACGCAATTGAGATGGCGACAGCATCAATTCGCGTGCCGTCTCAACAACCCCGAGGCCTTGTTCGGTGCGAGCCGCCGCCAAGGCTTGTCCCCAAGTGGCTAATGGCAGTTGATCATCGCTTTGCATGCAGGCTATTGCTCCAAAAATCTGTGTGCTGTTCTCGGGTATTGCTGATCATTTGAGCATAAGGGGTTTGTTAGCGAAATACCACCGTGCGCTTACCATTTAGCAAAATGCGGTGCTCAACATGGCTACGCACCGCGCGGGAGAGCACCAAAGACTCCACATCGCTGCCCACGTGCGTGAAGTCCTCAATGCTCATGGCATGATCTACCCGCTCAATATCTTGCTCAATGATAGGTCCTTCGTCGAGGTCTTCAGTCACATAGTGCGCCGTCGCACCGATGATTTTAACGCCGCGCGAGTGCGCTTGGTGATAGGGACGGGCGCCTTTAAAGCTCGGTAAAAAACTGTGATGGATATTAATCGCTCTGCCACTGAGTGCGCGACACAGGTCGGGCGACAGCACTTGCATGTAGCGGGCAAGCACCACCAGATCAATTTGCTCGGCAGCGATGACAGCCAAAAGGCGTGATTCTTGAGCGGTTTTGGTATTTGGCGTGATGGGTAAATAATGAAAAGGCACGCCATAGGATGTCACAAGCCCTTCAAAGTCTTGATGATTAGAGACCACAGCGGCAATCTCAGCGGGAAACTGATTCGTTTTGATGCGAAACAAAAGATCATTTAAGCAATGCCCTTGCTTGCTGACCATAATCAGTAAACGCGCTTTTTTCTGAGAGTCGTGGACTTGCCACTGCATCTGAAAGGCAGCTTCGCTCTCGCGCAAGTCTTTTTGCACCGCTTCAATTTGAACCGGTGCCGCGAGCGCGAAGTGCACCCGCAAAAAAAACTGACCAGTCTGCTCATCTGCAAATTGCTGGGCATCCAAAATATTGCCATCGTGGGCCAGCAGCAAACCTGATACGTGGTGCACGATACCGCGACGGTCTGGGCAAGCCAGGGTCAAAATAAAGTCTTTTTGAGTCATGATCGAGAAATGGCAGTAAAAAAAGTGAAACTCAGCCAACAGCTTTAAGCCGTCGTTTTTAACGACCGTCTAGTAGTGCTGACTTGACGTGTAAGGCGAGCGCCAAGGAAGACGTGATGCCAGGAGACTCAATCCCAAACAAGTTCACCAATCCATTAATGTGATGGTGACTGGCGTCTGAGATTATGAAATCGGCAGCAGGCTCATCAGGCCCCGAAATTTTGGGTCTTATGCCAGTGTAGTCGGGTTGGAGTGCACCATCTCGAAGTTCGGGCCAATAACGCCGAACAGCCTCGTAAAAGCTGTCGCCTCGGCTCGGGTCGATGTCATAGTTTTCTTCGGTGATCCACTGCGTGTCGGGCCCGAATTTGGCCTGCCCACCGAGGTCTAGCGTCAAATGAACGCCTAACCCCGCACGCTGGGGCACGGGATAGATGAGATGCCGAAAGGGTGCTTTGCCTTGCAAACTAAAGTAGCTGCCTTTGCACATATAGGCTTGGGACACAAACTTTGGATCTAAACCTTCGATACGGTTGGCTAGCAGTGGTGCGTTAAGGCCTGCGGCATTCACCAGCATTTTGCAGCTCAAGGTAATGGGGTCGCTACCACCAAAGGAGACTTCAAAGCCTTCAGGTTGAAGAACCCTGGCATGAATCAATGGACTGTGAAAAACACATTGCGCACCGGCGTTTTCCGCGTCGCCCTGGTAGGCCAGCATCAAACCATGACTGTCGACAATGCCGCTAGACGGTGACAAAAGCGCAGCCGTACAGCGTAGCGCAGGTTCAAGGGCCTGCGCCTGCGCCTGATCTAACCACTGCATGTCATCAACGCCATTGGCGCGTGCCTTTTCAATAATGCCCGCCAGCGTACCCTTTTCTTCTTCGTTCGTGGCCACCACGAGTTTGCCTAGGCGCGCATGCGCCACGCCATTGGCTTGGCAATACTCATAAAGGAGGTGTTTGCCTTGAACGCACAGCTTGGCTTTCAGGCTGTTTGCTGGGTAGTAAATGCCAGCATGGATCACTTCAGAACTTCTCGAACTGGTGCCGCTCCCAATCATGGCGGCTTGTTCAACGACCAGTACTTCAACACCGGCTTGGGCAAGGGCGCGAGCTGTGGCCAATCCCACAACACCGGCGCCGACCACCACACATTCAATATCCATCGCTTCGTTACCGTGCGTTTGATTCAGCCGACAGCACGGCTGGGGTTAAGTCAAAACCACCCGAATGATAAATGAGTGGCATCAGATCAGCATGATGACAGTTTTCTACCTCACCGATGAGCACCACATGGTCACCTTCTTGGTGACGGTGTCGGTTGTGACATTCAAACCAAGCTGCCACAGGCGACGCCAATCGAGGCGAGCCATTGGGGCAAGTTGTCAAATTCAGGTCGAGGAATCGTTGCTCATGTGTGCCACTGGCAAAGCGCATGGCCAAGTCAGCTTGGTCAGCGGCCAAAACTTGAATGCTGTAGCGCTCACATTGCTCAAAGATCCACATGGAAGAGGAGTGCTTGGATAAGCTCCAAACGACCAAGGGAGGCTCGAGCGATACCGAGTTAAACGAACTGACCGTCAGGCCAACGGGCGGCTCGCCTGGCACCTCAGCCATGACCACGGTGACCCCAGTTGGAAATCGACCGAGAGAGCGGCGAAATGCCTTAGAGTCAAAGCTTGGTTTTGCTGCGCCTGCAAGATGACTCATGGTGAAATGCGCTCGATGGTCCAGGCGTTATCGGCAGAGGGTTTGTAGACTAAGCGATCATGCAGCCTTGAAGGTCGACCTTGCCAGAACTCAAAATAATCGGGAACCAAGCGATATCCACCCCAGTGAGGTGGACGGGGTGGCGTGTCGCCGTATTGAGCACTGAGTTGCTCGACACGGGATTGCAGGGCTGGAACAGTGACAGGCTGGCTCTGCGCTGACGCCCAAGCACCAATACGGGAACCGAGGGGTCGACTTTGGTAGTACTCGTCGGATTCTTGATCGGTGACTTTCTCAATCACGCCTTCAATGCGGACTTGGCGTTCAAG
>Ga0213861_10001288_pt1 | contig 22149 bp, 19 predicted proteins | sample PICome_4_FD_160110 | JGI IMG/M metagenome (GOLD analysis project Ga0213861, IMG submission 160110) | Coastal seawater microbial communities near Pivers Island, North Carolina, United States - PICO131 | ecosystem: Environmental > Aquatic > Marine > Coastal | place: USA: North Carolina... | reverse complement strand
GAATAGAAGACCCCGCACCAATATATACCGGGCCTTCCAACAGAACATTATCCCAGTCAACTTTAACATTAAGACCACACCAAATCCCGGGTAAAACTTCTGTACCCGGCATATCAACATCATTCAATTCACCCATCATTAATCTTTGATTGGCTTCCCAGTAGTCACTTAGTCTGCCGATATCGACCCAAGTAAATGGCAGGTCTATTGCATTAAACAGCAATCCAGCCTTCAGAATCGCAGGAAATAACTGAGAACCGATATCGTAGGGTTCATTCTCGGGTATTAAATCGATAACCTCAGGCTCAAAAATATATATTCCTGTATTAACCAGATTAGAGCAGGCTTCGGCCGCCGATGGCTTTTCCTGAAACATTGTAATCCTTCCATTATCGTCACTACCAACAACACCGTAGTTACTTACCTGGTCGGGTTCAACACGTGCAGTGACTAAACTTGCCACAGCGCCAGATTGCCAGTGTTTTCTTACCGCCGTTGTCAGATCGACATCAATCAGAGCATCACCGCAGACAACCAGAAAAGTATCATCAAAAAACCCTCCAAACCTCTGAATTCTCTTAATGCCACCGGCCGACCCGATAGGCTGAGCTACAACTTCACCTTCTCGTATTTCACCTTCAAAAGAATATCCAATCTCAACGCCCCAGCGTCTTCCATCGCTAAAGTAATTTTCGATTCCGGTAGCAAGATGGCTAGTGTTCACCATAATCTGATTGAAGCCGTGGCGTGCCAGTTCCTCAACTAAATACTCCATTACCGGTTTCCCAAGCACAGGAATCATTGGTTTCGGTAGTACTTGAGTCAGCGGCCGGACTCTTGTTCCTTTGCCCGCAGCAAGGATCATTGCTTTCATAGTTTTCTAAGAGAATCAATTAAACTGAAATATCGACAGCGCATTCACATCAAATATTCGTCTTTTGACGTTTATCGAACGTTACGCAGAAAACTGATTAGCATTAACAACCCAAGCTAACCAGTCGTCTGATTATAATATAAACAGTATCCAGCAACCAAACCTATTATTCTACATAAGCTTCGCTATGCTACCGCACTGTGCGAACTAGCTGCATCAGCGAATACAATCTGCTCGCTAGCATCCAGATCAACATAAATAGTATCGCCAGCAGTAAATCGACCATGCAGTATTTCTTCAGCCAACAGGTTTTCAAGCTTCGTTTGAATTACCCGTCGCAACGGTCTCGCACCAAACACAGGATCAAAACCATAATTCACGAGATTTTGCAGTGCTTTATCACTTACTACGATATTCAGATCACGCTGCTGTAATCGTTCACGCAATATCTCAAGCTGTATTCCCGCGATTTCAAGCAACTCCGCCTTATCCAATCGATGGAAAACAACCAAATCATCTATACGATTTATGAACTCAGGGCGAAAATGTCGAGAAACAACTTCCATTACCATGGACTTAAGGGAGTCATAATCGGTATCTGCCTCGGCCGATTGAATATGATCTGAGCCTAAATTGGATGTCATTACTATAATCGTATTTCGAAAATCCACCGTACGTCCATGCCCATCGGTCAATCGACCGTCGTCCAAAACTTGCAATAGGATATTAAATACGTCCGGATGGGCTTTTTCAATTTCATCCAATAAAATTACCGCATAGGGCTTACGACGCACGGCTTCTGTCAAATAACCACCTTCCTCATAACCGACGTATCCTGGAGGAGCTCCTATCAATCTTGCAACAGAATGCTTTTCCATAAATTCGGACATGTCGATACGAATTAGAGATGACTCAGAGTCAAACATAAAAGACGATAACGCCTTACATAATTCGGTTTTTCCAACGCCGGTTGGACCAAGAAATAGAAAAGATCCGTCAGGCCTAGCAGGATCAGACAAACCTGCCCTTGATCGTCGCATTGCATGACTAACCGCCGAAATTGCTTCATGCTGTCCAATAACTCGACTATGCAACTCTTCTTCCATCCTGAGCAGTTTTTCCTTCTCGCCTTCCAACATTTTGGAAACCGGAATTCCTGTCCAACGGGATACAACTTCGGCAATCTCATCTTCAGTAACACTGGTACGTAACAGCGTACGCTCCTTACCCTCAGCATCAGTAGCTAGTAACAAATTGCGTTCAAGTTCAGGAATTGTTCCATACTGAAGCTCGGACATTTGCGCTAGATCACCGGCCCTTCGAGCAACTTCCATGTCTATTCGCGCAGCATCAAGTGCCTCACGAACGTGTTGACTTCCATTTAAGGCGGCCTTTTCAGCCTTCCATACCTCCTCCAATTCAGAATACTCTCGCTCAAGTGCCGTTAATTCATCTTCTAGGGTTTGATGACGTTTTTTACTCGCACTGTCATTATCTTTTTTGATTGCTTCTCGCTCTATTTTTAATTGGATAATGCGTCTATCCAATCGGTCCATCGACTCAGGCTTAGAATCAATTTCCATTCTAATCAAGCTAGCAGCCTCGTCCATTAAGTCAATCGCCTTATCAGGTAATTGCCGATCACTAATATAACGATGCGAGAGTACAGCTGCTGATACTATAGCCGGGTCGGTAATATCTATTCCGTGATGGACCTCATACTTGTCTTTAAGACCGCGTAATATCGCAATGGTATCTTCGACATTCGGCTCATCCACCAGAACTTTTTGGAACCGTCGTTCAAGCGCCGCATCTTTTTCTACGTACTTTCGATACTCATCGAGCGTTGTCGCACCAATACAATGTAAGTCACCTCGTGCGAGAGCCGGCTTGAGCATATTACCCGCGTCCATGGAACCTTCGGCTTTTCCTGCGCCGACCATTGTATGCAATTCATCGATAAATAAGATGACCTGTCCCTCTTCTTTAGCAAGGTCATTAAGTAACGATTTTAATCGTTCTTCGAACTCACCGCGGAATTTTGCACCCGCTATGAGCGCCCCCAAATCCAGGGAAAGTAACCTTTTACCACGAATACCCTCAGGCACTTCATTATTGATTATTCGAAGCGCCAAACCTTCTGCTATTGCGGTTTTACCAACTCCAGGCTCACCTATCAGTACCGGATTATTCTTTGTACGCCTTTGCAGAACCTGAACAGTACGACGGATTTCGTCATCACGACCAATAACTGGATCAAGCTTACCCTGTCGCGCTCGCTCCGTTAGATCTACTGTATATTTCTCTAATGCTTGTCGTTGTTCTTCAGCATCCGCATTATCAACACTCGAACCCGAGCGCATTTTAGCAATCGCAGCATCGATATTGGTCGATGTTACGCCAAGTCCACGAAGTAAATCGCCCAAGGGACTTTTTCCCTCAAATACGGCAAGTAAAAAAAGCTCGCTTGAGATGAACTTATCATTACGTTTTTGCGCAAGTTTTTCTGTGACATTTAATAATTTTGATAAATCATTGCTAATGTGAATATCACCACCATGACCTGTAACGCTAGGCAACTTCTCCAGCAGACCGGACAGGCCTGTACGCAGTTGAGCGTCATTAGCATCAACACTCTTTAGTAAATGTGACACAGAACCATCTTTTTGATCCAAAAGCGCTTGAAAAACGTGAACGGGCTCTATGTACTGATGGTCGTGCCGATTAGCCAGACTTTGCGCTTCGCCAAGCGCATTCTGAAACATGGTGGTAAATTTGTCTGTTCGCATAAGAAAAATGCTCCGATAATAGTAGAGTTCGCTGTCGCTGTGATTCGTGTGTAATTCACAACCAGCAATGATTAGTACAATATTGGGGACAAATACCTTATTTTCAATATGGGAATAAAAACTAAACTAATTTCTTACAATCTCATTTTCAGAGAAAAATACCGGCAGCTTGTGCAATGCAATTTTGCCTAATGGTGTGCGCGGGAGCTCTTCGATCAATGCAAATCTGGAAATTCTATTATGTGAGGATACCTGGGAATTGAAATCTTTTAATACTCGACGCATTTCGGCCTCCTGTTCCTGAGTATTTTCAAACAGCGCCATATCGATCGAAAAAATAGCAACAGGTTTCATATCTAGCTCCAGCACAGCCGCTTCTTTAACCGCTGAGTCCCGTTCCAGTCGTATTTCTAAATCCTCGGGATAAACATTTTTACCACTGTCGGTCACTATTAATCGTTTACTTCTTCCGGTTAAGGTAATATTGCCCGTCGCGTCAATCCGCCCTATATCGCCGGTTTTAAACCATTCTCCATTCATCACTTCCTTGGTGTATTTCTCACTCGTGTAGCCAAGCATAATATTGTCTCCTTTGATCCAGATTTCACCACTGCCGTCTTCATCGGGACAATCCACTTTCACTTCACAATTTTCAATAACCTTCCCCACACTGTCCATGACAGGATCAAAATGACTTTGAATAGCAACCGCCGGAGATGTCTCGGTTAGTCCATAACCCTGGCGCAGCGAAATACCTAAACCCAAGAAGTAACGTTTTATCTCCGGATCCAATCGTGATCCACCACTGACCCAACAATTCAGGTTGCCACCAAATTTTTTCCTTATCGGTAAATTAGCGTGCTTGCGGATAAATAATGGTAAGACCTTAAGTAGGTAGACATAACCACGAAGAAAAGGACTGGAATCTGCGAGCTTTTTTTCCAAACCTAACATAATATTTCTAAACAAACGCGGAACTGCAATCAATACTGAAATCTGATTTTCTTCCATTGCACGCATTATCTCCAATGCGGCCAACGCTTTTGGGGCAACTAACGTTGCTCTCACATAAAAACAGAGCAACAGATTTCCCGTTAAACCCATTGCGTGAGAAAATGGCAGTAGCGACAATATGCGATCATCACGAGTAAGATCAGCAAATTTGGACGCGCCGATCACATTTGACACTAAATTTTTGTGAGAAAGTCGAACAATTTTCGGGTTACCGGTGCTACCCGACGTGTATATCAAAGCGGCTTCGTCTGATCCGCTCGTTGGAGATAGAATCGATGATTCATCTTCGTCCACAATTTCATCGAACTGTAGCGAAATAGGCTCATCGATATCAGTGCAAGCCCGTTGATGAGAAAGCACGATTTTAGGCGCTGTAGCACTTACTTGCTCACGAATTTCCTCATCACTATTGCCTGAGTGAATGGGAACCAATATGGCGCCAAGCTTCCATATTGCAAATGCCGCGACGGTCCATTCAGGCCCATTAGGGGCCATAACACCAACTTTATCTCCTGCAGTTATACCTTGCTGGCGAAGGCTCGCGGCTAAATTCAAAACCGCTTTATAGATTTGTGAATAAGAAAGCACTCTTTCTTTACCACCCCCTACTCTGCATATCCACGCCGCCTGATCTGGCCCGCTTATCAGTTTATTACTTACCAGATTCCAAACATTTTCAGTCACAATACCAGCCCCTTTGTAACAATCGATTTAATTTCTATTCGCAACACCAGCAATCTATACTTTTTCGCACTGGGAATAATAGCGCTAGCCAAAGTCGATTAACATCAAGAAAACTATACTCACTCGTACCTGTAATTAACAAGTCTTGAGCTTCTGCATACTAGAAGCCCTAGGCGACCATTTTAAGAGAGTGAATTACAGCTTCAATATCAATCGGCAGTTTGCTATCCAATGATAATGTATCATGACTGATAGGATGACTAAATTCCAACTTAAATGCGTGTAGCGCCTGACGTGGAAAATTCAAAACCATTGCTCGAGCCTCTTCTGATAAACCTGCCGGCATTTTTGCTCGTCCCGAATACAATGGATCGCCCAACAAGGGAAAACCCAGATGACTCATGTGAACCCTAATCTGATGTGTTCTACCTGTTTCAAGCCTGACTTCGCACAAAGAGTAGCCATTTAGTTTTTCAAGGAGACGGTAGTGGCTTAATGCAGGTTTGCCGTTACTTACAACAGCCATTTTTAAACGATTATGATGATGGCGTCCCACAGGCTCATCAACACTTCCTGAACGAGGCAAAGTGCCCTGAACAACAGCAAAATAGTGTCGTTTTACATTTCGCAATTTGATCGCATCGATTAAATATTGCCTTGCGAATTCCGTTCGGGCAACAACCATTAAACCGCTGGTATCTTTATCTAAACGATGCACAATTCCCGCACGAGGCAAAGCGAACAATGCTTTGTCATAATGAAGTAGCGCATTCATCAGTGTTCCTCTAGGATTCCCAGCCCCGGGGTGAACAACTAGACCCGCAGGTTTGTCGACCACAAGTAAATTTTCGTCTTCGTACACAATAGTGAGTGGAATTGGCTCTGCTTGATCTTCCCGTACTTCAACTGCTGGGATATCAACAGATATATTTTCTCCTCCGAGTACCTTGTTTTTTTGACTCGATGGACTTCCGTTGACAAGTATATGCCCAGATTTTATTAAATTTTGTATCCGCGAGCGTGAATATTCAGACATTATTATACTAATTGCCTGATCAAGGCGTGATCCTGCGCATTCTTCCGGTACAATAAGATGTATAGTTTGTTCTGAGTCAGTCAATTTTTGTGGCCTAGCTAATCATATAGATCCAGTAAACAAAGAAAGCAGCGTGACATGACATTCAATTTCATGCAGACTTCTCGGCAAGCTAAAAATCCTTATTCACATCATACTTGAATTATAAAAAGATTTATTTTAATGGGCATATTTTTCGCAAAATATTTAATCCTCGGATTAATCGCTGTTATTCTGGCATCCTGCGGCACACCACCCGTCGAAGATCCAACAAAAACTCTACCGGCTGACGGTATTTTAGAGCTCGCGCGAGAGGAACTAAATGAAGATCGCTATGAGGCCGCTATTGATTTATATAAGAAACTTGAGTCAAGGTTTCCCTACGGGATAGTCGCAGAACAAGCGCAACTAGAAGTAGCTTACGCGTATCATAAATTTAACGAGCCTGAGCTCGCCGTTGCCGCTGCTGAACGATTTATTCGTCTGCACCCAACACATACTCGAGTTGACTATGCCTATTACCTTAAAGGCATTGCCAGCTATAGAGAACGATCTGGGATTATGGCGCAGATTTCGGGTACTAACGATTTATCAAACAGAGACCCGAACCCTGCGAGAATTGCTTACAGCACTTTTAAAGAGGTCGTAACTAGATACCCGCAAAGCCCCTACACTGAAGATTCTAGAAAACGCATGGTTCATCTTATTAACGTGCTGGCAAAGCACGATATTAGTGTTGCGCGTTATTATCTGTCCCGTGGCGCGTATGTGGCTGTCGTAAATCGCACAAAGAACATACTTAAAGAATATGATCGAACACCTGCCGTTGAGGACGCTTTAGGTTTAATGGCAATTGCCTATAGAGAGATGGGAATAACCGATCTAATGGCCGATACTGTTCGAATTTTGCGTCATAACTTTCCCCAAAGCGATTACTTACGACAACTTTAGTCATCGTGGAACACCCGCAATTCGCGGATTATGCTAAATAATACTAAAAAACTGGAGTTGACATTCAACTCGAAAATAAGCGGTATTGATGAAGCAGAGTGGAGTTCACTGCTGTCATCCAGTGATTCGCCTTTCATAAGCTATCGTTTTTTAAAACTACTCGAAGACACAGGATGTGTAGGCCAAGATACTGGCTGGGAGCCGCTTCATGCAACATTACGGGAGGCAGATTCACAAAAGCTCATAGGCGCTATTCCGCTATATATTAAACATCACTCCTATGGCGAATATGTATTCGACTGGGGGTGGGCGCAAGCTTATCAGGAGCATGGACTTAACTACTATCCTAAATTGCTTTGTGCCATTCCGTTTACTCCAGCCAGTTGTCGAAAAATTTTGTGTCTGAATGAAGATCTACCACGCGTAGGATCTATTTTTCTAGATCAATTTAAAGACTTATGCAGCAGCCGTGAAATTTCCTCCATACATGCACTATTCCTCAATAAAGAAGAACAAGAGGCTTTTTCTCAGGCTAGTTTCGCCAACCGCGTTGACAATCAATTTCATTGGCACAACAACGGTTACCAGAATTTCAATGATTTTCTCAACGCTTTCACGTCAAAAAAACGCAAAAATATTAGACAAGAGCGCAGGCGGATAGAGGAACAAAACCTGACCTTCCAATGGCTTATTGGAGATGAAGCGAGCGAAGACGATTGGCGACAAATGTACCAAATGTATCTGCGCACAATTGGTGACCATGGTGGTATGCCATATCTAAAAGAAGATTTTTTTCTCCAGTTACCCGCTTATCTTGGTTCTCAAGTGATGTTACTACAAGGTAAGCAAGATCAAAACCTAGTCTGTAGTGCGTTGTACTTTGCTAGTTCAAGCACACTATACGGTCGATATTGGGGGAGTACACGATTTTTTTCTAACATGCACTTTGAGGCTTGTTATTATCAACCTATCGAATTTGCCATTAAACAGGGCCTCACAACTTTTGAGGCCGGGGCGCAGGGAATACACAAGTTAAGCCGTGGGTTAACGCCCACTCCAACTTACTCTGCACATTGGCTTGCCCATGAAGGATTTAACGACGCTGTGCAACAATTTCTTAGCAAAGAACGGACAGCTCAGGAACGGTTTACTGCCCATTTGGATCAGTCAATTCCGTTTCGTAAAAACACGCTCACTTTTGATGATGCAGATTCTGCAAAATAGCGCTGTTGTTACGATAGTATAAGATGAACATCGATAACACTGCGACTTCAATATTCCCGCCAGTACATTCAGCATCTGACGACGGCCTTATTGCAATCGGTGGTGATTTGACGAGCAGTACATTAATAGATGCCTATTCGCACGGAATATTTCCATGGTTCAATGAGAACCAACCAATAATGTGGTGGTCGCCCGACCCTCGGGCCATTTTATTTCCGGATGAATTACATATCAGTAAAAACATGCGCAAAATGATTCGTCGCCGTCAATTTGATGTAACCATTGACAGTGCGTTTGAACAGACAATAATAGAATGTTCACTCCGACGAAATGACCCGCAAACAGGGACCTGGATCACATCGGATATGATTTCCGCTTATTCAAAATTGCACAAGCTCGGTTTTGCACACAGTGTTGAAGTCTGGCTCGAAGGAGAATTGGTCGGTGGACTTTACGGGATTTCAATAGGACACGTATTCTTTGGTGAAAGTATGTTTAGTTTGGAGCCTAACAGCTCAAAATACGCATTGATTGTTCTTATAGGCCTAATGAAAATAAATCGAATACAGATACTGGATTGCCAAATGGAGTCAAGCCACCTGAACTCAATGGGAGCCCGCACTATACCTAGGGAAAATTTCATTAAATTTCTTGAACGGGACACTCGACCTTATAAATCTCCGGAAAACTGGAATTACTGCGACACTTTACTGGACTATGCCTCATGAGCCGCGATCTAGAATTCCCATCACTGTTTCAAACCGCCCCGCATGTTTGCCCATACTTGCCAGACGCATCTGCAACAAATTTGATTATTGATCCAAACTTTACTGTCGATATCGACCTGTACAGTAAATTGCTGATGAATGGTTTCCGCAGAAACGGACAACTATTTTATCGTCCATATTGCAAAAGCTGCCGCGCGTGCGAGTCTGTTCGACTGCCGGTATTGCAATTTGCACCTACCCGCAGTCAAAAAAGAACATTACGGCGTAACAGTGACGTAAACATCTCGATCACAAAGCCATTCTTCTCCACAGAGCATTTTGAGTTGTACCAAAAATATCAAGCTTTGCGTCATACTGGGGATAGTATGGATGATCCCGATCCCGAAAAATATATACGTTTTTTGGTAGATTCAAACGTTGAGTCGTATTTCATGGAGTTTAGATTAAATGAAACACTTATTGGTGTTTCCATTATGGACCGAATCAACAACGGTATTTCAGCCATTTACAGCTTCTTTGATCCCCTGCTAAACAAAAGAAGTCTCGGTACATTTTCCATATTGAAACAACTTGACTATGCGAAACAGGAAAACCTCTCCTTCGTTTATCTAGGTTACTGGATAGAGTCCTGCAATAAAATGTCTTACAAAATCAATTTCAAACCGCTTGAACATTTTGATACCACAAACCCGAGCTGGGCTTTACGGGCAAATGACGAAGAAACCACTTGAAATTTAACCGGAACCATAGCTTCAAATACTGTGTTGCCGAAAAAGTAGCACCTGGTCTTCGCCGCATCACTGCGCAAAACCCGGGTCCATTCACTTTTCATGGCACCGGTACTTATATAGTTGGGCAACAAGAACTATCCATAATCGACCCTGGTCCGGATCTAAGAACCCACTTAAACGCGCTTAGCGAAAGTGTAAATAACCATCCAGTGCAAAACATTCTACTCACACACCGTCACGAAGATCACGCGGGCCTAGCTTCGGCCTGTGCAAGTCAATTTAATGCGACCATTTGGGCCGGTGATGCCCCCAAAGCGCTTCCATTGCATAATTTGGGGGACAGCCCAACTGTTCGATTAAAGCAAAAATATAGAAAACTAAATGACAATTCAAATATCGAGATTGACAATTATCATCTAATCGCCATGCACACGCCTGGTCATACTTCCGACCATTTTTGTTTTCGTGATGATACGCATGGGCGCATATTTTGCGGAGATCATATAATGGGTTGGTCCACAACCGTTGTCCTTCCACCAGATGGAAACATGGGTCAATACATTCGGAGTTTGCAGTCGTTAAGAGCGTTTGATGACTATACATTTTGGCCAACTCATGGCAGCCCCATTACTAACCCCCGAGAATGGATTCTATCCCTTCTCGAACATAGAGCCATGAGGGAAGAACAACTCATGAGAACGCTGGGTGAAGAACCCGCATCTGCAACGAATCTTATCGAACAACTTTATCCAGAACTTCCACTCGAACTCTGGCCAGCTGCCGGTCAGTCTATTCTAGCGGGCGCAATTTTTCTTGTTGAAAAAAATATGGCCGAATGCGCGGATATAACCAAAGCTGATAAAAATACTGTCTTCTTCAGACTGTACTAATTAGTGTAGTATTTTTCAATTCAGCCTTTTACACACATAGGATTTGCCTGTAGGCATTGCCATATTCAGTTTGATTCCGAGTCGCTAATATTCTCTTTGTAACATACGGAACTATATCGACAGACAAAACATCTCTAATGATAGATTAGCGCTTTGAGGGAACTCAGGCATGAATAATTAGCTATTATTTTTTCGCTGGGGAGCCGACCATAGTTCGGCTCGTTGGATTTTTCGACGCCTTTTAGCCTGCCTGTTCATAACCAAAACCCACACAATAATCACCCGCTTACAACGGAATATTTAAACAGAATCGTCCGTTATCGCGTATTATTTTTATGAACTACCGGCTCTTTAACATGACTTTTTCGAGTAAAGAATACCCCTAATTAGCGGTAGTTCGAGTACTATAGCAATATCTTCAACAGGCAGACAAAAATTGATTGACATGGAAACAATTGCAAGTTTATTCACCAGCCCGATGCTTTGGATAACATTAGTAATACTTTACACACTCAAAAAGGGTATTCATTTCGTACCACAAAACAGAGGTTATGTTGTTTACACTTTTGGTAAATACGACAAAACCCTCAGTGCAGGTCTGAATTTTATAATTCCCTATGTACAAAGCGTTGTAGCAGACCGAAATTTAAAAGAACAGTCTCTTGAGATTTCATCTCAGTCAGCTATTACAAGAGATAACATAACGCTTGAAATCGATGGCATACTTTTCATGAAAGTAACGGATGCGGGAGCCGCCACAAATAACGTTACAGATTATAAAATGGCGGTTACTCAATTAGCGATGACAACCATGCGTAACGCTATTGGCTCCATGGAACTTGATGAATGCTTTCAAAGTCGTGATGCTATAAATGCAACCATTCTAAAAGCCATGACAGAAGCCACCCAGCCTTGGGGCGTAATGGTTACACGATATGAAATACGGGATATTGCACCTCCGCAATCGATTCGTGAAGACATGGAAAAACAAATGACCGCGGAACGTGAGAAACGCTCTGTTATTCTTACCGCAGAAGGCGTCAAAACTGCTGCCATCACACAGGCCGAAGGCCTTAAAGCCGCCAGGGTTCTTGATGCAGAGGGAGCTAAAGCTGAGCAGGTTCTAGCCGCCGAAGCCCTCAAAGATTCCCAGATACTCAAAGCAACAGGTAAAGCCGAAGCCATCCGACTCATTGCTGAAGCCGAAGCAGCGGCATTAACCACAATTGGTAACGCCTCAAACACAGAGGAAGGACAATCAGCTGTAATGCTAAGGCTTGCGGAACAAGGCATAGCGGCTCATCGTCAAATTGCTGCGGAAAGCACAATTGTTTTAACTGATGGCAAAACCAATGACAATATTGCAAACACTGTGGCCCAGGCGATTGCAGTCTCAAGCAGCCTAAAACTACCCGTACCATCTGAATAAAACTAGCATGATGGATATCATTCAACATCTTATCGATAACCACGATATTCTCTACTATTTAATAGCAGCCACTAGTTTTTTATTAGAGCTAACGGTAATGGGTTTAGGTGGACCGTTGTTATTTTTCGCCATTGCCAGTTTAATAACCGGTCTGCTAGTAAGTTTCGGTGCAATCTCTGGCTGGGAATGGGAGGCTCTTGCGCTTGGCGTTATTACGGCAATTACTGCATTGCTTTTATGGAAACCGTTAAAGCGCTTCCAGAACTCGGGCGGTGGATCCGATACCAGCAGCGACATGATTGGCAAGCGAGTAGCGGTTAGCCAGACGATAACCGCTTATGAAGGTAGTATTCGATACTCGGGCCTAAATTGGCAAAGCAGACTGGCATCAGGAAACACGATTGAGTCCATAAAATCAGGGGAGATGTGCGAAATCGTCGGTGTAGACGGTAATATCATGCTCGTGAAACCGTTGTTGTTTCAGAGCACAAGAACCACCGACTAAACCTATCATCGGTTTATATACGCTAATGTCGACATTCACAGATTGTTCCAAAGGGTAAGTTTTATTCAAGGAAATAAGCATCGAATATGAATCGATCCGATGAGTTAATTATTGCCGACCGCGCACGTTTACTGGGTCCCAATGTCCCTACTTTTTACGATGATCCGATACATCTTATCAGGGAGATGGGGTCTGGGTTTGGGATGTTAACGGTCGTAAATATCTAGACTGCTATAACAACGTTCCTCATGTCGGTCATTGTCACGCGAAAGTTGTTGACGCCATATCGAGGCAGGCTGCTACCCTCAACACCCACACCCGCTATCTGCATGAAGGTATCGTACGATATGTAGAAAAGCTAACGAACACATTTGACGATCATTTATCTACAGCAATTATGACCTGCACCGGGTCTGAGGCTAACGATATCGCCCTTAGAATGTGTGAAACCATAACGGGAAAATGCGGTGTTATTGCAACAGACCATACCTACCATGGGAATACCACCGCAGTTGCTAAACTTTCACGCACAAATGCACCTAAAACAGGCGATTGCAGTAATGTCCGTCACGTACCAGCGCCAGATAGCTACCGACCTCTCGGCGGCGAAAGTGGTATCGCCCATGCCCGCGCTTTTGCAGAAGAAGTTCAACGTAGCATTGACGAACTAGAGAACACCGAACACGGGTTTTCAGCGTTAATTGTATGCCCCTATTTCGTTAATGAAGGGTTCCCCAATCTTCATAATCAGTTCCTGGAACTAACGGAAAAAGTTGTTCGTAAGGCGGGTGGCTTAATTATAGCGGATGAGGTGCAACCTGGTTTTGGTCGCCTTGGCTCTCATATGTGGGGACATCAAAGAGCGGGAATACAGCCGGACATAGTTACTCTAGGTAAGCCAATGGGCAATGGTCACCCAGTTGGGGGTGTCGTAACAAGTATGGACATTATGACCGCATTTCGTGACTCATTCCGTTACTTCAACACCTTTGGCGGCAACCCAGTTTCCTGTGCAGCAGCCGAGGCAGTGCTTGAAGTACTAGACGAAGAAGCCCTAATGAAACAGGCGCTTGATGTAGGCAACTATGCTCGTAGCGGGCTCAAAGAATTAGCGTTAGAGCATGAATGTATTGGAGACGTGCGAGGTTCCGGCATGCTGTTTGGTGCAGAAATTGTGCTAGATCGACACACCAAACAACCTGCAACAGCCTATACGAAAAGCCTAGTAAATGAGTTACGTAATGAAGGTATTTTGTTAAATTTTCTCGGTATACATTCCAACACTCTAAAGATTCGACCTAACCTACAGTTTACTTGTGAACATGCCGATATATTACTTAACAGCCTAGACAAAATTCTAAAACGCCTAAAACCCCACCCATGATTCTCGATATCGCACGACAAGCTTTAAAATCGTGGAACATTATGGTTGTAGATATTGCATTAATTGCGCAGCGGGAAAATATTGTCCTAAAAGTAACTGATAACAATGGAAGCTATTACGCACTAAGGTTACATCGACCAAATTATCAATCAAATGAGGCTATCTTATCTGAATTAAAGTGGTTGCTTCATCTACATCACGAAGGGTTACAAGTTCCAAAACCAGTTGCATCTGGTGATGGTTCTATTCTGGTTAATTCCAATGGATATAGCATTGATTTATTAACGTGGCTTTATGGGCGACAACTGGGCGTTACTGGTGAGCCTTTAGATCTCCTTGACCGTCAGAGCACGTTCTATTCAATTGGAGAAACGATGGCCCGAATACATCTCGCATCCGATAATTGGTTACTACCTGAAGACTTTGAACGTAATAAGTGGAATCAAAACGGTCTTATCGGAGAAAATCCAGTATGGGGGAAGTTTTGGGAAAATACTTATTTAACGCAACAACAACAAACACTACTGTTACAGGTGAGAGAAAAGGCCCAATCAATATTGCATGATTGCAATATTGACTACGGTCTAATTCACGCCGATTTAATTCATGAAAATATACTGCTAGACAATTCTAAAATACAGTTTATTGATTTTGATGATAGTGGCTTTGGTTTTCGTCTATTTGATGTTGCAACAGCGTTAATCAAAAATCGCCAAGAAGTCGATTTTGCTAATTTACAGATAGCCCTGATTCAGGGCTATCGTAAGATTCGCCAGCTTGATGCAACCCTACTTCCGCTTTTTCTAGTGCTACGGGCACTTACCTATGTGGGATGGATAATCCCTCGTATAAATGAACCCGGTTCTATCCATCGACAACAACATTTTATAGCAACAGCCGTTGATTTGGCACAAAGTTATCTAAACGAATAACAGTTTCGATATTCAGCATAATAGTTCAGAAAAATTTTATATGTACATTCGTACATGGCTAATTTTTCACATAACAATAAATAGGCATGCCTTACCTAAACACGTAGACATAACAAATTAGTGGCTGAAAAATATGGGTATTTCAGCATTTTCCAAAACATGCTTCGTTACGCCTCCAAGTATTTGCTCCCGCAATCTCGAGTGTCCATATGCGCCCATTACTAACAACTGACCGCCCAATAGTGAAGTTTGTCTTAGTATCTCTTCACCCACATGACTCGAGGCACTATTAGATAAATGCACATTTGCCACTTTATTGTGCCGGACTAGATACGTAACAATTGCTTCAGCATCTTTTTCATTACCGGAGACGGTAACGATATCAAACACTGACACATCCGGAAAAGCCATCATAGCCGCACCCAATGCACGCGACGCCTCCCTACTACCATCCCATGCAACAACAATACGTTCTAATGGAAGCGAAATTATACTGTCTTTTTCAGGCATCATAAGCACAGGACAGGCGGCGCCAAATAATACATCCGTCAAAAAGTAACTTAGGTTTATTTTAGATTCGGGCTTAGAATTAGCAGGTACAATTAATAAATCTGAGTATCGACTATATCTGTTTAGTTGATCGGTTGCACCATGACTAACTACTTTCACCTCACCAGAAACGTCGTCAGCCGCCGTTTTAGCATTAAATAACTCCTGAGCAGATTCACAGGATTCTTTCGCTCTCGCGTCAAAGCTTTCAAAAACGCTACTTGGTAAATATGCATAGGGATAGGCATGTACTTGCATCATTGGCATTACATAAAGCCCTGTTATGTGGGCACCATAGTGACGTGAAACATTTATTCCGTTTGCAATTCGACAATCGCATGAATCGTCATTATCCAGGTAAATTAGAAGATCTTTTATAGCCATCTCTTATACTCACTCTTAACAGTTTCAATCACTGTATTATGCACTATTAGTTTTATTTCCCATTGACTTAGATCAATTTTTTACGTTCTTTCGAGAACCATTAACTACAAATGGGCCCAACGAAAGAATCACCGTAAAGCTAGGTTTACTATTCTTTCTCCAGCCACGTATTCCACGTGGGTATCAGATATGATGTACTACAAGCATCGAGCAAATTAACATGCGGGTAAATAATGCATACCGATGATAGAAATACCAACAATTGGCAGGGTCTTGTTTTTCCTACACTAAAGGCATGCAATATTAAGCATATTGCATATGTCCCCGATGCTGGACATACAGTTGCAATAAATGCAGCTATTGAAGACATAAAAACAACCAGCGTTATGTTAACAACAGAAGAGGAAGGACTTGGGTATCTCGCAGGAGCCTGGTTAGGTGGTGAACGTGGCGCTTTATTACTTCAATCGAGCGGCATAGGAAATTGCATAAATACATTGGCGCTCCAATCATGTGGCAGATTTCCGTTGCTAATGATTATTACTATGCGCGGCGACTGGGCAGAATTTAATCCTTGGCAGAACCCTATGGGACAGGCAACCGAAGCCATTTTAAAACATATGGGTGTTATAACCTGGCGCGCGGACAAAGCAGAGGATGTGGAAAAACTCATTCGTGGCGCAGCCACAATGGCCTTCGATGGTGACAGCGCTTGTGCGGTTATTCTAGGTCAGCAATTAATAGGGGAAAAGGAATGGAACAATTAAACAAAAAAATATTTCCTAATCGTCGTTCCGTTGTGGGAAAACTGTTAAAAGAGCGCCAAGATATGCTCGTTGTTACAGGATTAGGTTCATCCACATACGACGTGTATGCCGCAGGAGATCATAACAATAATTTTTACCTGTGGGGCGCTATGGGGAGTGCCGCTACTGTGGGTCTAGGCTTGTCTAATAGCCAACCTACTCGTAAGGTTTTAGTCATTACTGGCGACGGTGAAATGCTTATGGGTATAGGCGCATTAGCCACAATTGCGGTGCAAAGGCCAACTAATCTAACCATAGTCGTCCTAGATAATGGTCATTACGGAGAAACCGGCATGCAGCAAAGCCACGCCGGCAAGGGCATTCAACTTGATAGAATTGCTCATGCCTGCGAGTTCGATTATTCGGTTCAGCTAACCACCTTAGAAGAAATCGAATCCTTACGTCAGCATATTCACTCTAACGAAAGTTTAAACTTCGCGGTGATTAAGATCAGCACGGAGAATCCACCCCGTACGATGCCGTCCCGTGATGGTGTACATATAAAGAACCGTTTTAGAATATCCCTTGGGTTTCCCCCAAATTAACAACTACGTTCTGTACGTTTATAACAGTAAGTCGAACACTGTAATTTTACCAATGCGCCCTTAAGGGTAATTTCTATATAAACAGAACCTGGTACACACCCTTACTAAAAGAAAGTTAGGCAACGTATAACTGAAAAAAAACACTAATACGGTAACCCAACATAGTTTTCTGCAAGCAATGAAAGTGCATTTTCTGATGACAATAAATAATTTAGTTCCGATTCCTGAAGACGTTTTTCAAATGAGGTCGCTTCTGGGAAGACATGCAAAAGCGACGTCATCCACCAACTAAATCGTTGCGTCTTCCAAACTCGAGTAAGAGCTTTGGACGAGTAATTATCTAACCCAGTTTTATCATCACGAAGATAGCGATCAAGAATCGCATGGTAAAGATAATAAATATCGGCTCCAGCGGAATTCAAGCCCTTTGCTCCAGTTGGCGGCACTATATGAGCAGCGTCACCTGCCAGAAAGAGATTCCCGTAACTCATTGGCTCCGCAACATAACTTCGAAGTGGTGCTATTGATTTTTCAATAGATGAGCCGGTCTCAAGTGACGACAGCAGACTGTCAGGTAGCCGTGAACGTAACTCATTCCAGAATCGATCATCACTCCAGTCTTCCACAGAATCGCTAATCGGCACTTGAATATAATAACGACTTAACAATTTGTTACGCATAGAACAAAGCGCAAAACCACGGGAGTGCCGGGCATAAACTAACTCGGATGAGACGGGCTTGGTCCGTGAGAGAATACCTAACCAGCCAAACGGATAAGTCCGCCCGTGTTCAGTCAGTTTACCCTTTGGAATCGACTTACGACTAACACCGTGAAAGCCATCAGCACCAACAACTAAATCACAGTAAATCTGTTCAGTCTCCCCGTTTACTGAGAACTCAACAACAGGAGCGTCTGTTGTTAAATCGTTTAAATTCACGTCCTCAACATTGTATATTGTTAGCCCATTCGCCCGCTCACGCGCATCATACAAATCACGCGTTAATTCGGTCTGGCCGTACACCATCACTGTTCGACCCCCAGTTAACTTAGACAAATCTATTCGCTTCAGCCGATTCCCATCCGCTATTTGAAAACCAGAATGCACCTCACCTTCCTTGTCCATGCGCTCGCCACAGCCCGCATCACGCATCATCTTCGAAAACCCCTGCTCCAACACACCGGCTCGAATTCGACTCAACACATGCTCCTTGTTTCGTCTCTCGATAACAACCGTATCAATTGCGTTGTTGTTCAAAAGCTGGGCCAACAACAAACCAGATGGCCCGCCACCAATAATGCAAATTTGTGTTTTCATAGTAGTTTCTCTATAGATCGACTATTTTAATTATATCGAGGTTAAAGATTGAAACGAGTCAAGTTTAATAATTCTACAGTTCCTAGTCGCTTTATTTGACCTAATGCTGGAGGTAAACAATGAGCACAGGTATTTTGTAATTCATTTTGGGTCGTTATTGGTATACTTATTACCCGTTTTTAGAAAATTTGCTTTACAAAATTGATTGCTGAAATTAGATGCGTAGATCAGTTGTAACTGCTATTTAACGAGTATTTGTAGGTATTTACAGATGGTTTTCCCATGTAATCTGCTGCCAAAATAACAATATTGGTGCAATAATGGTACGGTAAATGCTCTTTACAAATTATTCCAGTCCTATAACATAGACCTCGCATTTTAATGCGCAACGATCAAACATCGGTGCTAGCACCATAATTCTGAGGAGATATATATGAAGTTATTTAAATCCAAGTCAATTCGTACACTGGTAATAGCGAGTAGTGTTTCGTTACTGTCAGCAACGGGCGCGGTAAAAGCAGCAGATAGCACCGCTCCAATAGTAATTCCAATACATAACTGGTCAAGCCAAATTGTAATGGCCTATGTAATTGGGGGAATGTTTGAAGCAATGGGCAGCAACGTCGAGTATGTACCAGCGGATTCTCAAGCGGTCTATGAATCGATTCGTAACGGCGATGTAACAATTTCTCACGAAGTTTGGAAATCATCTTTCGGCAAGTCATTCTACAATGCAATGGGTAAAGGTGGTGTAATTGATGCAGGAACTCATGCGGCGCTAACACTTGAAGAAATGGGCGTTCCAACATGGGTGATCGAAAAAGATTTATGCCCTGGTTTACCAAACTGGGAAGCTCTGAAAGATTGCCACGAAAACTTTACAACACCTGATTCTGGCGGTAAGGGCCGTTGGTTAGAAGGACCACAAAGTTGGCACGGTGAACTAATGCCAGAACGTATAGAGGCACTGGGTTTATCCGATAAGTGGGTAGTTAAATTTGCTGGTGGTGCTGATGCACTATGGACAGAATTAGCGTCTGCTAAGAAAGAAGGTCGCGGTACTATTGTTTTTAACTGGACTCCGAACTTTACTGATGCAGATGGTTTCACATTCATTGAATTCCCTCCCTACACCGAAGGCTGTCGTAAAGCTGATGGTGGCGATGGAAGTTGCGGATCACCAAAGGGCTGGTTAAAAAAGGCGGCGAACTACAAGTTCCCAAAAACTCACCCGGCGGCGTATACAGCATATTCGCAGGTATCATTCACAACCACTCAAATTGGTCAAATGGCCGCGTTAGTTGATACCGATAAGATGGATCATAAAGACGCCGGCAAAAAGTGGCTGGCTGATAATGAAGCAGTTTGGAAATCTTGGGCAGGCATGTAAGCCGAAAGGGATTAGTTCCTTAGCAAACGACCCCCTGGCGCAGCATGAATCCAGGGGGTTTTTTTTAACAAGCAATTCGCTATAACGATACCATTTTGTGGTAACTTAGTGGCAATAAAACCAATCAATCACATAGCATACTTATGACGTCACAAGCAGAAACATCGTCTTCAAGCACACCGGTCATCCGTTGTGATTCGGTATATAAAATTTTTGGCGCAAACGCGAAGAACATGCTGGATGCCTCGAATGGCATAGTCGATGCTGCAAAATTCCAGGAAGCCGGATGCATCGTCGGGGTTAATAACGCATCATTTGAGGTTTTCCCTGGAGAACTGCTCATAATAATGGGCCTATCCGGGTCTGGTAAATCAACCCTATTACGGTGTATTTCCCGATTAACGGATGCAACTGGGGGTAAAATTTATATAGATGGGGAAGATATCCTGTCGATGAATGACAAACAGCTTATCGAGTTGCGTCGAAGTAAAATGGGTATGGTTTTTCAAAGTTTCGCTCTTCTACCCCACAAAACTGTTTTGGAGAATATTGCTTTTCCACTTCAGGTAAAAGGTATTAGTACTGAGGCAAGTATTAAGCGAGCAAAAGAAATGGTAGATCTGGTAAGTCTTACCGGTCGCGAGAATTACTTCCCAAGAGAACTTTCAGGCGGACAACAACAACGTGTTGGCATAGCTCGTTCACTCGCTATTGAGCCAGATATCTGGTTTCTAGACGAGCCCTTCTCTGCATTAGATCCTTTAATCAGAAAAGAGATGCAGGACGAATTTTTGCGTTTACAAGGCGCGTTAAGTAAAACAATTTTGTTCGTAACCCACGATTTCGACGAAGCATTGAGACTGGCGGATAGAATTGCAATTATGAAGGACGGTATTATTGAACAACTCGATACACCGGCAAATATAGTTCTCAATCCTGCAACAGAATACGTGCGAAAATTTACAGAAGAAGTACCCCGAGAAAAGGTACTGAAAATTGAATCGGTAATGGACCCATTTAACCCGACCCAAGACATGTCCGACCTTAAGGTTCCAAAAAATGCAATTATTGAAACCGTAGCCGAATCAATATTGAATTCAAGTAAACCAGTTGCCGTAATTAATGAGGAGGGGGCAATTGTGGGGTCATTGACGGCATCCAAAGTCGTTAATGTACTTTTCGGTGGACATACTGGTAAGTCAGGTGAGCAGTCATCATGATCACAACGATTAAAGAGCGAAAGTATTTGCAGTTTCTGCTACTACTTGTCGTATTTTATTTACTGTGTTTGATTGTACCTCCATCCGACAGCAATATTCTGTGGAGGTTTCCACCACTACTCAAGCAGCTTCCAATCATAATAAACGACTCGGTAAACTACCTACTGTTTGATTGGTGGTTAATAGATGTCTGGGATCCGGACATTGAGGAATTTGAACAAAAACCTTTAGTTAATTTAATTACCCGGGCATTTTCTGGTGTAATTCTCTTCATGATCGAATTCATACGCGAGATCATGCTAGGCGGCGTAAAAACCATAGTGACGTTTTCGGGTTGGGAATGGGCTACAGCAAACCCCTGGGCAAGGTGGCCAGCGCTACCCTGGACAGTCGTTGCAGGCGGAGCAACAATTATTGGCTATGCACTCAAGGGCCCACGTTTAGCTCTATTCGTGTTTTTCACATTTGCCTATATTGCATTATTCGGTCAGTGGGAACCTTCAATGGAAACACTGTCCTTCGTATTAATCGCGGCTCCGGTATCGGTCTTACTGGGTCTTGCTCTAGGTGTTTGGGCATTCAGAAGCAGGAGAGTGGAAACTATAATGAATCCGTTGTTGAATGTGGCACAAATAGTTCCACATTTCTCCTATCTAATTCCAGTCATGATATTTTTTGGAATTGGAGACCACGCCGGCGCCATTGCAACGGTTATATTCGCTACCCCAC
>Ga0213861_10001282_pt1 | contig 22214 bp, 27 predicted proteins | sample PICome_4_FD_160110 | JGI IMG/M metagenome (GOLD analysis project Ga0213861, IMG submission 160110) | Coastal seawater microbial communities near Pivers Island, North Carolina, United States - PICO131 | ecosystem: Environmental > Aquatic > Marine > Coastal | place: USA: North Carolina... | reverse complement strand
CTGCTGAGGACTATTATTGAATCGCTGTTATGATAACTTAGATTCCAGGTATCACTGTCTGGGGATGTAAAAGACGTTGACAGTTTTTGTATATCCGTTGCACACGAAACACTGCAGGCAACGACACACTGAAGTCCGTTTTGAGCACAATTCTTGTGACGATCGTCGTTCTTTCCGGAATGATCATCACAATGTGGTATGACATCGTTAGTGCCATGCATAGACGAAACATCACAACTCTGTGAGCTCTGAATATCTAGAGACTGCGCCGCGTATGTAAACGGCATACCCAGTGCCATAAATACATACGCAACTAGAACGAACGCAATTATTCGATTCAATGAAGCAGACTTATGTGTAGAGCGGTGGCGCACAACAGTTTAGTGATAATTTGGGGGGAGATTAAAATGATTTCGGATCATATACTGTTTTATGGATTGCCCGCAAGCGAAGAATGGTTGCGGCTATGCAATGAAGTAGGCTTGTTTCGCGGATGTACTGCAAGCACCAGATCTCCACTGGATTCGCATGGTGGACACGGCTCACGCTATTGCGCAATGAACAAGTTAACACTACGCCCGGGGTGGGCTAGTGCTAGTAAATCTTCCACTGATTAAACTCACCGAAAACTAAGAGCGAGATACGGTAATCTAAATAGACGAGCATTTGTGTGCAACATTCTCATTAAGATTGTCGGAAATAGATCTAAAAGTTATTAGCTTTTTAGAGAAAGTTAATGAGTTTCGAGATGAAGAGATTGGAGATTGTTTCCAACAAACGACTCGGTATAGTTTTGAAGATGATACAGGGCAGTCAGAAAACCGTAGTTACGAAGAGAAGCAAAAAGTGACACTTCTAAAAACAGCGAGAAAGGATATTTCTAACGTGCTTTAACAACGTTCAAATTAGTTGTAACAAATAGTCTATGACCGGCATCAGGGTGTTAGGCGCGGAATCTTCCGCATCATTTCACCCTTTATTAGAAAATATTTCATATGAAAAACAAATACTCAAAATCAAACATTAAAGTTTTAATGATCGCCACCATGATGCTAGCGCCTATTGGCCTGCAGGCTGCGGATACAAAAACGACCAACCATAACTTAGATCATGATGTAAACAATTCAGTAGATGCGCCTACCGCTCATACCACGGTTAGTAGCAACACAGCGACGAATCACAAGACAACATCACATAATACAAATACTCAGCAAGAAGCGGATCATAAACAAGATCATTCTCACGCGGTTGACCTATTCGTGCTGAGACACGGCGACAATGCACGATAGACATCGGCTCTAAGTAAAATATTAAGGGTGAGCCCGTCTCACCCTTTTCTTTGGTAGTCACCGAATCCTAGTTATCCCAAGGACTAGTTATTCTTGCTCTTAGCATTGGCCACTATTTAGTGCGCATCTGCATGGTAAAAAGGCGCCAAAAAGACCTTAAGTGCCGCGCGAGCACGGTGCAATCGAGTCCGAACCAAAGATGCGGAAATATCTAACAATGATGATGCTTCCACAGTATCAAAGCCAAAAACGTCTCTCGCTATTACGACGGAACGGAATTCCAAAGGCAGGCGATTTAATGCAGTTTGAATGCACCGATTGATTTCTCGTTGGAAAACAAGGTCTTCAACTAAGCGAGCCTCCGGACAGATAGCTATCGTGTTCACACGATAGTAATTTCTATCGAAGGTGGGCAACAACGCATCAATGGGCTCTTCTTTTTTGCGTGACTGTGACCGTAGGTGCATGAGGGCCACGTTGGTCACAATGCGTTTCACCCAGGTAGCAAGTGAAGACCGACCACTAAACTGATGAATGCATGTGAGTATTTTGATAAATGCCTCTTGAACGCAATCCTCAGCATCTGCATCATTGTTTGTTATTTTACACGCCGTGACCAGCATCTTTTCACTGTATTGACTTATAAGATATTCAACACTTTCCTGATTACCTTCACTTATTTTTTGTGCTAAGCCGGTGTCGCAGATGTGTTCATGCGATGATTTAACTGATTTCAACATATAGTAATCCCCTTTTCTAACTGTTGCTGTGCCAATTTCTTGGAAACGGAAGCAACACTGATTGCGTCGACCTTCCGCCTGCATTTCAGCAACACGCTAATTAAAATTTATTTTAAAGACGATCTGTCCGATGAACGGTAGATCGGTATGGGCGATGAGATGCCCGAGGGATTACGACTTAGGGGGTTTTTCTATTTGCAGCCCAAAGAGTGCAAAACGGATTAGTTTATCTGGCGACTGCCAGACATTAGATTTCAAATTTGCACTTTGTACGTCTGGCTCTAATGTCAGTGCACTACTCGTGGTAACACAGATGGCCTGACATTTATTTTCATGATCGCAGTCCGACTCTTCATGATCGGAATTTAAATCTTCAGCTTGATGGACAGTCACATCATTAGGGCAGTTAAAATCTGCTGTAAGCGTTTGATGTTCGAACGCATCCGCGATCATGCTGGCGCCATTCACTATGGGCGTAAACGCTAGGCAAAATATAACTAAGCAACTACACAGTTTACGCAGTCGTGATTTTCGCCAGAAGATTAGTGCTTTTTTCATGTTGGAGCGATTCTAAACTCTGTTCTAAGCCCAGTGAGTTACGTTATGTACAGGTTCATCAACAATGTCCGCTCTCACAGATACTGTCTCGCAGGATTCCTTCTCGTTCGATAAATCGGTCCGGCACTCCAGCGCTAAAAAGACCTTCTGCTTTCTGCTTGGCAGTTAAATTGATGACTTTGTTAAATGATTTTCTCACCGACTAGCTCCTCCATAATTTGGACAATGTCAGCTCCGATTTCAGCGCGGAGAGCAGTGTGGCCAGAGCTACTAAAACAATAATATTTAATGCCTGCGTATGAGTATGAGTCCTTCTCTCCGGCTTCGAGCTCAACAACATCACTAACTGACTTTGGGAAGCCCTTTATTGAACCTAATAGTTCACTGAGACACTCATATGTCGTGTATACCTCCGTCCTACCAGAAAAATGATTATTAGCCACATTCGCACCCAGCTCGACCATATCAGGGTCTTGCCAGATTACCTCGATTGACAACATATTCTCCATTCTTCTGAGCCCTAACAGTTGATAACGAGACCGCTCCGGTCTCGTTATGTAAATAAACAAGAATTGACCTAAGTCTGTAGATATTTGTTTTCGTTCATATTTACTACGCCACATATCGTTATTGAAATGAGCAAATCGGGCCCCCAACTTGCTCATTTCAATATATGTCAATATCTTCTAATTTTCCATGGAGATACGATAATAGGGTACCAAAAGCCAACCTCTCAACAGACAACCTAAACTTCTCGATCTGATCCGCCTGACTTGTTCTAGGCGCAACTACACCCACGTCATCAAAGCCGAGGAGAATACCCCAGTCCACTTGATCGTTTGTGATCAAATTTCTCTATTTTCCAAGCAAACAAAACTCATTAACTTTCTGTAAAAAGTTAATGAGTTTACATTCACGATAATACGTTGATAAATAAGGGTAAATAGGTGTTTTGGGGCATTTCTTATCCACAGCCTTTGTTTTATCTCATTAACTTTTATACGGTATACTACGTAAACTTAATCAGTTTACCGATCCGTGAAAAACGCTAAAAATCCCAACCATCCGGCAAACAAAAGAAAACGAAAAAGTATCGAGCGGTCATCATTAACCAAACCGTGCACAAGGCCATTCAGGATTGGCTCGCGATTCGTCCGGAGTCTGATTCCCCTGCCCTGTTCCCCAGTCAGCGCGGTGAGCGACTCACCGTGCCGGCCATTCATCTATTGGTGAAGACCTGGTGCAAGAATGTTGGGATTCGTGGAAACTACGGATCGCATACGCTCCGGAAGACCTGGGGATACATGCAACGGGAATCCGGTGTGAGCGAAACGCTAATCTCTGAAGCGTATGGGCACGCTTCGGTAGCGATTACGCGTTCTTATCTTGGGGTACAGTCACAGGAAGTGAAGAGTCTGTATCAGATGTTGGAATTGTAAGTGTGACAGCGTCACACTTACTTACTTTTTATTTTACAAATACACCCTTTTAGTTGGGATATTGTCGGACAGTGACCGGCGGCTTTTGGCCCTAACCTGCCTTTTCCGATGCTTGTTGAAGGATTACAGCTTACTATTCCAATTTGTCCTTCGAGGGTATCCTTGAGGCTTGCCAGATTTATAATTTCGGTAGGATTTGTTAATTTGAGACCAAGGAATAGGAGCAAAGTTTCTTGGGGTTGGTGCATCTTGTTTCCAAATTTCCACACCGTGAATTTCAGCAACTAATTTGGCATATCCTCGTATCATGTTTTCCGAAAATTCATAGAATCCGTTTTTGCTCGTTGTTCGAGTTAACAAACCACCAAACGAATCCTTCGTTAAGCTACTAATTCGCCGTGAAAATGTTTCACGTTCTAAACAAACCACCCGCTCGTTGTTTGGTAGTGATTTCAATTGTTGAACAACGAACGAATAGGATTCATACATTTCTGAAACCTGTCGCTTGAGCATACTCGTAGCCGCAGCTCCCCAGATAACATAGTGGTACTGTTCACCTAAATTCCTCTCCGTGGCCTTATCATAAGGCCCTTTCAGACGAGTAGATATTGCTTCTGCTGCATCTACTACAGCCTCGAAATACCGTTCAAGATCGATGCTGGAAACTTCTTCTTCGTCGCTATAAACAGCCCACATAAGCTTTTCAGTTATGGAGTGTACATAGTACGGAAAACCATCAGAAATGCCGGCAACTCGATATGGAATATCAGGATGATATTTAACATCAAACGCATCTAGCGCTTGCTTAAAAATGTCCCATCGACCATCCCAGGATAACCTATCTAAGTAAATCGCCTCAATTTGACGATAGCTACTTTGGTGAGCTCCTAAGAGATTTTCAAGAGAATTTGCTATTCCAGTAAAAATGATTGGTACCCACGTGTGGGAGTCCCCCATCATTTTCAGGAACTCTGAAAAATATGCTCTCTCCTCAGCACTTTCAATTGCATCAAATTCATCAATAACGATAATTGGCCTTGTTGAGTGAGTTTTACTTATCTCATCAATCAAGGATAATGCGTCATCCATTGTCGAGATGAGCATTCCACCAGAATGTTTGGTCGTTTCGGAAGTGCGCTCCAAAGACAGAAACTTTAGTTTTAATCCGGCCTTAAAAGTAATTTTCTTTTCTTCAATTTTCTTTATTGCCTTTTTTGAAATCTCATTAAACACTCCCAAAAAAGTAGATGTTCTAGTACATCCTTGCAGCAACACGGCTTCATCAGATGACTGATATTGATTAGCGGCGGTTTGAGCTAGTGACGACTTCCCAACGCCTCTATCGCCGTAGATGAATATGTGTCTACCTGGAGTAAATAAGGCCTGATCGATACGACTCAACTGTTGACCCCGCCCCTGAAGCAACTCAATGCTATCGATAGGACCTGATGGCTTGAGGTGTTTATTGAGCTCTTGACCAAATTCCTGCTTAGAAATTCCGTGCAACATACTTGTCTTCGATCACGTTAGAGAAAAGAAAATGACCGCAACGAGTATATACAAGAGCCGTTGCGAAAAGAAACGTTTTGACCGTCGTTTGATCTAATGTATTGTAATTAAGTCTGAGTTGCCGTAAGGCGGTCAGATACGTTATATCCTAAAATACAGTTGACTCGGGGCACCTCTTTTATAGAGGTGTCTCGTCATTTATGACACTTTTGTTTTTAGTAATTAGTTGGAGCAGTAATCACCTCACACGCCGTATACCTCTCGATGATCTTTGGGACTCTAGCAGCATCCCAAGCCACGACATACGACCCTATACGATAATTACTACTCCATCCATCCAGTACACTTAGCTAGAGTGGTACCCGATAGACAAGCCCACAAGCACGCCCGTAGACCAAGCTATCCTGCTGCGAATCTATGCCCCATCTTGCTCCCGCCCAAAATACAGTACTGCCAGCCACATCCCTACCATTTAGGCATCATAATCACGTCGTACGCACGTTTGAAATTACCTGCCAACCCAATCACAGGTTGAGCGGTTCGGCGCAATAGACATTGCCACTGATTAGCTAGGCTCTCAGTTGGTCGCTCGCTATTAATCGCGTTCATCACTTCACCCGCGATTTGATAAGCAAGCACTCTCGTATCGTGCCCATCCATAAACATAACACCCCTTTCAACAGGTAATGCTTTGGCATATATCATATCTTCGACAGATTCCATCCAGTTCATATATTCACCATCTGAACTACTTAAGTTTAAGTACATAAGTTGTTAGTCTTAATCCATTAAATACCAGAACCATTGAAGGATCTGGAACCGACGAGTCTACCACTAAAAGAAAACCCCTCATATGAGGGGTTTGTCTTATTACTATAGATAGTATATATACTATCTATAGTATATCTGCCTTTCCGAGTTCATCGCGTACATAAGTTGATAGTGGCACCCTTCCCGCTTTTGCTTCCAAATTCTTCCCTTCTTCTTCTGTAAGCATCAGCTGTACACGGTATGTACGCTTTATAGGCACCTTGCGGCCGCCTGTAGCCTTTTTCCTCACTGCCTTTACTGGCGCAGGATTACTCTCTTCCGTCTTCTCAATGGCAGCTTTTAGAACGTTCTTATCACCGCCGGTGCCCTTGTAAGCGCCTAAATCATTTTTCTTGGTCATTGTGATACCTTGCTATCTAAGTACTGATAAATTTTGTCGAATTGCCATGCGATCATTCGATACGTATATGCATCTATACCGCCACCATCTACCATTTGCCGTATTGACTTTTCTTTATCAAAAATCACGTCAAATACTTTTGAATACTTCAAAGGAAATACTGGATATTCTTTTTCAAGTAGTCCACTCAGCGTATCCCTCACATTAGTGCAGTCTTTACTTTCTGCCCAATCTGCAAAGTCCTCATTTTTTTGCTTTTGCAGCTTAGTCGCAATAATTACAATGTTCTTATTTAGCTTTTGTAGCTCTGCTATTGTATGGAACGCTGAGTTAATCGCCTTGTACTCATTAGGTACCGGTACCAGGACAAAATCTGATTGCTCTACTGCTGACACAATACTATGTGCCGTATCCCCTCCTAGCGTTCCACTCAGATCAAACACTATGTCTATTTCAGGTGGTAACTTGGGAAACTCAGCGGCAGGATCTATAGCCATTGTCCTCCCATCTGGTATAGCTGTGAGATGCTCTAGAACGTGATAGGTTTCATTGGTGCCAATTGCCCAACCTCGATCTAGTGCCATGTTGACACTGATCGGTGTTTTGCCTACGCCACCTTTTGCCGAAAATACTGTTATTTTCATTTGTATAATTAAAGATTACTATCTATAGTATAGTTAGTATGGTTAATAACCATACTCCATATAGTAAGAATACTATAGATAGTAATCTTACTCAAGATAGTATTTTGTGTATGCATACTAATAATACTAACTATAGTAAAGATACTATGTATACTATATTTAACCTTTTGCCGTTTATGCCTACTTCATTTGTGTGAGTTCTGTTTGCGCTTTCTTTGTTGCTTTTTTCAGGGCATCGACGCAAATTGCATTTACATTAAATCGCATATCTGGCGATTTTGCTTTTAGTTGATTTTTAATGTCTTCAATTAACTCGTGTAGCTCAGAAGGAAGGATGATGGATACACGTTTTTCCTCAGTTTTTCCCTTGCGTGTTTCGAAAATACTTGCTTTCATAGTAAAGAACCTCAACGGTTTATGTTAAAGAAATCTCTCAAAAAATTGGAGGAGAAAGTTTTTTCTATAGAAGATAATTCTACAGATACTGATAAACTTTCTAAAGCTCAAAAAACGGAACTAGAAAAACAAAAAGATCTCTTTTTGTCATCAAAAATTGTGTTTAATGAAAACAATCTTGAGAAGATTTCACATAAAATATTTCCACACTCTCGCGCACTTGGATTACACAAAAAGCGCACCATAAAGCTAAAGAATGGATACATAATAATTACACCGCAGGCAGGGGAGAAAGCTCTCACGCATCGTCAATATATGACGCTTTTATCTGCCATTCATATGTGGTTTAAGTACCCAGTAGCGGATGATAAAGTTACAGGACACCTTAGCGATATTGTGCGCATTAAAGGATTGAGCACAAAGAGCGGTAAGAACAAAAATAACATCTACGAGGATCTAATGTGTCTCTCTGGAACTACCATAGATTGGATAGATTCTTTTGCTAAAGATGGTAAGCCTGGTACGCTCCGACGAATGCATTTAATACAGGATCTTATCTATGATCGCAGGATGATTATAGACGGGGAAAGCTATATACCTGATGGTTCTACCTTTGACCGAAAGTTCTCTTTCAAAATCAATTCACACGTAATGAATCAAATACGTGGCAGGGAAGTGAACCCTGTAGCGTTTGATTCATTACTAGAGATTCGCAGCGAAATAGCTGCAGTTTATTTCAGTTTGATTGATACCAAACTTTCTAAATACCCAGTTGGAAAACCTCTAGAGTGGGGCAGCCTCCAGTTCTTTAAAGAAATGGAGCTTCTAGCGGTAAAACGCTACGAAATGAAGTCTCAACGAGCGGTTATAGTCAAACAAATTGCAACTCAAATTAACGGAAAAATGCTGTCCAACGGCCTTATTCTAAGTACAACCGTACTCGAAACAAAAGATAAAAAAGATTTCAAAATACGGCATAAACTCACATACCCAACATTTGACATAAAAACAAAGAAGTACATCAAAAAAGCTGACCATGGAAAATCTAAAATTGAAGAGCTAACGGCCAGGATAGGAGAGATAGTTGGCCAGGAGGAGACTCATGGTAAGTGGTACACCAAACTTGCTACATACTACTCAGAGAACGTCATTTCACGCTCTTTGAGTGATCTTAAACAGGCTGTGAACCACAGCAACACACCTATTCAAAATAAAGGTGCATTCTTCACCACTACTGTTCATCGTGTTGCACACGACCTTGGTTATGACTGGATTGGTCAAGACGACTGTGGCAAATCCTGTCCCTTTAGACCTGAAAATAGTATTTCATTCAACAAACATTAAACCACCTCAACCAGTTGGCTTAACCTTGTCCAGATGACCGGCACCTTTCATACGATTTAGACTTATCCATATTTTTAGTTCCTCTAGGCACCTTTCATGTAATTTCAGGAAGTTCACTAGGCACCTTTCATGTAATGCTAGGCACCTTTCATGTAATGGGGTGTTAAAATATGTATATTTATCAATGCTTTAAATGGTTTTTTTCAGAAGGATACAAGTGTTTATATACATTAGTGTTTAATACACTTAGTGCATTTCAAAAAATGTGTGGATAACTACCCTTTTATAGGACGATTTTAGTTATACTTTACTAGTTATTATCTTATATCCAATACTAACTAACAAAACACTAAATCCTGGCTTGCTGCGGGCGAAACAGTAACAAACTGCCCGAAGCCGTGCCTCCCTGCTAGCCTGGGAGTCACGGCTTCGGCCGGCCTCAGCAAGCCAAACGGCTTAACTAAAGCCTTTAACAACAAACCAACACTGACCTGGATCTTACGCGCCGAGGAACCCACGGCACACAGAGTCAGCAACAAACGCTGTGTAACCACAGCAAAGCAGGGAGGAGGCCAAAATTAATATGAATACAGAAATTAAACCAAGTACCACAAAATTAACGCTAAACGATTTAGCTGTGTTTGAAAGTCTTGCGGATAAGAAGATTCTTTCGATTCGTCAGATCCAGCAGCTGCATTTTTCAAAGCGCAAAAGAAATCGAGAGGGGAGTGGGGAAGCCACTGTAGAGAACCTGCGCATTATTGCTGCCAAACGAATGCAGCAACTAGAAAGGGAAGGGTATATAGAATCGCGATACTGCCCTTTAAATTCCTCGCAGACTAAAAAAGTCACCCGTCCCACAAAGCTGATTATTTTCACAAAAAAATGTCAGCAAAACGTTAAGCGGGAATTAACCAAAACTAGACGTGTTACCGATTGGGAAAATATTGCCACCATGGTACACCAGTTCAACAAACCGCAGTCATTTGATGCGCAAACAGAACTAGAGCATCACGAAGGAATTTCAGAGACACTTATTGCCATTGATGCCAACACCAATAGTCACTCAACTATTGCTACAAATTTTGCAGTGCGGACACATCCACGACATTCAGAGATCCGCGAACCCGTAGCTTTTGATCACACATACCCGATGATCGACTTTAAATCAAAGAAAGTTGTCATGCATACCACTACAGAAGAAGGGTCGATGAATCCTGATATGTTTTGGTGTACTTCACATAAGCCCGGTGTGTATGATTTTTTTACCAAAGAATTCGATAATGACACCTCGTCGTATAAAACATTTCTGAAAAAAATGAGTTTGTATGAAGCATATCGATCACAACGCCGTTTCCATGCTTTGTGTCGGCATTGGTGTGAAGCATATGGTTTGCCCTTCGCTCAGATCGAAGAGGTAAAAACGGGTGCCGATGGCAGCACAGAGAAAAATGCCTATTTCCGTGTTTTGGTGGTTATCAACTCACACAAGCGCGATCCTATGAAACGACTGTTCCAGCTCTTCGCTGGAACCATGCAATACCCAACAAAAACTTTTTTCAACTTCACAACCTTAGCGCAATTCCGAAACGATGCTTTTGGCCCGATTTGGTACAACCGCCGGTGCTTTGCGCCGTTTGAGGATGAATACAATCGTTCGGTAAAGAATTCACTTCCAGTCGTCCAAAATCGCTTTTTCGCGGAGAAAATACCCCAAACCGAGCCCATGCCCCTGTTTGTATAAAAAAACGCCCTACGGGGGAGTAGGGCGCGTGTATGGGGTTCTATTAGTAGAATCTAGGATACGTTTTGTTGAATTTCTTCAATCATAACTTTGCATTGATTTACTTCTTCCAGAAAATCCGCTACTGCAATGTCTAATCGTTCTTTGACATCCTCTAAAGCCTCGCGGATCTCGTTGGTGTCTTCGCTTTCAGTGTTCGGCTTTTCGACCTCTGGTTTCTCACCATCGGTAAGCCTTTGTATCAGCGATGCAGCGTCTCGAATATGAAGACCTTGCTCGATTTTTACAAAATCAATCACCGTGCCCTTCGATCTGCATGCAAAACATTGATACTTTTTGTTTTCTGAATTGATTGCAAGGGAGTCTTTTTTGCCATGTGTTTTGCTGCCTAAGGGACACCACATTACAAACTCTTTGCCGCGTACTTTGTATTTATCTTCGTAGCCCAGGTGGGCCAATACTTGTGCAACGTCTGCGCGTTGTTTGATCTCTTCAAAATCGAGGTAGCCACTGGTAGTAGCTTCGGGTTCTGATTGTGGTTGTGCCATGTGTGACGCTCCGAGTATCGCCGCTCGCCCAATGCAAACGGTCATTTCGAAGCACCACCTAAATCTTCAGTCACATTACCATGTGACCTCGAATTGTCTATACTCAGGCACTTATTTGTAAATAAATAATAAACTAGGGAGATTTTTCAATGAAGTTTATAACAAAAGCAGGCACTACTGTCACAGGCACATTTACTAAAACAACGGTCTCTACTATCACTATGAAACTTGTTGTTTCAGATGAGGAAAAGGCAGTGATTGAAGAGTGTCACCTGGGCAGAAGGTTTGTGCTCTCAGATGAAGATATGAGTTCTCTTGAAGATCCTAAACAATGGATTTATTTGCATAGCCTAATCGGTGATTTCGATGGGCATGTAGTTAAACCAGAAAATCCCCTTCATGCCCTTAATATAACAGGTGCAGTGTTGGATAATGTGAGAAAGATTAACGGCACAATACAAGCAGTTCTTGCCTATAAATCTACTTCTAGTGAAGAGAAGATTTACGATTTATCAGAGGAATAATTTGTGATACGGATGTTGCATACCGTTTTTATCCAGCTGTCATAGTCTTATGGAATTTATTATTTTGGTTTTGTTGGCTGGTGGAGGCTTTTGGGCTTATCAGTATTTTAATAAGCCTTATGTGCCAAGCGATTACGAAAATACCACGTTGGTATATAACGAAGCAAAACAGGTTTTTAATCGTACTAATCTCTCACGAGATGAAGCTGTAGACGATGCTATGCAAACGCTATTATCTTGGCAAAACACAGAAGGAGGTAAAGAGATACCCCCCGAATTATTTACTTCGTTATTAGCCAAAGGTCGTGATTTTCTATCGATGTCACACTTTTATGAAATGCCGGATTTACCAAAAGAGTTTGATACAGAGGGTATGTTTTGGTGTCGTAAAACACTTAAAGCATTAATTCCGGTTTGGCAGGATGTTGATACCAATAGATTAAAAATTAAAGTAACGCTCGCTGAAATATATTTTCCGATTCTTAACTCGCTACCCCCTTCGTTTTTTGCGGAGGATGAGGAAGATGAAGAGGGTAATGTCATCGTCTCTGGTGAAATTACGTTTCAGCTTCCAGCCTTAGAGACATTATCAAATATCGATGATTTGATAATTGATGCTGCGGTAGTTACCCACGATAAAGAGCTTAGAGAGAAAGGTTTATTTAACTATTATCGTTCCACAGTTAATACCAATTATCAGACCATTATTGATACACACAAGATTCCACCACGTCACCAAGGTGGATCACTTAAAAGCTTATCGGGTGTCATTCCTACTCGTGAATTAAATTCTTGTTTATTGTCCAACACACCCTTTGACGGCTTGTTTAATTTTACTGTTCCTGTTGTCCTGGATCGTGAGAACCGATTCAAACATCAATATATTTTAGGTAAGACTGGGTCTGGTAAATCGGTATTACTTCGTTATCAGCTCGCGCATGATATTCATGCGGGGCATGGTGTTGTCGTAATGACGCCGGAACGCGGATTGATCGAAGATGCGCTTTCGTATGTACCACCAGAGCGGCACAAGGATGTGGTGTATTTTGACACGTCAGACGATCATGCTCCGGTCATGGGGTTTAATCCGTTTTTAATGCACGACTCAACACCACTGACACAGAAAGCAGGGGAGTTAGAAGCAATCCTGGTACGCACCCTGGGTGACATGGGTGTGAAAATGATGCCGGTGATTTCTAATACCATTTATGCGCTTTTGCAGACTGGCGGGTCTTTTGCCGATATTCCTAAACTATTAGATCCTCAAGACGAAACGTACCGCAATAACATTAGCGGACAACTTGACCCCAGAACACAAAAATTCTTTGAGAAATACAACACGTCCAGGTATTACAAGGAGGTTTATGAGCCAATTCTAAACCGTCTCGATACGCTTCTTAGACCGCCGTTGTGTTATACCCTGACAGAATCATCGCTTAATTTTTCGGAATTATTGAACAATCGATCCAGTATCGTGCTGTGTGATATGTCACGGCTACGTGGGTTTCAGGCTTCCATTACCGGTCAATTGTTGGTGTCAACTTTTCAGCAGACATTTTTTCAACGCGACGTCATTCCAGAATCTCAGAGAATTCCTTACTTTTTCTATATGGATGAATTCCAAACCTACGCCACATCAAGCGAGGAATCATTACGCGACTTCTTGACCAGGGCACGTAAATATCAGTGCGGTATTGTTATGGCGCATCAGAATATTAAGGACGTTCCGGAAACACTTAGAGCTTCAATATTTGGTAACTGCGGCACGTTGTGTGGCATGTTGATGAGCGCGGATGATGCAAAGACTTTCACCAAGGAAGCCCAGCTTTCAAACTTTGATGATTTTAAGGATACGCATGGTGCGCGTGCGTTTTCTCAGTTGCAGAACTTTAAGCCCGGTCAAGTGGCCATCACCACCCCAGATATGAAAAAAGCACGCATTGTGCAAGTGCCTGAATACCCTCCTTTTGATCGTGATTTTGACGGTATTGGTGATCTGAAGAATATCTCTAAAGTAGCTCTTGCTGGTAATCATAGCCAATCACCACCACCACAAAATCAACCATCATCTGATACTGTGCCCGAGCCGGAAAGCTACTCAATGGGTAATAAATCAACCTAGTACCCTTTATTATTGACTGTTGTTTTTGTGTTTCAGGGCCTTAGTAAGCCCTTTTTTGCTGTTAGGGTCGCGAAACAAATATTGTGCGACCCTGGGTTATTTTACTCCGGCACTCACCTCTTTTTGTAGCTCTCCAAGTTTTACGAGATGTTGCTTTTGTAGTTGTTCCTGGTATTCGGGTGTCATTGCACAGTACCGCTCATGTGATTGTTTTCTAATACTCACCATCGTTTTTTCATTTTTTGATATAGGCGGATTGGTTTTTACCGTCACTGCATTTGTCGTGTCGTTATCCCTGAGCAGTCGCACACGTGCTCGATACTTTCCAAGATCGGTAAGAGTCTGTTCGTTGCACTCCATGGTATTGCATATTTCTAGTGCATCGTTGTGCCCTACTCGAAAAGATACGAGTGAACCAACATTACCAAAAATCGCGTCCATTATTTCTTTATCGACTTGCCCTGTGTATTGATGCCCCAGCACCAGAGATAGATTGTATTTTCGTACCTCTGACAATGTGTCTTTCAAGGTGCCGCCCCCTACCCCGTATATTGGAAACTCATCAGCGCACACATAAAATGGCCGTCTTAAATACGGTTTCATTTCAGCCCTTCCGAGCGCAGAGAGAAATGTGTCATGCATTAAGAATCCACCAAAGAGCCTGGCAACTTCTTCTCCGACCAGGCTTTTAGAAAGATTCACCACCACCAGCTTTTGTTGATCCATTATTTGCCGCAGATTAACCTTATTGTACGGCTTACAAAATACTTGCTCCATTACCGGATGCAACAACAGGGTGCTAATTCTAGTCAGGGTTGACTCAGTCCGTTCAAATTGTTTTTGAGTGCTGAGTTTATTGAACTGTGCCCAATATCGTTTGACCCCTGGGTGCGTCACTTTTCGTAAGATCTCTATACGATATTCCTTGTCTTCTAGAAAGGCTGGTATATCCCCTATGGATTGCCTTTTCGCTTCGGTGAGAGCGTATATGCTATTTTCCAAGTTGCTGACAATGCGTGGTGTGGTCTCCGGATTAAGACCCATCACATGCATTAATGTAGAAACGGTATTCAGTGTTACCCGGGCAATGTGCCGTTTGGGTACGTCTGCAATTGGGTTGTATACGATCTGATAATCAGGATCAATCAAGTCAATGAGCATGGTGTCATTCACTCGATCTTTAGGGATCATATTCAAAATGGTTTGGTAACTATCACCGTGCGGATCTAAGAACATTCCACCAGCACGGGCTTTGATTACATCATAAAAAATATTTTCAAATAAGGTGCTCTTACCTGTACCTGTTTGCCCCACAACGTATAAATGTTTATTTAAATCGACGCTAGGTAGCGCTATCGAAAATCCGTGTACTATGTCTTTTCCTATTTCTGCATCAAAATCAAACATACGTGCTACTCAATACGAGCATCCACACTCTATTAAAACTGTTTTCACCGTGCCCTTCAGTACAGCGTTTTGTAGGTTTCGCCCGTGGCATACGAGAACCATAGTTGAATGGTTACAACAGGTCAGCGTGGTTGCTCGTCTCGACTAATCGAGGCGTCCACTACCACTTTATCAAATCAGCGAAATTACACACTGTTGACAAGTAAAAAGCGGACTTGTGAAGAGCCCGCTTTATTACATTATCCTGACGTTTAGATTACAAAACGTATTTAAGTAGGACTTCAGCCATGATAATACCGATACCAACCGACATATAATTTAGTTGGGTTTCAATTCGCGTAATGTCGGTTTTAGTGGCAAGCCCTTTCTCGTTGTCCAGGCTATTAATCTCATCTGCTATTACTTTTGCAGATTCTTCGGTAATACCCGTTTTTTCGAGCTTGGTTATGAATGCGTATGTATCAATAATTGCCATAGTTGTTTTGGTTATACCTCCACAATACCACGCCACCCCATTACGTCAATTAACCGACTTACCCACCCTGCACACACTCCATTTCGCATAAGTTAGGGTGCTGCACTGCGCATGCACAGCCTGGATAAGTCTACTGTCTAAAATCGACCTCCTCAGATCGATGAGATGCCCTGTTCTGCGTTTAAGTCATATCATTGGGTGTCTTTCTGCTGCATCGCTCTGAGGGCTTTAGAAGCCATCTCAAACGATTTTTTTGATAAACCATTTTTATAGCGACACAGGGTAAAAAGTGCTATAACTACCCTATGACAACCTCACTTGAACAAGCCATTGCCAAAGCAAAAACCCTTCCCGCAGAACGGCAGGAAGAAATCGCAGCGGCCGTTGAATACATGGCAGCACCTCCCCGTGAGTTTACCCCTGAGCAGAAAGAAAAGATTGAACGCGGTCTTGCACAAGCTGATCGGGGTGAGTTTGTACCTGAAGAACAGGTTGAAGCCTTTTTTAATCGTTTTCGCTAAGGTATGCGGCTTCACATCACGCCAGAAGCGTATGCTGATCTTGATAGCATCTATACCTATATTGCTGAAGAGCAACACCAACCACAGAATGCTACACGGGTACTGAATCGCATCGTAGCGACCCTTGAGTCAATACAGCATCATCCTCATATTGGCCGCGCGACAGAATATCCATTCACCCATGAACTGACCATCGCCACGCTCCCCTTTACCGTGGTGTATCGTATTGCTGATGACACCATCGAGATCATCACCGTCTTTCATGAGTCACAACATCCGGATAAGAAAATACGGTAGTAGCTACGATACCCTTTAAGGTTGGTATCTATTTATTCGTGCGTTTGACAACAAATCTGCCTGTGGCATTGTTATCTCAGTATTCCATCATCCCTATTCCTGGGCGCATTGCGTCCAGCGTATGGACGTGGAGATATACACAATGTCAGAACCTTTTTGGGTAAAAGACGACGCCGGTTCTTACCACATCACACAGCCCGTATCCGCTGCTGATATCGTTGCCCTGGCAGCACAGATCCTCGAAGAATCGGTGCTCAAGGGTGAATCCCTGGAGAAGCCATCAGAGGCCGCAGAACTATTCAAGACAAAATTGGGTTTGAAGGAGCATGAAGAGTTTGCGGTTGCTTGGCTTGATAACCGTCATCGCTTGATCTGTTTTGAAGTTCTTTTCACCGGCACCATTAATAGCTCTTCTGTGTATCCACGTGAAGTGGTAAAACGAGGCCTTGCGCTGAATGCCGGTGCTGTAATTATTGGTCATAACCATCCCTCTGGGGTGACCAATCCGAGTCAATCAGATATCGCTATCACCAAACGACTCAAGGATGCTTTGGAGCTTGTAGAGATTCGGTTGCTGGATCACTTGATCATTGCCGGCAACGCGCATGTGAGCTTGGCAGAGCGCGGAGAGATGTAGTTTGTTCTATGGGCACCACCTGGTATACGGGTGGTGTTTTTTGCACATTGATTTGGGTACTATTTCACAGAAATCGAACCCCTGCCTTGTTACTGTTTTACTTCCCTATACACCATGGATGATGATTATGACTGATACGGAAATAGTTGCTGAAATTGAATATGCCCAGGCTACGGGAAACTTCCCTAAGCTTGATATTCCGGACATATTGGAGGAAGTGCGACGTGGTGATTGTGTAAAAGTTGATAGGGAATCTGCTAGATTACAAGGCAAAACTTGACAAGTAAGTTATCCACTGTTGTAACCATGAAGCTGTATTGACGGATACGAACGCTCGTATATGATGTGGTTATAACACGTTAATAAAAATATATGACCCCGATACAGTTTGATGCCATATTGCAGGCAATTAATCACGCGAAAGCAGGAATTGAAGAAGATACCTTCATCGACCCATATGGGGAAAATCCAGACGGATACAATAACGAAACATTATTAAAAGCGCTTGAAGAGGTAGAGCAAAAAATAGTCAGCGATAACCACTCTAGAAATGAAATGTCCCTATTGCAATAACGATATCAATCCCGCATCGATATTAGGTAAAGAATCAGCAAAGAAGCGTGACACATCAAGTGAAGCAATGCGGGAATTAGTGAACAAGCGCTGGAAAAATAAAAAAGATAATAAGTCCTCCAAATAGGAGGGTTTATTATCTTAATAATGTAGACGTGATCTTACAAATTTATCAATCTAGTTTGAATATTAGAGGACAACGTATGACCGTTTTAGCCCTAACCCGCCATTCCTGAATCCTCAATCTGCTTTTCCCATCGGGTCGGTAAAGTCTTGGACAATCACCGGTGACTTCAAAAACCAAATTTGCAATCAGAAAACAAGCTTATTAGGACAAGAAAAATCCCTGGTTTTGTAGGTAAAGGGTTAACAATTTGGGAGTTCTTCTAGTGATATCTCATACCCACCGCCGAACCATTGTTGTTGAGAAATCCATTTTTTGTCCGATTGATTATTCTGCCGACGCTGAATGTATAAGCGCATCGACAATGCTTTGCAACTCGGACAATGGTAAGGCACCAGCGATTACTCGAGCCTCGCCTTTTTCATTCGAAATAACCGCCATTGGTGTACCTGAAACACCGATAGTGACACCATTATCGATATCCTGCTGTACTCTTTCCACCATGCGCTCGCTCTTTAAACATTCTGCAAAAGCGTCGCCATCTACGCCAATCTCTTCAGCTAAGGGTTGCAAGTTCTTAAGTGGAAACCCCTTTCCATTAGAAGTGGTTCTTTGGTAAATCAAATCGATGTATTGCCAGAAGGTGTCATTGCCGCTTAACTCGGCTACACATTCAGAAGCTTCTGATTGTTTTTGAGCACCGGGGTTATGAAACCCGAGAGGAAAATGACGGTAAACCCAGCGTAATTTATCGGGATTATTCTCAAGCAACTGAACCACCGTTGGATGGAAACGTTTACAGAATGGACATTCAAAATCCGAGTACTCTACTAACGTGATCGGGGCATCTATGCTCCCCAATATATGATCGACATCCAGATCGACAGGACGCATATCTTTTACTTTATCAAGCTGCTGCCTATTCTGTGCTTGTTGTTCAGCCTGGCGCTGATCATTTATAAACGTTTGGATCCCCCGCGCAACTGCTGCATCAAAGATTTCTGAGTTTAAGATTCGCTCTATTTCTTTTTGCACGAGTTTGTTGATAGTATTTTCATCGATTTCCTGGGCACTCGATGTACCTACCAAAAATACAAAACTCAGTAATGTTACAATCGATTTATATACTTGAAATCTCATATCTTCTGTTTTCCGTTGCGTTAACAACTTTTAGTTATTTTTCTTGGAACACGCTTTTTTTTGCACGACATTACACATAATCCTAAGGTACACATTACGGCACAAGGCAGAATACTTAAAATAATCGGAGCGGCGCCCACTGTTACAAGCCAGCTCCAGTTGAAAAACATTCCGATTGCTACTACCCCAAATAGTAATACAATTCGAGTTGTTCGCATTCCGATCAGAGGCCAGACGACGTTGACAACTTGCTGTGCTTTACTTGCCGTGCCGATATTTGGTTCCAATTTTTCCACAACTTGCACCTTTAATTCATTTATCATGTTATTTTTAGCTTAGTCTCTGTACCTAGTACAGACTCAAGCTAAATTACTAATTATTAAGTACTTTCAAAGTACTTTCAAAGTTTGCTTACATGATCCAAGAATTCATCAGGATTCATATATCCATATCTACGTAACGCGCTAATTTCTTCGCCCTTTGCGTTAAAAAATAACATGGCAGGCGGACCATAAACACCATAGCGTTTCTTGATATCATTCGTTTGCTTGTCTTGTGGATCGGTAACATCTACTTGGAGCATCACAAAATTTCCCAGTTTTTGACGAACCCTCTGGTCAGAAAAAGTATTGTTCTCCATACGCACACAATCAACACACCAGTCGGCGTAGTAGTCAAGCATCACCGGTCTATCAGTATTTTTGGCCATATTCAGTTTTTGATCTAGAGCCGCTAGTGATGAAACCCGAGTAAACAAAGTTTGTTCAGATTCGTGGTTCGAAAGTGTGGGATTACTGCCTTGTGTATATGAATTCAGGTTAGCAAAATTGATTGGGCGCAAAATATCTCGCGCCCCTGACATCGCACCGATCAGCGCTAGAATTCCCCAGATCAGAATAAATACGCCCACACCTTTCCACAAAACCGGCCAACCATTCTGTTCATTCGGAAGTGTACGTAATGCGCCCAGATACACGGCAGAAACAATGAATAACATTGACCATAAATACAATACCGGCACTGCTGGAAGCGCGCTAAGAATATAAATGGCGACACCCAGCAACATCACACCAAACGCATGTTTAATAGTATCCATCCATGGCCCGGATTTGGGCAGAAAAAAGGCTGCACCAAAACCGATTGCAATTAAGACCACCCCGCTACCAATAGCCAGAGAAAACATGATCGCACCGCCTAATACAGGGTCTCCCCGCTCAATCGCCACTCCAAGTACAGCCATTAGAACAGGTGAAACACAAGCACCAACAATCAGTGCTGAAATAATACCCATCAGAAACACACCACCCACCACACCGCCTTTTATACGGCTTAGACGCGATTGCAATGTGGCCTGAATGGAAACCGGCATCTGTATTTGAAACAGGCCAAACATGGAGAAAGACAAAGTGATCAATATAATTACGACTACTCCGATGCCCCAGGGGTTTTGAAAATAGGCCTGAAGCTGACTGCCCGTTATCCCAGCAAATATTCCCACCGCGGTATACGTTACCGCTGTACCCAACACATAACAAATCGACAATAGACCTGCTCTCATTTGGGAAACACTACCCTTCTGGCCAATAACGATACTCGTTAAAATAGGAATCAGTGGAAGCACACAGGGCGTAAATGTCAGCGCTATTCCTGCTATGAATGCCAGTAATATCGGCCATAGGTAGCTCTGTTCCAGAGTTGGATCAGAGGTTAAGTTAGAATCTGAAGTGTTGTTTTGTCCGCCACTCGTTACGGTCGTGTTTGCATCGGATATATCGGGTAATGGAATAGAGAATGTTTTTTTAATTGGTGGATAGCAAATGCCTTGTTCTGCACAGCCTTGATAATTTACCGTTACATCGAAATCAGATTTCTGTGAATCGCTGATAACAGCAAAAGGAATCTCTATGATAAGTTGACGGTAATAGACTTGTTGCTCACCAAAATAGGCATCTGACTTTAACTTTCCGTCTGGTAGCAATACCTCACCAATTTGTATGTCGGTGGAGAGGCTGCTGATTTTTATTTTGTCACGATACAGATAATAACCGTTTGCAATCGTAAATATGGCCTGCAATAGTCCGGAATCTAGTGCTACCACTTCTAATTGATAGGCTTCTTCAACAGTTAGGAATGTATCTTGGGTTTGTTCGCCACCCAACAGACTTTTTAGAAAATCTACGTTAGATTGTCCGTTTGATGTAGTGGCGGACTGTGCATGTGTGGTGCGTACAATGAGTTCGTAAAAGTCCGCACTAACTGACCCGGAAGTCAGCCATAAACCACTAGCGCTGAGAATTAAAAGCGTTACATTCGATAATTTACGCCATTTTGAAAAAATTTTAGTACTACTCATTTCGTAATTAAGACGGTTTCATTTAAAGTTATTCCTGACTTTAGGTGCGTTGACATTATTATCAGCCAAAACGTGTAACTATAAACTATGTGCACAAACGTTTCGGAAGGATGTATCTCAACTGTCTTGTTGTGCGAGTTAAGAAGGAGGCAAAATGAAAAAGAGTCTGATATTGATGGAAAAGATTTTGCCGGAATAGGTGTAACTATTGCTTGGATAAGTGCTTTAATTTTTATTTCAAGAATGCTCCTTGTTAGTCAAAGATATCTCGTTGCACAGGCGCTTGAAACTGGACTTCCTCCCCTGTCTCTAACTGAAGCGTAATGTCAATAATATCCCCTTTATTAATAGCGCCATTTGGCATCATCATCATCAAATGAAGTCCCCCTGGCTCAAATTTCATAGAGGAGCCAGATTGCAGGTGTAGCTGCGTCTGGTGAGCCATACGTGCAATTCCATCCACGATCTTTGTTTTATGAATTTCCACATCCTTAAACATGGAACTCTTACTCCCAGTGATGACAACATCTTCATCGTGAATGTTCTTCATCGTTAGATATCCTCCCATGACAGGCGCGCCAGGTGGTGCTTCTCTAACCCACGCGTCAGTTATAATTACTTGTCCGGAATCATCTGTATAAGCCGAACTGAACGGTGAG
>Ga0213861_10001278_pt1 | contig 22244 bp, 19 predicted proteins | sample PICome_4_FD_160110 | JGI IMG/M metagenome (GOLD analysis project Ga0213861, IMG submission 160110) | Coastal seawater microbial communities near Pivers Island, North Carolina, United States - PICO131 | ecosystem: Environmental > Aquatic > Marine > Coastal | place: USA: North Carolina... | reverse complement strand
TCCATTCTAATTCCCCACTCGTCTACAGGTACTCCATTAGGTAGACCTTTACTTCCTGCACCAGCCATTGATAACCATGCATCAGTCATTCTCCAACCTAAATCTGGAGCTCTTTTACCGTAGTCCATATGACCATAAATGTTAACACCGTCTATTTTCTTAACATCTTCTGAAAAGAATTTAGCGATATCTTCATAAGCAGACCAGTTAACTGGCACACCTAATTCATAACCATATTTCGCTTTAAATTGTTTTTTAATCTCAGGTCTGTCAAACCAATCTTTTCTAAACCAATAAAGGTTAGCAAATTGTTGATCTGGTAACTGATAAAGGTTTCCATCTGGACCTGTTGTAAATTGAAGTCCGATAAAATCTTTAAGATCTAAAGTTGGTAAAGTAACATCTTTACCTTCACCTTTCATCCATTCAGTTAAGTTTACAGCTTGTTGCATACGCGCGTGCGTACCAATTAAGTCTGAGTCATTTACATAAGCATCGTAGATACTTACGTTTGTTTGCATTTGTGTTTGTACAGCCATTACTACATCACCTTCACCGATGATTTGGTGTTGTACTTTAATACCTGTAATTTCTTCAAACGCTTTTGTTAGTGTCTTAGACTCGTAAACGTGAGTTGGTATACCCTCAGATACTACTTTTAAAGACATTCCTTTGAACGGCTTCGCAGCATTGTGGAACCAATTTAATTCCTTCTCTCTTTCTTTGGCAGAAAGAACAGAAAGACTAAATTCTCCGTTAGACCATTTCTTAACAGCACCTGCATGACCGTCAGCAAATGAATTAGAAATAGTTACGATTGAAAAAGAAACAGCAAAAGCTAATATTGTTTTAAATGTTTTAAACATTATTTCCCCTATTGTTGTTTTTTACTTTAATTATCATATTGAAACAAAAAAAACCCACAGTGTACAGTTTTTTAATGACCTTTTAACACAACTTTAAAGTGTATTAATTTGTAAGAGTTTTTTTAATAGCTGATGACCAGCCTTTTAATAAGTGATTTCTAGATTTATTTCTCATACTGGGAGAAAATTTTTTATCTAAATGCCAAATTTTAGAAATATTTTTTAGAGATTTATAAACTCCTATTTGCAAGCCTGCCATAAAAGCAGCTCCTACTGCAGTTGTTTCTTGTACCTTAGGCCTCAAAACTTTTACATTTACAATATCTGATAAGAATTGTGAAAACCAATTATTCATAACCATGCCGCCGTCTACTTTAACAATTTTTGGTCTTAAACCATCATGTTTCATTGCTTCGAATAAATCGTAAGTTTGATAAGCAACTGCTTCAATAGTGGCTCTTACAATTTCTTTTGGACTTGTATCTCTAGTAATCCCAGTTAAAACACCTCTAGCATTAGCGTCCCAATGTGGAGCCCCTAGACCTGTAAAGGCAGGCACTAAATAGATATTATTATTATTTTTTAATGATTTTACCAATTTTTCAGTTTCAGAAGCTTTTTTAAAAAATTTCATTCTATCCCTTAACCACTGTACACCAGCACCAGCAATAAAAATTGAACCTTCCATTGCGTAAGTTGTCTTCCCATTTATTCTATAAGCGATTGTTGTTAATAGTCTGTTTTTAGAATAAATTTTTTTACTTCCAGTGTTTAATAATACAAAAGCACCAGTCCCATAGGTGCTTTTTAAAGATCCAGGTTCAAAACAGCACTGACCAATTGTTGCGGCCTGCTGATCACCTACAACACCATTAATTGGAATTGATTTACCAGTTATTGATGGGTGAGTTCGTCCATAATCATCCGCACAATCTTTTACCTCGGGTAAAATATTTTTATTTATTTTTAATAATTTTAAAATATTATCATCCCATTTATTTGAGGAAATATTATAAATCATAGTTCTGCTAGCATTTGTTGCGTCCGTTGCATGAACTTTACCTTTTGTTAATCTCCAAATTAGAAAACTATCAATTGTTCCAAAAAGTAATTGATTTTTACTCATAAGCTTTTTTGCTTTTGAAATATTATCTAAAATCCATTTTATTTTTGTTCCTGAAAAATATGGATCAATTAGTAGACCGGTTTTATTAAATATTGTTGTGTCTTTATTTTGTTTTCTAAGTTTTTCGCAATAGTCTTCGGTTCTTCTATCTTGCCAAACAATTGCTTTATAGACTGGCTGACCCGTTTTTCTATCCCATAAAACTGTAGTTTCTCTTTGATTGGTAATTCCTATAGTTAAAATTTTACCTCTTAATTTTTTTGCTTTTTTAATAACATCTTTTAAAGTTTTAATAGTCGTACTCCAGATTTCCTCTGGATCATGTTCCACCCAACCATTTTTAGGAAAATATTGTGTAAATTCTTTTTGAGAAGAGAAAACTGGTTTACCTTTTAAATCGAAAAGTATTGATCTGTTTGACGTTGTTCCAGCATCGATTGAAATAATAAATTTTTTCATAGAGCTAATTTAAAATTTTTTGTTTTGCTCTTTTAAATTCATCTTTTGTAATTGCTCCAGATTTATATAATTCATTTAAATTAGTAAGTTCTTCTGTAATATTAACATTATCATTAGAAAATTTTACTTTTTTTTGTTTTTTTTTCTCCTTGTTGGCTATGTAATCACTAAGATCTAACTTTTGTGATTTTTTTGCTTTTTGAAATATTTCAAAATTTTTATGCAAACGTGCAGATTTTTCTATCCATTTTTGCATAATTTTTTTGGCGTCAAGAAAATTTTCTATCTTATCAGGATGAAATTCGGTTGTATCTCTTGAGGTAAATTTTGGCTTATAATTTGCAAAACTTTCGGGTGTTTCCGCATAAAACATTACGTACCATTCATCTTTAACAGACATTGAAAAAAAACTAGACTCATACGCTAAATAAATTTTTGGTAAATTAATTTTATTTTTATCAGCCCATTTTCTTATACCTAAACTAAAGACTCTATCAGCATCATAATCTGATGGATTAAGAGCTCTTTGGACATCTAACATGGTCACAATTAGGCAATTATGTGCATTACCTTTTTTATAAACATTTAAATAATTATAATGTTGTCGCTTTCTACAGCCTCCTTCTTTCGAATTAAATGTTGCTGCTTCTATAATACTTGTTAAATAAGCCTGCCATTTACTGAGGCCTGTTGCTCTAGCGATCTCAAAAAATTTAATTGGAGCATTATTTTCCATTAACGCGAAAGTTACACCTTCTACTCTTATACCTGCTACAACATGTTCAGCATGTTTATCAATAACTTCCCATTCCCCTGGAATTGGAAGTTTAATTTTATTATTTATTTTAAACTCATTAAAAATTTTTTCTCCTTTTTGAGAATTAAAATCATTAGCGAATAAAATATTTTGTGAGAAAAAAAAAATAATTAATATTGAAAGTTTTTTAACGAAAAGCATCCCAATTTAGCTCCAATTTTTTATTATCCACAATAGCATTAATCATTCCCAACATTAAAGGTAATTTTTTTTGATCAAAATCCGCATTAACTTTTTTTGCAATTTCTTTAGCTAAATCAGCACCCTCAACAGTAACTTTTTGCATTTTGGTTTTTTTTGCTTCAGAAAAAGTCAATCCTTCTCCAATATAAGATCCCATTTTTGCATTTCTTCCTCCACCTGAGCTTACATATAAATCTCCCAAACCAGCCAGACCTTTTACAGTTTCTTTTTTACCATTTAGGTGTTCTACGAAAATTTCCATTTCATGAATTGATTGCTTGATTAAAGCTGATGCAGTATTTAAATAATTTTTTTCTCTTACCTCGTTAGAAACATTTTGACTGCAAAGACCTTTTGCAGCGCCCACCGCCATTGAAAAAATATTTTTAATAGCAGCCGAAACTTCTACTCCGTTCAAATCATTTGAATGAGAAGTATGGTAATAACTTGTATTTAGCATGTCTGCAATTTTTTTAGCTGTTTGAATATTTTTATTAGCTATAACTACGCTGCTGTGAACCCTGTTAGCTAAACCAGCGGCTAAACATGGGCCACCTACAGCCGAGATATCGACGTTGGAAATTTTTCTTTCTGCTAATAATCTTTCAAGTTTATCAACTAAAAGTTCGTACTTATTATTGTAAATACTAAGTCCTTTAGTTAGCATTAATAATTTAGGGATATTTTTGCCTTTATATAGTTTGCTTAGTTGATCAGCAACCCACTCAATTCCTTTAGAGCTTATGCCAAGGACAACTATATCAACGTTCGATTTCATTAATTCATTAAATTTTTCAAATTTAAATATTTTTATTTCTTCGGGAATTTGAGTATTTAATCCTGGATGAATATTATTATTTTTTTTAAATTGATCTATAAAATCATTTTCTAAATGGGTGCCTACAATATTAACATCATGATTATTATCTAAACACGGTAAGGAAAAAGCAGAACCCATTGCGCCTGCACCTATGATTACAATTTTTGACATATTTAATCTTTAAATAATATTTTTTTGAAAATTAAAAAAATTGATATTAACTCAATTTTTCCAATAATCATAAAAATTATTAAGCTTATTTTTGAAGATGTTAATAAATTTGCAAAATTTATAGACTCCATATTAAATAGTTCAGAATTAACTGTATTAGTTAATGTTAAAATTGACAGTTTGAAAGATTTTTCAAAACCAATATTATCTAATATTAAGAAGCTTGACAAAATAAATAAACTTAAAAAAAAAGAGATAAAAATAATAAAAGAAATCTTGATATTGTCATCAGTTATTTTTCTATCTGAAGCAAAAATTGTTTTATTTATTATACTGTTTGGGCTAATTAATTTTAAAATTTCAGACGAAGTTATTTTCAAAAGAATATAAAATCTTGCCAATTTAATTCCTGAAGTGTTTGAAATTAATGAACCTCCAATAATTGTAATAAATAAAAAATATAAGCTTAAATTCTCTGATTTTATTAAGGTTAGTCCAGAGTTTGATAAGCTACTAATGACGCTTATAATTAAATCAAAACCACTATTATTATTAAAATACACAAGTATTGTTAGAATTATGGATAAAAATAATAAGTATAAATCTTCTTTATGTTCTCTTATTAAAATTTTTTTATCGAAAATATTAAATATCAAATAAAAATTAAACATTGCCATGAGAAGAGAAATAATAAGTATAATTTTTTGGAAATTTGTTGAAATAATATTTCCTAATGAATTAGATGGTAAAAAACCACCTCCAGATATTAACGTCATACTAATATTTAATGAATTAAACAGTCTAATACCTGAAATATTAAATAACAGAAAAACTATTAAACTCAAAATACAGTAATAGATTAAAATTTTAAAAATATTATTCTTTATATTTTCTTTAGAAGTATATCCACTGTCACCTAAATAAGTAAGAGAAATCATTTTATAATTAAATTTTTTGTTAGAAAAAATAATAATTAAGAAAAATAAAAAATATAATCCTCCGATCCACTGAGATGAAGATCTCCATAAAATTAATGTAGGGTCAAGATACTTGATATTTTTAAAAGTTGAAAAACCTGTTCCTGTTAATCCAGAAATTGACTCAAATAAAGAATTTATATAAGTGACTTGATTATTGCTTAGGTAGAAAGGTATAGAGATTATTATAGCTGATAAAAAGTAAACAGCTATAATTAAAAATATTTGCTCTAAAAAATTGATTTTTTTTTGCGCATTTTTACCAAAATATAATAAACTTAAACCAATGATTAAAGAAATAAGCAAAGTTGTGAAATAAGACTCTATGCTTAAAAAATAATCAAAATAAGATGAATATAGTATGTTGATAAAAGCTAAAAAACCAATTGGAAAACAAAATAAACCCAAAAAATAACTTATGCTTTTTAAGTTCATTATTTTTAGATTGATCCTACACTAAAGATACTCTCAACTGCTTTTAGCTCTTCTCTTTTAGCAAGAAATACTACTAGGTCATCCTTTTCAAAAATAAAATTAGACTTTGGTATGATAACTTGATCTTTTCTGAGAATAGCTCCAATTCTTATATCCTCGGGTAAATTCGAATCTTTTATTTTTTTATTAACCAATTCTGATTTTTCTAAAATTTTTGCCTCTATAAATTCATACTCACCATCTAATAATGAATAAACAGTCCCGATAGTTCCTCTATGAACATGTTCCATTATTCTAGATACTGTTGTCATTCTTGGATCTACTAAATCGTCTATATTTAAAGAGTCTTGCAAAAGATTATAATTAGTTTTATTTACAATTGCGATAGTCCGTTTCTTAAGTCCTGTTTTTTCCGCTAAAACACAGGCCATCATATTGTTTTCATCATCATTAGTTAAAGCTAGTACGGTTTCAGATCCCTCGAGATTAGCTTCTTTAAGAATTTCTTCATCTAGCGCATCTCCATTAATAACTATTGATGAGGAGAGTTCATTAGCAATTTCTTCCGCTCTTTTTTTATCTTTTTCAATTATTTTTACCCTTAAGTCTTCGGAATTTTCTTCAAGCATTTTTGCTAAGCTTAGACCAATATTTCCACCGCCAATAATTAAAACATTTTTAGCAACTTTTTCCTCATGGCCAAAAGCTTTTAAAATTGGATTCAATTGATCGCTGCTAATAACAATATAAACATTGTCATCTTCTAGCATTTGATCTTTTTTTTTAAGATAAACAAATTTTTCTTTTCTAACCGCGCCTAAAATATTAGCTTTAAAATCAGGAAATTTTTCTGTTAATTTTTTTAAAGGTATATTTTTAATTGGACAATTTTTTTCAATTGAAATCTCCAACATTTTCACTTTATTACTTCCAAACGGAACATTATCTAAAGCTCCCGGTGCTTCGAGTCTTCTATAAAGTGATTTTGCAACTTCAAGTTCTGGGGAAATAATTACATCAATAGGTATATTGGATTTGTTGTAAAGTTTACCCCATTTTCCCTCTAAAAAGTCTTTAGTTCTTATACGTGCAATTTTTTTTGAAACATTAAAAAGTGAGCTTGCTAATTGACACACAATCATATTTGTTTCATCATTTCTTGTTACTGCAATAACCATATCCGCTTTTTCGGCACCTGCATTTTCTAGAACTGATGGCAAGGTAGCTCTGCCGACAATTCCTTTTACATCTTGTGTGTCATTAATTTTTTTAATATCTTCGGATGACTGATCAATTACAGTCACGGAGTGACCTCTCGTTGATAATTGTTTACTAATTGAAAAGCCAACTTTACCAGCTCCACATATTATAATATTCATCTTAATTTATACCTTTTATTCCTAAAGATTTTAATTTTCTATGTAACGCAGATCTTTCCATTCCAATAAAATCTGCAGTTTTAGATATATTTCCATGATGTTTTTTAATTTGAGTAATAAGATATTCTTTTTCAAAATGTTCTCTAGCTTCTTTTAATGGAGACTGAAACGATTGACTGAGGATATTGTTGTCTTGGGTTATTTTAGATGAAGGATTTAAAATATCATTTATCAAAATATTAATATTTTCTTTGGTTTCGTTTGAAGATAAAATTGTAATTCTTTCAACTAAATTTCTTAATTCTCGAACATTACCTGGCCAATTATAGGTGTATAGACTGTCATTTTTAATATCTATTTCTGGATGTTGTACTCCATTAATTTCAGAAAGTTTATTTTTAAAATAATCTATTAGCAAAGGGATATCTTCTGTTCTTGTAGCTAATGAGTTTAGAGATATAGGCATAACGTTTAACCTGTGAAAAAGATCTTCTCTAAATTTATTCATATTTACAAGTTCATTTAAGTCTTTTGATGTTGAAGAAATTAATCTTATATTTACATTAATATCTTTTGATCCATTTAATCTTTTAAATTTTTGATCAATTAAAACTCTTAAAACATTTGCCTGAGTTTCGTGTGGAATTTCAGATACTTCATCTATTAGTAAAGTACCCTTATTTGCTCTTTCAAGTGCGCCGAAGGAAATATTGCCATCATCAAATTCTTCACCAAATAATTCTTTTTCATAAGTTTTTTCTTTTAAAAGGGCAGCATTTATAACAATAAATGGTTCCTTAGATCTAGATGAGTTTTTATGAATTTTCCTAGCTACTAATTCTTTACCAGTTCCTGTCGGACCATAAATCAATACTCTGCTATCTGAAGATGATAGTTTTTCTATAATTTTTCTAACCTTAATAATATTTGGACTCTTTCCAATTAATTCAAATGAATGAAATAGCTTATTTTCAATAATATCTTTTTCTTTTTTAAGTTCTGAGGACTCTAGCCCTCTATTAACATAATTTAAAATTTTTTCTTTTGAAAAAGGTTTTTCTATAAATTCATAAGCTCCTAATCTAATCGCTTCAATTGCAATTTGCACTGTTGCGTGTCCTGAAATCATAATGATTGGAATTAGTTTACTTTTTTTATAAACCAACTTTAATAAATCTATACCGTCTTTATCAGGCTTGTCCAATTTAATATCAATTATTGCAAGATCCGGTAATCGTTTATTTATCTCTAAAACAGCTTGATCATAATTAGCTGCAGATCGAACTTCAAAGTTTTGCTCTTTTAAAATGTTGCAAATTAGAAAACGTATGTCTGGATTGTCGTCTACAACTAAAATTTCTTTAGGCATTTAATTTAGGAAACGAGATTTTTATCACTGCTCCTTCACTATTTATTTTGTTTTTAATTGAAATATTTCCAGAATGCTCATTAATTATTTTATTCACAATAGGTAATCCTAAACCTGTCCCTTTTTTTTAGTTGTAAAATAGGGTGTCATTGCTTTTTTAGCATCTGAAATCCCTGTGCCATTGTCTGTCAATAATATGATTATATAGTCATTATTATCGTTAATTTCTATGTCAATATTTCCTTTAAAATCAGGGTCTTTTTCAATTTTGTCTAGAAAAGATTCTTCCGAATTTTTAATTAAGTTAATTATGACTCTATTAAGTTGATCTTCGTCACCGTTGATTGATGCATTTTTAGCTTTATTTATTAAATTAATTGAATTTTTTGATGTCAATTTAATGAAATCTAAAGACACTTTCACTACTTTTAATAAATCTATTCTTTTTAATACTGGACTAGGCATTCTTGCAAAATTAGAAAATTCATTAACTAGTTTTTCGATATCTCTAATTTGTCTATTAATTGTTTCTAAATACTTTTCAAACTCTTTACCTTCTTTAATTAATTTATCTTTAAACTTTTCACGTAGACTATCTATTGATAATTGAATTGGAGTTAATGGGTTCTTTATTTCATGTGCTAATTTTCTTGCAACTGTTTCCCATGCTTCGTATCGTTCAGTAGCAAGAAGTTTATCTTGTTGTTCTTTAAGTCTTTCAATCATTAAATTAAAATTTTTATTTAATTGTTTAAATTCTTCGTCTGTGTCTAAATTAGCTACTTTTACATCAAGTCTACCTTTGCTTATTGAGTCTGAAGCATTAATTAAATTAACTATAGGTTTTGTTAGGCTTGAGGCAAAAGTAATAGCTATTGAGGTAGATAAAAATAATAATAGTGTTACTACTATTATATAAATAACAGCAAAAGTTACTTTAATTCCTGTTTGACTATTTTCAACAGAGTAATAAAAACTTACAGCTTTTTCAGTCTCGTTTAAATATCTCAAAACTTTAGAGTCAATATTTCTAGATATATATAAGTAAGTATCAACTAATGAATTAAGTTTGGTCATTACTGTTGTTTTATTTTCTAGGCTGTCTGTGATGAAAACTGGTTTCCCTTCCAAAACTTGATTGAAGTCTTCATCAGAAGGTACTACAAATTCTTCTGTTATATCTCTTACGTCTGATAAAAGTATATTTCCTAAACTATCAATTAAATAAACATCATCGATTCTTCTAAGTATTTTTTCAGATCTTATAATATTTTTAAAACGATTAGGGTTTGAATAATAAAAACCAGATGCGCGATTAAGTCCAACGCTCATTAAAATTACATCTGATAAAACATTTTCTTTACTATCATCTAAGTAATTTTTTGCTAAATCGTACGAATTGTTGACCGCATTTGTAATTTGCTTATCAAAATAGTTTTGAATTCCAAAATTGAAAATAAATAATGAAAAAATTGCAACAATCAGTGATGGTATCACTGTGAAAACAGAAAAAATAGAAATATACTTTAGGTTGGTTTGGGAGCCTTTTTTATTTTTTTTGCCAGTGTAGTAAAATCTATAAAAATTCTTAAAAATTAGAGTAAAAAAAATCAACAATAAAAAAATATCGATTATTAATAATGTTTGTAAATTTTGATCTGTTAAAGGTACAAACCCTTCGTTAATAAATGTTAAAAAAGTTATGATCCCCATGAAAATACATAAAAATGAGGATAAAATAATCCAATTGAAATTTTTAATAATCTTAAACATCTTAAATAACCGTTAAATATCTATATAAATATTATATAAGTTTTACCATGAGTTTTTGTTTAATTATTCTTGCAGGAGGAAATAGCCATAGATTTAATTCTAATATGGGTAAACCATATCAAAAAATAGCAGGTAAATCATTAATTGAAATAAGCATCAATAAGGCTCGTCAATTTAAACAAATAAAAAAAATTATTATTGTTTATAATAAAAAAGACTTGAAAAGAGTTAAATCACTAGAACTTAAAAACGTTCAGTTTATAGTCGGCGGAAAAAGTAGACAACAATCTACTTTTAATGCTTTAAAATATCTAATTAATAAAAGGGACATTTCTAAAGTATTAATACATGATGCTGCAAGACCAAATTTTTCGTTAAAATTATTTAATTCAATTATTAAAAATATGAAAAATTTTAGAGCCGTAGTTCCGAAGATTGAGGTTCAAGATGCTATAAAACAAATAATCGATTCTAGTAATGAAGAATATATAGTTGGTAAAAAAAGAAATGATTTATTTTTGACCCAAACACCCCAAGCTTTTAATTTAAAAGAGATTTATCATTTACATAATACTAATTCTGATAAATATAAAGATGATGATATCTCTTTATATATGAATCTAAATAAAGTTAAATTCATTGAAGGTGAAAAGAACAACTTTAAAATTACAGACAAATCTGATTTTGAAAATCTAAGGAATATTTATAAATCTAGACAGAGTGTTGGTATAGGATTTGATGTTCACAGATTAGCACCAAAGAGAAAACTTTATTTAGCTGGTTTAAGGATTAAATCAAAATTAGGAACAATGGGTCATTCAGACGGAGATCCTATTCTTCATTCAGTGACTGACGCAATCTTAGGTGCTTGTAAAATGGGTGATATCGGTCAAATGTTTTCAGATAAAAATAAAAAATTTAAAAACATAAGGTCAACAATTCTGCTTCAAAGAGTAATAGAAGTAATTAAATTAAAAGGCTATTTAATAAATAATATTGATATTAATATTATTACTCAAACTCCTAAAATTAAAAAATATAAAAAAAAAATGATAAATAATATAGCCAAACTTTGTGGAATTTCTAATAATCGAATAAATATTAAAGGAAAAACTACTGAAAAACTTGGTGTGATAGGAATAGAAAAAGCAATAGCGTGTGAAGTTATATGTTCAGTTATAAAATATGATTAAAACTTTAAATTATTTATTTGTTACTTGTTTTGGAATTGGATCTTTTAGATTCGCACCAGGAACAATTACTTCTCTAGTTACAACTATTTTTTTGTACAGCTTATTTCATGTAATAAATCTATCTAGTAATGATATTTTAGTAATTTTATTATTAGTTTTTATTTATTCATTTTATGCGGTATCTGAATATATAAAATATAACAAGAACAAAGATCCTAAAGAAGTTGTTATAGATGAATTCATTGGTCAATCAATTCCAATTTATTTATATGAAATCTCTCATGGAACTCTGAAAGAATCACAGGAAGCAGTTTTATTTTATTTATATATTTTTATTTTATTCAGATATTTTGATATTCAAAAACCTTTTCCGGTCAATTTTTTTGATAAAAAATTTAAAAATAGTTTCGGCGTAATAATGGACGATGTTATTGCTGGCCTGTATGTTGTCCTTACATTGATAATTTTTATAATGATTAAATCAAAATTTTTCTAATGAGTTTAAATAAAAAAATAATTTCATTACTCAAAAGAAAGAAATTTAAACTAGCAATAGCTGAATCTTGCACGGGAGGATTGCTGTCTAGCGCTATTAGTTCTGTAAGCGGATCATCAAAAATATTTACGATGGGATTAGTCACTTACTCAAATCAAGCCAAAACAAGTATATTAAAAGTACCTCAAACAATAATAAAAAGTTATGGTGCTGTAAGCGTTCAATGTTGTTTAGTTATGGTTAATAACTTGAGCAAAATAAGTAAATCAAAAGTTTGTGTTTCTATAACAGGAATTGCTGGTCCTAAAGGTGGATCTAAAAAAAAACCAGTCGGTTTGGTTTATATTGGGATAAAGATTGGAAAAAGAGTTATTCTCAATAAATGTAATTTTAAAAATAAAGGCAGAATTTTTATACAGAGACAAGCAGTAAAAAAATCGCTTAATTTATTATTAAAATTAATTAAATAGGGTAGCTAAATTCAGGACTCACGATAAAATTTAATAAATGTGCCGTAAAACTATTTAATAATAAGAATATTCCAAAAGCATTAAGATAAAGAATAAAAACTAAAAAATTTCTTGCTCTTTTCTTATCTAAAAATTTTTTATTTTCTGGTACCCAATTTTTATTTGGTGATTTAAAATCATATGAAAACATCCAATAAGTATTATCACTTTCATTAGGATCGCCGGTTCTAATTTTTTTAATATATGAGGCTAAACTTTTGAATATAAAAATAAATACGATTAATAAAATTATAATAATTAACATTACTTGTATAATTGGACTGCCCTTTCCTCAAAAGCTTTTGCAATTTTATCTAAACCAAGCTTAAAAGATTTTTTCATAATTCCATTTAATATTGGATTTCTCAGTTCGAAATCAATTAAAAATATTAATTGCGTATTGTTATTTATTTGTTTGAAATGCCATTCATTTTTTAGGTGTTTTAAAGGACCACCTAAATTCGTAACAATAATTTTATCAGTGTCCTTGTGGTAGGTAACATGGCTTGAAAAGGTTTCATTTAAAATACTTTTACCAACTTTTAAATCTCCATTGAAAGTGATGAGGTCTGAACTTTCATTTTTATCAAACATCTTGCCTTCAATACACCAGGGGACAAATTCAGGATATTTTTCAATATCAAGAACCATTTCGACAAGTTGATTTTTTTTACAGTGAATAATTTTTTTTATTGTTGCGGATGACATTCAAGCTTTTTATTTCTTGCGTCCTGTAATCTTCTAAAGTCCTTATCTGCGTGATAGGATGATCTGGTTAAAGGTGATGAAGAAACTAGCAAGAACCCCTTTGTTTTTGAAATATTCTCAAGTTCTTTGAACTCATCCGGGTGATAATATCGCTCGAGAGGATAATGTTTTGCTGATGGTTGGAGATACTGACCGATAGTTATAAAATCAACTTCTGCTGATCTTAAATCGTCCATAACTTGTACCACTTCCTCTTTAGTCTCACCAAGACCAACCATTATTCCTGATTTAGTAAAAACTTTTTTATTAAATTCTTTTGCTTTTTTAAGTAATTCCAAAGAAGCAAAATAGCGTGCACCGGGTCTAACTTTTGTATAAAGTCTTGGCACCGTTTCAATATTGTGGTTGAAAACATCTAAGTCTGCTTCCAAAACTTTTTTATATGCATCACCTTTTCTTAAAAAATCTGGTGTTAGGACTTCAATAGATGTTTCAGGATTTTTTTCTCTTGTAGCTTTAACAACTTTATAAAAATGTTCTGACCCCCCATCTTCAAGATCATCTCTATCGACAGATGTAATTACAACATGTTTTAAATTTAAATCTTTTACTGCATTAGAAATTTTTACTGGTTCAAAAATATCAAGCTCAGTTGGTTTTCCAGTTTTAACATCACAAAATGCACAAGCTCTTGTGCACGTGTCTCCCATAATCATAAAAGTTGCATGTTTTTTACTCCAACATTCAGTGATATTCGGACAATTAGCCTCCTGACAGACTGTTACAAGATTGTTTTGATTTACTACTTTTTTAGTTTGAAAAAAAACTTTAGAATCAACAATTTTAGATCTTATCCAATCAGGTTTTTTCTTAATTGGATTAATTGGTTTGTTTATTTTTTCTGGATGTCTTGGTTTTTCATTCATTTTAATTTAATTATTATTTCATCTTCAGTCACGTAGTTAAACTTTTGTCTATATAACATATCTAGATAATCAGGATCATTTTTATTTATCAATAAAATTTTATGATCTAAATCTTTTAATTTCGCTGTTAATACTTTATCCTCGGCAATCAATACTTCGTAAGTATTTTTCTTATCAAAATAGGAGATTAATCCCCTTTTGCCTCCAATTAGATTAATGGCTATATATAGCGTAAAAAAAATATTAAATAGAAGAAATTTTTTTTTTTTTAAATTATCAATTAACTTCATTAACTAGATTTTAGCCATTTTAGCTTGATTGCCAAGATCTTCTTCGACGCGTAATAATCTATTGTATTTAGCTACTCTTTCAGATCTGGCTAAAGAGCCTGTTTTAATTTGTGAGGATTTAGTAGCCACAGCCAAATCAGCTATAAACGTATCTTCTGTATCTCCGGATCTATGAGAAATAATAGTGCTAAAATTTGCTTTTTTTGCCATTGAAATAACTTCTAAAGTTTCAGTTAAAGTTCCTATTTGGTTCGGTTTTACTAAAATACTATTAGCAGATTTTTCTTTAATACCTTTCTCGAGTCTTTTAGAGTTAGTTACGAATAAATCATCCCCAACTATTTGAATATTGTTTCCAATTACAGTGGTAATTTTTTTCCAAGATTGCCAATCTTCTTCCGCAAATGGATCTTCAATAGATTTAATTGGATAATCGACTGTTAACTTTTTGTAATAATTAACAACATCATCTACAGGCATAAAATTAGATGATTGAATTGAATACTCTCCTTTTCCGTTCATTAATTCATTTGCGGCAACATCTAAACAAATTACAACGTCACTACCTGGTTTTAATTTTGATTTCTCTATAGCTTGAACAATTAATTCTAAAGCTTCCTCGTTAGAGTTTATAGATGGTGCAAAACCGCCTTCATCACCAACGTTTGTAAGCATTTTTTTTGATTGTAATAGTTTTTTTAGATTTTGAATTACAAGAAAACATTTTTCTATAGCATCTGTAAAATTTTTAGCAGAATCAGGTCTGATCATAAATTCTTGAATATTTAAATCATTATCAGCATGTGCGCCCCCATTAATAATATTCATTAAAGGTATAGGGAGAGAATAAGATTTGCCTAAATTTTTATAAAGTGATTTTTTATTTGTTATGGCTGCACACTTGGCATTAGCTAGTGAAACTGCTAACGTTGCATTTGCGCCTAGATTGGTCTTATTTTCACTGCCATCTAATTCTAATAAAAGTTTATCAATATTTTCTTGTTGATTAGGGTCTAAATTTTTTAATTTATTTGAAATTTTACTATTAATATTTTGAACTGCAATATTCACACTTTTTCCTAAAAAAAAATTTTGGTCATTGTCTCTTAACTCATGAGCTTCAAATGCGCCTGTGGATGCACCAGATGGTGATATTGCTGTAGCTGATGAACCGTTATCTAAAAAAATTTCAGCTTCAACAGTAGGATTTCCTCTACTATCAAAAACTTGTCGACCTTTAACACTTTTGATTTTTGCCATTCTTTTATTTAACTAACTTATCTATTTCAGTTAATTTTTTTAACAACACTTTAACTTCATTTAATGGCACCATATTTGGACCGTCTGATGGCGCATTGTCTGGATCTTCATGTGTTTCCATAAAAATTGCTCCAACTCCTACAGCTATTGCTGCACGAGCTAAATAAGGGACAAACTCTCTTTGGCCTCCACTCTTTTCTCCCATACCTCCAGGTTGTTGAACTGAATGAGTTGCGTCAAACACAATGGGAAAACCAAATTTAGACATTATGGGTAAAGCTCTCATATCTGATACAAGGGTATTATATCCAAAACTAGCACCTCTTTCTGTTATTAAAATATTATTATTTCCTGAGTCTTCAATTTTTTTAATTACGTTTGCCATATCCCATGGGGCTAAAAATTGTCCTTTTTTAACATTAATTATTTTTCCAGTTTTAGCTGCAGCTATAAGTAAATCTGTTTGACGACATAAAAAAGCTGGTATTTGCAAAACATCTACATGATCTTTTACAATTGCACATTGTTCTGCTGTATGAATGTCAGTTAAAACTGGTAAACCAACTTCTTTTCTAATTTTATCGAAAATAGGTAATGAGTTTTCTAAACCCATTCCTCTCTTTCCTTTTAAACTTGTTCTGTTAGCTTTATCAAATGAGGTTTTGTAAATTAAGTTGATTCCTAGTTCACTAGTAATTTTTTTAAGTTCTGTAGAAATTTTAATAGCGTGAGACTCATTCTCTAACTGGCATGGGCCGGCAATTAATGTAAATGGCTTGTTATTTGCAATTTCAAAATTAGTACATTTAACTTTATGATTTATCATTATTTTTTCGAGTTGATTTTTGCTGCCTTTATAAATGAAGAGAATAAAGGATGTGGAGCCAAAGGTCTAGATTTAAATTCCGGGTGGAACTGAACACCAATAAACCAAGGATGATCTTTAAGCTCGATAATTTCGGGTAATTTATTATCTGGAGATAAACCAGAAAAAATCATTCCTTTTTTTTCAAAAATTTCTTTAAAATTGATATTAACTTCATATCTATGACGATGTCTTTCATTGATTTTCAAAGAATTATATATTTTACTAATTAATGAGTTATTTAAAAGCTTAGCCTCATAACTACCAAGTCGCATTGTTCCGCCTAAATTTTTATCTGTGCCCTTCATAAGCTTTCCATTTTTTAACCATTCACTCATTAATCCAACTACTGAAGCTTTTGAAGAACCAAATTCACTTGATGTAGCATTTTTAATATTTAATTCATTTCTAGCAAATTCGATTACCGCCATTTGCATTCCAAAACAAATTCCTAAAAAGGGTACTTTGTTTTTTCTAGCAAAATTTATTGCAGCTATTTTTCCTTCAGTTCCTCTTTTACCAAAACCTCCAGGTATCAATATTCCTGAAACTCCGTTTAATCTATTTTTAATTTCATTTGGCTTTAAATAATCAGACTCTATTCTAATAAGATTAACTTTTAGATTATTTTCAATTCCTCCATGAGTTAGAGCTTCATCTAATGATTTATATGCATCCTTCAACTCCACATATTTTCCAATAATAGCAATATTTACTTTATTTTTAGTATTTAATACTAAGTGAGTAATTTTTTTCCATGGTTGAAGGTTAACTTTTTTCTTTGTCTTTATTTTAAAGAACTTTAAAACTCTCTCATCTAATTTTTCTTTGTTAAAACTTATTGGGGCTTCATAGATCGTTTTTACGTCAACTGTTTCTATTACATCATTGATTGAAACATTACAGAATAATGAAATTTTCTTTCTCTGGTTTAATGGTATTGATCTTTCAGATCTACAGATAATAATATTGGGTTGAATGCCAATGCTTCTAAGTTCTTTAACTGAGTGTTGAGTAGGTTTGGTTTTGATTTCATCAGAGGCTTTCATGTAAGGGACTAAAGTTAGGTGAATAAACAAAGTATTTTTATTACCAGTTTCATTAGAGAATTGTCTGATAGCTTCTAAAAAAGGTAAACTCTCTATATCGCCTACAGTCCCTCCTATTTCACAAATAACAAAGTCTTCTTTTGAGACTTCGTGTTTAATGAATTCTTTAATTCTATTAGTGATATGTGGAATAACTTGTACCGTCTTACCTAAATATTTTCCTTGTCTTTCTTTTTTTAAAACATCGTTATAAATTCTTCCAGTTGTTATGTTGTCAGACTTTTTGGCTGAGATTCCGGAAAATCTTTCATAGTGACCCAAATCTAAATCTGTTTCCGCTCCGTCATCTGTTACAAAAACTTCTCCGTGTTGAAAAGGACTCATAGTTCCGGGATCAACATTTAAATACGGGTCTAGTTTTCTTATTCTAACTTTGTATCCTCTTGATTGCAGTAGGTAAGCTAGAGAAGCTGATGATAATCCTTTACCTAAAGATGAGACCACGCCGCCAGTAACGAATATGTATCGCGCCATGGAAGTATGTTATACTTTATATTTGGTTAATTACAAAGTCTTAATTATTTTGACTGAGGTATCTGTGGAAGGTTTGAATTTTCTTCTACTTCTTTTTCAAGAACTGATTGTGTTTCACGTAATTCATCTCGTGAAATTGCAACAATAACTAAACTACAAACAACAAATAAAGTTGCAACTATGGCTGTAAATTTTGTAAGAAATGTTCCCATGCTTCTTGCAGACGTGAAATTATCTTGTGAAACACCTAACCCTAAAGCTCCACCTTCAGATCTTTGAAGAAGAATTGAGATGATCAAAATAACCGCAAGAATTATATTGACTAGAATTAATAAACTTTCCATGATGACTATCTATAGTAATTCTTTATTATATCAATAAATTTTTTAGAGGATTTAGAAGCCCCACCTATTAAAAATCCATCAATTTCTTTAATTTGTTTAAACATTTCTACATTCTTTCCATCAACAGAACCTCCATAAAGAACTGCTGGACTATTTTTTTTAAATAAATTTTTTAGTATTTTTTTGATGTGAATAGTTGTTTTTTGCAATTCTTGAGCAGTTGGTATCTGACCTGTGCCAATTGACCATATTGGTTCATACGCAACAATAATATTATTTTTATTAAATTTTTTTTCAAGAACTTTAGTTAATTGTTTTTTTAACACAGATAAAGTTTTTTTGTTTTTTTTCTCAAATTTATTTTCACCAATACAAAAAACAACTTTTAAATTACTATCTAAAGCAAATTTTACTTTTGCTTTTAACATTAAATCTGTGTCTCCTTCACTTCTATTATCAGAGTGACCTACTAAAGTATATTTGGCTCCAACACTTTTAAGCATATATGGGCTAATTGCAGCTGTGTTTGAAGAAAATTTTTCTTTTTGATAACAATTTTGTGATCCAATCGAAATTTTTTTATTTTTGAAATATTTTCCATAACTCTCTATTAGTGTGAAAGGAGGTGTAATTATAACCTTGTATTTGTTTCGATTTTTATCTTTAGAGTTAAATGAATTAATTTTATTGAGTATGTTTATAGAGCTTGGGACGCCAAACATTTTCCAATTTCCAATAAAATATCTCATTATTTGCCTTAGTTTAAAATTTGATTTATAGGTGTATAAAATTTAAGTATTAAATTAATATTATGGCAACTTCAATAGGAAAATTATCAAAATCTTTTTTTATCAAATTCTTGGTGGGGATTATTATTCTCCCCTTTGTATTTTGGGGTATGGGTGACATATTTAGAGGTGGCAACCAAAATGTTGTTGCTACAGTAGATTCGGAAAAAATAAATACACAGGAATTCATGACCTATCTGAGACAATTAAATTTGAGTGAAGAGCAGTTAAAGAGTCTGCCCAAAACAAATTTGGTAGAACAACTACTGTCTCAGTATATAGGAAGAAAAGTAATGGCATTAGAAATCGAGAAGATTGGTGTTGTGGTTAACGATAACGCTCTACGAAATGTAATTAAAAATGACAAACTTTTTTTTAAAAATGATAAATTTTCTAGAACAGAATATGAAAAATTTCTTATTAAGAGCGGAATTACTGCTCCACAGTTTGAAGCAAATATTGTTGAGCAAGAAAAAAGAAGGCAGTTCTTAAGTTCATTAGCAGGCGGTATCGTAATTCCTGAAGCTTTAATTACTCAAGAATTTAGAAAAGAAAATCAAACCAAAACGATACAATATATCGATCTTGAAAAATACCATGCTAAAACCAAACCTGCTAATGAAGATATAAAAAAACTTTACGAGAGAAACAAAAATATTTTTTTTATCGAATTTAAATCAATTCAATACGCGGAAATTAAACCTGATCTTATAAGTGGAAATTCTGAATACGATGAAGCTTTTTTTAAGCAGTTAGATATTATTGAAAATCAAGTTTTAGATGGAAAATCTTTTGAAGAAACATCCAAAGATAATAATTTGAAAATAATTAAAATTAATAAAATTAATGCTAAGAAAGAAGACTCAAATAAAAATAAAATAAATAATATACCTGGTGATTTATTTGCTAAAATTTATAACATTAAATCTACAAACATACCTGAAGTTATAAATATTAAAGGTAAGTATTTCTTAGCTGAAATTACTAATATAGAAAAAAAAAATAAATCAATTAATGATCCAGAAGTTAAAGAAGCCTTAAACGCTCAATTAAGTTTTAAGAATAAAATTGAAAAAAATACCTCTATAGCAAAAAATATAAGTTTAGGATCGTATAATGGTGATAACTTTAAAAAGTTTGCTGAAGAAAACAGTTTAGAAGTCAGAGATTATAAGATTTCTAGTTTGAAACAAAATGATGTATTTGAAGAAGGTCTAATAAAAAGAATTTTTTTAACAAAAGAAAATGAAACAAATTTGATAACTAATAGCACCTTAACCAAAACTTTTTTAATATCTACAAAAAAAACTGAATATAAAAATTTAAAAAAGTTTGGTAATGAATACGAAAAGTATGAGGCTAAAGCGCGATTAAATTTAATTAATAAAATCTACAAATCATATGATGACAGTGTTAATCAAAAATATAAAGTTGAATTAAACCAAAGAACTATCGATCGTGTTAAAAATTCGTTTTAATGAAAATTAATATAAGCTTTAAAGAATTTAAAAATAATCATTCTAAAAAAAAACATCAAATTTTATTTAGATCAAGATCTTGCAAAAACTATTACAAAGTAGAGAACTTGTTTAAATTTCTTCTGGCAGAAAAAAATAGCTTTATTTTTGAGTCTGTTGAAAAAGGTACCATTAAAGGTCGATTTACAATAATTGGGCTTAATCCTGATAAAATCTGGGATATTAATAAAAACATTATCACTATAAATAATTCAGGTAAAAAAAGTAAAATTAAAGCCGACCCTTTAAAATTTATTAATAAGTTAATTAAAGATTTTAAGATTCAAATTCCAAGTCAACTACCTTCAATGGCTTCTATGTTGGTGGGATATTTTTCATACGATGTAATTCGTTATATTGAAAAAATTCCTAACAGCTGTAAAGATGATTTGAATATTCCTGATGTAAGGTTATCACGACCCAAAAATTTAGTTGTTTATGATAACTTAAAGAAAATAATTTATTATATAGAAAATGTTTATACAGATACAAGAATTAAAAATTACAAAGAACACTATAACGAGGTAAGTAAAAAATTTGATTTATATGAAGACTTCGAAAATATTACTCTTCCAGATCAATTCACTTATAAACAAAATAAAAATTTAATTAAGTCCAATACGACTAAAGAAAAATTTAAATCTTTAGTAAAAAAAGCAAAAAAATACATTGAAAAGGGTGATATTTTTCAAGTTGTTTTAAGTCAAAGATTTGAAAGAAAGTTTAATAAGAAACCAATTGAAATTTATAATTATCTTAGAAAATCAAATCCTTCTCCTTTTATGTTCTATTTTAATTATCATGATTTTAATATTTTAGGAAGTAGTCCGGAAATTTTAGTAAGACTTAGAAAAGGAGAAGTTACTATAAGACCTATTGCAGGTACAAGACCAAGAGGTAGAAATAATAAAGAGGATAAAAAATATGAATTGGATCTTCTTAAAGATAATAAAGAATTAGCTGAACATTTAATGTTGCTAGACCTTGGTAGAAACGACGTTGGAAAGGTCTCTAAAATAAACTCAGTTAAAGTTACTGAAGAATTTAAAGTTGAGCGATATTCACATGTAATGCATATAGTCTCTAATGTAATTGGTAAATTTAATAATAAATTTTCTTTATTTGAAACTCTTTTATCAGGTTTTCCAGCTGGGACGGTTAGCGGCGCTCCAAAAATAAGAGCTATGGAAATTATTGATGAACTTGAAAAAAATAAAAGAAAATTATACGCAGGTGGTATAGGTTATTTTACGCCGAACGGTGAGTTTGATACCTGTATAGCTTTAAGGACAGCTTTAATTAAAAATAATAAATTTTATGTTCAGGCTGGAGCTGGGATTGTTGCAGATAGCAAACCAGAAAAAGAATACGCAGAGACGATTAATAAAGC
>Ga0213861_10001276_pt1 | contig 22246 bp, 29 predicted proteins | sample PICome_4_FD_160110 | JGI IMG/M metagenome (GOLD analysis project Ga0213861, IMG submission 160110) | Coastal seawater microbial communities near Pivers Island, North Carolina, United States - PICO131 | ecosystem: Environmental > Aquatic > Marine > Coastal | place: USA: North Carolina... | reverse complement strand
AGCAACAGCAGCTGGGCAATATGGAATTGCAATAGGTTTTGGAGCAATTGCAAGTGCATCCTTTGGTGTAGGTGTAGGAGTTAACGCTGAAGCATCGGCTAGTAATGGTGCAGCGTATGGACGAGATGCTAAAGCTTTTGGATCAGAATCAGTAGCTATAGGTGAAAATGCTATAGCACAAGGTGCAAACAGTATTAATATTGGAGTTCGTGGATTAACTCCAGGTACTGCTTCTAATAGTATCTTTATAGGAACTAGTACATACTCTACAACTGTAACTGCACAAGACTCAATTGCAATGGGTAATACATCTTCTGCTCTAGGTATAGGTTCAGTTGCAATAGGTAAAGATTCATCTGCATCAGCAAACAACTCAGTAGCATTAGGAGAAGGAGTTACTGCTAGTACAGCTGATACAACAACTGTAAACTTATTACAAATTGCAGATTATGCTAACATTGATTATGCAGATGATACAGCGGCAGCAGCTGGAGGAATACCTTTAGGTGGTGTGTATCATACAAGTGGTGCAGTTAAGATTAGAATAGCTTAAACAAAATTAAATTTAAATGTATAATAACAAAGGTTGGTTCGCCTTTTTAAACAAAGAACTGCCTTTTTGATTGGAGGCGTAATATTTTATATTTATATTTTTTGATTGAAGAAGGATTCCGAAAGGGGTCCTTCTTTTTTTATGCTTACAAAAAACTATTTTGAAAAAGTATATATAATAAACAACGTACCGTCAAGCAAGGTTCATCTGTCAAAGCTAGAAAGGATCGAAAGATTACAGCAGATTAGAAGTCGGGTTTAGGTTAATTCAACTGAATGTCCCCGATAGCGTTAAAAATTGCCTAAGATATAAGTTACTGGGTTGGAAACTAATAGGGGATCCAATGTAGGTGTAGATTTTAGAAATAAAATTAACGAACGGCAGTAACGAAGTTCTAGGTTAATATCGCGATATGGTAACATATTGTCATAGAAGATAAAAATTCTATAGGGGATACTAGTACACTATCAGTACTGAGAGTTTTCACTTGGTAACTAAGTTTACCTTTTTTTATTCAACATCAACAAAATTAATTCTTGCAAACCAATTAAAGGTGTTTACACCAAAGACGTTGAGTGAGTGAAACGAACCAACTGCTTAAAACAAATGGTTAAATCATCTATATAATTATTAAATAACAAATATAAATTATTATGAAACACACGACAGAATTGACTAGAGAAGGGAAAAAACATATCTTCACAACTAGTAAAGGAAAGACTTTAAACTTTTTCCAAGAAAGAGAAATCATTACAGCGGATACTTACACAAGAGTATGGTGTTGGAGAAACCAAAATGAGTACAAACAAATCTTAGCAAAAATAAATTAACATGAAATACCTTAGTAAAAAAGAACAGGACATATATAAAAAATTATGGAAAAGATTTGAAGGTACAGGTTACTTACCTTTTCTTTATCCTAGTAACGGAGAGTTTGGAATCTTAATAACAGATAATTCAGAGTTTATGAGACCTTGTACATTAATAGAAGCTTTTACTTTCATCGATGGGATTGAGGCTGCAAATATATAATTAAAATAAAAATGAATTATGTATTATGTATATCAATTAATCGAAAACGGAAAGGTAATCTATATAGGTGAAACTATGTATCCAAAGCAAAGACTATATGACCACACTAAACGTAAACCAAAAGCTGGTCATGGTAAGTTCTATGGTTTAGATTTAGAAATAGAAATCATTGAGTGTTATGCAACAAAGAAAGAAGCATGGCATAGACAAGTTAAAGAACAAAAGAAATATGGTTTTACAACTGATTACGAAAAGCTAAGAGCAGGTGTAACTAAAGAATCATGTTCCAAAGGAGGACATATAACAGCACAAAGAAAAAGAAATGACAGAATATCAATTAAATAATTTTGATGATACTAAAATTCATCTATGGATTCCAGAGTTCATGAAAGATGCAGATGATTGGGATCAAGTATGGGTAACCTTTTGTTATGCAGTTGCAATTAATAGTGGCCTTAATAAACGTTATGAATTTCATTTACATGATTATGGCTTAATGACTCCTGACTCAATGATTGATAAGTTTGGTGTTATTGAAAGGTTTAATGCAAAGTATGGTGAATGGATTAAGATGTGGTATAAAGACGGAGCTGAAGCTAGTTTTACAATTGTAAAAAAGAATTGGAACTTTATAGAAACCTTTATAGGACCAGGAACAGTACAAAGAAAATGGATTCATTTGTATTCTCAAATTTTTGATTGTGATGGATTTAGACATGACGTGTTTACTGAAGAAGAAGGTCTGTGGAAAGGATTAGCAAAAAGATATGCTTGGTCATCAACAACAAAAGAAGATGCATGGTGGATGTCAGATGTAGAAAGAAAAAGATGGGTATCACGATGTAAGCCATCAAACGGAAGACCACAATATTTAAGAAACCCGTTAAGAAAAGGTGGTACAGAGGATGGAGAAATCATACCTTCCTTTAGAGGTGCTCCGTTAAAATATACAGCAAAATTAAAACATACACGAGATGAACAAGAACTTTAGTGAAATGATGGGTTTGCCTAATGCAGATGGTTACCACAAATTATTACCTATAACTAAATTACGTATAAGAGATGCAATCTTAAGTGGTTATTTACATATACCACAACATTTACTTATGGATGAATTAGCTGAGGATCTAACTATAGTAGAGAACGCAGAGGAATATGAATTAGCACAAGCATATAAAGACTTAATAGATGATCTTAAAACATTAGATTTAATGTCGTGAATAAATTCCTAACAGAAAAGTATGCTGATATAATTAAAATGTCATGGAGGATCTGCAAAAGTAAAGAGGCTGAAGACGTAGCTCACTATGCAATTGAACAATTCATGATTCATAAAAGAGGTCAAGAATTAGTTGATAAAGGTCAAGGTATGCTTTTCTTAAGTGGAATCATTCATAGATCATTTCATAGTGGAACTTCACCATACCACAAATTATATAGACAAAGTGGTAGAGTACATAGGTTACACGATAAAACATCAGAAGCTCGTGTAGATGAACCTTATGATTTTGAAATAGATCTAACTATCGAAGGCATACAAGGTATCATGGAGGACATGGAAGCTGATACAGTAGACCAATGGTTTAGAGTAAAGTTATTTAAGATGTGGTTAGATAACTCAAACTATTCAGAGTTAAGTAGAATAACTGGCATACCTAGAACAAGTATAAGTCAAGCTGTAAAAGAATGTAAAGATTATATTAAAAATAGAATAGAACAAAATGGAATTAATAATTAGTATTTTAGGAGCAGCAGGGTTAGGTCATCTAGGTGCAGACTTTTTATCTCGTTACGAATGGTTATGGGATAAACCTTTTAAATGTAACATGTGTCTCACCTTTTGGTTAAGTTTCACTCCTTTTATATTTCAATATGGATATGAAGGTATTTTTTATGCAGCACTTGCATCAATCATATCAGAACTTTATTTTAAATACATATGAACGAACAAGAATACAAATACTTAGATTCAAACATTTACTTATTAGGTAATGTAAAATGGAATAGTGAACAACAAGCTAAGCTATTTGGTATGTACAATAGAATCACAAACGAAAATAAACCACAAACCAGTTGCGGACGTTGCGTTCTCAACATTAAAAAAAGATTACAATTCGAATATGAAAAAAGAAAAATTAAATTGGAAGGGTAAAACCTACACGGTAAGTTCAACTACAACAGAAGGACTTAAAGAAGCTGTAAGAGAAATCAAAAAAGCTCTAAAGAAAGTAGAAAAAGAAAAAGAAAAAGAAGAAGATGTTTAAACCAGGACAAAGTGGAAACCCAGATGGTAGAAAAAAAGGATCTGCTAACAAATATACTAAACAAGTCAAAGAGGCTATGGGTATGTTATTAGAAGGTAACTTAGATAATCTATCAATTTGGTTAGCACAAATAGCAGCAGACGATCCAGCTAAGGCAATGGATATTGTAATAAGACTATCAGAAAGGTTTGTACCTAAGCTCTCTCAACAACAAATAACAGGAGGAGACGGTGAAGACTTATTTAAAAATATATCATTTAAATTCGGTAACGATACGACTGAAGAGTAATGTACATAGGCTTCACTCCACATACAAAACAAAAAGAAATAATCCAATCTATACTAAAAGGAAAAGAAAAATTCCATATAGTTAGTGTAGGTAGACAAATGGGTAAATCTTTAATGGGAATGAACCTAGCACTCTATTGGGGTATTAATAATGGACCTTCTAAAATACTTTGGGTATCTCCAGTGTACTCTCAAACAAATAAAGTACATAAAGAGTTAGTTGCAGCAATAACTGAAAGCGGTATTATTAAATCTAATAATTATGGAGACAACACTCTAACTCTAAAAAATGGTACCGAGATCTTATTTAGGTCTGCTGAGAGATATGATAACATTCGTGGATTAACCTGTGACTATGGAATTATTGATGAGGCAGCCTTTATGAAGAATGATGCATGGGCAGAAGCAATCAGACCTGTGTTTGCTGTAAGAGGTAAAAAGGTTCTCTTTATTTCAACTCCTAAAGGTAAAAACTATTTCTATGATCTATTTCAATTAGGAATGTCTGGAGATAATCCGAGGTACAAAAGTTACACAGGAAGTTCTTACGATACACCTTACATAGACAGAGATGAAATAGAAGATGCTCGTGCAACCTTGCCTAAACAAATATTTGAACAAGAATACTTAGCAACTTTTATTGATGACGGCGGAGAAGTCTTTTCTAATATTAAAGCAAACACTTTCGCAAAATACACCAATTCATCAAGACAAATATTTTGTGGAATAGATTTAGGAAGAGCAGATGATTATACAGTTGCAACCTTTATAGATAAAGATGGACTTGTAATAGATATGTACCGTAATAATAAAGTAGAATGGTCAACGATGGTGAGAGAAATCATTGCCCTTATAAAGCAACATAACGCAACTGTTATGGTTGAGGTTAACTCTATAGGTGATGTTATCTATGAACAGCTCAAAGCTCAATGGCAAAACACAATACCTTTTGTAACAACTGCGAAGTCTAAACCTGAGATCATAGAAGGACTTATCTTAGACTTTAATGAATCAAACATTAAGATTCCTAATAAAGACTTGTTTCCTCCTTTGGTTCATGAGCTGGGTATATTTAGTTACGAATACAATCCAAGGACACGTAATGTAAGATACGGCGCACCAGCTCCACATCATGATGACTGCGTTATGTCTCTAGCAATTGCAAACTACAATAGGAAACAAAATTCATCTATTGGTACCTATGCAGTTATGGGTAAGAGATAATTCAAAAGGAACATAAAGTATATTTCTTAGTATATGGTAAAGATCAATATTAATGGAAAGAGTTATGCGATCCCTCAGCGACTAACAATAGACCACTACAATAGTCTGTTAAATTTTGACTGGGAGGATCCAAAGTATTATCCAATGATAGTGTCACAATTGGTCAATGCGCCATTATCCTTAATTGCCAAAGCAGAACCACAGTCTCTAACTTTAGGGATCGTGTTTGCTGTTAAGGCTATGAATGAACGTAAAGAAGTAGAGATCTTAAACCTAGATGAGATTACATTTGGTCAATTTATAGACTTGGATGTTTACTTAACAATAGGAATTGATAAACACTTCAAAGATATAGCAAAGATACTCTGTCCTAAGGCTAAGTTCTCTGATGAGGTTATGTGGGCAATAGAAAAATATGTAGCTTTTAGAACATACACTTATAGGCAGTACAAAATCTTATTTGGATTAACTGATCACGATATATTTGATGCTGAACCAGATGAGATTAAAAAGACTCAGATAGCTAAATCGTGGTACACTATAATAGTACAGATTGCTAAAGAAGATATACTTAACATAGATAAAGTAACCGAGCAGCCGTTAAAGAAAGCTCTAAACTTTATGGCACTACAAAAAGAAAAGGTAGTAGAAGAAAACTTGCGTAAGCAAAAACAACAAAGACAATATGACGTACAAAGAAATCGTAGATAAGGTTGGTCTTATCTGTAGCCAACATTTAATTATACAAGATTTTGGTTACGGTGCACTAACAGATATTAAAACCGTTAATGATGATGGTACACAAAGAGTAAACTATCCTTATGTATTCCTTAATCCTACACAGAGCGCGAGAACTGGGCAATCTATTACATATAGGTTTAACTTAATCGCAATGGATGTAGTTGAAGAATCTCAAGGATATTCAAATTGGTTAGAAGCTCAGAGTTCATGTCAACAGTACATAGATGATATACTTGCACAACTTAGATTTGGAAAGCCATTACTAGATGCTGACTTAACTCTTAATGTTAACTTAACACCTTTTAAAGAAAGATTCCAAGATACTGTTGCAGGTATGACAGCTACATTAGAAATAGAAGTACCATCAAAACTAAATGAATGTATTGTACCAATTGATGAATTTACTAGCTTATATGTACAGAGTCCTGCTATTCAATATTTGGGTGGATCAAATCAAGACGGAGACGGTAACACTGGTCCTAATACTCCAACTAATGCTAATGGAATTGTAGGCCTAATTGAGCAATCAACAAACCCAGGCCAAACTGGTTGGGGTGTAGGTACATTCTCTCAGGTAAGAGTTACTTTTGATATGACTTATACATGGGATCCCGTACCTTACTCGGTAGCTAACGGAAATCCTTATGATATGGATCCACAAAACTTTTGGTTCCTAGAACCATTTGGAATTGATTTAGGTGGACCTTTACAACCTGATGTTATTGTAGGATGGCCAGGAAATACACCAGTCGTAGGAGATACATATCCAATTGAGCTAATATGGAATAACGTAACAGTAACAACTGCAACACTTACAATACCTTTTAACAAATATACATTACCAGCATCTCCTAATCCTACACAAGAGTTTCTAAATAGAACAGCACAGTTTAAACTAGAGAATTTAGAATTAAGAACTTACGCATGACAGTAGACGAATTTGAAAGATCACTACAAGCCTTTGGTGAAGAACTCCAAGATATACAACCTATCTTACTAAACATAGGAGGTAGAATAGTTGATGAGATTAAAGCTGGTGCACCTACAGATACTGGAGCATTACGTAATTCAATTAAGGCAATCATAGACGGAGATAGCTTAACAATAGCAATGTTGTATTATGGTATGTTTCAGAACTATGGAGTAGATGGAATAGAAAATGCACCAGCTCGTGAAGTACCAACATTCGGTGTACCTCAGCCAACAGCAGGAAGTAGATATGGATTCTCTGGTAATTTTGAGATGATAGGTGGAGATCTATCGTATGGTGCAAGAAAAACAATATATAAAATGGGATTAAAACCACAGAGCTTCTTTGACCTAGATGCAATTAGTCAAGCAGTAGCAGACGGAGTAGCAACCCAATTAACACAAGACTTTTAATTATGGCAGTAATAGTAACACAAGTACCGAACTTAATTTTTGATATGGCTTACGGAGCTAATCCTTTTACATTAAGTGGAATTGATCCTACTGATGATAAGTATGCACTACAGATCTTTGTTGTAGGTAATGCAACTCCTATCGCAGATATAAGACAGACTCCTAACCGACAAGGTAGAGCAATCTTTGATATACAAAACATTTTACAAACTGTAGTAGGACCACAAGTAAATACCGTTGATAGTCAAAATTATAATTCACTAACAACCTCTACTAGGATATCACTGGCAGGTGCAACACTAACGGAATATCAAATTGCTTATGCTACAGAGAGTGGCGGAGTGGTTGGAGCCTTTACTACTTACCCTGCAATATTTACTGTTATAGCAGGATCTAAACAATACTTTGAAGTTCCTTTTGATGAAACTCCTTATCAACCTGTAATTAGTGGAGGTGTAGGAATATGTTCAGTCATTGATAGGTATGCAAAACCTTTATCGGATAACTCATATACAATTGCTGATGATCTTCCTGGTAAGACTATTAATTATTATTCTAGTCCTAATGGTATTGATGTACATAATGTTTATGTAGATGATCAATGTACTAAATCATTTTACCAAAAAGTTGAGAGAAGTTCAGCAACACCACCTGCTGCACCAGTTCAAGGTATAGAAGCCTTTTATGTACTTCAATTTAATGCCGCTGATAATTTAATTCAAACAAACGTTATACCTAACATACAATCTAACGGAGGAGGACCAAACGTAGCTCTTTATCAAGGTACACAGATAAGTGGAGACTTCCAGGTTATAACAGCAGCAACTGGTCCAGCTAACTTAATGGCAATCCTTAATGCTGCAACTGCATCTTATTATATTATACCTGGTGTGTATGGTTGTTCTGAAGATTCACAGAGTCAAATAGATGTAATGACTGAAGCTGCATGGAGGGCTCAAAAGTATATTATAAACGAACCTGAATGTTTAGACTATCCGCATGTTCAATTTGCTTGGCAGAACTCTTTAGGTTATAGAGATCAGTTTACTTTTACTAAAAAACTAGTTCACTCAACAAAAACCAGAAACAATAACTTCTTAAAAGGTCCTGCTGATTATAATAGTACAAGCTATTCAGTAGACATAGAAGATAGAGGTTACACTACATATTCACAGAAAATACAAAATGAGTTTAGTGTCACGTCAGGCTATATGACAGATGAAGAAGCGAAATTACTTAAACACTTATATCAGTCCGCTGAGGTTAAGGTAAGGTTCTCTAGTGGACAGTATGCAAACGAATGGGTACCTGTGACAATTAGTTCACTTAACTATACAGAGAAAAACTTTCAAAAAGATAAGCTATTCCAATACACTGTTAAATTTACGCTAGCTAGTAACATTAAATCAATGAGAGGATAATATGATTCAATTAAAAGTATATCAAAGTGAAGCAAGTACAGATGCAGATGCAATATTTCTGGATCTTTACGAAACTCAACCAATTAAGTTAACGTTAAGTGTAGAGGATATCACAACTGCTGATGCAACATCTGTATTTAGTAGAACCTTTAAAGTACCTGCAACAAGACATAATAACGAGTTCTTTCAAAATGCATTTGAAATTGACGGTATTGACTTTGATATTACAATTAAAAAACCAGCACAGATACTTGTTGATGGTGCAGAGTTTCGTGTAGGACATGTTAGGTTACAAAAGATCTATGCAAACGGAGACCTAGACAAAATTGATTATGAATTACTTTTCCTTGGTGAGACAAGAGATTTCTCATCTGTAGTTGGAGAGAAGCCATTATGTCAATTGGTAATGACAGACTTTAATTGGGATGATAACCCAGTTGCTTATACTAATGCTGCTGACTTTGTTGGTCCTTTTCTTTATGCTGATGTAAGAGATAGCTGGGATGCTTATCCTGAGAATGCCTCTTTAACGGCAGGGTATGCAGATGGAGATATATTATTTCCACTAATAGATCACGGGAACACGTATGATGATGCAGGCAATCCTGAACAAGGTATGATTAAGTTATCAGGTTCTGATAGATTTACACAGTCAGCTAATTCTTTATCTTTAGATAGACTTAAGCCAATGGTAAGAGCTAAACGAGTATGGGATCAAATCTTTGAGGATAGTGGATATACTTATGACTCTACATTTTTAAATTCTGACTTATTTCATCAAATGTATATTTCTGCATTTGGTAACGAAGAAAAGATTGGAGCTGACATTGGACAAATTACAACAAGTATCTTTGAATCGTCTAATCCAACTAACGGAGAGAATGATGTAAACAATTACATGTATAATGATAATGTTGCAAGTAATGTTGGAGGATACTTTAATGTAGGTACTTCTGATGTACAACCTGCAGGAACAGGATCATGGTTTGTTGCACCAGGTACTGCAACGATTGCAGGTAACTATTATATAATGGAAATCTCTGCACAAGTAGATGCTCAGTTTGAAAACTCTGATTATACTTTTACGATGGTTCCTTCAGCGGTTCAGCTTTGTGTTGTTAATACACCAGGCGGAACTATTACACAGACAATTGCTACAGGTAATTTTACTGGTAATATGAATACAAGTATACTTAATTATGATTCTCGTAATGGAGGTTACCAAATCCAAGCAGGTGATATCTTACAAGTCTTTATTACTCCTTCTAGTACTTATGACCTTTCAATGGTTGATAATACTTTTTGGAACTGTACTGCTGCTCCTGGTAATTACTATGCACCTGCAGATTTTAATTGTGATTACAGACAAATAGATTTTATTAAGGATGTACTTACAATGTTTAGGTTAGTACTTCAACCTGATAAGAACCGACCTAATAACTTTATCATAGAACCTTGGCAAGACTTTATAGGAAGTGGAACTACATATGATTGGTCCGATAAACTTGTAAGAGAAAAAGACTTTGTTAGTGAACCTCTATTTAATACACAGAGTGCAGAGATAGAGTATACAATGCAAGAAGATGAGGATTTAATTAATTCTTTTCACCAAGACAATACAAAGCATGCATACGGTTGGTTAAGGTTCAATAGCGGTAATGAATTACTTAAAGGTACAAGAGATGTAGAGGTCTTAGGGATTAGTCCAACACCAATAGATCAAATCAATCATGGAACTAATGCACCACATCCTTATCCTCAATTTATATTACCAACTATAATAGAAGTAACTGGAGAAAACTTTGATAGGTTACCAATTGTCTCAAATACAAGATTCCTTTTCTATAACGGTAAACAAGACATTGATGTTGCACAAGACGATTGGTATTTAGATAATGATACAGGTACTGCACAAATACAAGATATATGGCCTTTAGTTTCTCCTTATGAAAATTGGCCTGTACAACAAACTAGTTTAAATTTAAATTTCTTTAATGATACAAGATATTACATTGACCCAGATCCAGGTACAGGATACTATGATCAAGGCTCTACGCTTTTTGACGAGTATTGGAGTAGATATATTAGTTCTCTTTACAATAAGTTTAGCAGAAGGGTTACCGCTTATTTCGTTTTAAATAATGTTGATCTACAAGACTTAACCTTTGATGATTTAATTTTTATTGACGGTAAGTACTATAGACCTGAAAAAATCATAGATGCTCAAATAGGTGAAAGAACAACTGTTAAGTGTCAACTAATTACTTATAAAGATAAACGACCTGTATGGGTAGACGAACAACTAACAGGTTTCTCTGTTATTGTAAGTGATGGTGATTGTGCTGGTGATCCTGGATCTATTCAAGTTACAACTAACGGTACTCCAAACTTTACATGGGAATTACAAAATAGTGGACAAACTGGAACTTATAATGCTAATGCAGGTGCAGCTCCTTATATCTTTACTATAAGCAATGTACCTCTAGGTATTGATCAACTTTTAGTTACAGATAGTGTAGGTAGAGAAGCAACAGTAACAATTCAAGTAAATGCAAGTACAGCAACTCCTGTAACAGCAACATGGACTGAAACAGATGCAACAGATTGTTCTGCACCTTGTAATGGAGAGGTTACAGTTACACCAAGCGGTGGCACAGGACCTTATACAATTACATGGCAAGATGGTGGTAGTGGTTTAAGTAGAACTGGTTTATGTCCAAATGATTATTACTTTTTTATTACAGATTCATTAGGATGTCAAAGTCAAACGTTTCTTGCTTCTATTTCTTGTCAAACTCCACAATATGTTTATAGAGTTAGAGAACATTTAAATAATTGTAATTCTTTATCTTCAATAGAATACATTATTGATGCAGGTGCGCAGTTACCTTTAGGACAAACTCTAACACTAAACGAAAGAGCAGGATGTTACCAAATTATGGGTACAAGTAATCTTAACCCTTCATACACAGTAGATTTCCTTTCTGTAGATTGTGCACAATGTACTGGAGGATCATTCTTTAGTTGGGAAATAGAAAACTGTACTAATGCAGCAGATGTAAGATATTTAAATATTCCACTACAATCGTTATCTGTAGGTCAAGTAGTTACAATCCAAGAACCAGGTAACACTGATTGTTATGAAATAATTCAGCAGAGTGCAACTGGTGGTGTATGGGATGTGGATCAAGTTTATACTGATTGTACTACATGTTCTAGTTCAACTGCAGGCTTCCAATATTACTGTGTATTCTGTGACGGACAAACTAGTCCTTATTACTTTAACTCCAATATTGTTTTAACACTAAACGGACCAGCATATAAAGTCTTAAACGGATCTTTTGCAGGCAGATGTGTAAAACCTGTCCTAGCAAATCCAGGAGCTACTACCTTTGGTGATATAGATACTTCAATTTCATATACTGATTGTACTACATGTTTAGGTGTTACACAAAGTACATGTCATGATATATCTACTATAGGTACAGGTGGAGCAACAGGTCAATACCAAAGAGGAGGAGCAAGTTTCTCATGGGCATTAAGAGGAGGAAGTACAACTGTATGTGCAGATCCAGGTACAGTAACAGTTACAACTGGTACCGCACTAATAACAAACTTAGGTACAAACTGTGCCACTAACTCAGATTGCTAAAATTCAATCTAAACATTAATTATATTTCTTAGTATATGGCAGAGCAGGAAGTTAAAATAACATTTACCATTGACGGTATAGAAAAGGAAGTTAAGTCTGTTGAGGAACTTCAAAAAGAGATGAAAAATCTCGGTAAGGAGACTAAAGCAGTTGCTCAAGAAAACACTATCCTAGCAAAAGGTAAAGCAGCCTTTAATGATATGAAGAGTAGCATTAAGGGAGTCACTGCTGGCTTTAAAGGTTTGAAGGGAGCTATAATGGCAACCGGCTTAGGTGCTCTATTAATTGCAATTACCTCTTTAGTATCTTATTTTAAAAATAGTGAAGAAGGATCTCGTAAGTTAGCAATTGCGATGGAAGCCTTAGGAATCATTACTGGAAAGATAATGGACTTCTTCTCTAATTTAGGTGAGATGATCGTTTGGGCATTTACTAATCCTAAGGAGGCGTTAATGAACTTTGTAGATCTTATTAAGGAAAATATCATTAACAGATTTGAAGGCTTATTAGAACTCATACCACAATTAGGTAAAGCAATCAATGCACTGTTTAAAGGTAACTTTAAGGAGGCAGGTAAAATTGCAACAGATGCAGTTGGAAAGGTTGTCTTAGGAGTTGAGGATGTTACTGATAAAGTTGCTGATGCTACGGAATCTGTAATTGAGTTTGGTAAAACTGTTGTTAAAGAAGTTAAGGAAGCAGTTGCGGTTGCTACTTTATTAGTTGATCAATTCAGAGCAATAAGAAATGCTCAACAAGCACTCATTGTAGATAATGCATTGTTAAATAAAGAAATGGAAACTCAACAGAAAATTGCTGAGGATACCACAAGAGCATACGATGAGAGAAAAGAAGCATTAGAAAAAGTTGGAGAAGCTCAAGTAAAACTAGCAGAGAACCTTGCAAAACAAGCAAAGTTAGAAGAACAAAACTTACGCCTACAAATTAGTCAAGAATCTAATTATGAAAAGAGAGAGGAATTAGAAACTAGTTTAGCCGAAGCAATTGCAACTCGTATAGAAGCTGAAACTGCATTAGAGACAAGGAGATTAGATGCCGCTAGGATTACTGTTGAATTAGAACGTGAAGAACTAGAGAGAAAACAAGCTATTAGAGATAAGCTTGCTGAAATGGAGCTCGAGGATATTGAAAATGAATTTGTAAGAGCACAAGAAGAATTAGCTATTGCACAACAAAGAGACCTAGAAGAGTTAGAAAGACTAAAGGCTACTGAGGAAGAAAAGCAAAAGGTTAAAGAATTTTATGGAAAGAAAAGCGATAAGCTAAAAAAGGAACAAGCAAAATTTGAAGAGAATCTACAGAAACAAGTTACTGAAGCAAATCTACAAGTTGCAAGTGGAGCGTTAGGTGCTCTATCTAAACTCGTAGGAGAAAACACTGCTGCTGGTAAAGCTGCTGCAATTGCTGCCACTACAATTGATACTTACTTAGCTGCTCAAAAAGCATATACCTCACAACTTATACCAGGAGATCCTTCCAGTCCAATACGTGCTGCTATTGCCGCAGGTGTTGCTGTTGCTGGTGGTATTGCTAATGTTGCTGCAATCGTAAAAACTCCAACACCAGGTACTGGTGGCGGTGGAGGTGGAGGTAGTGTACCAACAAGACCAACTATTCCAGCATTTGATCCATCTATAGCATTAGAGGCAGGAGCCGGTGCAGATGCAGATCTAAATTCAGAAGTAACCTTAGAACAATCACAAGGTAGTGCAGGTGGAGTAATACGTGCATATGTGGTATCTGATGAAATGACAAGTCAGCAAGAGGCTACCGCTAAAATAAATGACCTAGCAAGATTATAACATTATGAAAAAAATAGTAGAACTTTTAATCGATTGGGAAAACCTTGAGTTTGATGACTTAGGAGTTGATGTAATGTCAATCGTAGATAAACCAGCAATTGGTGTAAACTTTTTAAAATTTGCTCATCAAGAATTTGTAGAACCTGAGAGTGGAGAATCCGAAGATGACTTTGTAAGCAGATGTATTCCTGTCTTAAAGGGAGAAGGTTACGATGATGATCAGGCTGCCGCAATTTGTTACAGTAGCTATATAGATCAAGACTTTAGAGAAAACCCAGATTGTCCTGATGGATTTGAACATAGAATGCCAGATGGAACTTATATGTGTGGTAAAGAACATAACTTTGAAACTTACAATGATTATCCTAAAGCAGCAAGAGAAAATGCACAAAGAGCAATTGATTACGCTAATGAGAATGGTTGGGGATCATGTGGAACTCCTGTAGGTAAAGCTCGTGCAAACCAATTAGCAAAAGGAGAAAATATATCAGAAGAAACAATTTCACGAATGGCTGCATTTGAACGCCACCGTAATAATCAGAAACCTTATGGTGAAGGCTGTGGTAAACTGATGTGGGATTCTTGGGGTGGTGATGAAGGAGTAGCATGGGCACAGAGAAAGCTCAAATCCATTAAACAACAAAAGATGGAAGAGGCAGTACTAAAATTAGCAAAGAAATACGGTGAGACTTTACCTATTGATGATACTGTTTATATAGATACTACTAAAACTGACTTTGTAAATGTTGGAGATTACTTAAAAGGCATCATTGGTTTAGATATTTTAGGTAAACAAGACCTAGATAATGAACCAGAGATTAAATATCGTTATACAGGCCCGATATCGTCCGATAGTCGTAACTTCTGCCGTGCAATGGTACGTTTAAACAAAATTTACACTAGAGATGAGATAAATGACATGGATACGTCTATTAACACCGGGTTTAGACATGATGGACAACCTTATTCTATATTTGATTTTAAAGGTGGTGTTAATTGTAAACACTATTGGGAAGAACTAGAGGTATATAAAGAAGGTAGATCAACAGTTGTAATGAGTAAAGGTCGTGCAAGCGGTCAAGCCGGGAGAATAGCATCTGCGAGTAATAATTACTGGAGATATCCTGGTTCTTTCCAACAATTTGCCTTTAGTGAAGACGATGAACGTATAGTTGTAGGACCAGCTATGATTCCTGACCAATTAATCGTAAGACAAGATGAATTAGGTAAACCTTTTCACGTATTCTTCTCTAGAGACACAGTAAAAAAGATTGCAGAGAAGTTTTTCGAATATTCTAAGCAAAATAACACTGATATTAATCATGATGATGAGATAACTACTCAAAATACACTCTTAGAGTCATGGATAGTAGCTAATCCAGAGATGGATAAGGCAAAAGATCTAGGTTTTAATGTTCCAGAAGGTACATGGATGACTAGTTATAAGATAAATAACGATGAAACTTGGAATAAAATAAAGGCTGGAGAACTAAATGGTTATTCAATAGCCGGAAACTTTATAGAAAAAGCAACTCAAAGATAATGACAAACGAATTAAAAGATTCAATCGCAGTAGGTTCTACTATTGCAGGTGGAGGATTAGCAGTAATGGGACTAAATGAATGGCTAACTTTAGCTTTATTAGTTACCGGTGTTATATTAAACGTGGTAAGGATACTTGAACTACGTAAGTCTAAGAAGAATAAAGACAGCTAGACGCACTTTTGTCAATTCGACACGGATATATATTTCAAATTGTCTGGATACACTGGACAAGTTATAACAAAAAACACTTTAAAACACTATGAACGTAAACGAAGCAATTTCAAAGCTCAGAGTTATGCTAGGAGCACCTACGGACACAGTTGTTAAAATGGAGGAAGAGGTTATAAAGGAAGAAACTAAAATCAAAATGGCGGAAGCTACTTTGATTGACGGAACTGAAGTTTACACTGAAGGCGAAATACAAGCGGGAGCAATCCTTTTTGTAAGAGCTGGAGAAGGCGCTTCAGAAGATCCTTTTGCACCTGCTGGAAAACATGAGACAACTAGTGGCTTGATCATAACTGTTGGTGAAAGTGGTGAAATCACAAATGTAGAAAAAGGTGGTAGCGAAGAAACAGTTCGTGAAGCAGAAGATACATTTGAAGAGATTGAAGAAAAGAAAGAAGTTATCAAAGAATTTGATGCTGAAGGACTTTTGGATGCTCTGATGGAAGCTCTTAAACCTTATACAGATGAGGTCAAAGAAATGAAAGAAAAATTAACAGTTCTTTCTGAAAGATTTGAAGCGGTAGCCGATGAGCCCGCAGGAAAAAAGGTACGCAACACCTTCTCAGAAAACCTTGCAACAAAACAAACCAACGCTGAAGCGAGATTATCAAGATTAATTGAAATCCGTCAAGCAAAAAAGTAACCCTAAAAAAACAATAAACAATTATGGCTTTTGATTTAACAGCGCTAACTGCCTATACTGACGAAACTTCATTGGACCTTATTGCTAAAGCAGTATTAAATACTGACTTGATGGAATATGTTGACATTAGAAGTGGTTTGAGTGCAGGTACTGTAGCAATTAATTTAATGGATGGTGACTTAAATGTCGCTGACTTAGCTTGTGGATGGAATCCTTCAGGCGATGTAGCTTTTTCTCAGGTAGATATTACTATCAGAGATAAGCAAGTAAAAATGGACCTATGTCCAGAAGATCTAAGATCTTACTGGTTGTCTCAGAGAATGTCTGCAGGCGCAAACCAGGAATCAGTTCCTTTTGAGGAAGTGATCGCAGATTACTATGTAAAGAGAATATCTAAGTACAACGAAGCTTACCTAATCGATGGTGACGGAACTGGAACAGGTATCAAGGACCAAGTAACGGTTGCATTAGGAGCTAACGCTTCTGCTAACCCACTTGCATGGACTTTAACTAACGCTGTAGAGCAAGCATTAAATATCTTTGATGCAGTTGCTGAAGCTAGTAAAGATAGAGATGATTTAATTATGATCGTATCTCCTGCTAACTTTAACACTTTACGTAGAGCATTAGTTGCACAAAACTATTACCACTATGACCAAGGTGACGGAAGATCTTTCGAATTACCAGGTGCAAACATTAAAGTAGTAAAGACTTCAGGTTTAACTGGATCTGACTATGTATGTGCAGGACCTGCTTCAATGATCGTTGCTGGTACAGGTTTAGAGGATGATGCTTCAACAGTACAGTTCTTTTATGATAAAGGACAAGATGTTGTAAAATTCATCGCTAAATGGAGATTAGGTGTAGCAGTATCTCAAGTAGATCAATTCGGTACTAACGACTTATAATCTTAAACTAAAAACTAAAAAAAACAAGTAAACTATGGCATGTAGCAATTTAACAGCAGGTTTCACTTTAGACTGTAACGACTCTAATGGTGGTATTGATAAAATCTTTATCGCTAACGGACCAGTACAATCTATTACAGAAACTGCAGGTACTATCACAGCAATAACTGTTGGTGGTTCCGCTCTGACGCCTAGTGACTTTTTTGAGTTCGAAGTTCCAAGACAAACTAGTTCATTTACAGAAACTATTAATGTATCACAAGAGAATGGCACAGTATTTTATGACCAAGCTCTAACAATGATATTCAACAAAATGGAAGCTGCAAAGAGAGATCAGATTTTACTGATGGCTCAAGCAACTAACATGGTAGTTGTCTTCAAAGATAACAACGACAAGTATTTCTCTGTTGGTGTTAAAAGAGGAGCATTCATGGCATCAGGTTCATCTGTATCAGGTACCGCTTATGGCGACAGAAACGGATATGAATTAGTAATTAGTGGAATGGAAGAAGATCCATCATTCGAAGTTACTGGAAGTATTGTAGAAGCGTAAGCAACCACAATAATAAAACAAAGAGGGTATCTATTAATTTAGGTACCCTTTTTTAGTGCCATTCAATTAAGACTGGAGATTGTGGAGATAGATAAGATTTTGCACTAGGCCATGTTTTTTGGGTGATCCAATAGCCACTAAATCTTTGCGCATAATCATAGGTAGTTCCATCAACGGTTATTGAAGGAGCATAGTGAGCATACATACATGAGTGCTTATCACCAGGTGTATGAGAAGGAAAGTCAAATAGTTCACCACTTAACAAGAACTTAATATCAACTTGTACATTAGTTTCATAACCACATCTAACACAGTCTCTAAGCAAGTCGTTAACTCGTGTAGGATCTTGTGGACCTGTAATAGTAAAATCTATATCATTAGCAGGAGAGTCATTTAAAATGCTTCCATGTACATACAATTTATAATCAGTCCAATCTAAGGATCCCATTTTTCCTATTACAAATTTTACAATTGGATCATCTAATCCGTAGAGCTTTGTAGTGACATTGCACTCAAATTCACCAAACTTTATCTTTTTTTCCATAGAATATATATTAGGTAGTTACAACTCCCTAGGAAAGTATATTTCTTAGTATAAATAAAGGCTAAGATATGACTACAAAAGTTGACAGTACAGAAATGGTACTTTACATTAATGATGCAGATATTACTTTTGATAATAGCTGGGAATTTACTATGACTAGTGAATACTCTCAAACACCTATTATTGATGCAAGTTCAGCTGTAACTTTAAATGTACAAAATGCAAGGTACATGCAATTTACTGTAACCGTAGATGCTACTTTTAAAGATAAGCATACTAATGGTTATTACAGTTGGACCTTAGGACCTTATAAAGGATTTGTTAAACTTATAACAGTGCCTGGAGGAGATTTAGGAACAACAGATTACGTAAGTAATAACGAAGACAGAGAAAGTACGGTTTACTATAGACCTAATTATTAAAAAGTAATATGAGAAACACAAACCCAGAAGGATTATATTCAATTAAAGGCTCAAAGTTTGAAGCTATTGATTTACCAATTATCCAAGAACAAAGAGGAAAGGATTACATTAAGTTTGGATTAGATAACCTATTTCCACAAACACTTATTGAATTATATGATACCTCAGCAATGAATCATACATGTATAGATGCAATTAAAGACGGCATATACGGAGAAGGTATAAAAGAGTATGGTGTAGATTATATCAATACCGATGGAGAAACAATTAACGACATCTTTTCTAAAATTGCATTAGATTATACACTATACGGTGGATATTCTGTAAATGTTATTTGGAATAAAGAAGGAACAAGAATCGCAGAAATTTATCATATACCTTTTGCTAATGTAAGAAGTGGTAAACCTAATGATGAAGATAGAGTAGAATCTTATTGGTATTGCTCTGATTGGGAAAAGCTAAGAAAACATAAAGCAGTAGAGTATAAAGCTTTTAATGTTACAGATAATAAAAAAGACAATGCAAGTCAAATTTATTATTGTATGAACTATACACCTGGTAACGATGTTTATCCACTGCCTGCATATATTGGTGGTGTTAATGATATACAACTTGATGCTCGTGTAAGTAGATTCCATAATGCAAACATTTCAAATGGTTTAGCACCGTCTATGTTTGTACAGTTTAGAAATGGAATTCCTTCACCAGAAGAACGTAGAGATATTTATAATGAAATAGATGATACATTCAGTGGTGAAGAAAATGCAGGTAGATTCTTTTTAGCGTTCTCTGAACCAGGAAAGGAATTACAAGTTACTCCTATAGAGAATGCGAATGATGATTATTACATTACTCTCGAGGCTAGGATTACTTCTCGTATCCTTACTGCTCATCGAATCACATCTCCCTTACTCCTCGGTATCAAAGATGGTGCAGGATTCTCATCAAACTCGGATGAAATAATCACTTCGTATTCTCATTTTATGAACACGGTCGTAAGACCAAAACAAAGTAAAGTATTAGATACTTATGGATATTTACTAAAACTTGCAGGATATAATGTTAAGTTAGAAGTAGAACCAGTGCCAATGATAATAGGAACTGATGCAGATGATCCAGCAGTAGAAGAAAACATAACAAATATAGCAAACGAATAATATGGCAAATACAGCATTACTAGTTTCAGAACAAAGAATGAAGCAATGGACTCAGCTTGACGACAATGTTAGGATGGATGATATTACTCCGTTCATTTTGCAAGCACAAGACATCTATTTACAAGATACCTTAGGCACCAGGTTTTATAATCATTTAAAAGATGGTATTATTGCAGGTACTCTTATTGCAGATGAAAAAACTCTACTTAATGATTACATAGGGCCTACTCTAATGCAGTACGCTCTCTATTTAATGTTACCGAGTATAAAATATAAGATCGCTAATCAAGGCATCTTAAATGGCACGTCAGAGGAAACTAGCCCAACTACTTTAGATGAGTTACAATACTTAAGACAAAGTACATTGGACACAGCAGAGTTTTATAACAAAAGGTTATTAAATTTCTTTAATGATAATCCAAACTTATTTCCTAAGTATCAGAATCCTGGTACCGACGGAATGATGCCAAATAAAAGAAATCCATATTTTGCTGGATTAGTAACACCAAGAAATAATGAAACATATTATGAAGACAGATGGGGCGAATGTTCGGACTGTGGACCTTCCACAACAGTCTAAAGCGACTAAATCGAACATAGGTAAACTAAAAGTATATTTAAATAAAGATGGGAAAGTTAGACAAAATTCTAAACAGTTGGTTAAGTAAAAAGCTTTTTGTTTTTTGTACAGCAACAGCATTAGCAATCTTTGGAGATGTTACAAGTAGTGACTGGGTAATCATTGCCACAGTTTACATAGGTACACAAGGAGTTATAGATGCAGTCACAAAGTTAAAAAACTAACAACATAAACAATAATTATATTTCATAACGTATGGATATTAAATCAGTAACGAAAGATTATGTAGAATGTGCCAGTGGTGGTGCAGTTACAGCACCTAACAACGGAAGCTGGATCTCTGCATATGCAATACATTTAGGAGCAACTACAATTGTAAACGGATCATGGCTTCAAACACTATGTTTTCAATTAGGTGTAACAACTCCTGTGAATAGTTCATGGGTAATTGCTCTTGCTAATTATTATAACTTAACTCAACCTGTAAACGGTTCTTGGTGGTATGCAATTGCTGATGAGGCATGTAACGGAGTTCCACCTGCACCAAACTTTATATGGAATGAAGATACAAGATTATGGGAAGGTGAAACTAGAGTTTGGGAAGTAGGTTAAAAAATAGAAACAGATATGAAATGTAATTGTAAAGAATGTAGTTGTGGTAAATCATGTCAATGTACATGTTGCAACTGTTAAATTTAATAAACATAATAAAATAAACAATAAAAGAAAAATATGGCAGCATTAACAGGAAATCAGATTGATCAAAGTTATCTAGGACTGATTAAAACAACAGACAACCTCGCACTAACTGCGACTGCAAAAGCTATCACTGATGGTGGTGGAGGAGCTACTAACATAGAAATGACTAACACTGCAACAAACTTTGTAAGTGGAACAGTTGACTTCACAGGATCTACAGTAAGTGGAATAACCGGAATTGCTGGTTTAATAAGTGGAGCGGCAAGTGAGTCAATGATATCAGCACCTTCTCTAACTAGTTCAGCAGCAACAGCAGCTGGGCAATATGGAATTGCAATAGGTTTTGGAGCAATTGCAAGTGCATCCTTTGGTGTAGGTGTAGGAGTTAACGCTGAAGCATCAGCTAGTAATGGTGCAGCGTATGGACGAGATGCTAAAGCTTTTGGATCAGAATCAGTATCTATAGGTGAAAATGCTATAGCACAAGGTGCAAACAGTATTAATATTGGAGTTCGTGGATTAACTCCAGGTACTGCTTCTAATAGTATCTTTATAGGAACTAGTACATACTCTACAACTGTAACTG
>Ga0213861_10001270_pt1 | contig 22309 bp, 20 predicted proteins | sample PICome_4_FD_160110 | JGI IMG/M metagenome (GOLD analysis project Ga0213861, IMG submission 160110) | Coastal seawater microbial communities near Pivers Island, North Carolina, United States - PICO131 | ecosystem: Environmental > Aquatic > Marine > Coastal | place: USA: North Carolina... | reverse complement strand
TATGAAAATCTTTGCAATACTATAGCGCCAAATGAATCGAATGCAGTCTCCTTATTTAAAACTGGTTTTTATTTTAAGCGGCTAGGTGTGCAATACGCTGTTACGTTAGTTAGTTAGTTAGTTAGTACAGTGCCAACCACTACTAGTGGTTCACCCTTCTGAACATTAACCACCACTAACTCGCCGGACGCCGGGAAAACTCCCGTTAGTGCCGTAATGTTTACTTGATGCGTAACGATAATTAGAGGCTTATCAAGTGACTCCGACCTAATCCACCTTTTCAACAATGCTGTTTGCTTTTCTTTGCGATCATATTTTTGATAAAACGAATTGAGTACTTCAAACGGCTGAGCTTTGCCAAAATCAAGAAGAGTTGCCGTATCTATACAACGGCACCATTGACTGGAATACACAAGTGCTGATGATATACCGTGTTCGCGAAAGCGCTCCCCAATTCTTGTAGCTTGTGCCCGACCCTCTTCAGATAAATTCCGTTGCGTAGTGCAATCATCCAGTTGAAAGTTCGCGGGATCGCCAGTACCCGGTGCTAGTGCATGACGAAGTAATGCAACATGACCACCCTTTTTTAATGCTGTCCATAGATGATGGTCATCTGATCCAATGGCGAAACCCATCGGTAACGTCAAGACAGACAATACTATCAATAATAGTAATAGCCAACTTTTTTTCAATTGTAATACGTTAATCGCAACAACCATACGGGTCAATAATTCACTTTCACGAAAAGCGAGCGCAAAATTTAAAATCTACTACTACACACTGCTCTATTGAAGAGGCTAGATAGTCTATAAAGTTCTGATCATTGGCACAACACACACCAATCTTATTTACATTTATGCGACATATTTTTATGCATAAAAATTGATTTAGATCAACTCAGAATCTACTAATCAGTCCTATAGTATATCGCACATGTTATAGGTGTGAGGTCAAGAAATCTATGTTAAAAAATCCGTCGTTAATAACACGTATTGCAATTGGGAAAGGACTAGGCCTTGTTGTTGGATTGGCCGCGTTTATTTGTTTACCTTATTTTCTGCCAGAGGTTGTTTCGCTAACCCGTTGGGGCATTTTGCTTTGGTACATTACGGTTGGGGCGATTATCGGCGTATTTGGTGTATTTACCTATCATCCCATTCTAAAGCTACCTATGCCTTGGTGGTTTCGCGCGCCACTTATTGGCGCGTGGATGAATTTCGTACTCGTATTTTTTGCCTATGATGTGATGTTTGATATGATGGCGCGAGTATTTGGAGAAAATGGCCTGTTTAGTTCCCCGTTCTGGTTCGCCGCTGAAGGAGCCATTATCGGCTTAGTTATCGGCTACTTTGCAACAATGTTTGGCGGGGAAGGAAGAGAAACTATTGATAAATGAGTTCGCCTTCGTCGTTATAAACTAGAAGATTTGTTGAAACCGTGAGGCAAATCTTAATAATTTGTCACTGCAAAAAAATTTTACTTTAATTGTAAACTACTGTGCAATAGCTGTTGATATCGGCAACGGCATATCCAATTCGTCCATTACTGAACGCAATCGATCAGGATAATCGCTAATGATCCCGTCGACACCCATTTTGATTAGTTCACGCATTCGTGGCATATCGTTTACAGTCCAGACGATCACACTCAAACCCAGCTGCTGCGCCAGTTGAATATTTTCGCTGCTAACCTCCTTATGATACGGGGACCAGATGTCACCACCAACGGCCTTAATAGCACGAGGCGCACTTCCTTCAAACTCATCAATATCGATACCGGCTAACCAAGCTGATTTGCCAGGCTCACCGATCTGTAAATTGTTTAGCCATTTCTGGCTTGCTGTTAAATAAGCGGTTTTTATTTTAGGCATTTGTGATTGAGTTTCTTGAAGCACACGCCAATCAAAAGATTGAATAATCACCCGTTCTTCGACTTTATGATTTTTAATCTCACTCAGTACTGCGCTTACAAACGCAGGCGGTAAAAATGTTTCCTCTGGATGATTCGGGTTTATTTTAAGTTCAATATTAAAGCGAACAGATGAATTTCCCGATCGTCTTACCAACTCAAATACGTCTGCAAGAGTGGGGCTTTGTGTGCCGTCTACCGACTGCTGCGTGCCAAAGCGTTCCGCGTAGCGGCTATCCGGATTAATTCGACCCACATCATATGTCTTAAGGGTTTTTAAATTCATTGTTGAAATAGGTGCACTACTCTCAACCAACCACTGACCATTAGCATTGCGCACGATTTCCGGTTCGAGTCGGGGATTATGTGATAACACCACATGATTATCCACGGTGAGTCCAACATCCATTTCTAGTGTATCAACACCAATGCCAAGTGCAGCTGAAAAACCTGGCAAGGTATTCTCAGGCATCAATCCCCGCGCCCCACGATGCCCTTGAGAATCAAAACCAACCGCAGAGCTCGCGCTAAAAGTCAGCGCTACAGACAATACCACTACCCACACCTGTAAGGTGCTTAACGAGAAAGTCATTACAATCAATCTAGACGTTTTTCAGTCTGCGGATCGAATAAATGAATCTTATTTGGAGAGATGCGTACGGGAAGAACTTCACCGGGATTAAAGTTTTGGATACCAGAAAGACGTATGGTCATGTCGGCCTTAGCCTCGCCAAACGAGCCATGAACTAATGTATCGGCACCCAACTGCTCAACCAATCGAGTTACCATGTCTCGTCTATCATCATCGCTACTAGCAATCTCAAGATCTTCTGGTCGCATACCGAGAACCACTTCCTTATTCGCAAACGATCTATAAATACCTTCTGGTAATTTGAATGAAACCCCGCCGATAAGATCCACAGAATCACCATCTGCGCTAACTTTCGCGTCTGTAAAATTCATCGCTGGTGAGCCGATAAATCCCGCTACAAAAAGTGACGCCGGTTTTTCATAAAGCTCAATAGGAGTGCCAAGCTGTTCAATGCGTCCGAAATTTAAAACCACCAAACGATGCCCGAGTGTCATCGCCTCTGTTTGGTCATGTGTTACGTAGATGCTGGTAGTGCCAAGCTGTTGTTGCAATAGCTTGATTTCGATACGCATTTGCACACGTAATTTTGCATCTAAATTTGAAAGCGGCTCATCAAAAAGAAAAACACTGGGTTCACGAACAATCGCCCGACCCATTGCGACACGCTGACGCTGCCCTCCACTAAGCTGGCGAGGCTTTCGAACCAGTTGATCCGCTGTCAGTTCCAATATGTCTGCAGCTTTATTTACACGCTCATTAATCTCGGCTTTTGGTATGCCCCTGATTTTAAGTCCGTACGCCATATTCTGATACACACTCATATGCGGATACAAAGCATAGTTTTGGAAAACCATGGCAATGTTACGATCTGCAGGTTCCAATTTGTTCACTTCTTGGCCATCTATACTAATAGTTCCAGAGGTAACCTGCTCCAATCCCGCAACCATCCGCATTAAAGTGGACTTACCGCAGCCAGAGGGGCCGACTAAAACGATAAATTCACCGTCGTCAATCTCCACATTGACATCGTGAATGGCCTTAAACCCGTTTGGATAAACCTTCCCAATATTATTTAGTTGAACTGTAGCCATACGATTCTCTTATTTCTCTGTCTCGGTGAGGCCTTTGACAAATAATTTTTGCATAAATACCACTACAACAACCGGTGGCAACATAGCCAGCAACGTAGTCATCATAATAATGTTCCATTCAGGCGCCTGCTCCGCCGTCTCCAGCATCTGCTTAATCGACATAACGACGGTAAACATGCTCTGATCTGTAGTAATCAGTAACGGCCATAGATATTGATTCCAACCGTATATAAAAAGAATCACGAATAAGGCTGCAATGTTGGTGCGGGACATTGGTAAAAGAATGTCAAAGAAAAACCGCATTGCGCCTGCGCCATCAATACGTGCTGCCTCGAGTAATTCATCAGGAATAGTAAGAAATGTTTGGCGAAACATAAAGGTCGCCGTAGCCGACGCTATTAACGGAATACTCAAACCCCAGTAGCTATTAAGCATATTAAGATTCGCAACGACTTCGAACGTCGGGATAATTCTAACTTCAACCGGGAGCATTAAGGTGATAAAGATCATCCAAAAGAATCCCATACGAAACGGAAAGCGGAAATAGACGATAGCAAATGCAGACAATAACGATATGGCAATCTTACCAATGGCTATCATTAGCGCCATTACCAAGCTGTTAAAGATCATCATACCAACGCCGCTATTTGAGCCACCACTGATACCCTTATTTAGCGCCTGATCCAGATTCGCAAAAAATTGGTCACCCGGCAACAATGGCAGCGGGACCTGCACCATTCGCACCGCATCATGAGTCGCTGCAACAAAGGTTATCCAGATAGGGAAGGCAATAATAGCGATACCAAGAATCAGTACGGCATGACTTAGGAATGTAATAAAGGGCCGGTTTTCAATCATGAATACTCAACCTTCTTCTCAATATAACGAAACTGAATCACCGTTAGCGCGATCACGATCGCCATGAGCACCACCGACTGTGCGGCCGAACCACCTAAATCGAGTCCAACAAAACCATCGTTGTATACCTTGTACACCAAAATCTCGGTTGCCTTGGCTGGACCACCCTGGGTAATGGTATGCACAATGCCGAATGTATCAAAAAACGCATACACAATATTCACGACCAGTAAAAAGAAGGTTGTGGGTGAGATCAACGGAAATACAATCGTTGCGAAACGACGCACCGGACCTGCACCATCAATCGCCGCGGCCTCGATAAGTGATTTCGGAATCGACTGCATGGCTGCCAAAAAGAACAAAAAGTTATAGGCCACCTGTTTCCAGGCAGCAGCGATTATAACCAGAGCCATGGCCTCGTTTCCATTGAGTTTATGGTTCCAATCATAACCAAACATCGATAGGCCGTAGGTCAAAATACCAAGGGTTGGGTCAAACATAAAGACCCATAATGCACCGGCCACCACCGGCGCTACGGCATAAGGCCAGATCAACAGCGTGCGATATACCATAGCCGCTTTAATCACACGATCTGCCATGGCAGCAAGTATCAGCGAAAAACCCATTGATATACTGGCAACCAAAACAGAAAAGAATATTGTACGTTTGAAGGTACCTAAATAGTGCTCATCCGCAAACAATACCTCGAAGTTCTCAAACCAGACAAATTCGGAGCTCAAACCAAATGCATCTTCAATTAATAAAGATTGGTAAAGCGCATGACCCGCCGGCCATATAAAAAACACAAGCGTAATGAGTATCTGCGGAGTAACCAGCAAATATGGAATATAGGAAGGGCCGAAATGAACCTGCTTCAGCATTAGTAAATACGTTTAACAAAAAGAAAAAAAGTCACCCCAAGTCTTCATTGGGGTGACCACAAGGTATACCACTAATTATTTATTAGCACGCTCGAATTTACGCAATAGAGTATCGCCACGCTCAGCTGCGTCATCCAGACCTTGGGCAGCTGTTTTACTGCCGTTCCAGATAGCCTCCATTTCTTCGTTGATTACATCACGAATTTGCACGAAATTTCCGAATCGAATGCCGCGAGAATTAGCCGTTGGTGTATTCAGGCTAAGTTGTTTAATCGCCGTATCCGTGCCTGGATTTGCATCATAAAAACCCTGAGTCTTAGAAAGTTCGTACGCTGGAGTGGTAATTGGCACATAACCAGTTTCCTGATGCCACCACGCCTGTACCTCAGGGGAAGATAGATAGGTCATAAACTTAGCTACGCCTTTATATTCGCTATCTTCGCCGCCTCTGAGCACCCAAAGTGTCGCACCACCGATAATTGAGTTTTGAGCTTCTGCTCTCACATCCGTATCAACTGGTAACATGGTTTGACCGAAGTCAAACTCTGCCTGCTTCTTCACAGAACCGTAATAAGCAGATGAGTTCATCCACATACCGCACTCACCAGTGGTATACATTGAGAGGCTATCCCCACGTCGACCACCATACTTAAACAGATTGTCTTTTGACCAATCAGCAATACTGCCAATACGCGCTTTTACATGATCATTGTTAAAGGTAAAGTTGGTATCTGTACCGGTAAAACCGTTCTCTTTAGTGCCTACAGCCAGATCATGCCAAGAGCTGTAGTTTTCAATCATTACCCAAGACTGCCAACCAAACGAAAATCCGCATTTATAACCCGCGGCAACCAATTTTTCCGATGCATCCTTCATGTCGTCCCACGTTTTGGGTGGACTCTCAACGCCTGCCTTCTTAAACGCATCGTTGTTATACCAAAGAACCGGTGTAGAACTGTTAAAAGGCATTGACAATAATTCGCCTTCAGAAGTTTGGTAATAACTAATCACTGCTGGCAGAAAAATTGACTTATCGAACGGCTCACCAGCATCTTTCATAACTTGCTCAACAGGGTACACAGCACCTTTGGCCGCCATCATAGTCGCAGTACCCACTTCAAATACTTGCACAATATGTGGCTGCTCTTTCGCACGAAATGCGGCGATTGCAGCAGTCATGGTTTCTGTATAGTTACCTTTATAACTGGGTACTATCTTGTAATCCGCTTGGGACGCGTTAAAGTCATCCGCGATCTTGTTTACTCGCTCGCCGTTAACACCGCCCATGGCATGCCACCACTGCACCTCCGTAGCCGCCATTGTAGATGCCGCAAAACCCGAAAGGGCCACAGCTAAAATTGTATTCAAAAGTTTCATTAATATATCTCCAATTATGTAGCAGGAATTTTTTCTTTAGTTTTTTAGTCCAGCATTATAAGCAGCAAACATGCCACATGTAACACTCCGGCCGATACTCTATTCTAGTTCAGGATGTATTGCAAAATTTTGACATGAATCAACCCAGATCAAAATGTTCAAGGTTTTTCCGCAGATTGGCCCAGTCGACTAAGTGATAAAACCATAATTTTAAACGTCAGTGATAAAAAATTGAATTTCCATGAAAAAAGTCACTAGTGAACAAATATAGACCATTTTTTGCCGACTGTTGGTTGAGTAACGCAGATGAGATATACACAATTAACTTACACTTTTTCATAAATAAAACTAAATTCAATATAAACGTGGATTCAATAACAGAGAAATAAAGCATAACCGTGATTTGATGGGTTATAGACCTAAAAAAGCCAGTATCTGACTGGTGAACGTCGATAAGAAAAAATGAACCCCGTATCGTTTATCACACTACAACGATCACTCAGAAAGAAGTTAATTCTGCTATGACTCGATTAAACAATCGAGCCTAAAATACCTTTATATAAAAACGCCTAATCAGGTGTTCTTAAGTATCAATCCAAACGTTGCACTTACTGGTTTAATCCAAGTCCCTTATTGATTCACCATAAAAATGGTTGGCAATCAATAGTTGAATATCTTTAGAATCGCTCACTACTTCAGTGGAAAATTAAACCAGTCAATAATAACGAATAGACATATGGGGAAAATTAAGTTTTCTTCTTATAAATTTTTAATATATCCCACCGAAGAATTAACCGATTTTTACAAATTCGACCTGAATTCGGGCTTGAAAAAACAGATTTTTTAAGCCAATCATCCACCTTCAGCTAATTTTTCAGCACCCATTTTCTCCATAGCGCAGTTTGATATTTAACAGAATAAAAAATCTCGTTCTCTTGCCGTAATTGTTGGGTTGCATGTTTGAGAGACTGAAATTTTTGCTCATCCAAGAATAAACTAACAATTCCTTGCGAAAAGGCATCAGAAGTATGACTTCGAATTATGAGTGCATTCTTTGGGTTAGCCACGTCACAGAAGTCAGCATCATTTGGGACAATAGCGGGTAGTCCACAACTCATGGCTTCAATCATTGCCATTGGCAATCCATCACCCTGAGATGTCATGATGAAAACCTTAGCGTTTTGGTAAAACTTAGGCAATTGGCTTATAGACTGTTTACCTGCAAAGCAGACTTGCTCTCTAACTTTCAAGGCTTCTGCTAACTTTTCAAGCTTGGTTCGTTCAGACCCATCGCCCACAATAAGTAGCGTCAGGTTAGGGATTACCTCGCTACTTTGTGCAAACGCATTAAGCAATAGATCAACTCGCTTGTAAGGTGAAAGTAAACCTACGTAGATCAAGTCGAACTCCGGCTTCCTAATGTCATCAGGACAGAAGAGATCAAAGTTATGAATATTCTGGGGCGAAAATAGCCGCTCAGACGGGATCCCCTGCTGGGTGAGCCAGCTAGCCATTTGCGTGCCCCGTACTGCAATAGCTTTTGAGTGACGGACGGCATGAAGTGTTAGCCCACGACCGATTTGCCCAGGAAAAGTAAGACGAAGGTCATTTTTCCCCATGACATGTTGAATAACTGGGGTCTTGGTAAGCTTGCCAATCAACCAAGCGTATACTCCGTGCGGAACCGTGCCAAATGCTATAATGACCTGAGGACGTTTAAAGATTGCTAGGAACATAAGTGTTCCTAAGCGCCATAGTTCCGCTAAAGGAAGAAACTTAAGAAATAGAGTTGGTGGAGTATGACAGTTTATTTTTTCTCCTTGATAATGAACTCTGCGCACTAGATCTATTTCGTTAACTTCAGAAATTGATTGTAGAGGTAAAATCTTCGAGGTCAACTTGGCATCAATCATGCCGGCAATAACAAGAATACGCATGCATACCAGTAAGTATAGTGATTGCATGAAGTATAGTGGTATTAACTGAAGATTTCAGCTGATAATCTGCAACCATTGGTGCAACATAGTATTTTTTGAGGTTCTAAATTATTGCGGCATCATCTGTTAAAACCATCATCTATGGAACCTTAAGGCACGCGCTATCAAACAGTAAGACAACATTATTTTTCTTAATTCCGTCTAAAAAACCAGTTCAAAGATCTAGACTAGAAAATTATTTTTACAAGGCGATTCAGCAATAGTGCCAAAAGCCCTCTAAGCTAATATAGATTCGCATGTGATATAGTTTATTGAATATAGGAATGGTCCCCATGTGTAAAGACTTTGTCCGAGACTTCCTAGAAAGCAAAGTTAAACTTTGACGCAACCGTAGTATTGTTTCAGGTATGAAATTCTAGTGTTGAAAGAACCACGTACATCCAGAAAAACTAAAGTTGCGATTCTCAGTGTCACACTAGCACAGGGTGGTGCAGAGAGATTTGCGAGCACCCTTTTACAAAATATCGATCTAAGCCTGATTAAACCAACTCTCGTTTTATTTAGGAAGATAATTGATTATCCGCTACCAACTGACATTCCAGTTATTTTGTTGAATAAAACGAATAAGTGGAAAACTTACTCTGCTGCACGCCGCTTAGCAAAATGGATAGATCAAGAGAAACCAGACATTATCCTATGTAATATAGTTTCTACCGGACTTTTTATGGGTATCGTCAGGCTATTCTCCAACCATCAACCAAATAAATGGATTGTTAGGGTGGGATCACCTCCAGAGTATACCGATAGATTTCTTATCTGGATATTGCATCGCTTATTTCTGCAAAAGGTTGACTTATTCATCGCTAATTCAAATGCACTTGCGTTAAATTTTATAAAAATATACCCGTTTGCAAAAGGTCGAGTTTCAGTTATTGAAAATGCAATTTGTATCGAAACGCAAGCCTCTGAGACTAACGCTTGTAATGCCCCGCTACCTGATCAAACAATTCCTGTGGTCCTTTTTGTAGGGAGGCTTAATTCGGTAAAATGTCCGGATGTTTTTATCGCCGCATTCGAAATTCTTCTGCAGCAGACTGATGCACAGTTATGGATTTGTGGTGCCGGTCCACTACGCTCGAAGATGGAAACCCAGATAAGAAACCTAGGCATACAAAATCGAGTCCACTTTTTAGGTTTTAGGAACGATGTACATCAAATTATGAAGATCGCCAAAGCACTCGTATTAACAAGCAAATTGGAGGGAGCGAACAACGCGATTATAGAAGCGCAATCACTAGGGTTACCTGTGGTATCTACAAATTGCCCAGTTGGCCCAGCGGAGATAATAGATAACGAAAAAAGTGGCTTTTTAGTAGAGATCGGCGCAACACGACAGATTGCGGAAGCATTACACATACTAATTACCGATACGTCACTAAGGAAAAAATATTCCGAATACGCCCTGAAAAATGCCCACCGCAAATACTCGATAACCCCGATTATGGCAAAGTGGCACAGCCTTTTAACGTCACCGCAAAGAACGCAAGTGACTGGACACCCCGAAACCGAGAACAGTTTTTCTAAAAAACTCTCATAAAGATATATTACTCTGGTGTTTAGTAAACAATAAGTGTCATGGCCTAATGACACCAGACACTAAAATAGGCGATAAAATTACCACCAGAGAGGTGCTCAATGAAAAGACAACGTCGGTCATTTTAGACCAAATTTACAAACGAGACAGCCTGTTTGGCAGTTGCTCAAGTTATTCGATAAGCCTAGCCAGCCGTTCACTGGGAATTGGTAAAACAGCTCTAAAATGCTGGGTTTAACAACTTCAACTCGAACGCAGAAGTATCACCCCGATCAAAAAAGCATTTACAGCAGACCAACAGCATATCCAGGGTCCGGAAGTGCGTGTCATGCGTTTGGAACAGCAGAAATCTATATTACAAGGTGCTCTTGGGGTAAAACAGCCTACCGATCTCTTGATACCGGACGAGATGAATCACACATATTACGAGCAACTAGGAGCGCAAGAAACAATCGCAATGATTTGTGACGCATTTGAAGTTAGCCGGTCTCAAGGTAAGGATATGAACAAGCTTGAACTACTTTTACAACTAGCATTATTCGAACTTCTTTTCACAACTCTTCTATCAAAACTTGGGAGTCATGAAATAATATTTTTAACTTATGGTAATGAATACTCGGGCGCATATCGGCTTCTTGTAATGATTGTGGTTGGCTCTGCAGGAGTCAGTTGTTTTTTTTCAAACACAATAAGCCAAACGACAGATTAGAAGAATATTCCCAAATTATGATCGACCAAAAACTAAAAGACTTTTTATCATCATTTTGAAGAGGATTCGTGTTTCTCTAAAAAATAAATTTCCCAGAAGAGCTACAAATACTCTGGAAAGAAACGTCGCCCAGGCGGCACCGTAAATACCGTACTCGGGTATAAATAGAACATTGAGCATAATATTTAGAATCAGACCCATCAGAGTCATGACGCTTACCAGCTTTTGCTTATTTTTTACAATAAACCAGCAGAAAGATGCTTGACCTAAAAAGACAAAAACAGATGCGAGTGCGTGAATCGATAGCACAGATGCTGAAAGATTAAACGCTTCACCAAATATTGTTAATATTATCCAATCGCTAAATATCACGACTAAAAGGGTTATAGGCAAAGAAATTATAACCATTACTCGAAATAAAACTTGCAACTTGAGATCAAATTCTTTTTCCGAACGTTCGTAAAGCCTGTGAAATGCTGGCATTAAAGATGCAGTCGTAGCAAGTGCCACGAAATACCACATTTCTGAAATCAAAACAGCTGCACTGTAATAGCCTAGTTGCGTTTGCCCTAGTATTTGACCAATCATTATTTGATCAATTCGATTAAACGCACTTGCAGAAAGCACCCATATAATCAACGGCCATGATCTATCAATAAGCGACTTTGCAATTGGGAACGAGACGTTTAAGGTTCCAAATTGATTTTTTTGTTTTATAAAAACTCGAACTATTAGGATTGCAGCAAGAACAGATTCCGCTAAAATAAGAAAAACGAAATATATTAACGTAGACTCCGAGAGTATAAATATTACTTTCAGCACCGAAACAATAGTGAATGCAATTCCTTCGGTAATAACTGTTCTCTTTGACTGCAGCTGAGCTTCAAACCAGAATCGGCAAGTATCACTTACACGAAAAAAGATGATTAAACCAAAAACACAGATAATCTGTCGCTCAAATACATTGTCAGAATGCAGATAAAATACCAAAACCAATAGCGCAGAATATGCAATTATGGCTCCCAAAAACAATAAAAGAGTTGCAGTGCCAATTGTTTTTTCTTTTGATTCAGGGTCTTTTACAAGGTTCTGAATCACAATGGGTTTTAACCCTAGTGAGGAAAATGATAAGAATAGTCCTACCAAAGCAACAACATAGTTTAAGAGGCCGTAAGATTCAGGACCTAAGTAACGCGCGAGCCAAACACCAACTATTGCTCCGACAAATAATTTAAATACTCGGCTGGAATAAAGCCAAAGAATGTTAGCAAGTTCCTTACGTCCATTCACTAAAAAATTAGTTTTTGCCGATCCGAATTGATTATCTAAGCGCAACAGGAACTTATGGAGACTTAGCATACTGATTGCTGATTAATCACTACCGTTTTATATCGAGTAGAACATTATTGAGTGAAACTAGCGCTGCAGTGTAAATTACTTCACTCTGAGAGATTGGATACAGATAACAAAAACATTATGTTATTTAAGAACCGCAGGCAAGTAAACGACTTTATTATCTGAATAATTAGGTTGAACGGAGCTTTCGCTTTTGGATGACGCTACTCCGTTAGCGATGAAAATCCTTTAACGTATATCCGCAGAATAAGGAAATAACGCTTTCAACCGATACCAGTAAGTATACAACGATCGACTCACTTAAGAACTCATCTGACCTCACTTTTCGCCAAATCAACTAAGTACTTGTAGAGCTCCTCCTCAGTGTCAGCCAGATATATCTTAAGATTAACTGCCACCTATTTTCAACCTTTCTACATAACATGATTAATGAAATAACGAAGCATACCCAACAAGGGGCTGCATCTGAGTTTCAAAGCCAACACTTTTGTAACTTCTAGATACGCTGAAATTAAAAACCACCTTTGCAGTCGCAAACACTCCATCATCTATGTCAACCGTTTTATATGAAGCCCATTAAGAATACCGAATCGCTGAATGGTCATACAGATAGGGATATTTACCGATAAAGTTTATGGTTAGTACTAACTCTTGTTTAGACAAAATTCCTTCGATAGTTTGCTCATCCGGCTCTGCCGATTGTTTCCTGTTATCCTACATACGAACCTTATTTAGCAGTTAAGGTTCGGAAGAAATACATTTTAATTTACGATATCTAAGTTGAATATTCTAACGACTCAAAATCAACTCCATCGATTTCTCAAAGAAAACACTATCGTCCTCCGCTAGTCGTTCAAGCTCATCAAAATGATCGGCTGTTGGAACATCGTAACGCTCCATGTATCTCTCCGCCGTTTGGTATTGCTTCACATAATCGTCAGACTGACGCAAAAACTCTGCTGTCTCTCCTCCACCGACCACTACCAGTTGCGGTGCATTGGTTGTTGGTGGAAGAAAGCAAGGGCTTTCGGCATGGGACTCTGCAATATCCATTTGCGGGCCGTCGTTGATGCTCGTATGTACCAGTGGTTCCAGTTCGAATAAGCCGGAAATTGGGATGCCGGCACGAATCAAATCCAGTGGTAATTCAGAATCAAACTCAGGCCAGTTAGTTGCCATCATCATGGCAGTTAAATGACCACCTGCAGAATGCCCGGATACAAATAATTGTTCTTTAGCAAAACCGAGATCAGCTGCATGGTGCCACAACCAGGCTATGGCCTTACGAATCTGCGGAGGAATATGTCCCATTCGTACCGCTGGCGTTAAATCGTAATTCAAAACGGCTACCGAAACCCCGTGCTTTATAAATGACTCGGTAATAAAACTGTACAAACTTTTATCACCACGTTGCCAATATCCACCATGAATATAAACCAACATAGGGCCATCAGGGTTTCCCCCTGAAAACCAATCGAGTTTTTCACGATCGCCCTCGCCATAAGCCAAATCAATTCTGGCACCCGTTACTTGCCGTTGTGCTGCGCTGCGTTTTATCCAACGTTGCGCTAATTCAGGAAAATCATCTCCGCGACGAGCTATCAAGTTGTACTCTGCTTCCAGAGTCTGTGCATCCATTCCTTTGTATAAAATGGTCATAAATTATTCTCACTCTAAAATGCTACGTTGTTTGCACCTTTTAATGCCAGCCGTTGTCTAGCCTCATCCGGTGTTGCAATGGTCATGGAAAGATCTTCCAGAATCCGGCGGATCTTGGTTACCTGTTGGGCATTAGTTTGCGCAAGCTCCCCCTTACCCAGGTAAAGGCTATCTTCGAGGCCTACACGTACATTTCCACCCATGGTCCCTGCTCTGGTTACATACGGCATTTGAAAGCGCCCTGCGGCCAGTACAGACCACTCGTGATCATCTCCAAACAACTTTAATGCCATGCGACGCATATGCATCAAGTTCTCTTCATCCGCGCCAATTCCACCAAGAAGACCAAATATTGTTTGCACAAAGAACGGTGGTTTTATCAAACCACGATCCACAAAATGGGCAAGATTATAAAGGTGACCAACATCGTAACATTCGAACTCGAAACGTGTGCCACAGCCCTCACCTAATTTCTGCAATATGGTTTCAATATCCTGAAAAGTATTTCTGAAAATAAAATCACGAGTCATATCTAGAAACTTCGGCTCCCAATCGTGTTTCCAGTCAGAATACTTATCTAGCAATGGATACAAGCCAAAGTTCATTGAACCCATGTTAAGCGATGCCATTTCTGGGCTTGCACGCATTGCGGCGGCGATACGTTCATCTACTGACATGCCCGGTCCACCACCGGTGGAAATATTTACCACCGCATTAGTTGCTTCCTTTATCTTCGGCAGAAACTGCATAAAAACTTCCGGATCAGGTGTCGGACGACCGTTCGCCGGATCCCGCGCATGAAGATGCAAAATGGCAGCACCCGCATCGGCTGCAGCAATGGCCTGAGTCGCGATTTCGTCCGGTGTTATAGGCAGAAATTCCGACATCGTTGGCGTATGAATACTGCCGGTAACAGCGCAGGTAATTATGACTGGTTTCATACTCATATCTCTTTACAATGTAGTTATTCAAACCCAGTATAAGCAATCTTAAAAGAATATCAAAGAAGATCACCAACCCGGAATAGTGAGCCATGTCCCGACTACCAGCATTCAATCCAGATCAATTAAATAAGAGCCAAGAAAAAATCTATAACGATATTATTTCGGGGCCAAGAGGAAAGTTTGGTGGACCCTTCTATGCTCTCATTCAGGCACCTGATATTGCCAATGAAACTCAAGTTTTAGGAGCGGCTCTTCGTTTTAATACAAAACTTAATGCCACTTACCGAGAGATTGCCATATTAACCGCCGCGCGCCACTGGAGGAATGAGGTTGAGTGGAATGCCCATGTGGTGATTGGGCAAAATACTGGATTAACCGAGGCGTGCATTAGTGGAATCCTTACAGAAAATATGCCAACCACCGTTTGTAATAACCAACAGTTAGTCTATAAGTTTTGTCTTGAACTGTTAGACAGCAAAAAGGTGTCTAATGAAACCTATACACACACAGAAGCGTTAATTGGAATAGAACAGGTAGTTGAACTTGTTTCCATACTTGGTTATTTCTCAAGTCTTGCTATGTTATTAAACACCTTTGAAATTGCAGCAGATCCTAAAGACGGAATACCACCGCAATCATTATTCTTAAATAGCCTTTAGTTTTATTTTGATCTTAATAACTTTACCGTAGAGGTGGCAGCCGCAACTAACCTATCATCTTGGTACAACTGCCCATCGAGATAAGCAATACTGCGGCCGGCATGTACAACTCTACCACTGCCGGAAAAAATTCCGTTTCGTGCGACTCGCATATAGCTCACCTTTATTTCTAGAGTTGCCACCGCATCACATAATTCTGGCATACCAATAACCGCATAAGCCATAACTCCGTCGAGCATACCCGAAATAAAACCACCTTGAACTACATCGCCCGAATGACAAAAGCGTAAATCAGTTTCAAAACCCATGGTAAGTGTCATATCTTCTTGACTAAAGTCTGTTGCCACGCCCTTAAATGTTTCTATCGACGGTGGCCACTGGCCATTCAGAAAACCTAAAATATCTTCATTGGTCATTTAAAGCGTCCCTAGGGTTGCCGGTGTAATAGGAAATAATTTCCTGTGCGGCATTGTGCCCGGGTATACCGCTTACTGTTCCGCCTGGCCATGTGCCAGACCCACAAAGATACAGCCCTTTGGTCGGTGTTTTATAGGCAGCACATTGCGCTAATGGTCGTAGACCGAACATTTTGTGGGGCAGCATATCTAGGTGCATTATATTAGCATCACGTAAACCGAACTCATTCTGCAAATCCAGCGGACTAAGCGCTCGATAGTCGATCAACCGGTCTTTAAGGTCGGGCATATAACGACTGATAATCTCTATGCAACGCTTAGCCATGTTATCGCGCTCAATATGCCAGCTACCTTCAGCCAGCTTTACCGGCGCATGCCAAACATTGCAACTGAGAATATTTTTTCCAGGAGGGGCCATCGAAGGACTGGTAAGTGACGGAATTAAACCAAGAATAATCGGTTCTGCTGAAGGCCGACCAAACTTGGCGTCATCAACCGCCCGTTCCATGTAATCCATATCCGGTGCAAGCCTAAACTGGCAACTGGCATAATGTTTTTGTAATTCTTTAGGTGCCGCTGCAAATGCCGGCATGCCATCTAATGCCAGAGCTAGCTTAAAGGCCGATCCGCGACTTGGAAGTTGATCCACCTTCTTCTCAAATACCGGATCAACCTCAGAATCGTTCAACATATCTTGCAGAGTAGTTCGGGGATGAAGATTTGATGCAACAATCTTAGCGGGAATAAATTCACCACTTTCAAGCTCAACACCTTGTACTCCATCGGCTCCTGCAACGATTCTACTCACACCGGAATCCAACCGAATTACACCACCATGTGCCTCAATACTATCCTTCATGGCACGCGTAACTGCACCCATTCCACCAATTGGCAGACCGGTCGACCCACGTAAGTATTGTTTACGCGGGTCGTGTCCCGTATTAATTCCGGATGAGGCTAGTGATAGTGGACGCATAAGTAAAAGGTACGCGGTACCTGGCGTATATGGCCCAGCTAAATGAGACGTTGCGCTAATAGCCGCTATTACCGATTTAAGCTCCTCGGATTCAAGCCACTCATCGAGTAGATCTTTCAAGCTTCCCAATACGATCTTAGAAAATGCCTCTTCATCCTCCGGAGACGTTAAGCTTTGCATTAGCTCGGCGAGTGTCGGTGGTGGTTTGAATAATGAAACACCGGTTTTTTTAGCAAACTTATTTAAGTATTCGAAAAACGCGCCATAGGCTGTAACATCTTTTTCCGAAAACTTGCGGATTTCATCCGCGGTTTTAACCGGATCTCTCCATGCCACCATGGCCCTGCCATCGGGAAAAGGCACTACCAGAGATGGATCCGGCGGATTGAAGCTAAGACCAAATTTCTCTAACTCCAAATCCGCAACCACCTTAGGCTCCAATGAACCCGGTGAGTTTGGTATAGAAGCCGTATAACCTGGAAAAAATTCATACTCGGTACTAAGCCCTCCAACACGATGACGTCGTTCCAACACAAGAACTTTTAGCCCAGCCCGAGCCAGATAACCGGCACAGGTTAGTCCATTATGGCCTGCTCCAATAACAACCACATCGTAGTTATTTTTCATGGCTCTCCCACATGGTTAGCATTTTGCTATTAACGGCTCTCGACCTAGTATTTGGTCCGCAATCTTTTCGGCAATCATAATCGTTGGGGCATTAGTATTACCACTTGTGACATAGGGCATGATAGACGCATCCACCACACGCAATCGATCAATACCATGCACTTTGCCAGTATCATCGACTACTGCATAAGCATCCTGCCCCATTTTGCAGGTGCCGCATGGGTGTTTGGTAGAGCGTAGAGTATCTTTTATAAATTGATTGAGAGCCGATTCGTCTCGGATAGAACCACCCGGTGCTATCTCCTCACCGAGATATGCTTTAAATGCGTCCTTACTAAAAATTTCCCGAGTTTTCTCGACTCCCGCGCGTAACTCAGCGTAGTCCCGCGGTGATTGAAGGTAATTAAACAGAATAGAAGGCGAATCAGCCGGATTATTACTTTTTAACGCAACACGACCACGACTATCGGATCGAAGCTGACTCAAAGCCACTTGAAACCCGTGCGCCTGTTTTGGAGCTCCGCCATTATCATCAACCAACAACGGGATGAATAACAATTGCAGGTCGGGATGACTGATATCATCAGCGGATTTTATATATCCCGCGAGTTCAAAATGGTTAGTTGCACCAGGCCCTTTACGGGTGATCAACCATTGTAGTCCAAGCAACGCTTTTCGATGTAATTTCAACAAATTGGTATTGGAAACTGGCAGCAATGATTCGTATTTAATATTTATGTTAACGTGATCCTGAAGGTTTTGCCCAACCCCCGGCAAATCATGCACTATCTTCACTCCAACATCAGCTAGATGCTGCGCCGGACCAATACCAGAAAGCATTAGAAGTTTCGGCGATTCAATAGAACCGGCGCAAACTATAGTCTCGCACAGCGACTGAATAGATAGAATCTGATTTCCTCTGGCAATTTCAACACCTGTTGCACATTTCCCCTTTAACAAAACTTTACTTGTCATATAACCATGAGCTACATATAGGTTCTTACGCTTTCGGATAGGTCTAAGATAAGCTGACGCACTGCTCTCTCTTACCCCATTACGAATAGTTTGATCCATAGGGCCAAATCCATCAGGGTAGTCCCCGTTAGGATCGGTGTTCCAAACATAACCCGCTTGCTGACTGGCTGTAGCAAACACATCGTATAGCGGATTCGAAAACTGAGGTGCGATAACTGAAACCGGACCACTCCCACCTCGGTACTCAGATTCACCGGCACTAAATGATTCCAGTTTCTTAAAATATGGCAGGCAATATTTGTAAGACCAGTTTTCATAACCGCTGTCTTGCGCCCAATTATCAAAATCAAAACGGTGACCACGTACAAAGCACATAGCATTAATCGAGGACGACCCACCGAGCACTTTTCCCCGTGGGCAATTCAACTGTCGATTGTCTAAATAAGGTTCCGACTCCCCCGGATAATTCCAATCGAATTTCTGACTGCTTATCGCATATGCAAATGCCGTTGGCATTCTAATAAGCAAACTCGAATCTTGCGGGCCTGCTTCAACCAGTAACACAGAAACACCAGGATCAGCAGAAAGCCGATTTGCTAGCACACAACCCGCCGAGCCAGCACCAACAATGATGTAATCGAATTGTTTTTTCAAAATTCCCACAAGATGAATTACAGTTGAACGTTCACCGATTTTAGCTGGGTATAACTCAGCAACTCCTGCATATTTCCTTCACGCCCCGTGCCACTTGATTTAATACCGCCAAAAGGTGAGCCTAGAGCGAATGAAACCGGCCCGTTTACCTCCACATAACCACACTGCAATCTCTGCGCCATTCGATGCACTCGAGAAATATCCTTGCCCATAATAACGGCGGCCAATCCGTATACAACACCATTAGCTATGGCTATCGCCTCGTCCTCATCGCTCCAAGGAATAATTGATATCACGGGGCCATAAATTTCCTCTTTAGCGATACGCATAGAGGGAGTTACATCCGAAAAAATCGCCGGTGACATAAAGAAACCTTCTGCTAGTTCGCCATCTGTTATACGTTCTCCACCACAGACCAGATTAGCCCCTTCTACTTTTCCACTTTCAATATACTCCGAAACTTTATCTAGCTGACGCTTATGACTAATGGGTCCCATCTCTGCATTTGGATCAAAAGGCATGGCAATATTAACCTGACTAAAACGTTCCGCTAATTGCTCAACAAAATCAACATAGAGTGATTCGTGCACCAGCACCCTAGAGGTTGAGCTACAAGAGTGCCCTTGCCATTTAAAATTCATTCCTCGCACTGCAGTATCAACGCTTTTACCAAGATCCGCATCTTCAAAAACTATCATTGGTGTTTTACCACCCAACTCCAAAGTAGTCGTTTTTAAGTGCTCCGATCCTAATCTAAGTGCTAGTTGCCCGACTTCTGTGCTACCTGTAACCGCTAGGCGAGGAACCCCAGAATGTTTTAATAATCCCTGGGAGACTCGCTCGTTGCTTCCTGAAACAACATTGATCACACCTTTGGGTAGTACATCCTTAATCAGTTCAGCAAAACGTAGCGCGGATAGAGAAGTATGTGGCGATGGTTTAATAATCACCGTATTACCCGTTAACAAAGGCGCGCCAATACCGGAGCCTAGACTTTGAATGGGGTGATTAAACGGCAATAGCCTAGCAACAACACCAAAGGGATCAAATCTCGTGTAATGCAAATTGTTGTCTAGTTGAGTTGACTCACCCTTTAACTCATTTGCGATACTACAAAAGTAATCCAGCATAAAGGCACCGCCCTCAGCATCGTGCTGCATATGCGAATAAACGTTACCATTTTCAAGAGAATCTAGAGCGCCTAGCTCTGCGGAATTATCTCGCAGAACCTGGCTAATTTTTCCCAGATACCCCTGCCGTTCACCTAGGGTTAACTCCGCCCAACCTTGCTGTGCACCGTTTGCAGACTGAACCGCCCGATCAATATCATCCGGCGACGCATCGGGAAATTCTGTTAACACCTGTCCGGTGGCCGGGTTTATGGTTTCTAGAGTTTTACCATCACTAGAGCTACACATCTCTCCATCGATTAACATTTGATGGGGGCAAGAAACTAGGTTTTGCAATTCGAGTTTATTCATAAAAATTTTATCTTAAGATTAGCGTGATTTATTCGCTTATTATATTTCAGTTTTTATCAGATTATTAAACATCTTCATGTATGCACCAACAACTGCAATAAAACTATAAACCTGAAACTTCATGGAAAACCAACGATATGCCTAAATCACGATAAAAGCCAAGGCTTTAATCAAGTGGGACCACAATAGAAAAGACCGTATGTAATCAAAATATGGGGTTACTTCGATTACTAAAAACGTCGAATGTCTATGGTGTTGTACTTGATCTAATTTATTTTAAAGGGCATGAAATAAACATAATAACTCCACAAGTAAATGTGGTTAAGCTTGTCAGCAGATAGTAGTGTTAAGAACAACCTACATACAAAGAGGTGAGGAATAATGAGAAAAGAAAAACACAGTCTAATCGCCATTAGCGCTGCGATAATTATGACCACAATATTTACGAGTCCATCTGTAAAAGCGGATGTCGACCCATTAATAGGCCAGATCATGATGGTTGGAACAGACACCTGCCCACAGAGCTGGATTAAGGCCGACGGCCAGCTATTGGATATTTTTGCTAACTCAGCACTTTTTTCGTTGTATGGGACTGAATATGGTGGTGACGGGCGCACAGTCTTTGGAGTGCCGGATCTACGAGGACGTATGGCCATCGGAGCCGGCAGTGGGCCTGGCCTTAATCCCAGACGTCTTGGAGTAAAAGGCGGACAAGAATCAGTTACTCTAAACCAAAAGCATATGGGACAACATAATCATATGCTTAACGCCAGTTCGGATATCGCCGACACCACCGATGCCAGTGGCGCCGTGCTTGGGCAGGCAGAGATCTATACCTACACAGACAGTGATACAGAAATGGGAAATCCGATCACCAACTCTGGCGAGCAACGACGCCATGAAAATATGCCACCCTACCAAGTGATCACCTATTGCGTTGCTCTAAGCGGCATATTCCCGCCTCACAACTGATTTGGATGGCTACCAATTCTGTTCAGAAAAACGACGTCCTTAGTTCGGAAGCCATTAGTATCCTGATAATTTCGGCCAGCCACGCTGGCTGCTTAGAGTAAAGCAGAGAACGATAATGAAAACACTTATTCACGGACTTACTTCAATTAGTCTAGCGCTTATGGCCTTTACAAGCTTTACCGTTAACGCCGGCACCAACCCGCATCTGGGACAAATTATGATGGTTGCCCCAAAGGCTGGCTTGCGGCTGACGGACAGCTTCTGTTTATAAATGAAAATCAAGATTTATATGCGATATACGGTACAACCTATGGTGGTGATGGCGAAACGACTTTTGGCATTCCAGACCTGCGCAGTAATATTGCAATTCATGCTGGTGCCGGTGATGGCCTCACTGAAAGATACCTTGGTGAGACGGGTGGGGAAGAAAGTGTTGCATTAGATGCAGAATCGAATCCTGCACATAGCCATACACTACGCGCCAGTTCGGAACCTCCCACGAGCTTGGATAAACTGGACCTAGGTAGTTCCGCGCTAGCAACGACCCCAGAAACGACCCCGATATGGGACTGTCGGATAATTCATTAAAAAGGTGGGATAATAGGGGGGTAATCAAATTAGAGGTTTTCTGTTGAGCAAACGC
>Ga0213861_10001269_pt1 | contig 22309 bp, 22 predicted proteins | sample PICome_4_FD_160110 | JGI IMG/M metagenome (GOLD analysis project Ga0213861, IMG submission 160110) | Coastal seawater microbial communities near Pivers Island, North Carolina, United States - PICO131 | ecosystem: Environmental > Aquatic > Marine > Coastal | place: USA: North Carolina... | reverse complement strand
GACCCTGTTAGATCATAAAATCGCTCGGTCTCCGCCAGTCGCGCCGGGATAAAAGCTAACCACTGCAAACAGTAGGCTCCCACTGCCAAAACCGAGAGTGCAGGCCATCCGAAAAGTGTGACCCCCGATGGGCTAGCGAATGCGGCGACGGAGCACGGCAATGCCACCGCGAGAGCAATAAAAATTAGTTTTTTCATGACGGTTTGCCGGGACGCATCTGCTTGCTCCTTGTCGCACAACGATTGGGACTGGTTGATCTTACCTCAGCGTCATCATCACACCGCGTTGCCCAGACACTTGATTATCCAATAGCGCCTGCCACAGCTCCACACAGGCCTCTGCACCCGCATGATGCTCTATGGTGAGTAGGGGAGATAGTCTTTGTAGCAGCTGCATACTGGCGGCGTAGGCCTGACGCATGATGACGCCGCGCCCCCATTCAGCATTTCGTTTTTCAATCTGGGCGGGCGCAAAGAACATTTCGGGCTCGGCGCCGGGTAATGCGCCGCCGTCAACGGACTTGCCAAATTGATCCCAATGGGTTGCGCCGACCAAAAAGGTTCGTTGCGCGTTATCCGCGAGGTGACGGTGAAGACGAGATCGCACCGCCACATCGCCCGCAATATCGATATAGACCGTTGCCTTATCCTCGAGTGCATCCATCTCGGCATACGCTAATACACTGTCATAACATCCCAGCGTCTCCACAAAAGATACGTTTTGCGAACCCGTCAAACCCACCAGGCTGCCCTCAAAGCCTGCCCGTTTAATGAACTCGGCAGCACTAAAACCCGTCTTAGAGGAAGCCGAACCCACCACAATCTGCTCTACGCCGAACCAGTCGTTATCCGACAGCAAATCGGCAATTACGAAGCCCGTCATGAATAAAGGGAAAAAAATACAACGCTGATCTTCTATCTCTCGAAGCTCATGCGATTCGGACTGGGTGCGCGCGTACTGGTTGTAAAGACTGGGCAATGTCTGCCGGTGCGCCAGTGCATCGATAAACCCGCTGTCAGATATCTCACCCGGGGCCATGAGCAAATGACTGCTCATCGGAAAGAAGCCATACAGGCGCTCCCCCACGCTAATGTCGGATGCCTGACTGTCGATGACCTCGGCAATCCCCCAGACTGTGACTTTGCCCCAAGGATCCTCAGCAGTAGGGTAAAACTGCCAATAACCAACCAGGTCTCCAGAGGCGGCGTAGGTCACGTTATTCGCCGTGAGCGCGAACTTATCAATAGCGACCACAATCTCCCCGTCGCCCGCTTGCGGTATTTCGCCGTGGAGCGTTTTAGTGCGACGATAATCGCTGCGATCGACCCAAATCTCGGTTAGCGCCATCTTGACTCCCGTTTTCTGTTCAAAACTGTGCCATCGCTCACCCACCCCGGCCATGGCAGACGGCGCCTAGCGAGTCACTGAATAAAGCATGTCCTCTTTAGGCAGGCGACGCGAGGCTCAAACGCGATGCCAAAAAAAAGGCGGCCTAGGCCGCCTTTTTCATCTATCCCACTACCCGAGATTAAAACTCCCAGGCCGCCTGAATACCGAACACTTCGCCTCGATTGAGGTATCGCATATGCGATCCGCGCGCTAACGGCACGTCAGCACCACCGTTCGCGACGCTCTCATCCGTGACATTACGTCCGTAAAGCATCAACATCCAATTTTCTCCACGAAGACCCGTGCGGATATTGATCAGCTCAGTGCCGTCTTGAAAGTCAATCTCATCAAGATCGCCGGTGAAAATGTAATCGTCGAAAAAGTTCACGTCCAACTGAGTGAACCAGATCATTGAGCCTATCGGCTGAATGTATTCAGCACCAAATGAGCCACTATATTTAGCGGTACCGAGTTCTCGCCCCGATAGATCCTGTGAAACGCCTGTCTGCACACCCGCCGAATTGAAGCCCATCGAGCACTTCCCGTCGACAGACGACACATTCGGTGAGTTGGGTGTCAGGCCACCCGTCGCAACGTTAAGGAACTCAATATCAGAAGTCTGCAACGCCGTACAAGCGGCACCCTCAAAGGAGCCATACTCACCATCCACCGTGCCCACGGACATGTTCAAGCGCAGTTTATCGGTTACTTGGAACGCGCCATCGAGTTCGAAACCAGAGATTTCTGTACTGGCGGCATTAGTCACCACGAATCCCAAACCGACGAAAGTCGATACCTGCTGGTCCTCGTACTCGCTGTTAAAGTACGCCCAATTCAACCTCATACGGCCGTCAAGGAAAGTGTGCTTACCACCCACTTCAAATGACCAGGCTGTTTCATCGTCATACTCAAAACCTGTGGCAGGTGTGTTCCTGTCGATACAACCCGGCAAGTTCTGAAGCGGGCATGCTGGTGACGATACGAGTATCGGATTCTGGTCGTCCACAGCGTTGAAGCCACCGCTCTTGAAACCCTCTGTATAACTCGCATAAAGAAGATGGTCATCCGCCGGTGTCCAATTAATCGTCACCGCAGGGATGGTTTGATCCGTATCGCGGTCTTCATCAAAAGCATGCGCCCAGCTATCGAAGAACGACCCCTGGAGCTCCTGTTGCAAGAGGTTACCGATCTCCGCAGGGTTCAAAGACGGGTCTGCAGTTTTTGTCGCTAGCCCTTGCGTTGTATCGTTCAGCCACGTTTGTGCGACCGCCTCTTTGGTTTCTTCGGTATAGCGTATGCCCGCAGTGATACTGAGGTTATCAGTGATGTTAAAGGTACCCTGCAAAAACACGGCCCAAGACTCGGTGTCCTGTGTCCAAGTGGACAGTCTGCCGATTCGAGACCACATTGAAAGACCCTCAACACCCGGTGGCAGCGCCTGCGGCGGCAAACCGAAAGCCCCTGCGATACCTGCTAACTGAGCGGGGCTGTAAGCCAAAATAGTGGGTAGTCCCGCAATAGCAGCGACAATTCCTGGCTGCCCAAAGGTGCCATCGACAGACACCATCCGATCGATTTCCTGCGAGGACTCAATATAGTTAGCGCCGGCAACCCAGCTAAATGCGCCATCGAGGTCTGATGCGAGACGGAATTCTTGGCTGAACTGATCAAACTCTGAATCGTCGCTGCGTCCAATGAATTCGACGGGCAAAAAGTCTGCTTCGATACCGTCGGCGTACTCATATTGCGACCAGCCGGTCACCGAGGTCAGCGTCATGCCGTTGCCATACTCGTGCTCAATATTCAGCGAAAATTCATGGTTCTCGGTATCGGTGCCTGCGAGCCGCTCCGGGCCATTGCCCCCGTTGAGCGCCGCTGCTCCACCGATAGATAGCCCATCGTAGTAAGTATCGCGGGAGCTATTATTCGCATAAGTTGATGCATTAAACCCGGGGTAGGCTAAGCCCATTACCGCGTACATCGCACCGTTAGACGCTGGCACAAAGGGCGTCTCGCGGGTTCCATCACCATCGGCATCAACCAAAGTAGGTGAAAAAGTCGTCACCGCAGAGTTAGTGCCAATTCTTTTATAGTCGCCGTAGGTATACCGCACACCCACAGAGGTCGCCTCCGAGGGCTCCCACTGGAAACCAATCCGAGCAATGGTCTCATCGGTTGATGGCTGCCCGGTATAGGCTGCATTGGGGGCCATGTTTTTCAAGTAGCCGTCGACAGATCGATCCATCAACGAAAGCCGCATCGCTACGGTGTCACTCAAGCTACCAGTCACGTGGCCTTCGAAGTATTCGCCGTTGTCACTTTCAAAACTAGCGGCAACACGGCCAGATAAGTCTTCGCCGACTTTTGGCGCCGCAGATCGAACATTAATCGCGCCCGCCAGCGTATTCTTCCCGAACAAAATACCTTGAGGTCCACGCAGCACCTCGACCTGCTCTAAATCAAACAAGCCAAGCCGCGATTGGCGACTGCGGCCCAAATAGACGCCATCCAGAAACAAGCCAACCGACTGTTCAAATGATTGGTTTGAACCAATTGAAATGCCGCGCATTGTAATGATGGTATTGACTGGGTTCTCTGCTACCGAGAAGTTAGGAACATACGTTCCCAGTTCCTGAAGACTGCGTATCGACGCGTCCTGAATTTGCTGCCCGCTAATTGCGGTCACTGAAATTGGCACGTCTTGAAGGCTCTCAACTCGCTTCTGTGCGGTCACAACCACTTCTTCTAGCGCTTGGCCAGCTACCGTCATCGATAGGCTAGCAACCGCTGCGCTGAGCGCTACCTTTGCAAAAGTTTTCATCATGGTGGGATCCTTTTTAAACCTGTTCGTTATAGTTATTGCTTCGACCAAAGGGCCTGAGGGCCAGCTTTAGTCGCCACTTCTTGGGACATCTTCTTTCTGATTATTTATTCGTAACGCGTCGATGGAACTTGACCCGAATCTCTAACATGTGGCAGTTTTACTGCCAATAGGGATGCCATAAAGATAGCAGATACTGTAGATAGCGCAATACTGATAATACTAGGAATTTCAACGTGAAAAGTTTCGGCATGAAAAAAGTCACCATTGCTGCAACTGTCTTGGGTATTCTTCTGCTCGCCGGTTATTCGCAGAGGGCGTCGATAACAGAAGCGCTGCTCAAAGTCGCGCTGCCACAGCAGCTAGGCGCAAACCGTGTTGCAGCGCTCGAAGATGGGCTTCATGTCGCACTTTGCGGTGCGGGTGGACCCTTTCCCGCACCCCGCGCTTCAGGCCCCTGCGTGGCGGTCGTGGCAGGCGACCAACTGTTTATTGTCGATACCGGCACCGATGGATCCCGGAATTTAGGACGAATGGGGTATCCCGCTAGCCAGGTCGCCGCGGTGTTTCTCACTCATTTCCACTCAGATCACATTGATGGCCTAGGAGAACTGGCCACCGCGCGCTGGGCTACTAGCGACCACACGCTGCCGCTGCCGGTGTATGGCCCTGAGGGCGTAGCGAGGGTGGTCGACGGCTTTAACGCAGCCTATGCACAAGATTTTACCTACCGGCATGATCACCACGGAGATCAAGTTGCGCCGCTTTCTGCAGCCGGTATCACGGCAATGCCTTTCAAAGCGCCGCCAGAAGGCGTCATAACCACGGTCTTCGATGACGCCGGCCTAACCGTTCAAGCCCTTAGAGTCGATCATGCCCCGGTCTCACCTGCGGTGGGTTATCTCTTTCGTTATGGGCAGCGCAGCGCACTCATTACCGGGGACACGGCACAATCAGAGAACGTGAAACGCTTTGCGCAGGGCGTCGATTTGCTGGTGCACGAGGCGCTCGCCCCGAACCTCATGAACATGATGCGTAATACGGCAGATAACCTCGGCAATCAGATTCTCTCTAAGATATTTTTCGACGTACTGGATTATCATGCGAGCCCCGCTGAGGCGGCTGAAACCGCACGCGATGCGGGCGTTGGACACCTACTGTATTACCACGTGGTACCGCCCATCGTTCTACCCGGACAAGAAGGACTATGGCTCAACGGAGCGGAGGCTATCTTTCCTGACTATACGGTAGGCTACGACGGCGTCTCCTTTAGCCTACCGGCAAACTCAACGGAGATTATTCAAACCAGTACCGGACTTTAAATCACGCGACTACACTCACCATGGCTTCTTTTTGCGCGTGTTGTGTCCATTTCACTCAAAAAACACCCACATTGGCGCAAACGGCACATTATCGCGGCCACAAATGACCCCTGTTAGCGGTAGTTGATCCAAAACGCCGGGATGTCGTAACTACAAGCCCTATCAGAAAAAAGTGCGTTGACCGTGATAGTTAAGTTGAGTGAGTACCGTGATGAACGAAGACCAGCGCTTAAAAAGCCCAGCGTGAAGGAGGGGTTTGCGGAAGGCATGGCTACTGGATCGACGGATTGCGATCGCCAACTGTCTGATTCACAAATATTCGATTTGGAGCATCACCGTCGGTTAAAGGCGCTACATACGCATCTCGAAGGGGGTGCCACACTGAGTGAGGCCGCGCGCCTGATTGGTGTGTCGCAAATGACCGCCTACCGGTGGAATGATCACGGCCGACGGTAGTACCTGCACCATTTTTGCATTGCTTATTGCTACATTGCATCCACCAGTGCTTGAGAGAATGCTGTCTCTCTGCTGACCCTGATTTGACACACCTAGTCGTCTGGCTCGACATTGCAGGTGAATTGCGCCGTCACGTAACCAGCCACATCAAAATTGATCTTCGCTTTGCCCTGCATTTTACCCTCGACCGAACAGTCGGCTAAGGTCTGCAGCACAGTCCCTCGCACGACCTCAGAAAAAGCCTCAATCGTTAAGTCACCAATCAGCGTCGGCTCAGAAGGCGTCACCACCGGTGCCTCCTCGGGCAGGCGTAAAACAAGCAGCCAGAGCGCGACGGCGCAGGCCGCCAAACCAACACCAATAACACCTAATAAAACTGTTCTCATGCGGCGGTTCTCGCTTGTCATAATGAATATTCGCTACAGACCCTAACTTCACCACCTTGTCTTTTCAAATCCAGTGACCGGCTATCTGCATCGTCTCCGAGACCGCCAGCACGCATCCACCCCATTCAACGCTATCGTCTTATTGATCTGCGTCACACGCGGCTCATGACGCTCGATGAGTCCTAATCGAATAGCTCGTCGTGAGGCGATCTTCGTCTCATAGGTGGTTCCCGCGTAAACTAGAACGTCGCACACCGTTTGGATTTAGCCGCATGAATGACCTGATACTTCAACCGATTCTGTTTATGGGTGTATTGAGCTTGTCAATGATGCTCCTGATGTATCTCACACGTATCCCTGCAGCGAAACAACTTGAGACCGAGGGTGTCGTACTGCAACAGTTATCACATCCGTCGCAACTAGGCGGCGTATTTCCCAGCCACGTTGAGCGTGTTGCGGATAACTACAATCATCTTTGGGAGCAGCCCACGCTTTTTTATGCCGTTGTGATGGTGATATGGGCGCTCGACCACACCGATCCAATACACCTATATTCGGCTTGGGCATACTGCGGTCTTCGGTTTGCCCACTCGCTTGTGCAAGTGACGATTAACCATGTTTGGCTCCGTTTCACGCTGTTTATCGTCAGCTGGGCTGCTTTAGCCACCATGCTGTTGAGGGAGGTATTCAGTGCGTTGAGCACGTAACACTCTGTCGAGCAGTCACCCTTAGCGAAGCAAAAAGGACCTCGCTAACGAAGGCTCCTACTTGCCGAGCGCAGACCCGGCATGCGTGACACCTTTTGTTAACACTTTGGCGCGCTTGGTCAATCTATCACGCTCATTACGCAGCAAACTAGTGAAGATCAAGGATGACAAAGCGCCACGGACGGCATCACTGATGGGAGATTGACCATGCGATTTCTATGGATAGAAAAGAATGCACTGCCTACCCGACGACGTAAGCAGATACCCGCTTCCCCGAGCCGATATAAAGGCAGTCACTGTAGAACCGCGCCGGTAACCAACCGATCGTCAACCTCGCAGCGGCGGCGCTGAAGGAGGCTCCAGCATGAGGATGCTTTGGATCGTCACCATAGCCGTTGTACTCTTCGCAACCGTGAGCCATGCCAATCGCGTCAATGCAACTCACCCCAACGCAGACGCACTGACGGCACCCTCGGTAACGAGGGCGCCAACTGCCTTTCGAGCTGCCTGTCCAGCTGTCTCAATCGTCTCGCTTGATCGGTGAGTCATTGGCTTTGTCTGCCGCTCTCTGAGCGCGTTGAGTCACAATGAGTTGCCAAACGGCAAAAGCCAACGGAAGACCAAAGAACAGCAGAACTTGAAACCCTTTGAACTCGCTATAGTCCATTGTCATCAGAGCCCTTGTTCCGTCATTTCAGCAGGTCACGACCCCTGATCGACCACCTCACAAAACTTTTGGGCCAGCAGCCACAAGCGGTCCTGACCCCACACTGCCAATACCGCTTCACCTTTCGGATCGATCAAACGAAAACTGGGCACGCCCCAGAGGCCCGCTTGGTACATAGCGAGGCGGTTTTCCTCGAGCAGTGCCTCCCAAGTGGTGTCCTGTCGATGCGCCTGAGCAGCAATCCAATCCAAACCCGCCGCCTCTACGACTTTCTTTAATCCGCTCTCGGTGCTGGTGTTGACGCCCAACGCAAAGGCATGCCGTAAAAAGCTTGATAAGAGTTCAACTCCTTTATCTTGCGACGCCGCCCAAGGGTACAGGGCATAGCAATTGCGAACAGGGTCACCGATGGGATCATAAAAGTTGCCGTAAGGGACGCCTGCTTCGTGAGCTTCTCGGGCGGCGTCCATAAAGATATACATTCCTTTTTCTCGCGTCGCAGGCACACCCCGCATGACCATTGGTAAAACAGGTCGCAACACGAGCGTGATTCCAGCATCTCGCGCAAAAGCAACCGCGCGATCGAATACGACTGCGGTGTAGGGGCTGCGCAATGAGGCATAGAACTCCAACGTAAAGGCTTTGTTATCACGCTGTTGAGGCAATGCCAGAGGGGGACGCGGCGCTATCAAGTCCCGCTCAGAGTAGCGATCCACACCCAATGCAGCGAGTCGCTGCTCAAGCAAATAAAGACGATCAGCACCCCAATACCACTCGCCACCGTAATAAAACATCGCGCCTGAATAATGCTTCATTTCATGCCGCACTTGATTGCCAGCATCCACCGCCGCGTCAACATGCTCAACAGCTGCACAACCTGATGTCTCGGCGAGATGATCCAGTCGAGCAACATCCCCCGACCAAAGGGCGTCACCCACTTTTGCCGCTATTTCAGGAAACGCTTCGGCTGATTGTGCCGCCAGAATACGAGTCGCCAATGACACATGATGCGCATCTGGCTCTTGTGGATGATCAGGAAAGACGAGCCCATAACCGGGCGCCACCAAATGAGATTCGTAACGAGACAGACGCGCCAAAAGGTCTGGTTCCGGCACATTTTTTCCCTGATCAGCGCGCACCAGATGACAACGTAGCTCGATGTCGTAACGTGTCAGCAATGGCATCAATAGCTGAGCTGTTAAATGACTATAGCCATCGTCCACTTGATGAAAATAATGGACTTCATGTGGTTCACCCACTTTTAACCGAGTCCGTTCAGCCTTGGCATGGCGGGCCTTCAGTGAGCTCGTTTGAGACAGGCGCGTCATGACTTTTGAGGTGAGCCAACGCTCTAAACGACTGGGAGCCATGGTCGCCGCGCCACCTTGGTCTTCGAATTTTTTTGCCATGATAAGTGCCTTTACTCAGCGGTTTGCTAGCAAGTCCGTCACCAATCCTCTAATGATTTCATGACAGCTTTTTTGCGATAGCCGCTGATGCTCTCGTAAGCGATGCCACATCTCAAAGGATGCTACCGCATGCACCGCTTCGCGCTGTGTACTCAGTGAGGTAGCGACCTCGGGTAACCACAGTTCGAGCTCGTTACGCAGCCTTTTTTGATGATAAGCATAACGTGCTTGCAGTGCAGGAAAGCGCCACGCCAACGCCTGGGTACAGAGAATCAGGTCACACAGTTGATCGAAGGCATTACCATACAGCTCAACCGCATGACTGATGCGCTGGGGTAATGTGCCAGATCGATCACTGACCGCAAACAATGTCTCGTAGGACGCTCCAAGCATTTCGTCCGCTGACAGAAATAGGGCGTCCATGTCGGCGAAATGGCGAAAAAACGAACGGATACTCACACCGGCGCGATCAGCAATCTGTTGCGCAGTCGGCACCTGCTTTTCCTCACTGATCAGCGTCAGCGCCGCCTCAACAATCGCGACTTGACTGCGCTCACTGCGCTGACGCCGGCCATCAGAGGTTGGGGCAATTTTAAGAGTCATTGTTCCACCTAGCTAGGCCCTCAGATGCTTACGTCACTTATTATGCCATGATATTTTCGCAGGCCACTGGGGTTTTGCTTCACCATTAGCAGGGCAAGGCGCGTCACCTTGCATCGCTGTGACGCGCCTGAATCGTCGCTAAATTCAATTGATGTTGATGCCGATCTAAGCGATAAAAAGCCAGCGCCACCAGCATGATGGTCCACAAAATCCACTGCAAGACAACCAGCCACCCACCGAGCTGTGTCAGCGATGCCGCGGGAATCTGCTCTGGGGCGACGCCACGAGGCAGTGCAACCGACTGTAAAATGATGCCCGCGATAAATGCGCCGATACCTTGATTGGTTTTGCGGATAAAAGTGAGTGCTGAGAAAAACACCCCTTCGTTTCGGCGGCCCGTCCTGACTTCACTGCGCTCAACAAGATCGGCCAACATTGAATATAAGATAGCCTGCATCGCAATAATCAGGCCTAAATCAATCGTGTTCACCACCGCTAAAATGGGAAATAACAGCGGATCACCATTGTCGGGCATCCAGCCGATTAACCGGAATACAACGGGTAGGGGCTGCACTGTAAATGCCAACAACCCGAGACGTATCGCGGCCCCTTTTTTGCCCCAACGCTTTGATGCCCGGGGTGCGATCATCAACCCGATCAGTGCAGACAGGACCACCAAGGCGGTCCAGTAGTAAATCTGTTCTGAGGAGAACGCCCAAAAGTAGGTCAACATCAAAAAGGTTAATGCCGCTGTCAGGCCCGTCGCCACCGCGCTGGCCATTGACGAGATAAAAAGGGCAAAAAAACTCCTGTCTCTCAGGGTCTCCAACACTTCACTCAACACAGAGACGAGCCCCTGCTGGTTGCGAGACGCAGGCGCAGCGAGCGTTCCAATCCGATGATGGGTGCCAAGTGCCGACACCAATATGGCAATCAACATAACGACGGCCGATATTTGACCGTAGGTTTGATATCCGTCGCGGTTGAGTATGCCAACGGGGTACGCCTCCGTCGGCACTAGTAGGAATCCATACGTGAAGACCGCCATACCCGCGCCGCCAGCCCAGCCAAAAAAAGAGCGCCACGCCTGTATCGAGGTCCGCTCATCGTAGTCTGCGGTGAGTTCCGGCATTAGGGCAGAACTGGGCGTTTCATAGAAGGTGATCAACGTGCGGATCAAAATTGCCATGATGACGAGATAGGCAAACAAGGCACCATCACTCCATTCGGGAGGCTGCCACAACAGGGAATAACACAGTGCAACGGGAATGGCGGCCGCATACATGAAAGGATGCCTGCGACCCCAACGAGAGCGGGTATTGTCTGACCAATAGCCCACTACAGGATCGCTGAATGCGTCAAAAATCAACGCCACCAATAATGCCGTTCCGGCCAGTGCAGGCTCCAATCCGACGACAGTCCCGTAAAACAACAGCAGCAAATAGGCGAACCCGTTATCTTTGATGCCATAAGCCACCGCACCAAAACCGTAGGCGCAAGTGACCGCCCAGCCGACCGGCTTGCTGCTATTCACTGGTGTTGAAGAGGGCAAGGTAGCCCTCTCGCTTTAAGACTGTCGATGATAGGCTTCGTCCTGACGGGGAGTGACCCCGGCGATAATCGGCACTACACTGCAACACATTGCGGCAGGCGCCTCAAGCCATTGCCAACGAAACCCAAACCCAGACCCAACACAGCTCCCCTCAAAGTTTATTCACAACGACTCTAGCCGCTAGGCACCGCATTTGGTATAAACGCTGAACAATAAGTCAAACTGCGCGAGGGTCAGACCGAGCGGCAGGTATCGTTGGCATCGGTGTAAGGTGGTATGGCTCCTGAATTAATAGTCTTGATTGTATCGGCTGCATCCATTGCGTTTCTGCATACCTTATTGGGGCCTGATCACTACCTTCCCTTTATTGCAATGGCCCGCGCACGCGGATGGTCTTTGTCTAAAACCTTGCGGGTTGTTCTGCTCTGCGGCTCGGGACACCTTGTGGGTTCGGTGGTACTGGGTGCCATCGGGATTGGTGTCGGACTTGAGCTCACTCGCCTCGAATGGGTCGAAACACTCCGTGGGGATATTGCAGCCTGGAGCCTCTGCGGTGTCGGAGCACTGTACCTTGTTTGGGGGCTGCGGCATGCCTATCGGCAACGCCCAGAACACCGGTCCGGGTGGCATTCTCACGGTGACGTGAGTCATTACCATGCGCATCTTCACGCTCACAAAGCCCGAAGCCACAATATCGAAGCGCCGCCGTCAGGCTCACTGACGCCATGGGCTATCTTCATTATTTTTGTCCTCGGGCCCTGCGAACCGCTGATCCCACTGCTGATGTTTCCAGCCGCCACACAAAGCGTTGCCGGCATCTTTTGGGTGACCGGTGTCTTTGCCATCGTGACTGTGCTCACCATGCTAGGTGCAGTCGCCATCGGACAACTGGGACTCGAGAGATTACGCGTGCCGGCACTCGCGCGCTTCGGTCACTCTACCGCCGGCGCCACCATGCTAGGGTGCGGTATCGCGATTGGATGGATGGGATTATAAGAATGAGTGACTACCAAACCATTGATGCCGTTTGCAATATTTGGACACCCGAGGCGCTGTCGCACCGCCCCGGCTGGACTGATGAGTTCTTTGTCGGGAAGGTAAAGGGCAAGCATGACTCTGCGGGCATCACGCTCGAAGCGATGATCGAAGGGATGGATGAAGCGGGTATCGACATCGCTTTTCTCGTCGCGGCCAAAGCGGGTCGCGTAGGTCTACCGGGCTGCTATCACATGCCACTTGAGGTGGTATCACGCGCAGTAGAACAGTATCCCGACCGTTTTAGGGGCATGCTCGGACTCGACCCTTATATGGGTATGAACGGCGTGCGCCAGTTAGAAACTGCGGTCAAAGAGTTTGGCTTTGTGGGCGCACACTTATATCCGCACTGGTTCGAGTTGCCGCCGAACAATGCTAAGTACTACCCCTTCTACGCCAAATGTATCGAGCTCGGTATCCCTGTCCAAATGCAGGTAGGCCAGTCGCTGATTTACGCGAAAGAACACCCTTGCCGCTCGGTCGGACGCCCTATTTACTTAGACGATATTGCCTGTGACCTCCCGGAGCTCAAGTTACTGGGTACCCACGTGGGCATACCTTGGCATGACGAAATGATCGCCATGGCCTGGAAGCACGACAATGTCTTTATCGTGACCGACGCGCACAGTCCCAAATACTGGCCAGATTCAGTCAAGCATTTCATCAATTCTTACGGCCAAAATAAGGTGATCTTTGGCACCGATTTTCCCGTGCTGCGCTTCAAGCGTACCGTCGATGAAGTGAATGCATTTGAGCTCAAACCTGAGGTACGTCGCAAGTTCATGCGCGATAACGCAATACGGGTCTATGGATTGGAGGGTTTGTCATAAGCACACCACTGGAAGGCATTCGCGTCGTCGAGATGACCTCGGTCGTCCTTGGACCCTATGCCTGTCAAATGCTGGGGGATCTTGGCGCCGATATCGTCAAAATTGAACCCTTAGCCGGTGATACAAACCGCAATTTAGGGCCGCATTTTAACGATCCTAAAATGTCGGCTTTATTTCTCACGTGCAATCGTAACAAGCGGTCCGTCGCACTCGACCTAAAAAGCACCGCCGGTCGGGAGGCAGCGCTCAAACTCATTGCCACCGCCGATGTCGTCGTCCATAACTTTAGACCTCAAGCCATGGAGCGGTTGGGGCTTGATTACGAAAAAGTGAAGGCAGTGAATCCCTCTGTGGTGTATTGCGCTACCTACGGCTATAGCAAAAAAGGGCCCTATGGCGATAAAGGGGCACTGGATGATTCGATTCAAGCCGCTAGTGGGATTGCAGTATTACAAAGCATGGTGGAGGGAGAGCCTCGCTACTTACCGACGATTATCGCTGATAAAACCACCGGGCTAGTGGTTGTGCAAAGCGTTTTAGCCGCACTCTTTCATCGCGAACGCACCGGAGAAGGACAAGCCATTGAAGTTCCCATGTTTGAAAGCATGGTGTCATTTGTCATGACCGAGCACCTGTGGGGCCAAAGCTTTGTGCCGCCACTTGATAAAGCCGGGTATGTCCGGCTCATGGCATCTCACCGGCGGCCTTATAAAACGGCCGACGGCCTTTATCTTGCAGTTTTACCCTACTGGGACAACCACTGGGGTACTTTTTGCGCAGTGGCGGGCAAGCCGGAACTGGCCGAGGATCCGCGCTTTCAAACCATGGCGCTACGGCTGGCTAACATTAATGAATCCTACCGTGAAACCGGCGCCATTATCGCGAGTAAAACCCGTCAAGAGTGGGTTGATCTGCTCGGTGATACTAACGTGCCAATGATGGTGGTGAATTCATTAGATGAGTTAATCGATGACCCACAGCTAGTGGAGAGCGGCTTCTGGCAAGAGCATGACCACCCGACCGAGGGTCGACTCAGATTCTCGAGTCCACCTATGAATTTTGAAAAGACGCCTGCCAGCATTCGCCGCTTGCCACCTGGCCTGGGCGAGCACACCCGCGAGCTGCTGCGTGAAGTAGGTTACGACGACGAATTTTTGGCATCCCTCCATGACGAGGGTGCCATTCAGATTGCACAGGAGATCAATCCATGACATTTAAAAATCTTTACATAGAACATGAACGTAGCAGTGAAGCCGAGGACTGGGTAAAGGAGGAAATAGCGGAGCAAGAGGCGCGGTTTGCTGAAATTGAGGCCTCCATGGAGGCGCTCGCGCCGACACGAGAGAAGTGGTACCAAGAGTTTTTTGATCGCATTAAAACGAATGGCTTCAATCTAGATGGCGACGACAAAATGCCGATTCCTGATGCTGATTTGCCGGTCAAAACGGCAGATCGAAAAGACCAGGTGGTCTGGAAGTACGGCGTCGATAGTGACGATACCCCACGCAACGGACAGGAGGCTTAACCATGGCACGACCACATATTGAACCCTTCTGTGATCGAGATACACACTTTAAACCCATGCGATTGCTCGGCTTTGGAACGGGAATGCACTACAAAATGCTGAGTATGGATGTCGATACAGGCGCCTGCTCTATGACAGTTCAATTCGACGGTGGCTACAAGCGATCGCCCGGATTCTCATGGTCAGAGTACGAGCTCATCGTGATCGAAGGGGAGCTCAAGGTCGGTGACCGAGTTTGTCGCAAGGGACATTATTTCTATGTGCCTGCCGGTTATGCGATGCCTGAGATCAGCTCTGATCAAGGCTGTCTTCTGCTTTACATGTACAACACCGGAGAGCCGAGTCATGAAGAGGCCACGACGCATCATGCATCGACGCAAACACAGCTCTATCATGATGTAGACAGTTATATGGATCTGTCTTGGGCAATGGGCAATGTTGCAAAACCCAGTGTGGCAACAGGCTGCATGATCAAGTTACTCAACTACAACCCCAACTCCTTCGCAATGACCTTTCTCTACTGCATGACACCGAATTTTTATCAGGACAATATCTCGTATCACGACTGTGCCGAGGAGTCTTACCATCTTTGGGGTACGTCTTGGATGATGCAGTTTGGAGATGTGCCAACAGGGGGATATTTCTGGCGCCCGGCCTATATTAACCACGGTGCCTTTGCATCAGAGTATGGCTGTATTGCGCTGGGCCGCGTGGATTCTAAATTATTCAATCACTTTCACTATAATCCTTGGTCGACCCCCGTCGAAAATGCGGACCGCTCAGAAGCGCGACTGCTCGCCAGAGACCCACTACTCTACCATTGGGCCTTTAGTCAGGACCATAACCATCCACACAGCCCCAAAGACTTCGAGTTAACGATGCCAAGGCGGGGTAATGAAGCGGGGCACGACACCGAGCACAAGAGCGATGGCCATCGACACGATCATTGGCATGGACATCATCACCATGATGAGGAAAGCCCTCACGCCCATGACCATTCTCATGATCATTCACATGATCATGACCACCAACATTAAACCAGGGTCTTAGGTAGTGCCGGAACGGCAAGAAGCGGCAACCAAAAACAGCGGCATTAAGCCGCTGTTTTTTTCGATCTTTCAATCCATTGAGAGTCAGTCCATGCGGGCAATCAGCTCGCGGTACCCTCCAGGTAACACCGGCCACATAGCGCCTCGTAGCGCACGTTATCGCCGTCGATCACCACTTGCTCTCCTTCACGAACGATACCGGCATCGCCCAGTCGCGCATTGAAGATGGCTTTTTTTCCGCAGCGACAAATGGTCTTCATTTCCTGCAGTGAATGAGCGACCTCCATTAAGCGCCGACTGCCCGGAAAAGCCCGCGTGCGGAAATCCGTTCTGATACCAAAGGCCACCACCGGAATGTCATCCAGCACAGCAATCGCCAACGCTTGGTCAACTTGTTCGGGCGTTAAAAACTGCGCCTCATCGATGAGCAGACAGGCGACTCTCTGCTGCTCAGAGTCCTGCCGCTCAGTCAGCGCAAGACTTACCGCATGGAATGTGGCGCGCAAATCTTGATCTGGCAGTAACACCAAGTCTGCTGGTCGCGCCACACCCAAGCGCGAAACGATTTGATCATCGCCCTTTGTATCCTTCGCCGGCTTAATCAATAGAACGTGTTGCCCACGCTCTTCATAGTTATGCGCCACCTGCAACATTGAGGTGCTCTTACCGCTGTTCATGGCGCCGTAACGGAAAAATAATTTACTCATGACAATAGCCTGCGTATCTCATTTAGTTTTCTCATCAAGCACCCTGTTGATACTACATGAGGATAAAAGAACACAAGCGCGGCGTCGCCTCACTGCTCCTCACGTTTCCCCTGACAGCGGCCCTCACAATAGCCCTCCGTGACGGTAGCGTTACTGCGGCTCTGCAACGCTAACGGGACCCTATTTAAAGGGTGGCTCATGGCCTCTGCTCAGGCATAATATGAGGCTTAACGTCAGGAGTGAAAACCCTATGAAAAGTCGTGCTGCAGTCGCCTTCGAAGCTGGCAAGCCATTAGAAATTGTTGAGGTAGATGTCGGTGGTCCTGCTGCCGGAGAGGTCATGGTAGAGATCAAGGCGACCGGGGTTTGTCATACTGATGCGTTTACCCTGTCCGGCAATGACCCCGAGGGCGCATTCCCTGCCATTTTGGGTCACGAGGGCGCGGGCGTCGTCGTTGAAGTGGGTCAAGGCGTGAAGGACCTCAAGGTCGGAGACCACGTTATTCCGCTGTATACCCCCGAGTGCCGTACCTGCGATTTCTGCCTGCACCCAAAGACAAACCTCTGCCAGGCAATCCGGGAAACACAAGGTCAGGGCGTGATGCCCGATCACACCAGTCGCTTTTCACTCGATGGCAAGCCCATCTTGCATTACATGGGTTGCTCCACCTTCTCTAATTATACGGTCCTGCCCGAGATAGCGCTGGCTAAGGTTCGCGACGATGCGCCCTTCGACAAGATTTGTTACATCGGCTGCGGTGTCACTACAGGGATTGGCGCGGTCGCTTTCACCATGAAAGTGGAGGCCGGCGCTACCGTCGCCGTATTTGGGTTAGGAGGTATTGGTCTCAACGTCATTCAGGGTGCAAAACTAGTAGGCGCTCGACGGATTATTGGGGTAGATCTAAACCCCGACAAGATCCCTCTAGCAACTCAATTCGGCATGACCGATTTCGTGAATCCGAGCGAAGTAGATGATGTGGTCGATCACCTAATCCAAATGACAGGAGGTGGCGTCGACTACAGCTTCGAGTGTATTGGCAACGTTAATGTGATGCGCCAAGCGCTTGAGTGCTGCCACAAGGGATGGGGCCAAAGCTGTGTGATTGGCGTAGCCGGTGCGGGTCAAGAAATCTCGACGAGACCTTTTCAACTGGTGACCGGTCGCTCATGGCGCGGCACAGCATTTGGCGGCGCGCGCGGTCGAACCGACGTACCGAAAATCGTTGACTGGTACATGGAAGGGAACATTCACATTGACGAAATGATCACCCATACGATGCCCTTGGAGGACATCAATACCGCGTTTGACCTCATGCACGAAGGTAAAAGTATTCGCTCGGTGGTGACGTTCTGATGAGTTCAAACTGTCTGAGCAGTGTCAAAATGTTTGGCGGCGAACAAAATCGCTATCAGCACCACTCTGACGTACTAGACTGCGATATGGTTTATGCAGTCTACCTGCCACCGCAAGCGGCGGAGTATCGGGTGCCTGTGGTGTATTACCTATCGGGGCTCACCTGCACAGACGAGAACTTCGTCACCAAAGCCGGTGCGCAATGCTATGCCGCTGAGCATGGTGTGGCAGTGGTGGCGCCCGCTACTAGCCCCCGGGGTGAAGGCGTTGCTGATGACCCAGACGGCAGCTACGACATGGGCCTAGGGGCTGGGTTCTATCTCAATGCAACGCAAGCACCGTGGTCTGCGCATTATCAAATGTATGACTATATTGTTAGCGAGTTACCTCAAGTACTGGCAGAGAACTGCCCACAAATCGATACCGATTGCGCAGCGATCATGGGGCACTCAATGGGAGGACATGGCGCCCTGACCATTGGCCTCAAAAACCCCGAGCGCTATGTTTCGCTCTCCGCATTTTCACCAATTGTTGCACCCACACAGTGCCCTTGGGGCAAAAAAGCGTTCACCCACTATTTAGGGCCAAATGAATTGGATTGGGCGGCCTATGACACCTGCGCGCTGTTAGCTTCGGCTACCGAACACAGGCCCATCCTGATCGATCAAGGCACAGCTGATAATTTCTTAGAGGAACAGCTCAAGACACCATTGATCACGGCTGCCAGTGACGCAGCGGACTACCCTGTCCACGTTCGGATGCAGCACGGCTATGATCATAGCTATTACTTCATTGCCTCTTTTATGGCCGACCACCTCCGGTTTCACGCAAAGTATCTCAACGCGCATTAAGCGCGACTGATTCACCCTTCGCTCAAGCAATTGGTGACCGCTGTCTCTATCATGCCAGCGGTGGTCGCTTAGATCGCCAAAGAGAAACCGGTGTAGCAGGATCCAGCTTAGCGGAAGGGGTCGACGCCCTGACTCGCAAGCACACACGCACTGAGTGCCGCCCGCAGCGCTTTCTGCGGCTCAGTACTAGTAAGTGCAATACTGACGCTTTAGTCCGCGCAAGACCTAATGTTGCGGGGCAGTGGACGCCTCTTCTGTCCGTGAATCAATGATTTTCTTCATGAACGTCCATGACGTCTCGTTTCGGCGAGGGTCATTTAACGGCGGTGGTGTCGTATATTCAGGGTACTGTCGTGCAATTTCAGCCTTGATCACCTCCGACAGCTGTTCGTAATTTTCAAGCTTTCTGCCCATCGCATTAAAATACAGCATGCCAGCGCGACCATTCATCTCCATCCACGGGAGCCAAGGTGCCAAACGCACCCAAGAGATCACCGGATAGGCCACTGGTTTCGACGCGTCCAGTAGTTCGGCAACATCACCATTAAAGTCGAAGATTTCGGTAGCGTGATAACTGCCGCCTACATATTTTTGGTAGTCACCGCCCATCGCATTTTTATAGAACAGGGGGATTTCGTAGTTGATCAGATACTGGCCATTCACGTCGCGGTAGGTGAAGGCTCTCTCGGAGCCATCTGCGTTGATACCGAAGCCGGGCCGTTGGTTGACTGGATCGTTCGCAACGTGAATCACCTCATTCGACGCTCCGGTCCAAGGATTGTCAAACCTGCGCAGGATCTCTCCTGTCTGGGGATCGAGATACAACATGATTTCCCGAGAGACGAGTCGATAGCCGACGCCCTTGTCAGGGTCCTCAACCTGCCCACACTGGCGGATATTCATTCCCAGCAAACCAAAAATTTTGCGATCAGGCTCCCCGGGCACCCGAGAGTAGCCGAATCCGGACCATTCAAACACTTGGGGTGAACTATCCTCTAGAGAGCACTGTATTTTGCGATTGAGCGCGACAAAGCCGTCTCCAGAGTTAGCATCAATCGTCTCTGCTTGAACGGTGGCCGCTATCAGCCCAGAAAGGATAAAACTAAGACAAGTCGTTAAGCGTGAAAACGGCCACATAGTGTGGTCTCCTGTATTTGCTGGCTAGAGAAAGAGCATAGCCCGTTTGAGAAAAGATATAAACATATGTCAATATGCGATTTACGGAATCCACATCGTCTAAGGCATTAAGACTTTGACCCAGATGCTCACCCGCAGACGCCTAATAGAGGGCTCCATCGCTGGATTGCTGGCAAGCGCTAGCGGTGGCTGCAATGATATGGGCTCAGGCCGACGTGTGGTGGTGGTGGGAGCGGGTCTGTCTGGTTTGAATGCGGCCCTTATTCTGGAGCGCTGGGGCTTTGAGGTCGACGTTGTCGAAGCCAAAACACGCGTCGGCGGCCGGCTTTGGACGCTAGATCACCTCCCGGGCTCCCCCGAGGGCGGCGGCAACGTCATGGGCGCCCAATACGGTCGCGTTGTTCACATGGCCCACCATCTCGACATCGCACTGCGCACGCCACCCCGTACGCTACCTAGCGATTACTGCATTGGAGATCAACGCATCTCCCGGGATAGCTGGGCAAGCGCAGCGGCTAATCCTCTTCCCGAGGCGTGGCGGAGCATCCCCCCGCAGCGCTTAATGGGAAAGCTCAATGAAACCAATCCACTGTTGAAGACCCGCGCCTGGCATGACCCCAATCTGATGGCCTCAGATCAATCAGCCGATGTGGGACTGAAGGCACTGGGTTTCCCCAACGCCGCCATCGAATTGATCAACGCCAACAACAGTTATGGCAACAATCTCAGCGACACCAGCCTCATGGCGCTGTATCGCATCATGGGCGAATTTGGGCGCTTGTCCGGCCCCGCATTGGCGGTGCAGGAAGCCACACTCGGCAATATGCGGCTACCTGAGGCCATGGCGAAGCAACTCTCGAGGCCCGTGTCGCTGGGTGAACCGGTCGTGGCAATTCGACATTCACCCTCGCGAGTACAGGTGGCGCTCGCATCGGGTAAAACATTAGAAGCCGATGCCGCGATTCTGGCTCTACCCCTACCTGCGCTGGAGCCTATCGAAGTCAACTTGTCTGCTTCCCAAACCAACCTGCTGAGGCAAATCGATTATCACAAAGTCGTGCAACTCCACTGTGTCGTTGAGGCACCCTTTTGGGAGGCCGCTGGTTGGAGCGGCTCGTGGTGGACCGATGGTTTGCTCGGCAGGATTTTTACCCGCCCCATTCCGAATACCAGCCGTTACAACATGACGGTATGGATTAACGGCGACCACTGTGACCCACTCAATGCGCTTGACGAAACGGCTTGCACCCAGACCATCACACAGGCGCTTTGGCAACTCATGCCGGAGGCGCGCGATGTCACCTCCGTAGGCCAATTAGTGCGGTGGAGCATCGACCCTTATGCTGGCGGCGTATGGGCGCTTTGGCGACCGGGCCAAGCCGGCACAGCTCATGGAGCGATCAGCGCGCCGACCGGACGACTGTTCTTCGCTGGCGAACACACGGCAGAAGCGTATCGCGGAATGGAGGGCGCTATGGAATCAGGGGAGCGTGCTGCGCTGGAAATCATGCGGGTGCTGGCATGAGACTGCGGGTGCTGGCAGTGTTCCTAAGCGCTGTGCAGCTTGGTTTGCTGAGTACCAGTTTACAAGCCGCCCCGCTAACCGGTGAGCAACTGTACGATGTTGCCTGTCGCGCCTGTCATAGCCTCGGAACCGCCCCAGACCACCGCGTAGGGCCACCGCTGGGTGGCCTATTAAATCGGCAGGCTGGGACAGTTGACGGATATCAATTCTCTGAGGCGCTTCGCACTTCAGGATGGGTCTGGCGCCTGCCCACACTGCTTGCCTGGCTGACAGATCCTGATGCTGCCATTCCAAATAATGCGATGAACTACGTGAACCCGCTGACCGCCGAAGAGACCCAGCGACTGAGCGAGTGGCTCCTGCAACAACCGTGAGACTAGCAATCGTCGAGACGATTTTCCCAACCCGCCAACAGTGGCATGGCAGCACTCGGTTCTCGCTCGGCAAGGTCGATGCCTGCCTCGAGCAAGGTCGCCCAAGCGAGACAAAGGTTCGAGGACAACACCGGTCCCGGCAAAACTCCCGACAGCTCGGCAACAAGTCGGAGTGTCGGGAGCCCTGTCCCAGTGATCAAATAAACATCTGCCTTGATGCCGTTCCAGCGAGTCCTAATACGCTCTGCCGCAGTCTCGGGAGACAGTCCATAAATCGCTCGCGTATCTTGCTGATGCGGATCAAGAGAAAACCGATCGGCAAGTGCGAAGCCTCGCTCCTGCCAGTGCCTTTCGGCGGCTTCCAAAAGCCACTCAGGATAGGGGCAGATCAGTGCGACAGAGTGAGCGCCAATATGATTCAGCGCGCGCTCAATGGCAGTTGCCGCGGATATCACGGGCTGCTGGCGACGAGCGCTCAACGTGGCAAGACTGGCCTCGACAGCGGCATGACCGAGGAGATAACTCGATCCAGTGCAGGCCAATCCAACTGCGCCCATAGCCAACGTATCAAAGCGGTCGAGGGTCTGGTCAATCTCAGAAAAGTAAG
>Ga0213861_10001268_pt1 | contig 22316 bp, 22 predicted proteins | sample PICome_4_FD_160110 | JGI IMG/M metagenome (GOLD analysis project Ga0213861, IMG submission 160110) | Coastal seawater microbial communities near Pivers Island, North Carolina, United States - PICO131 | ecosystem: Environmental > Aquatic > Marine > Coastal | place: USA: North Carolina... | reverse complement strand
GATTGATCGACCTGCTCCATCAAACTCAAGCTGGAGCGGTGATAAACCGGACCCGTCGAGTAGTAAGGCTCCTTATCGAATATACAATATAGGTAACAGCAATCCAGTGCAGTTAATGCGTTATATCAACGTGCTGGAGGAATGCTTAGGTAAGAAAGCCAATCTCGATTTAATGCCGATGCAAGATGGAGATGTTCCTGCCACCACAGCGGATGTTACCGCGCTAGAATCCGATCTGGGATATCGTCCGGAGACCACAATAGATGTGGGTGTTAGACGTTTTGTTGACTGGTACAAGAACTATTATGACATCACATAAAATGGACGTGATGTTGGTTTCGTATGCACCGAGCGGTGCATATAAGGATAACTTAAAATATAGAGGTATGAAGTGTTTATAATCTCGGAAATAGCACCCCAATTTGGCACGGATCTAGAAGTAGCTGAGCAAATGATTCTGCAGTCGAAACTGTCAGGAGCCTCAGCGGCCAAAGTGCAGTTGTATCCAGCGAATTTGTTTTCTAGCAACCCTGATCAGTATCTCATTGATCGAGAATTATCCTTTGATGGTTTCCAACGATTGGTTGAATATGGAAATAGGATCGGGCTGCCGGTTTTTTCAACGGCGTTCACCGATGAAACACTCGATTGGTGTATCGAAGTCAATCAGTCTTATTATAAAGTTGCGTCCCGTCAGCATGGAGAAAATCCGGAACTAGTGGATCGAATTCTTTCTCTAAATAAACCGACCTTCGTTTCAATTCCGAATACCATGGATCCGAATAGTGTGAAAAGGGTATCCCATGCCGTGTATCTTTATTGTGTTGCTCAGTATCCGACGTTACTGGAAGATATGACGGTGCCTGAGAAATTTGTAGATGTATTTGATGGATTAAGCGATCATTCCTTGGGGATTTCTGCGGCTTTATTGGCGTCTACACGAGGTTGCCGATATCTTGAAAAACATTTTACGTTAAATCATGCCTTACAACGAAGTAACGAAAAAGCGCACCTTGGTGCCATGGATGCTCAGCAGCTGAAACAGATAAAAGATTTAAGTATGGAGTTTGAGCTGTTACTTGCTTAACTTAATAACAGGCGTATCGGTTTGTGATTGTCGTTTTCTAATTCAAATCGGCGATAGATGTGTTCAGATTAAGTAGAAGATTAGTTTACGCATGTATTATTTAGGGATAATTCCAGCGCGAGGCGGTTCGAAGGGAATACCGTTAAAAAATATAGCACCACTGGCTGGTGCGCCGTTGATTGCTTATGCGATAGAAACGGCAAATTCATCTACGTTGTTGAGACGAACAATCGTCTCTACTGATGACGAACAAATTAAAAAAGTCGCACTAGAGAATGGTGGTGATGTTCCGTTTTTAAGGCCGATAGGATTTAGTAAGGATGATTCAAGCGCGAGTGAGGTAATTATTCATGCGCTTCAGGAGTTACAGCTCGATATTGATTCGACGGCCGTCGTGTACCTTCAACCAACGTCCCCTTTTCGTCAATCGAAAGATATTGACGACGCAATTTCTTTGTTTGAGTCCTCTTCTGCAGATACAGTCGTGAGTGTTGTTGAGGTGCCGCATAATTTTTCAGCGGAGTCTCAAATGGTTATCAAAGATGGTTCGTTGAATACTCTGTTGCAGAAAAAAACGCTATTAAGTCGGCAAGAAAAAGAAGTTCGTTATGCTCGCAATGGACCGGCAGTCCTCGTTTGCCGAGCACGTAATATTATTGACGGGATTCCGTTTTATGACTCCCAATTAAAAGTGATGCCGGTGATTATGCCGCTCGAACGATCCATCGATATTGATACGCCGTTCGATCTTAAAATTGCCGAGAGTTTTATGATTATAAATAATAGCGGGAATTAGTAGTGGATATTAAAAATGTTTTCATTATTGCCGAGGTCGGTTCCGTGCATGATGGTAGTTTTGGAAACGCCAAAAAATTAATTGATGCCGCGGCCGATTGCGGAGCTGATGCGATTAAGTTTCAGACCCATATTCCAGAGGCTGAAACCACCCATGACGCTCCATCACCGGGTTATTTTAGTGCAGAGGATCGTTTTAGTTATTTTAGACGTACCGGTTTTACTCAGCAACAGTGGGGTGAATTAAAGACGCATTGTGATGAGTTAGGCATCGTCTTTATGTCATCACCGTTTTCTAATCAAGCCGTAGATTTATTATCCGCTCTAGACATGGATGTTTATAAAATTCCGTCAGGTGAAGTAACAAATTTGCCTATGCTGGAGAAAATTGCCAGCATAGATAAACCGGTTTTCTTGTCAAGTGGAATGAGTGATTGGGCAGAACTCGACGCAGCAATGGAAGTATTGAGTGCGGTGAAGGATAAAGTGGTTATTATGCAATGCAGTTCTATGTATCCCTGTCAAGATGAGCATGTTGGACTGAATGTGCTTGCGGAAATGAAACAGCGGTATGGTGTTCGAGTTGGGTTTTCGGATCATACAAAGGATGCGTATGCAATATTAGCAGCCGTTACATTAGGTGCGTCAGTAGTTGAAAAACATTTTACGTTTTCTAAATTGATGTACGGCAGTGATGCCCAACACTCTATGGAGCCGGAAGAGTTTACTCAACTTGTACAGAGTGTTCGTGGTATACAGCGTATTTTACAGTGCCCTGTCGATAAAAACGGACTTGATCATTACAGCGATATGAAAAGGATATTTGAAAAAAGCCTGGTGGCGAGCCGCACGTTACGAGCCGGTGAGGTCTTGCAAACTGGTGATATACATATAAAAAAACCTGGAACTGGTATTTCCGCGGCTGCTATGAAGAAGTATATCGGACGAGTATTAGTTCGGACAGTAGAGTCGGATCAATTGTTTAATGAGTCCGATTTTCAATAAATTGTAATTATTTTAGTGAATTAGCTATGAGAAAAGTTTGTAGTGTTATTGGTTCTCGAGCCAACTATAGCAGCATAAAGTCAGCCCTGCGCGCGATACAGAATCATCCTGATCTAGAGCTTCAAGTTGTTGTAACCGCGTCCGCTGTCTTAGATCGTTACGGGTCAGTTGCAACCCTTATCGAAGAGGATGGATTTGTTCCCGATGCAAGTATTTTTTCTTTGATTGAGGGAGAAACGCCCGTTACGATGGCAAAATCGACTGCGTTAGGACTGTTAGAGCTTCCTACAGTCTTTAGTCAGCTGAAGCCGGATGTAGTAATTACTGTAGGCGATCGTTTTGAAACCATGGCAACAACACTAGCCGCGGTCTATATGAATATTCGTTTGGCTCATACGATGGGTGGGGAAGTTTCGGGGACAGTTGATGAAAGTATACGGCACGCAATTACTAAGTTTGCGCATATCCATTTTCCCGCCTGTAGTGATGCATACGAACGTATTCTAAAACTGGGTGAGCTGGAAGAAACGGTACATAATGTTGGTTGCCCACGAATGGATCTTGTGAGGGAATACCTTGATAGCAGTGAGATTGACGAGAGCGAATTATTTGATGATGGAGTTGGTAGTCGCTTTGATTTGAGGGAACCGTTTTTAATGTTGTCACAACATCCTGTAACGACAGAGTTTGGAGCAGGTGAAAGTCAGATTCAAGCGTCACTCGAAGCTGTTGAAGAACTCGGCATGCCTGCCATTGCATTGTGGCCAAATCCGGATGCAGGTTCTGAAGATATCGCTCGAGGTATGCGGAAGTACCGAGAAAAGTACAGGGACTCTAAGATCCATTTCTTCAAAAACTTACCCATTCATCTCTATGTGAAATTAATGCAACGTACGGCATGTCTTATTGGCAATTCAAGTAGTGGCATTCGTGAAGGAGCTTTTATTGGTACGCCGGTTGTTAATGTTGGCACTCGACAGCATGCACGACAACGCGGAGCAAATGTTATAGACGTTTCCAATCATAAAGACTCAATAGTCAATGCGGTTAGACAACATTTGACTCATGGAGCCTACTTGCAAGATCCTATCTATGGCGATGGATATGCTGGAGACCGTATTGCTACTGTATTGGCTGGGTCAATGCCGATGATACAGAAAACCATAACCTATTAACCACAAATGCAGATCTCTGAATCGGAACAAACGTCTAAGCAGATTCCGGTAATCTCGGTTCTGATCAGCGCCTATAATGCTGAGCGTTTTATACGTCAAAGTGTGCAAAGTATTTTGGACCAAACGTACCGTTCGTTTGAGCTTTTAATCACTGATGATGGGTCGAGTGACAATACTCTTGCAATACTGGAAGAATTTAGAGACGAAAGAATTCGTTTATTTCGTCAGAGTAATAAGGGGCTGACACAGAGCTTAAATCAAATGCTCGAATCGGCCAGAGGAGAGTATATTGCCCGACAAGATGCGGATGATTACTCGGCGCCTAATCGGTTTGATAAAGAAGTAGAATTTCTTGATGCCAACCCCGCGATCGCATTGGTGGGTACATGGGCGATGCAGGTGGACGATGATAATCGCGAGATTTATCGCTTTTCAGCGGAAACCAATCCGCTCACTTTGAGTCAGTTGTTAGTGGAGGAAAATCCTTTTGTCCATGGATCATGGTTAACTCGTAAATCGGTACTTAAGGAATTAAAGGGCTATAGAGAGGAATTTCAATGTTCCCAAGATTATGATCTTCTCTTACGAATGAAAGAGAACTATAAGGTTTCGAACATCCCGGTGGTTCTTTACTACAAAAGACATACTGAAGGTATGATTTCTGTTCAAAATGTTTCAAGGCAACGCTGGTTTGCCACGCTTGCACAACGTTGCTGGCGAGAGAGAGCTGATTTTGGAATTGATCATATTCAGCAAGGTAAGTTTGAACTACCAGAATTTGATTTCCAGAACGAGACTTTTTTGGGTACTCTGGCGTATCGAAAACACTTAGTATCGGTTTTTTCCAGACAAGGGGATGCTAAGCAGACTCGGAAGGAAATAAGACGGTTGTTAAGGTTGCGATGGTTTGATCCGTTTGCATGGTTCCAGTATCTTTTATCGTTGGCTGGTGGGAAGGTTTTGAAATTCGTTTCACACTTATGGGATAGTTTACGAAGAGAGTAGTGAATATACTTGTATTCATCTCGACGCTTGACTGTGGTGGGGCGGAAAGGGTTGTTACGACCTTAACAAGCGAATGGGCGAAAGTCGGCCATGATGTTGAGATTTGCCGTTTTAGTGATCGCCAGGTAAAACCGTTTTATGAATTATATCCGCAAGTAACCCTTACCAGTTTGAATTTAATTGCCGAGTCGCAGCATATAGTAGAAGCGATCTCAAATAATATTCGACGTCTGCGTAGCGTTCGTTCTATATTAAAAAACCGAAACCCGGATGTAGTTGTTAGTTTCATGCTGGATACGAGTATTGCTGTACTTATTGCGAATCTAGGACGAAAAACTCCAGTGATTGTTGCCGAACATTCTGATTTGGAACACTATCCGGTAGGGCCTATATGGGCCAGATTAAGATCACTATGCTATAAACGAGCATCGCGACTGGTAGTCTTGAATCGGAATATTGAAAAATGGTCACAAAGTGCGATAACTCATCGAACAATGGTCATTCCTAATCCCGTTCCGCATCCTACACCGCCTATTTGCAATACAAAAAAAGCAGATCAGTTTACGATTCTGTCTGTTGGTAGACTGGATCAGCTTAAATCGATGAACCTGGTCATAGATGCATTTGCCAAACTTGCAAAAAAGTTTGATAAGGTACAACTGGTTATATGCGGAGATGGGCCTGAGCGCAAAAATCTTGAACGCTTAGTTGAAGGCTATTCATTGAGCGGTCGAGTTGAGCTCAAGGGTGTGGTCAATAATATTGCAGAAGAGATGTATCATGCTGATCTTTTTGTTACCAGCTCCCGTACGGAAGCATTTCCTATGGCACTGTGCGAAGCCATGTCGGCCGGATTGTTCGTTGTAAGTTCACGGTTTAACGATTCTGTTGAAGATTTTATTCGACATGGTGAAAACGGCTTACTGTTTGATATTGGTGACCAAGACAGGTTAATCGAGTTTTTATGTCTCGCCGTAATGGATAAGAACTTAAGAGATAAGGGCGGTGAAGTCGGTAAAGCGATCGTATCCCGTTATGAACCTAGAAAAATTGCAGATGATTGGATAACTCTGTTTCGGAGTTTGATGGTTGAAAATTCTCTTTCTCATTAGAAGTCTTGAAATCGGGGGCGCTGAACGTCAACTGGTGCTAACCGCCAATGGTTTGGCCAGACAGGGGCACGATGTAAGCGTTGCTGTATTCTATTGCGTTGGTGATTTGATTGGTGAGTTGGATCAGTCAATTGAATTAATCGACCTTGATAAGAGAGGGCGCTATCAGTTTCTTAGTTTTTTTATTCGTTTTATTAAAACAGTTCGACGATTAAGTGTCGAAGTTTTGATATGTAGCTTACCCGCCGCCTGTTTAGTTGGATTGACAAGTTACTTATCCTGGAGACGTCCGAGGCTTGTTTGGCGTATTGCGGTTAGTTGGATGAGGTTGGAGGATTTAGATTTACTTGATCGACTTAGCTATAAATTTCAAAGTTTTTTTTCCTTTATGCCTGACTCAATAGTTTTCAATTCGAACGCGGGATTGGAACTGGCGCCTCAGTTAGGTTATCGATTAAACAAAGCGGATGTCATATTTAACGGTATTGATACAAGTCGGTTTAGACCAGGTTTTTCAAGTGAACTTTCTGACAAAACTATCATCGGCATAGTTGGTCGAATTGACCGAGTTAAAAATCATAAATTGTTCTTGGACTCGGCGACAATCCTGCACCAATCTTATCCACAAATTCGATTTAGCATTGCGGGTCCCGGTGATGACGAAAACGTAAATTGGTTACATAGTTATATCAAACAGTGTGGTTTAGCTGATGTTGTTCAATATCATCCCAAAATCGATGTCGTGGCGTTTTACCAAACTTTGTCAGTTTGCGTGTTAACGTCCTTGGCAGAGGGTTTTCCAAATGTGTTAGGAGAAGCTATGGCGTCTGGTGTCCCATGCGTAAGTACGAATGTTGGCGATGCTAAAGTAATCATTGGTGATTACGGCAATGTTGTCGAGTTGAATGACGCCTCTACTATTGCACAGTCAATTCAGCGTATTCTCGATCTTAACAACGAGGACTATCGGGTATTGTCCGTATCGGCTAGGGAGCGCATATGTGAGCATTTTTCATTGAATAAATCTTTAAATGCGTGGAATAATTTAGTAGAGGGTGTTCGTTGATGACCGAGCTTGGCGTACTTTTGTTGTTTTTACTAAGTATTCTAAGCATATTTTTAGTTCCAGCGAGTCATCGATCAGTTGGTGTTGTCGCCATGTTCTTTGTATTTGTTGGTGCTCATCACGTTATTTCGATCATCAATACAGTTTTTGTTATCTTACCCGGTGCTGATTATGATGCGCATTATTTTCACTTGAATGCGCTACGCGCATTAGAGAATCAAAGAGTCCCGATCTTCACCGTTGGAACGGGTGTCTATGAGTGGATAATTTACACTCTTTACACGGTTTTTGGAGCAAGTAAATTACTTTCGCAAAGCCTCAATGTATTGTTTGCAGCGCTGTCAGCTGTTGCGGTCTGTCGCATAACCTCTATCGTTGATCACCGGGTTTCCTATTATCCGATTCTTGGGTTATTAGCGATTAGTCCTTCAATTTTATTTTTTACTTCAATAACTTTTCGTGAAGTTTTCCAGCTTTTTGGTTTTGTGCTGGGATGCTTTTACTTTTTTAAAGCAATTAATGACAAGCAGGTGAAATGGCTCGCTTTATCATTTTTGTTGTTGATATTCATGGGCGCGTTTCACCACGTTTTATTAATTATCGCCGTGTTAATGAGTGTTCTGTCGTTTTGTATCTATTTGGGTAAACACGCTGGCAAGAATTATAGGGAGGGACTAAAGGTTATTTCAATCGGCTTTGCTTTTCTATTTATAGGATCTGCTGTAGTACTGTTCTTTCCTGCGAGCAATGGTAATGATTATTTAGAAATGTTGCAGCATTCTGGAAGTATTCAAAATATGATTGATCAGTATCGCCAGGCTGTTGATTCTGCAAATCCGAGATCATCGTATGGATTTGCTGTTGATACTTCGAGTGTTGGGAGTGCATTACTCGGACTTCTTCGATCATATTTATTTTATTTGGTTGGTTTCTGGCCAAGTGAGTCGGCTCGGTGGTTAGATTTTATACCGTTGGCAGGTGGTCTTCTTAGGTTCTTAGGGCTCGGTTGTTTTATTTATTTGCTATTCACGCGACAGCTAAATTTTTACAATGCGGCCCTATTTGTTATGTTTATTGGCATGTCGTTCATTTGGTCAATGGGTACCACGAACTTTGGACAAGCATTTCGTCATAATGTTCTTACTGACTGGATTCCGGTGATCTGGATTTCCCTCGTGTTTTTTCCAAAGACGAGTGCTGCAAATGAAAAGTAGTGCGGGGTTGATAAAAATTCTAGGGATAAATTTGTTCATACTCATCGTATTACTTATTATTCTTGAGATTACCGCACGGGTAATTATTACCTATAACCCAAGCTACTATACGGGTGTAAGCAGCGAGAATAAATGTGTTGAGTATCCTTATGGCGATATTTGCTTTAATTCAGATGGGTTTCCGTCCAGTGAGTTTGTTGGGGCGCAAGACAAACCAACGATAGGCTATTTTGGAGACTCAGTATGTTTCGGTGTGGGTGCCGGTATGGGCTACCGTGTTACTGATCTGTTGCAACAGAGTTACCCAGAGTTTTATCACCGTAACTACTGCTATATTGGCGATACACCACTACTAGCTAATTCTGTCCAAGCCATGCAAAAAAAGTTGAAGAAGATTGATCATTTGGTCATTTTTTTCAACCTAAACGATATCGCCCCCCTTGAGACAGAGTTATTGGATATCAATCCCAAGCATAAGCTTGGTAAGCATGATAGCGTTTTGGCGACTAATTTAAGTCATAAGGGTGATCCTCAACCGGTAAGTAAAGGCGTTACTTTTGTGGAAACCGTTGCGGGGTTCGCTCGTGTTTTTCGTAGTAAATTTTACCCCGTTGACGAATTTTTGCGCGGACGACTATTCATTTATAATTTATTAAGAACAAGTTTAAAAACCTGGCTTTCGGTGCAGGGGATAGAAGCAACTGGATTTAGTGCAAAGGAGTTGTTTCCTCAACGAAACCTGCAATTAATTGAGCATGCAGCACAAACCTTAAATGGAGTAGCTGATAAGTTTCACAATGAATTCAATGTTCAAATTTCTGTCGTATTATTACCCTATGAAATGCAGATTAGTAAGTCTGCAGCTAAAGTATATCGAGAAGCCGGAATTCAATGGGAAGAAGAATTCTTGGGCGGGTCAACACAACAGATTTTACGCAAGAACCTGAATTCAAACATACGCATTTTTGATGCTAAGGAAGCTTTTTTGCATGTAAAAAACACTGCGCAAGTAGGCGAGTATTTTGTTTATAATCTTGGCGATAAGTTAGACTGGAATCACCCTAATCGTAAAGGTCATCAACTTATCCACGATTTTCTTGTACAACAATTACTTCTGGTAAACATATTATAATCACCGTTATTCACGTCATAACCGGATTGGCAACAGGAGGAGCCGAACGATTTTTACAGCGTCTCGTTAGCATGGATGATTCAAATATCCGCCACAGGGTTATTTCTTTAAGTGGTGTGAATAGTGAGGTTGCCGTATCAATACGCAATAGCGGTATATCTGTGATGGAATGTAACATTACATCAATAGTGGGATTTTTTGCAGCGATTAGATTGTTACGTAACGTATGCCAAAAAGAGTCGCAATCAATCGTCCATAGTTGGCTATACAAAGCTAATTTATTCACAACCATCGCCTTAGTAGGGATCAGAGTTCCTCATGCATGGAACATCCGGCAGTCGAATATTACGTTTAAGTACAACAAGTGGTCGACGGTTCTCATTGTTTATATTCTAAGCTTTTTATCAAAGTTTCGACGCAACGTAGATGAAATTGTATATTGTGCTCAGTTGTCACGACAAAGTCATGAACATGCAGGCTTTACTAAAGCTCGTGGCTATGTAATACCAAATGGCATAGATATATCTGAATTTTCAAATCATATAAAAGAAAAGTTAGAACTATCATCCCCACAAAATTCATCGGAACCTATCGTTATAAACGTGGGGCGATATGATATTCAAAAAGGACACAGTGATTTTCTCCGCTGCGCTGCAAAGATTAAACAAGTAATTCCCCACGTACGTTTTCAACTAATAGGTCGGGATGTAACTCCCAGTAATCGAGAACTTGTTGGGCAGATAAAGCATCTGGACCTTGAGAATGAGGTTTCGTTGTTGGGAGAAAAAACTAATGTGGGAGCCTATCTAAGTCGGTCTCATGTGTTTTTATCTTGTTCCGCTGGTGAAGGATGGCCAAATGCACTTGCCGAAGCAATGCTTGTAGGTTTGCCAGTAGTGCATACTGATGTTGGGGATTCCACAATGATAAGCGGTACTAGTGGCTATTCCGCAAAGGTTGGTGATATTGATGCGATGGCGCAATCCGTTGTTAGTGTGTTAACAATGTCCGACTCTCGCTACAAAGCATTATCAAGTCAGATGACATTACGAATACAACAAGAATTTCCATTGAAGAAAAGTGTTTCTCGCTATATTGAACTTTATCGTCGTTTGATCGGAGGGGGGGGCTGATGTGTGGAATTACCGGGTTTGTTAATATCGGTTCAAAACGAGAACTCAATCGCGATACGTTGATGAACCAAGTTGTTCGAATGTCAGATATGTTGGAACACCGTGGACCAGATAGCAGCGGCTTTTGGGTTGACGAGGTTCACGGTATAGCACTTGGTCATCGTCGATTATCAATTGTTGATACGTCCTCAGGCGGAGCACAACCAATGTGTTCCCATGATGGAAATATTGTGATTTGCTTTAATGGGGAAATTTATAATCATATTGAACTTCGTAATGAACTTGAGAAGAGCGGAGTTTCGTTTAAAAGTACGTCAGATACAGAGGTGCTTGTTTCCGGTATTGTTCACTGGGGGTTGGAGTCAACCGTCAAGCGTTTAATAGGACAGTTTGCATTTGCAATGGTTGATCGGGCAAACAATTCCTTTCACCTGGTTCGAGATCGTGTTGGCGAAAAACCACTTTATTATGGGTGGCTTGGTAAGGAGCTGGTGTTCGCTTCGGAATTGAAAGCTTTAACTGTTCTTCCCTCGTGGGTTGGCAGCATAAACACAGAAGCCTTGGCTTTATATTTTCGACATAATTACATTCCGTCTCCGCACAGTATTTATCAAGGAATATATAAACTACCCCCTGCATCGATTATTTCGATATCACTACGCGTTAGTAATTTCGATCGTGCGTTACCGATTACTAGATATTGGTCTCTATTTGTTAGAGAAAAGCGGGCAGTTGCTACGGATAGTGAAATTGAAAAACGCATAACCCAATCAGTTAAGAGACAGATGGTTGCAGATGTTCCAGTGGGGGCATTTTTATCAGGTGGGGTAGATTCCTCAACGATTGTTGCGCTAATGACCGAGTCTGCTAGTTTTCCTGTCCAGACGTTTACCATTGGTTTTGATGATCCAAAATTTAATGAGGCTAAACACGCAGCCAGCGTTGCCAAACATCTAGACACAGACCACCATGAGTTTATCTTATCAGCGCAAGATGCCATGAACATCATTCCCGAGCTACCGCAAATTTACGATGAGCCCTTTGCTGATTCATCCCAGCTTCCAACTTTTCTAATATCGAAAATGACTCGTTCAAAAGTGACGGTGGCCTTATCTGGAGACGGAGGTGATGAATTATTTTGTGGCTACGAACGATATTTTGTAACGCAGGAAATATGGCGTTCTCTTTCTAAAGTGCCCCATTCCCTATTGTCGCTTTTAGCCACTATTATTCATCGTTTACCTATGAGTGCCTTACAGGTGTTTTCGACGATTGCTAAGCGTTTGCCTGGGTCTGGATCTAAACTCAATCCAACGAAGATAAAGCGCCTGGCAGTTCTTTCTGGCTCCTCAACATTCGATCAGCTTTACAAAGGAATTATCTCTCATGAGTTAAATCCAGAGCGGATGGTGCTTGGAGGAGCTGAGGGGGCAAGTGAGTTTTCCTTGGAGCCGGATTATGGAGCAAGAAGTCGGTGGGGTGATATGATGGCTCGAGATATTAATAGTTATCTGCCCGATGATATTTTGACCAAGGTTGATCGGGCAAGTATGGCTAATTCCTTAGAAGTAAGAGTCCCATTATTAAGCCACGATGTAATGGAAAGTGCCTGGTCAAGACATCCTGACTCAGATGCTAGTGTGCCTAAACCAACAAAGAAAATTTTGCGAAACATCCTCTATAAACGAGTCCCAAAAAGTCTTATCGAACGTCCTAAAGTTGGTTTTGCGGTGCCTATGGGAGATTGGTTAGATGGCCCTTTAAAAACCTGGGTAATGGATTTGCTTAATCCCGATGTTATAAAAAACCAGAATATATTGGATCCCAGCATCGTATCAAATATGTTAAGTGACCATTATCAAGGTCGAGCAGATCATAAAGATAGATTATGGAATCTAGTCGTATTTCAGTCGTGGTTTAACGATGCGAAACGATAGGCAAAAAAAAATTGTACTCTGTCACAATACTGCGAAATATCTTTACCTGCATTACAACGCTCTTATCGACCGAATTTGTAGCGCGGGTTACCAGGTTGTTTGTGTATGCCCCGTAGATGAATTCGTTGAAAAATTGGAGCGTCCGGGAGTTATTCATATTGACTGGACGCTAAGTCAACATGGTATGAATCCGTTTGCGGAGTTAAGGTCTATCGGCATGCTGCGAAAAATTCTCAAGCAAATTTCAGCTAAGATGCTCATAACATTTAGTATTAAACCTAATCTTTATGCAGCATTGATCCGACCTGATAAAAAGACTATTCGTCAATATTGTATGGTTACGGGACTTGGGTACGTGTTTTTGGATAAGGGGCGATGGCATCATTTGCTACGAAAATCTGTATCTGCTTGTTATAAAAGATTATTCTCTCGAAATGTGCATGCTATTTTTCAAAATACTACGGACTGTCGACTGTTTACAGACAGTGGTTTCATCCGTGACGAGAATACATCAGTTATTCCAGGAACCGGTGTAGACTCGGAATACTATTCCAATAAAAAGGACTATGATGTTGACAGTGTTGTTCGATTTGTATTCGTTGGGCGGTTGCTGGCTGACAAAGGTCTGCGTGAATTGTTATCTGCTGCTGAGGCGCTCGATCGCTCTGTTTGCTCGGTTACAATTGTCGGGCCATATGATAACAATCCGGGGAGTATATCTCGGGAGGCAATTGATAAATCTATACGAGACGGAATCATAAAATACTGTGGAGAAGTGGAAGACGTTCGAGATAAATTGCAAGACGCGGATGTTTTTGTTCTCCCGTCTTATCGAGAAGGTTTATCTCGCTCTATTATGGAGGCGATGTCTTGTGGGTTGGCCGTCATAACAACGGATGTTCCTGGATGCAGAGAGCTCGTAGAGGATGGATGTAACGGCTTCGTCGTACCGTCCATGGATGCAAAGGCTTTACAATCTGCAATGCAAAAGATTATTGACTCCCCGGAATTGATAAAGATATTTGGTATGAACTCGAGAAACCGAATCTTGGAAACCTATGAACTAGGTAAGGTTAACGACAAAATCTTAAAGGTTCTTGGATTGCTTCCATGTTAAGGAGGGAGACCGCGATATCAAGTTTGTTGTTACTTATTGTAGATGCTTTGGGGTTATATTTTTCTGTAACCATATTTAAGTATTTGAGAGTGGGGCAATGGGATTTAACCGTCAATTTGCCACTTCTTCTAATCATAGTTTTAACGTTTCTTATTTTTTATATCTTCAACTTATATGGTTTAAGCCGGGAAACTCGAATTACCAGTGCCTTTAGCCGTGTTGTATTAGCCACGTTAATAAGCTCGGTTACTGCTGCTAGTTTTATTTATATGACTCGCACTTTTGAAACTGACTTATTATTTTGGCGCAGTGTTTTTGTTTTCGCTATGACCGGTTTTTTCTTTTGGGCAGTTGGCATTCGATACGTGGTGATTCGTTACCTGCGACGAAGTCGGGTATCGAATTGGTTTGTAATTGGTGATCAGTCTGTATTAGATACGATTGCCGACGCATTGCCGTTGCTTGAGAGCACGTTAAAACTCACGCGTTTATCGGAATCAGAATATGTTAATGATTTTGATCTTAATGCATTGGAAATGGATGATTTCGATCTTGGAGGTATCGTTATAGGTAGGGAGCGTGCTTTGAACCCGGTACTTTCTAGTAAGTTACTTAAGGATCGGCTTGCCGGTTGCAAAGTCTGGGGTACCGAAGACTTTATCGAGAGTTACGGGGCGAAAATACCAGTGAGTTATCTTCAAGATAACTGGCTGGTAATGACTAGTGGCTTTCAGATTGTTCATCAATCGGTTCCACTGCGAGTTAAAAGAGTGTTTGATATTACCATTTCTTTATTAGGACTTTTTCTGGCATCGCCAATTATGTTGCTAGCGGCTATCGCGGTGAAAATCGGTGATGGACAGCATGTTTTATTTAGCCAGGAACGTACCGGTAAGGATGGAAAGCCTTTCATTATGTATAAGTTTCGCACGATGATTGTTAATGCGGAAGCGGGCGGTGCGATTTGGGCAAGCGAAAATGATTCTAGAATAACAAAAACGGGCTTGTTTTTGCGAAGAACACGCATTGATGAATTGCCCCAACTGTGGAATGTATTTGTAGGGGATATGAGTTTTGTTGGGCCGCGGCCTGAGCGCCCTGAGTTTACTATACAGCTGGAAAAAGAAATTCCCTATTACGATATCCGGCATATAGTAAAACCCGGTATGACCGGTTGGGCGCAAGTTTTATATCCATATGGAGCTTCAGTTGAAGATGCTTTACGAAAACTAGAGTTCGATATCTACTATATAAAAAATTATTCGTTGGCGCTGGATTTGTTTATTATATTGAGAACGATCAAGGTCGTTATTTCGCGTTCGGGGCGATAGGGTGAGAATATTATTCGCTTATTGTTTACTGTTGCTGCCGGGTTTTTTTCTGACGGGTCTATTAAAGTTTAAGACTGCACGGTTTCTTTTTTCAATAGCGCTGTCTGTATTTGTCGCTGTAGTTTGTGTATTGACAGCAAAACTACTCAATACGGATCAGCGAGTGGTTATCCTTGTCTGGGCTGGAACGGGATCACTGCTTGGTCTTTTATTATTCCGTACAGCAAAACCTAGCATCTCGTTGATGACGTCAATCAAAGTTGATATTTTTGAATTGCGCGAGTGGCCAGCCTGGGTTTTTATTGCATTCGGGTGTGTTGTGTATACGGCGATTAGTGGCCCGTATGCAGAGATACCCGGGGATCCTATTTGGCACATAGGCAAAATAAACGATCAATTTGAATTTCTGCAAAATGATGGTGCTTTTCATGCATCAAACATTGCTCTAACGAATCCGTTCAGCAAGATTCATGCCTATTGGTATGTCGTGCAGGCGAACATTATATACTGGTCGGGTTATACACCGGAGAAAGCACTTTATTGGATGAGTATTGCCCATTCAGTAATTTTGCTTCTGTCTTTTTTTCAGTTTTCTCTGGTTATTTTGAACCGGATTAGCACCAGTAGAGGTGATAATCTTGTTATTGCTACGCTAGCCACTTTTCTGTTTGCAACGCATTTTGGTCTTGGTGTCTTCTCTTTCTTTCGGTACTACACGTTTGGTCCAGTTTATCTGAACATGGTGTTGTACTTCTCTGCTGTTGTTGCGCTTCTGCATTATCTTAGTCTCTCAACTTATTTTAATCGATGGCTCTTATATTTGGTCATTGCGCTCATCGGTATGACATTGATTCATAAGCAGGAAGCATTATTTCTGCTGGTGCTAGGCCTTTTGATGACGCTGCTTGATTATTGGAGAAATCGTACATCAATCAAGTGGCGGGATCTTGCTGGAGCTAAAAAGCTGGTTTTGGCAGTTGGAATTATTATCATGTACTTGCTTGTGCATGGATGGCTGTACACAAGTGTTGTGCGGAACAATCCGTTAACACAAGGTTTGCTTACGGATGTAAAAGTGCTGCTACCATTCCTCAAAAATCTATATATCTTGCGGCCGGACTTTCAATTTTTTCAGGTAATCACTGCATGGGGTGTATTGGTCTATGCATTATATTATTCTAGTGGAAAAGTATTAACTACTAGTTTATATATTTCGGCTGGAATGTTTGTTCCATTCATCACTGTATTTAATCCAGTCTTTACAGATCTCTTTCTTCGTGTTTCTTGGCCGGAAGTATTGTGGCGGATTTGCTACGTTATTCCACTGCATTTGGTTGGTGCATGGTTTATCTTCTCAGGTTGCAAAAAAATTATTATAGGAAACTGGAAAGAAAAACTAACAAGTGCGGTGATGTGTGGGGCACTCGTTGTTCTTTTAGTTCCCGTGGATACCCACTACTTTTCGAATTCTTATAGCAAACTGACGATGCTGAAACCAGTTGAGCCGCGTAATGATTATCGAGTTTGGAAAGAGCTTATTACGGCACTTAATTCGATGCCGAAATCTCTAGTGTTAACGGATCCAATTACTGGATACACGCTAAATGCATATACTAACCATAGTTTCCCTTCACATAAATTTGGCGGAAGAGGAATCATGTCGATGGGCCACCAAGATTATGAAAAAACGGACTTTGTTACATATAAAGACTGGCTGCTCGTTATTAACAATAAATCTGGGGGCATTAGCAAAATAGGTGAAATGGGTAGACATTGGAGTAAAAACGCGATGCGTCCTATTTTATTCTACGATGGCACGCTGCAAGGTTTCGTTTCAAACAACCCCGATTTGTTTACCCTTTTATGGGAAAACGAGAAACAGTGGGTGTATCGCATCCACTAGGTTCTAAGGATTCAGTTTACTGTGCCGATACCGCATTTTATGCGGTATTTTTTTTAGCGGTTTGGGGTTAGGTTGCTAAGTATCGCTAATGCCTTTTCTTCCTCAACTGTACTTTCGCCTGAGTTACGCCGTTGGACGAGTCGGTACTGCAGTCCGTCAAGACCGAATAATCTGGTTTCATTGCCACAGCGTAGTTCTGCTATTAAGCCTTCTCCTGGCATTTGATATATCTGCTGAAAACGGAATTGGTTAGTTTCTTTCATGATTTTCCAAGAAATAGTTTATAAGCAATGTTATCGGTTTCATCAACCCACGGAAAACCGAGATCGTCTAGAAACTTTGTAAGGTATGTTTTTTCGTCATTTTTTATTTGGATGCCGCATAAAACACGTCCATAGTCTGCGCCATGGTTTCTATAGTGAAACAAACTGATATTCCAGTGATTACCCAGTTTATCCAGGAAACTGGAGAGTGCCCCCGGTCGTTCCGGAAATCGAAAACGTAATAAACATTCGTCGTCTATGTCTGGAGATCGTCCGCCAACCATATGCCTTATATGCAGTTTTGCAATTTCATTATCGGTGAAATCTTGAGTTGGATAATTGTTCTCGTTCAGTTTCTGAATAAGCGCATCAATATCCGCTTGGTCATGGACTTGTAGTCCAACATAAATTTGTGCACTCGAGCTACTTGCATAGCGATAATTAAATTCTGTAACACTGCGACGACCAATCAACTTACAAAATTTCTTAAAGCTGCCGGGTTTTTCCGGAATAGTAACGCATAAAATTGCTTCCCGTCTTTCACCGATTTCAGCACGTTCGGCTATATGGCGCAGACGATCAAAGTTCATATTGGCACCGGTCGTAATTGCGATCAAGTTTTGATCTTCTGAACCGGTAGTTGTAACGTATTTTTTTAGTCCTGCGATTGATAGGGCACCGGCGGCTTCCATAATTGAACGTGTGTCTTCAAAGATATCCTTTATTGATGCACACATCTCGTCAGTTGATACTGTGATCATTTCATCTACACTGGTCTTACATATTTTGAATGGTTCTTTGCCAGGTTGTGCTACTGCGACACCGTCTGCAAACTGACCTACATGTGCTAATTTCTTCCTACGACCGGAAGCCAGCGATTGCGTCATACTTGCAGCGTCTTCAGGTTCGACACCGATTATTTTTATCCCTGGACGCAGACTTTTTACATAGGATGCTATTCCAGATATAAGTCCTCCCCCGCCTACTGGAACAAAAATTGCATCGATTGGATTTAGCTGGTTTAGTAATTCAAGACCAATTGTTCCTTGCCCAGCAATCACGTCTGGGTCATCGTAGGGTGGAATATATATTTGCCCGTTTTCTTCACAAAAAGAAAGGGCGGCCTGGTTTGTGCTGTCAAAGTTGTCACCGACTAACTTTACTTTCGCTCCTCTACTCTTTACACCGTTAATTTTTATCGACGGTGTTGTAACCGGCATAAAAATTGTTGCTGGGCATTTTAGCTTCTGTGCAGACATGGCGACACCTTGGGCATGATTGCCCGCTGAGGCCGCCACTACACCTTGTGCGAGTATCGAAGGATCGAGTCCGGACATTTTGTTGTAGGCGCCGCGTATTTTGAACGAAAACACATCTTGTGTATCTTCACGTTTTAAAAACACGTTGTTGTTAACTCTTCGACTTAAGCCAAGCGCCAGTTCCAGGGGGGTTTCCCTTGCTACTTCATAAACCCGTGAAGTAAGTATTTGTTTTAGATAATCAACCATTCTTTTTGCGCATGTAAGTTCAATTTGGCCTGTCCTAAGCCTATAATCTAAGTGTGTAAGCGTATTAAACTGAAATTCTGGATTTCGTAAAACTATGAATATTGAAATGTTTAAAAAATCGGCCGCTGAGGCCGCATTAGAGTATATAGAAAATGGAGACATAGTTGGGGTTGGAACAGGGTCTACAGCAAATTTCTTTATTGACGCATTGGCTAGAATAAAAGGGCGGATTGATGGTGCTGTAGCCAGTTCAGAGGCAAGCGCTGAGCGCTTAAAAAGTCACGGCATATCCGTGCTTGATCTAAATCGTACCGGAGATCTGCCGATCTATGTAGATGGTGCAGACGAAGTCGACAAGCATAAACGACTCATAAAAGGCGGTGGCGGCGCATTAACCCGCGAGAAAATTGTCGCAGAAGCCGCATCACGATTCGTATGTATTGTCGACGAGTCGAAGCAAGTTGATGTGCTCGGTGAGTTTCCATTACCTGTTGAAATTATTCCGATGGCGCAAAGCTTAGTCGCGCGCCGAATAGTCAAGCTTGGTGGGATGCCCTCGCTACGCAATAACTTTCAAACCGATAATAGAAATATTATATTGGATGTAAAAGGCTTAAACCTTACTAATCCGCCCGAGATGGAGCAGGCTTTGAATAATATCCCAGGCGTTGTGACCAATGGGTTGTTCGCGTTGCGGGGCGCCAATATCGTATTGATCGGTGGAGCGACAGGTGTCAAGGTGTGCTAATAAGTTTATGGCTATCGCGGATCGTAATCAAAACTGGAACGTTACAATGGCTGCAAGTACCAGTGTTCTGGAAGCCAACCCCTGGAATATTAACAACGCAATAAAACCAGACATACATCACAGCGCCAACATCAACGTGCAATAAAGGCGTATATCAGGGGACGTGTAGAAGATATATTTTCAAAACCGTTGTTGTATCTTTTCTGCCAGGTGTTTTACCCGCGGACTATAGAACGGCCTCTGTTCGCGGTCATTATGGCCGCTGCGGCTTTACTGGCTTGTGCTCGTAGCGAAATTGATGAGGCCGAAATCTATTATCGCAAGGCTAAGTTTAGTACACTTGGACTGTCAAAGTACATCGCGGTCGATGCAGAATACGGTATCCACATTGCGTTGACGAAGATTCGTGCCACATCAAAGGACCTTGGCTGACCCATACCGTGATGGGAATCACTCATGCATGATAGGCTTGCCTTCTGAAATTGTCGAACTGGCTTGGATGTTTATGAGGAGTTCGACCGCAGGCGATACTAAATAAATGCAACAGAATTTAACGATAAGCTTACGAGGTAGTTCTGTGATTGAGCAAGGTATAAATTTTCGTGTTGGTGTTACGGGCCACCGTGATATATTTTCTGAGGATATTGACACCGTTAGACGGCGTTCCTGCGAGTTACTATCGTCTTTAAAGTCTGCGATGCCTGCGACCCGAGTTACAGTGGTAAGTGGGCTCGCCGAGGGTGCTGATCGCATATTTGCACAGGTGGCACTGTCTTTAAATATGCCGGTGGAAGCTGTGATGCCGATGCCGTTAACATTTTATAGAAATGATTTCGATAAAGCTTCCTTGGCGGAACTGGATAGTATTCTTGATCATGCAGATGTGCAATGTATTGAATTGCCGTTGACCTCGGGGCTTTCTGCTAACGATAACAATTGGCCCGACGGTGCAAGAAGTACGCTCTATGCCAATCTCTCGGATTATCTTCGACGTCGATCAAATTTACTGGTGGCTGTTTGGGACGGTAAATTCAAAAACCTGCCTGGTGGAACTGCGGATACTGTCGTAAAGTATCTCGACGCGGTGGCTGGCGAAAAGGATTCCGTGATCAAGTTGAACGATGCCGGTTGTGAACCACTAAATGGACAACCGCTGGTTTATTGGATGCCCACGCGTAGGACCTTATCGGTCGAAGCGTCTTCAGTTGGAAACGGCACAAATTTTCCCTGTTGGCTGACGACTGCGGGCGAACAGTACCGACAGTGGACCGATAAACCTAATGATTTTTCTCAGGAGTTGACTGAATTTGACCGCTTCAATCAGCAGTATACGCACCTGAGCCAAAGTGATTCCCTTAAATCCTTCGGTAACCTGAAGGACGGATGTGTTGATGCGTTGAAGGGAGAGGGAGAGGCGCAACAATATGAAAAAAGTGATCAAGCTTATGTGATGGCGGACAGTCTCGCGCTGTATTTTCAGCAAAGATCTGATCGGTTATTTAAATGGTTTTCTCTGATGACAGCAAGCATGGGTTTGTTGTTCCTGGTCTACGCTAAGTTAGCAGCTGCCCCTGTGTTGTTGGTTGCTTATCTGGTTTTATTTTTTGGTGGAGTTTATCTTCATAAACATGGAGGAAAGCGGCAGTGGTTCACACAACACTTGGTATACCGGTGTTTAGCTGAAACCACACGGGTACGTTTTTTTTTAGACCTTGCCGGTGCGCGTGATCGTGCAAATATCGATGGATTACTTGCTACTACCGGCATTAACAAGTTTCCTGGATTTAGCTGGATTCGACACGTCCTGCAATCAACCAATTTTGTTAACAACGTATCTGTTATGAAAACAGAGCATCCAGCAGAGCGGATTGAATTAGTCCGTACACTCTGGATCGATGATCAGGCGAGCTATTTTGGGCAAAAAACACATCAATTACAACTTCGGCATCAAAAGTTGGAAAGACTCAAAAAGTGGGTGATCTGGGGTTTAATTGCTGCAACTATTGGGCTGGTTTTTTTCAAGAAATTTTTTCTTGGTGTCGAATTAGTCGGACATCTATCGCTCAAGACTCTGATTATCTTTCTAATGGGTTTGTTACCATTTTGGCTCGGTGTCTGGGAAGTATATCAAAGCAAAATGGCGTTTAAGGAACTAATGTGGCAGTACCGCAATCAGTCGGATAATTATTCCTCGACTAATCGGATGCTGCAAAGTGCCACAAATGAGGAGTATCAGAGGGTATTGATTGCTCGACTTGGGCAAATATCTGTCTTGGAGAACTTTCTATGGATTATTAACCGTTATCACCGCGAGCATGAGCCACCGGTTGCTGGATGACTATTAATTTATAATTCTATAAATTGTCGATTTATTAAAAGGTTTGGAGAATTTTAATGGCGAAGATATTACTGGTAGAAGATAATGAAATGAACCGGGACATGTTGTCGCGAAGGCTGATCAAGAAGGGCTTTGACGTGGTGATGGCAGTCGATGGCCAGCAAGGACTTGATATGGCGACCAGCGAAAATCCGGATATTATTCTGTTAGATATGAGTCTACCGGTCATGGATGGCTGGGAAGTTGCGCGTAATTTAAAGGCTAACGATGACTTGAAGGCAATACCAGTTATTGCACTTACTGCCCATGCAATGTCTGGTGATCGGGAAAAGACACTTGCGGCAGGCTGTGATGAATACGATACGAAACCGATTGAGTTTAAACGTCTGCTGGGAAAGATTAATGACATGATCGGTGTCTGAGTACGTTTCGAAGAGACGATGTAAG
>Ga0213861_10001266_pt1 | contig 22340 bp, 15 predicted proteins | sample PICome_4_FD_160110 | JGI IMG/M metagenome (GOLD analysis project Ga0213861, IMG submission 160110) | Coastal seawater microbial communities near Pivers Island, North Carolina, United States - PICO131 | ecosystem: Environmental > Aquatic > Marine > Coastal | place: USA: North Carolina... | reverse complement strand
CGCGCCACCAGCGCCGATGTCGCCGCTGTGCGCAGGGCGGTCAGCAATGTCATCTCGCTCAGCAACACCGGATAGCCGGTCGCCACATCCGCCAAAAGGCCAAAGGCCGTGACCGTCTGCAGCCCGTCTGCGGTGTTGGACGGGTGCCCGTTGACATATTTGAACCCATAGACATCACCGTCCGAGGTCGGCATCAGCTCAATCACGCCGGTGTCAGAATGGCTTGCCACACGCGGGGTCTTGTCAAACAACTCCCAACGTTTGAAGTCCGTCTCGATATAATCGGCGATGCCGCGCAGCATCTCTTCGATGCCGATGTGATGCACCAGTTTCATCATGTGATCGACGGATACGAAAGGCACCAGCGCCTTGGCGGAAGGGGTCGTGTTGGTCATCATATGTTCTTTCAATAGGCCCGCGTTGGCCGGTCAAAGACGCGACGGCCCAATGCGGATGCGGCCAGATCGACCATCAAAGTGGCGGTGCGCCCGCGTTCATCCAGAAACGGGTTCAATTCGACCAGATCAAGTGAGGTCATCAGGCCACTGTCGTGCAGCATCTCCATGACCAGATGACCCTCGCGGACCGTCGCACCACCGGGCACCGTTGTCCCCACGGCCGGGGCCACGGCAGGATCAAGGAAATCAACATCCAGCGAAACATGCAGCATGCCATCCGCCGCCGCGACCTTGTCCAGAAAGCTGGACAGTGGCCGCGCGATGCCGGTTTCGTCAATCTCGCGCATATCGACATAGGTGATCGCACTGTCCTGCATCGCCGCCCGTTCCGCCGCATCGACAGAGCGCAGTCCGATAATGGCCACATTCTCATGCGGCACCGGGGTGGTGATCACGGGAAAGCCGGTAAACCCCGGGCGGCCCGTCACATAGCCAAGCGGGGTGCCATGCAGATTACCGCTGTCGGTCGTATCGGGCGTATGAAAATCGGTATGCGCATCCAGCCACAAGACAAACAAGGGCCGACCGACCTTTTCCGCATGGCGCATAGCACCCAGCACGCTGCCCAGCGACAGGGCGTGATCGCCGCCCATAAAGATCGGCATGCCATCGGCCAAAGCGTTCTGTGCGGCTGTGGCAAGGCTGGTGGTCCAGGCAATCGTTTCCTCAAGCGCGACCAGACGGGGGTGGTCCTTTGGGGTGAAAGGGGCAGGGGCGACATTGCCGCGATCCTCAAAGGTATGGCCCAGGCTTTGCAGCGCGGGGCCAAGCCCGGCGGTCCGGTAAGCATCAGGCCCCATTAGACAGCCCTTGCGGGCTTTGCCGCAATCCATGGGTGCGCCGATAAGAATGCAATGCTGCTGTGTCATGTCTGGTCCTTTTGATCGAAGTTGGTCTGTTCTATTTGGTTTATTTGGTCACCAACAACCTATATAAGTGTCCATATCGGATTTAAAATGGTCATATCGGAGGGATTTATGGACGATTTGGATGGCCGCATCATCTCAGCCCTGCGGCACGACGCCAGGCTGCCCCTGTCTGATCTGGCAGCGCAACTGGATACGTCGCGTACAACGCTGCGCGCGCGGATCGCGCGGCTGCAGGAACGGGGGGATATTGTGGGCTTTACGGTGCTGACCCGCGCCGACGTGATGCGCGACCCCGTGCGCGGACTGATGATGATCGGGATCGAAGGGCGCGGCACCGAAAGGATCACCCGCCAACTTGGCAGTTTTCCCGAGATCCGCGCCGTGCATTCCACGAATGGCCGCTGGGATATCATCGTTGAGATTGGCACCGACACGCTTGAGGCCTTTGACGCGGCCCTGACCCGGATCAGACGCCTTGACGGCATCGTCGCAAGCGAGACGAACCTGCTGCTCAAAACCCGCAAGGCGGGTTAGGCGCGGCGCGCAGCCATGATCCAGATTGCTGTCAGCCCAAAGGCAAAGATCGCGTTCCACCCCGCCATGGACATGCCCATAAACTGCCAGACTATTTCGTCGCACATGATAATACCCGTTGGCGTATCCAACGACAGCAGTGCACCTCCGTCCATGGCCCCCAGATCCGCGCCGCCGCCACTGCACGATGTGGGACCGGCCCACCATTTCCATTCAACACCGGCATGATACACGCCAATGCTGCCCGTGGTGGCGGTGGCAATCGGGCCCAGCCAGATAATGTTGCGCTTGTGGCCCAGCAAAACGATGAACGCGACAACGATCGCGATTCCATGGGGCCAGCGCTGCCACAGGCACATCTTGCAGGGCAACAGCCCGCCGATATGCTCGAACCCGTAAGCGCCCAAGAGCAAGGCGGCCGATCCCAGACCGGCAATGATCACCAGTGCTTTGCTATTCATAGAAACCTCACCAAGGCGAAACCACCCAACAGCAGCAGAACAAAGACGGTGAACACCAACCCCAACCGCTTTTCAATAAAATCGCGCATCGGTTCCCCAAAACGCCACAGCAACCCCGCCACAATAAAGAACCGCAGTCCCCGGGCAAGAATAGAGGTGGCAATAAAGACGCCCAAGGGCATGGCCGTCCAGCCCGACATGATCGTGATGACCTTGTAGGGGAAAGGCGTGATCCCCGCGACCAGAACGGCCCAAAATCCCATATCATTGAAACGTTCTGAAAATTCGGACATTGCAGCGGCCTTGCCCAGCGCCTGCAAGATCGGCTGCCCGATGGTTTCATAGGCCAATGCGCCGATGGCATAGCCCAGCAAACCGCCCAATACGGATGCCAACAGTGCGACGGCCGCAATCAAAAACGCCTTTTGTGGTCTGGCGATGATCATCGGTATCATGATCAGATCCGGCGGGATCGGGAAAAACGAACTCTCCATGAAGGCCACAATCGCCAGGCCCCAGATCGCATGGCGGTGCTGGGCCAGGCTCAGTGTCCAGTCATAAAGGCGTTTTAACATCTGCTGACCATTGTTGTTCATTTATGCCTGCAACATCACGTCACACAACCAAGGTCAAGTCATAGGCCAAAGAGGGTGCAAAATACTCTTGCCGGTGCTTACGATGCAGGCTAGAGACCTGCTACGTGCCCAAGTGGCGGAATGGTAGACGCAGGGGATTCAAAATCCCCCGCCGCGAGGCGTGCCGGTTCGAGTCCGGCCTTGGGTACCACTGATCCTCGGATCAGCCGCATTTCATAAAGTTTTGACGACACAGGAACCGGGCGATTGCACCGTTCGGCCCCGGCAGTTCTGTGCGAATAGGCCGGATTGCGGGATTGTGGGCATTTTGGGCATCGGCGCGGGCAGGATTCCCTAAAGTTGCGTTTTGATTCGTATTAATTGTGACTATTTCAGCCAGAATACTGAACCAGTAAGACCCGATTTCACAGATTGGTTCCAAGTTGGGAACGCGCGTTTTTTGATCTGGGCAAGAATAAGGCGAAGGTTTTCCCTGCGATTTGCCAGCCGCACTGTTTCCCTAATTGGCATAATGGCACAGGGTCACAACCGGCGTTTCAGGGGATGCGGCCTGATAAACTGTTGTTTTCGTCGTAATCACCCAATGAAAACGCATTCGATCTGGAAACAATCCCTCCGATTGCAGGCCCCAATCGCATAGCAATACCTATCCCTTTGAGGCCTGAAGCCACCAGATCTGCCAATTTTCAAACATTTTTACCTTTGTTCGATCCAATCGGGTGGGTATCTACGGTCTTGCCCAACTGGGGGGCATGTTTGAAGGTCAGGGGGCGGCCACACTTATCGCGTATCTTAGGATACGGGGGACGTGTGTACGCTGCACAATGTGTGACCGTATATACGGAGCTGTCGCGACATGTTGTCGGGCGCTTGCTGTCTTTATGACGCTCTCCCCAAATGTTGGTGTTTGTGTGTGTCGCCCTTTGCCGATTTCGTGCCTGCGGGGTGAGAGTTTGACTGGAGTAAACGAAATGACATTTGTGGCCTTATCACCACTTCCGACCGCTGCCGGGCCAATGCCGATGCACGTCGCGTTTACTGCTGCTTTCACACATTCCGCACCATCTATTACACCGGCCGCGTTGCGCGCCGCGCGCAACTAAGCTTAGGAGATTATCCGATGATCAGAACACTTGATTTCAATGCATTCCCTGCCGGCACCGTCATCGATGACGAATATCTGTCCACGGACGGCGTGACCGTTTCCGCTGTTGCCAACCCAGGTGGCACCAACAAGGCGATGATTTTTGACAGCAACAATCCCACAGGGGATGACACTGATCTGGCGTCCGACACGCTTAATGGCCTGCTGATCATTTCACAAGACGGCGATAGTTCAGATCCCGATGACAGCGACGCGGGCGGCAGCATCTTTTTTGATTTCGAAGATATGGTGCGTATCAAATCCCTGACATTCAAGGACATCGAAGAGACCGGCGGCGAAGGCGTCCGGATGATCTTTTACGATGCGGGCGGCAATGTCATCAGCAACCAGTTTGTTGATCCAACCGCCGATGGCGGCGAACGTTTCGTTCAGCTTAACGTCGAAGGCGTGTCGCGGATGGAAGTCCGTCTGCCCGGCTCAGGCGCGATCGACAACCTGGTGTTTGACGACGCCAAGGCACCCGACGAAGGCCCCACAGCCGTAGACGATCCCGCGCTGACAGATGAGGACACATCCATCGTCATCGACATCCGGTCGAACGACACGGACCCAAATAACACGAACGATCAATTGACCATCGGCAATTTCGTCAGCCCGAACGGCACCGTTGTCGACAACGGCGACGGCACGGTGACTTTCACGCCAGATGCCGATTTCAACGGCAATACATCCTTTACCTACACAGTCACAGATCCGAACGGCAATTCCGATGAGGGTCTGGTTGAGATCACCGTGTCGCCCGTCAATGACGCGCCCGTGGCCCTGGACGATACCGCAGGCACGCCACTGGACACACCGATCGAGAACATTCCCGTTCTGGCGAATGACACCGATGTCGATGGTGATCCGCTGCGCGTTGTCAGCGCGACAAGCCCGAACGGCATCGTTGCCATCAATCCCGACGGCACGCTGGACTTTACTCCCACGCCAGGCTTTACCGGCCCGGCCCAGATCAACTACACCGTATCGGACCGCCCAGCAGGCGATCCCGACGGTTTGACCGATGACGCGGTTCTGACCGTCAATGTGGGCGATACCCCCACGCGGGATGGCTATGTGGACGGCACGCCGGGCAATGATGAGATTGATCCCGCCTATGCTGGCGATCCTGACGGCGATTTCATCGACCGCAACGATGCCCTGCTGCCGGGTCAGGCCCCGAATGACGACATCGTGCGCGCTGGTGACGGCAACGACACCGTCATGGCTGGTGAAGGCAACGACAGCATCGACGGTGGCGACGGCAACGACAGCCTCATGGGCGAGACTGGCAATGACACCATCGATGGTGGTGATGGTCGCGACACGGTCGATGGCGGCGCAGGTAATGATGTGATCAACACATCAGGTCCAGATCTGGCACCAGATTCCGGCTATCCCTTTGCACCTGGCACGGACCCGCTGGGCTATGCGCCTGACGCGGACCCTGAGAATGACCGCGACCTGGTCCGTGGTGGTGACGGCAATGACACCATCAGCACAGGCGATGACCGTGACACGATCTTTGGGGGCACCGGTGCCGATGTGATCGATGGCGGCATCGACAATGACAGCATCCAGGGCAACGAAGACAATGACCGGATCGTCGGTGGCGAAGGCAGCGACACGATTGAGGGTGGCGACGGCAATGACACGATCTATGCCGGCAATGACCCCGACCTGATCCCCGATCTGGTGGATATCACAGATGAGGCAACACCTGCGTCTCCCTTCTCGCCTGACCGCAACCCGACCAATGGGCGCGATTATGTCGAAGGCGGTGCCGGCAATGACCTGATCTATGGTGCAGATGACGATGACACGCTGTTCGGCGGGTCGGGCAATGACACCATTGATGGCCAGATCGACGATGACTTCATCGACGGGAACACCGGCGACGACTCGCTCATGGGTGGTCAGGGTAACGACAGCATTGACGGTGGTCAGGGCACGGATACTCTGGATGGTGGCACCGGCAACGACACGCTGCGCGGCAATCTGGACAATGACACCCTGCTGGGTGGCGACGGCAACGATGTCCTTGATGGCGGCGGCGATAACGACTCCCTTTCGGGTGGCGAAGGTGACGACGACCTGCAAGGCGCGCAGGGCGATGACACGCTGAATGGCGGTGCCGGCAACGACACCATGACAGGCGGTGCCGGTCAGGATACATTCTTTAACGTCAACGCAGGCGACGTGATCGACGGCGGTTCAGGCCCGGTTGATTTCGATACGCTGCTGCTTGGGGGCTCTGCCCCTACCGGTGGCCGGTTCGAGATCGAATATACCTCTGCTGACCGCGAAGATGGCTTCGTCAACTACTTCGAAGCCGATGGCACAGCTGCGGGTCGCCTGTCCTTTGTCGAGATCGAAAACATCGTGCCATGTTTCACACCCGGCACCATGATCGCGACACGCAAGGGCGAATGCCGCGTCGAAGATCTTCAGGTTGGGGACCGCGTGATCACACGTGACAACGGCATTCAGGAAATCCGCTGGGTCGGCGCGCGCGCCATGTCCGGTGCTGAACTGGAAAAGGCCGCGCATCTCAAGCCTGTGCTGATCCGTCAGGGTGCCCTGGGCAATGATCTGCCAGAGCGTGACATGATGGTCTCTCCAAACCACCGCGTGTTGGTGGCCAATGACAAGACCGCGCTTTATTTCGAAGAGCGCGAGGTTCTGGTCGCGGCCAAGCACCTGACCGGTCTGGAAGGCGTCGATATCGTGGATGTGTCCGAAACGACCTATATCCACATCATGTTCGATCAGCACGAGGTCATCCTGTCCGATGGCGCATGGACCGAAAGCTTTCAGCCCGGTGACATGTCCCTGGCAGGTATCGGCAATGCCCAGCGTCAGGAAATTCTGGAACTCTTCCCGGAACTGGCCACACAGGACGGCATCAACGCCTATGCATCTGCCCGCCGCTCGCTGAAAAAGCACGAGGCGAAGCTGATCACTCAGTAACACCTGGGTTTCAAAAACAGATACGCGCGCAGGGGGCTGCGCGCTGGAAATATGCAGCTGTGTGTTCGGGGCGTATCACCACGAACAGACAAGAAGCGGGGCAGGAAACTGTCCCGCTTCGGTCGTTCCGGACCGCATGCAAAACCCGATCCCAAAGGGCGCAGGACCTGATTTGTCAGCGCAGGGATAGCAACCCTATCCATATGTCCCCCTGATTATCCGCAAGCGCGCATGCCGCATGGCAATGCAAAGCGTAGGCTTTTCTGGCGTAGATCCCTTCGCGGGATCTGCGGACTGAGGGGAAATGTTTGGATAAAGGGGAAATTGCCATGGCCGATATCAATGGAACACCGAACAACGATACGCTTTTGGGAACGGCCGAGGCGGACCGAATCTTTGGCGGCGATGGACAGGATATTGTGTCGGGTGAGGGGGCAAGTGACCTGATTGACGGCGGAGCCGGCGATGATGTGCTATATGGTGACGCCGGGGTCGGCACGGCCCAGGGCCGTGATGCCACACCAATCACCCTGGATTTCGCAAATCGTGTCGCGGACACGGGCACCAATGCCTCGGTCGGTGACAGCGTGGTTTACCGCGACGTGGCACAGCTTGCGGATGGGACAGCCATCTGGGGCCGTCTTATCCTGGTGGCAACCTCTGACAGTCGCATGCCGATTGACCTGACCGGGGGGCGCGGCTTTGAAATATTGCTCAACAGTGCGAGCAGGAGCAGATATGTCGGCGAAACCGCGACCTTCCGGCTTGAGTTTTTTGACCCGGCAACCGGCGAAGCGGTTGCGTTGAATTCCACCGCAACCTTCAATGATCTGGACCAGAACAGCCCCGGCGATCATGAAGCAGTCACCGTTGATGCCGATAGTTTCACAGCCTTTTCTACTGCTGATGTCACCTCTTTGGCCGTGACCCAAAGCGGCGCCGCGATCCGGGCCCAAGGCACCCAAGCAAATTCGCCAGAGGATCAGGATGCATGGTTTTCCGCCCAGTTCGAAAATCGCGAATTCATTGAATTTGAGCTTGAGGCACGGTCAAGCCAGTCAGGTTTCACCCTCTCTGGCGATCTGATCACCGATGGGTTTGAAACACCCATCAAGGCCGGAAATGACACGCTTTTGGGGGGTGAAGGTGCCGATACCCTGTTTGGCCAGGGCGGAAATGATTTCATCAGTGGGGGTGACGGAAATGACCAGATATTTGCCGGGGCAGGAGAGGATACGATCCTTTCCGGACTTGGCGCAGACCGGGTTGAGGGAGGCGCGGATAGTGATCTTTTCGTGTTTGATGGTGCAGGGGATCATACCCTGCTGGGCGGCGAAGATGCTGATGGTCTGGATGTGGACCGGATTGACCTGACGGGGATTGATCGCGGAACTTACCGGCTGATCAGAGAGGCCCCCGAAGCGGGCCGGATCGAATTCCTGAACGACGCGGGCCATATCACGGGACGGACCAACTATAGCCAGATCGAAGAGGTCATCATTTGCTTTACCCCGGGCACGCTGATCGCCACAAAACGGGGCGAAAAGCCAATTCAGCAGCTCAAGGTCGGGGACATGGTGATCACCCGTGACAACGGGCTCAGGCCGGTCCGCTGGATCGGTCGGCGCAATCTCAACCGGACGGATCTGCACCGGATGCAGCATTACTATCCCATCATGATACGCAAAGGGGCATTGGGCCCCGGCGTGCCGGATCGCGATATGATGGTCAGCCCGAACCACCGAATGCTCATCGCCTCAGAACTGGCCGAAATGATGTTCGCCGAAAACGAGGTTCTGGTGGCCGCCAAACATCTGTTCCGCCTTGACGGAGTTGAGGAAATGCCGGTTCAAAAGGTCAGCTATATTCATGTCCTGTTCGACCAGCATGAGGTGATCCTGGCCAATGGCGCATGGGCCGAAAGTTTTCAACCCGGTGAACAGTCGATGGACGGGATCAAAAGCAGTCAGCGCGAAGAAATCCTTGAGCTGTTTCCCGATTTGATAGATGTCAGAGGGCTGCGGAATTTTTCGGCGGCACGGCGTTTACTCAAGGCGCATGAGGCGCATCTTATGACGCTAGAAGAAATTAGGTAAATCAATATATTATCAGCCTAAGCTAATGTTTTTCTGCGCGCCAAGCGGCCCAATCTTCGGGCGTGTCCAGATCGCGCCGGGCATGATCTGCGGGCAATGGAACTGGTAGGATTCGTCCCTGTGCCTGCGCCATCACTTCCCGGCCACCGCTGTCGCCTTGCAAGGCGATAAAGCTGTCAAACAGCGCGGCGCGCACCACGATGGGATGGCCCATGGCCCCCGCCTGAGTGCTGCCGCGCCAGACCAAGGTTGCGCTGTCCAGATCCACCGCATCCGCCACCGTCGCCAGATCATCAGCGGTCAGATCGGGCAAATCAGCCAACAGCAGCATCGCATGGGTGCAATCGGCCGGCAGCGCGGCAAAGGCGCGGCGCAGGCTTGCGTTCATGCCTTCATCGGCATCCGCCACGGGCAAAAGGTCTGCCTCCAGACCGTCCAGCGCATCATACCTTTGATGGGGCGGCGGGGGCAGGGTGACCAGCACCGGCCCCCGGGTGACGGCCCGCGCCTTGATCACCTGTTGGCGCAGCAACGGCATGCCGTCGATCTCCTCCATCAGCTTGTCACGTCCGCGCATCCGCGAGGACGCGCCAGCGGCAAGGATGATGATGGGCAGGTCGCGGTGGTCCATGGGCCCACCCTACGCTGCCAACGGGTGGCACGCAAAGCGCAAGATCATGGCCTCTGTCACCTCAGCCCCGCATACGTGCCCCATCGACGTCAAAAAGCGGCGTGGTGATCACTGTGGCGGGCCGCATCTGCCCCAGTATCTCGATCTCTACCGCCAGTCCCGCCTTGGCGCGATCCCGCGGCACAAAGCCCTGCGCAATGGATTTTCCCGCATAATGGGAATAGCCCCCCGAGGTGCAAAACCCGACCACGGCCCCCTCCAGCCAGATCGGTTCATAGCCTTGCACATCCGCGTCATCGGCCTGTACCTCAAAGGCCACCAATTGACGCGCCGGAGGATGCAGGCGTTCGGCCTCCGCAGGGCTGCGACCGATAAAGTCGGTGGTTTTCTTGAAGCTGATAAACCGGTCCAGCCCGGTTTCTGCGGCCGTATAATCGGGCGAGAATTCCGACATCCAAGAGCCAAAGAACTTGTCCAGCCGCAAGGACATCATCGCGCGCATGCCAAAGGGCACCATGCCATGGGGTTGCCCTGCGGCCCAAAGGGTATTCCACAGGCTTCGTTGATCCATCGCGTCGCAATAGATCTCATAGCCCAGATCCCCGGTGTAGCTGACGCGCTGGACGATACAGGCACTTTGTCCAACGGTCATTTCGACCACATCCAGAAACCGCAGGCCTGTCACATCGTGGCGCGTGCAAGCCTGCAGCACCGCGCGCGCCTTTGGCCCTGCAATCTGAAATCCCGTGCGCCGGTCAGAGATGTTTTCAACGTGAACGCCGTCCTCCAAGTGGTTGATAAACCAACGGTAGTGATAGGCTTGCGATCCATATGACGCGGTCAGTTGGAAGTGATCCTCGGCCAGGCACGACATGGTGAAATCCCCGATCAGCTTGCCTTTTTCCGACAGCATCGGTGTCAGCGACAACCGCCCGACCTGCGGCACACGGCCTGCCATGATCCGGTCCAGCCAGGCGCGGGCCCTGGGGCCTGTGACCCGGTATTTGCCAAAGTTCTGGACCTCGTTGATCCCGACGGCCTGCCTGACGGCCATCACCTCGCGGCCCGTGGCCGCAAAGGCATCGGACCGGCGAAAGGAGGGTGTCTCGTAATCCGGCTCATCCTCGCCGGTGGCAAAGTAATTGGCCACCTCAAGCCCGAATTGCTGGCCCCATACCGCGCCCATTCCGCTAAAGATATCATACATCGGCGTGGTGCGATGGGGGCGCGCGGCGGGCAGTTCCTCGTTCGGGTAAGAGACGGAGAACCGCTTTTGATAGTTCTCGATCACCTTTGGCAACGTATAGCCCGGCGTGATCCAATCGCCAAAACGCGCGACATCCATCGCCATCACATCCCGCTCCGGTTCGCCCTCGATCATCCATTGCGCCAGCGTCAGCCCCACACCGCCCCCCTGCGAAAAGCCAGCCATCACACCGCAAGCGGACCAATAGTTGCGCATCCCCGGCACGGGGCCGACCAGTGGATTGCCATCAGGTGCAAAGGTAAAGGGGCCGTGGATGACGTTCTTGATGCCCGCACGTTCCAGGTCAGGAAAGCGTTTGTAGGCAAATGCGATGCTGTCCTCGATCTTGTCGAAATCATCCTGCAGCAGATCCTGACCAAAGCTCCACGGGGTGCCGTCCACAGCCCAAGGCCTGCAGGTTTGTTCGTAAAAACCAATGCATAGCCCACGGCCCTCTTGGCGCAGATAGCTTTCTCCGGCGGGGTCCATCACATGGGGGTGCTCATGGCCGCTGTCCATCATCTGTTCGATCAGGGGGACGTTTTCGGTGACCAGATATTGATGTTCCATCGGGTGCAGCGGGAAATAGACCCCCGCCATGGCCCCCACCTCGCGCGCCCAAAGCCCGCCTGCATTGACGATATGTTCGGCATGGATCGTGCCCTTGTCGGTGACGACATCCCATGTGCCGTCCGGCCTTTGGTTGGTTTCCTGCACCATGCAATGGGTTTCGATCGTGGCACCGCCCATACGCGCGGCCTTGGCATAGGCGTGGGTGGTGCCGGACGGGTCCAGATGACCGTCCAGCGGATCATAAAGCGCGCCGATGATCCCGTCGGTATTGGTGACCGGGGCAATCTTCTTGATCTCTTCGGGCCCTACGATCTCTGTATCCAGCCCCATGAAACGGTGTTTGGCCCGTTCGGCCAGCAGCATGTCAAACCGGTCCTGGTTATCGGCAAGGGTGATGCCACCCACATGGTGCAAACCGCACGACATGCCGGTGATCGCCTCCAGTTCCTTGTAAAGGCGGATGGTATATCCCTGCAGTGCTGCCATGTTGGTGTCACCGTTCAGCGTGTGAAACCCGCCCGCCGCATGCCATGTCGACCCAGAGGTCAATTCAGAGCGTTCCACCAGCATGACATCCGACCACCCCAGTTTGGTCAGATGATACAACACAGAGGCGCCGACCACGCCGCCGCCGATCACCAGCACTCTTGTCTGTGTTTGCATGATGTATCCTTTCAGTTCCCTGCAATCTGCATGGTGCTGCGGGATGCCTCATGCTCTTTTCCGACGGCAAGTGTCGTTTCGGTGCGTTGGTTTGCGTTGATTTGCAACGCATTGGCGTTTTGCAGCCCGCAAAACAGCGCTAAGGTGGTGATATGAATATGTCCTTGCTCACCCCCGTCACGCTTTTGCGCAAAGCCCGCGAATATGCCCATAAACTTTGGATCCGCGTGGCGATCATGGGCCTGTTGGCCTTTGTCGCGGTGGCAGCGGCCCCGCTGATCGAAAATCTGGTCCCGCCCAGATTGGCCTTATCCCTTGGCGGGCAGGCGGCGGACCGGTTGTTGCAGATCATCGCCAATGCGATGCTGGCGGTCACGACATTTTCCCTCACAGTAATGGTGTCGGTCTATCGCGCGTCCTCCAACCAATGGACGCCGCGTGTGCACCGTCTGATCATTCAGGACCGCACCACCCAGAACACGCTGGCGGTTTTTATCGGGGCCTATGTCTATGCGCTGCTGGCGATCATCCTGCGCGAGATGGGGGTTTTTGCGGACCAACGGGCCTTTGTGCTGTTCTTGATGACCGTGGTCGTGCTGGCGGTCATCGTGATCTACCTGGTGCGCTGGGTGCTGCATCTGCAAAGCTTTGGCAGCCTGATTGACGTGACACGCCAGATTGAAAAAACCGCCTGTGACCAGTTCAACGAACGGCTGAACACGCCTTGCCTGGGGGCCAATCCGTTGACGGAGCCTGTGCCCGAGAGGGCCAGACCGGTCTGCGCCACGCAAAGCGGATATATTCAGCAAATCTATCCCGAAGCCCTGAACGAGGTCGCCCAGCGCTTTGGCGTGACCCTCTATATGATCAAGGCGATCGGGCATTTTGCCTTTGAAAACGATCCTTTGATCATGGTTGTCGACAACGCGGATGCCAAAGACAGCGCTGATGCAAAAGAGCGGGACGGCGAGAAAGATTGGGACGCCTTGCAAAAGAATATCCTCAGCTGCGTGCACCTTGGTGATCTGCGCACCTATGATCAGGACCCGCGTTTTGCCCTGCTGGTCATGGGAGAGGTGGCATCAAAGGCCCTGTCACCCGGCGTGAACGATCCCGGCACAGCCATCGACGTGATCAGCCGGATCGGGCGCATTCTGTCGCTGTACAAGGATGAAGTGGAAACCGCTCAGAAGGTTAAACTGCCCCATGTCTATGTTCGCCCCCTTGATCCCGTTGATCTGATCGAGGACGGCTTTGGTGCTCTGGCCCGTGACGGGGTGTCGACGGTCGAGGTTCAGATGCGTCTGCAATCGGTGCTGACCGGGCTGATGCGCCATCCCGATAAAGGGCTGGCCGCTGCCGCCAAGGCCGCCGCCCTTGAGCACCTCAAACGGGCACGCCAGGCCATCGCATACGACCCCGATTGGCAGGCCGTCGCCGCATCCGCCACGCCAGAGCTGCGCGAAAAGGTCACCGAGACCGCCCCAGACTGACCAGCCACGCCCGATTTATCACCCCAGTTTGACGCGCGCGACGCCAGATGTCGCGAACCGGCAACCGTGAACCCCGTGGCGCGGGTCAGATCAGCCTGCACGCAACCCAGTTCAGGACCAACTCATGCGCACTCATGCTCAGGCCGTCATCATCGGGGGCGGCGTTATCGGCTGCTCTATCCTTTATCACCTGACCAAGCTGGGATGGACAGATGTGGTGCTGCTGGAGCGCGATGAGCTGACATCGGGCTCCACCTGGCATGCGGCGGCCAATATTCACGGGTTGCACGACAACAACAACATCACGCGGATCCAGAACTATACGATGGATCTGTACAACGCGCTGGAGGCCGAGACGGGCCAAAGCTGCGGTGTGTTCCAGCCCGGATCGCTCTATCTGGCGCAGACCGAAGCGCGCGAACACCAGTTGCGGCTGCAGGCGGCCAAGGCCAAATATTACGGTCTGAATTTCCATGAAGTCAGCCGTGCCGAGGCCGAAGCGCTGCATCCGCTGGTGGATTTCGACGGCATCCGCTGTATCATGTTCGAACCTTCTGGCGGCAATGTGGACCCGTCGGGCGTAACCAACGCCTATGCGGCAGGCGCGCGCCAGAACGGGGCAGAGATCATCCGCTTTTGCCCCGTCACCGGCACCGAGCAGCAGGCCGATGGCACATGGATCGTGCGCACCGACAAGGGCGATATCGCCACCCAATGGGTGGTGAACGCAGCCGGGCTTTGGGGGCGTGAAGTTGCGGCTCTGGCGGGGCTGAAGCTGCCGTTGCAACCTACCGAACATCAGTATTTCGTGACCGAGACCATCGCTGAAATTGCACAGATGGACCGCCGCTTGCCCTCTGTCGCGGACCGCGACGGGGAATATTACCTGCGCCAGGAAGGCAAGGGCCTGCTGGTCGGGGCCTATGAAAAGGACATGCGGTTCTGGGCCGAAGAGGGCACGCCGCAGGGCTTTGGCCATGAGTTGTTCGCCGATGACCTGGAGCGGATCGAGGAAAACATGTTGCGCGCGATTGACCGCGTGCCCGCCGTGGGCGAGGCGGGGATCAAGCGGGTGATCAACGGCCCGATGATCTGGTCGCCGGATTCCAATGTTCTGTTCGGCCCGGTGCCTGAGCTGTCGAATTATTTCTGCTGTAACGGCATCATTCCGGGCTTCTCGCAGTCTGGCGGCATGGGGCTGCTGGCCGCCGATTGGATCGTGACGGGCGAAACCCGCTATGACATGTTTGCCTGGGATATGGCGCGCTTTGGCGACTGGGCCGATGCGGCCTTTACCAAGGCGCGGGTGGGCGACCAATATGCCAACCGTTTCAAGATCCACTTTCCCAATGAGGAACGCGAGGCGGGCCGCCCCATGCGCCAACGCCCCGCTTACGGTGCGCAGCGCGATCTGGGTGCCGTCTTTGGCCTGAATTATGGCTGGGAACATCCGCTGTATTACGGCTATCCGCAAGGTTCCAAGGACCGGACCGAAGGTTTCACCCGTCAGGAGTGGTGGACGCAGGTCGGTGCCGAATGCAAGATGCTGCGCACAGATGCGGGCATCATCGATATCTCCAATTTTGCCAAATACCGCGTCAAAGGGCCGGGGGCCGAGGCATGGCTGAATGCAATCTTTGCCAATACGATGCCACGCGCCGTCGGGCGGTCCTGTCTGACACCGCTGATCGGGGTGCGTGGCGGCATTGCGGGGGATTTCACTGTGACCCGTCTGGCCGAAGATGAGTTCTGGATCATCGGGTCCGGCATGGCCGAGCGTTATCATACGCGGTTCTTCAAGCAGGTGCCGCTGCCCCAAGGCACGACATTTGAAAGCCGCACAGAGGCGATGTGCGGCTTCAACGTGGCAGGCCCCAAGTCGCGCGACCTGTTGCAACGCCTGACAAATGCCTCGCTTGCGACGGCGGATTTTCCCTTCATGCGTTCTGCCTGGATCGAGATTGCCGGCCTGCGCTGCCTGGCGCTGAGGGTCAGTTTCACTGGCGACCTGGGGTGGGAACTGCATTGCGACGCCCAGGATCAGGCCCGCCTTTTTGCCGCCCTTGTCGAGGCGGGTGCCGATCTGGGTGCCGGCCCTGTCGGATCGCGCGCGCTCATGTCGCTGCGGATTGAAAAGGGATATGGGTCCTGGAGCCGGGAATACAGCCCCGAATATTGGCCACAGGAGGTGGGGCTGGACCGGCTGTGCAAGATGGACAAGGATTTTCTCAACAAGGCCGCTGTCGCACAGACGCTGGCCCGACCGCTGCGCGAACGGCTGGTCGTGCTGGCGCTGGACAGCGCCCAGACCGATGCGTCACATGCCGATGCCACCGGCGGCGAGCCGATTTTCAAGGACGGCAAGGGCGTCGGCCGCGTGACATCGGGGGCCTATGGCTATTGCGTGGGCCAGTCGCTTGCCCTGGGGTTTGTCAAGGATGTGCAGGCCGGTGATACTGTCGAGGTTATGGTCCTGGGGCGGCCGCACCAAGCGGTTGTGCTGGCAGAGCCGCCCTTTGATCCCAAGGGCGCGCGCCTGCGGGCCTAGGGTGTTTTTTCAGACAGGCTGATAAAGGGTGTATCCCCAACCAGGCGGGGGACCCGGATGAGAGTGCGGCAGGTATTTAGGGCCAAAAAGAGCAGGCAGTGTGGCTGGATCAGAGGGGTTTGATCTTTAGCTGGGTGATGCGGTTGCCCTCGCGGCCCATGACCTCAAGGCGGAAGCCATGAAAGCTGAAGACCTGACCGGGGGTCGGGATCATCTGGGCCTCGTGGATCACCAGTCCGGCAAGGGTATTGGCCTCGTCATCGGGCAGGGACCAATCGGTTGCCCGGTTCAGGTCGCGGATCGTCATGGCACCGTCCACGTAGAAATGGCCGTCTTCGCCGGGCAGGAGTTCCTGGTCTGCGTGGGGGTCGAATTCATCGGTGATCTCGCCGACGATTTCTTCGAGGATGTCCTCAAGCGTGATCAGGCCCTGGAGCGAGCCGTATTCATCCACAACAAGGGCAAAATGGGTGCGGCGGCGCAGGAACTGGCGCATCTGTTCGTCGAGCGTGGAGGTTTCGGGCACGAAATAGGGTTTCATCGCCACGCTGGCCACATCGAATTTCTTGAGGGCTGCTGCATCGCCATCCGGTCCGCCGATCAGCTTGTACATGGCGCGCAACAGGTCCTTGGCGTGGATCACCCCGATGATGTTTTCGGGATCATCCCGAAAGACGGGCAGCCGCGTATGGTTGGACTGGAGGCATTGTTCGAGGATGTCGGACGGGGCAGATGCCGCGTCGATCATTTCGATGCCCGAGCGGTGGAGCATGATCTCTTCGACCACACGTTCGCGCAGATCGAGCGCGCCGAGGATGCGGTCACGGTCTTCTTTTTCGACCACACCTTCGGAATGGCCCAGCTGCAGGGCACCGGCAATCTCTTCGCGTACTGCCAGGATGTTGCTGTCGGGGTCGACCTGGACCCCGAGCAGGCGCAGGATGCCACGGACCAGGAGCCGGACTGCCGCCACGACCGGTGAAAAGACCAGAACGACGATCCCGATAGGCCGTGACACCAGCGATGCGGCGCGTTCGGAATTGGTGATGGCATAGGTCTTGGGCAGGACTTCGGCAAAGATCAGAACCAAAAGGGTCATGACCAGCGTGGCCATCGCCACGCCGCTTTCGCCAAAGACGCGGGTGAACATCGTCGTGGCCAGCGATGCGGCAAGGATGTTCACCAGGTTATTGCCCAGCAGAACAGAGCCGATCAGCCGTTCATTGTCTTCGGTGATGTTCAGCGCGCGCTCGGCTCCTTTGGATCCCTTGTCTGCCTGTGCCCGCAGCTTGCCGCGAGAGGCGGCCGTCAGCGCGGTTTCCGAGCCTGAAAAGAAGCCGGACAACACCAGCAAAAACAGGATAATGCCAGCGCTGAACCAAAAAGCGCTGTCAATCACCACGGGGTCGGTTTCCATTCGAGCTCAAGTCCTTATGATAAGTGTAGACTTGGTTATGGGGTGGCTTGCCCCCGCGTTCAAGAGCAAGGACGGCAACTGCGGCATGAAGCATCGCGATCTTGGCATTTTGGACGGTCCGCTCTTGCTGTTTGGGGGGCCATATTCCAATGCGCAGGCGCTTGAGGCGTTGGTTGCTGAGGCAGATGCGTTTGGGCTGGGGCCGGAGCAGATGATCTGCACGGGCGATATTGTCGCCTATTGCGGTGCGCCGCAGCGCTGCGTGGCACAGATGCGTGACCTTGGCTGTGCGGTTGTTGCGGGCAATTGCGAAATCCAATTGGGGCAGGGCGCGCAGGAATGCGGCTGCGGGTTCGAGGCGGGCTCTGCCTGTGATCTGCTAAGTGCGGGGTGGTATGGTTTTGCCAGCCAGATGCTGAACCGGGATGACAAGGCCTGGATGGCGGCCTTGCCGGATATCATCAGCTTTGTGCATCAAGGCGCGCGTTATGCGGTGATCCACGGCGGGGTCAGTGATGTCGCACGCTTCATCTGGCCTGGCACCGATGCTGCTGTTCTTGAGGATGAAATAGCCCTGATCGGACAGGCCATCGGACCTGTGGATCACGTGATTGCGGGCCATTGTGGCATTCCCTTTGTCGCGGCCACCAGCACGGGGCGCTGGATCAACGCAGGCGTGATCGGCATGCCGCCCCATGATGGCTGTCAACAGACCCGCTATGTGCTGCTGGAGGAGGGCGCGGTGCAGATCAGGCGGCTGACCTATGACGTGGAGGGGGCCGCACAGGACATGATGCAGGCCGGGTTGCCCCAAGGCTACCGGGATGGATTGCACAGGGGTTACTGGCCATCAGAAGATATCTTGCCAGCAGAGTTGCGCCGGCCGTCATTGGCCAGCGGGTGACGTTCCAGCACCAGTTCGGCCAGCCGCTCTTCCAACACATGGGTATAGATTTCGGTGGTTGCCACATCCGCATGGCCCAGCATGGTCTGAATGGCACGTAAATCGGCCCCATTGGCCAGCAGATGCGTGGCAAAGGCGTGCCGCAGGGTGTGGGGGGTGACCTTGCCAGGTTCCACGCCTGCGGCGACGGCGAATTCCTTGATCAACAGGTAGAACCAATGCCGGGTCAGGTGGCCCGATTTGCCCCGTGACGGAAAGAGGAACCGCGACACTGGCTTGCGGGCGAGGCGGTTTTCCTCATCCAGCGCATCGCGGGTCTCAAGCCAGACTGCCAAGGCTTCGCGCGCAGGCGGCGAGAGCGGGACCATCCGTTCCTTGCCGCCCTTGCCCATGATCAGCAAGAGCCGTGGGTCGCCCCTTGTGGCGGCGATGGGCAGGCTGACCAGTTCGCTGACCCGCATGCCCGTCGCATAGAGCAGTTCCATCAGACAGGTATTGCGTTGCTGATCGCTGCGGGACCGGCCAGAGCTGCGCGCCGCCGCAAGCAGCAGGTCAACTTCGGCTTCGGTCAGGATTTTCGGCAGGCGTTTGTCCAGACCGGGGCCAGAGATCTGAATGGCGGGATTGTCACTGCGCAGCCCTTCCTCAAAGGCAAAGCGGTAGAGCTGCTTGATCGCGGAAAGCCTGCGGGCGCGGGTCGATTTGGCAAGGCCCTGCGCATCGCAATAGACCAGATAGCCCTCTACATCTGCGCGGGATGCATCCGCGAAATTCAGGTCCCGGCCGGCCAGAAAGGCGTCAAAATCCTTGAGGTCGCGACCATAGGCCAATTGGGTGTTCGTGGCCGCACCCAGTTCTGCTGATTGTGCTTCGAGAAAGCTGGATATCCAGTGAAAGGTATCGGTCTGCATGGTCACCTGTCCAACAAGAGCGTCTGGATCGCCAGCCGGCGGGCCGTATCCTCAAGCCCCAGCGCCCGCAACGTGGCCAAGGCATCCGTCAGGGTCCGGGCATTGCCGCGCGCCCCCTTGTGCGCCAGGGAAAGCACGTTCAAGATCGCCTCGCCCAGACGGTCCTGCGCTACCATCGCGACAAGGTCGGCCCGTGGTGCCGCATCGTTGAAGGCATCGTAAACGGCCGCCTGCATCACCTCTGCGGGGCGTGCAGAGGGCAATTGCCCCAACGCCACGCGCACCACGATTGTGTCGTCTTGCATCTGTGCGGCAGCATTTTCATATCCGGGCGACAGCAATTGTATTTCTTGGGCGATGGCTGCGGCGCGCCCGGTCAAGGGGATGCCGGACAGCGGGGCGGCAAACAGGGTGGCAAAGGACACTTCCAATGCGGCTTCTGTCATCGCCTGCCAGACGGGGGGCAGGGTTTTGGTCACGGCCTCCACACTGCCCGAGCCCAGAGCGGTTTCAAACCGTTGCAAGGCCGCCACCCGGTCCCATACCCCGCCAGATGCGGCAGGTTTACGATCTGTGTACAGGCCCAGAAGCCGATTGTCGGGCAGGGCACCGGCCCGGGTCAGCCGCTCTGCCGCTTCGATCTGCGATTTCCAGCCTGCCAGATCACGCAGATCGGCCACCGCATAGGCGCGGGGCAAGGTGCTGGAGGGCAGCGGCTCTCCTATGGTTTCAAACAATCGAAAGCTGAGCGGGTCCATTTGACGGGGCTGCGGCAGCGTGGGTTCCCCTTCAAAGGCGTCGGGGTCCATGAAACGATCCAGCAGCGCCAATTGCGGCTCAGGGATCAGATCAAGCGCATGGGCGGTGTTGAGCATCAATGCCGCGTTTTCCCAGCGCCTGGCCCGGACATCACAAAAGATGCGAAACCCGTAATCCGCACTGAGAAAGGGAGAGGCCGAGAGCATCGCACAGGCGCGATCTTCGGTGCCTGTCAGCAGGCTGATTTGCATCCACAGGTCAAAATGTTGCGGGCTTGTGGTCACACCGGCCTGTTCGATCAAGGACAAGGCGGGGTCCAGCGCCCCTCGGGCGATCAGCTTTTCGACACGGGCCAATGCCAGGGCATCGCCTGCGTCGGCTTTGCCGCCGGGCGCACCTGCCTCGGCCAGAAGTACCGTATAGAGCAGCGCTTGGGCGGCGGGCAGATGCAGGTCCGGCATCAGGGCAATCAGCCGCTTCAGGCTTTCCAGGTCACTGCCTGCCCAAAGCTGGACAGGCAGGCCGGTAACGGTGGGGGGCACCAGCCCGATCTCGCGCGGACCCGGCGCGCCCAGCGACTGGACGGCAACGTCTGGTACAAGCGCTGTCTGTGTCACCGGCGGCTCTTCTGGTCGCAACTTGGCCGTCGGCGCGGCGGGTGCCTGTGTCCCAAGCCAGTCGATCACCGACAGGGGAATCTCTGTTTGCGAAACCTCTTTCTGGGCCACCTGTGATTGGGCCGTCGCAGTGGGGCCGAGGCTGCTGCATATCACGGCTGCAAAAAGGCTGCTGGGCCAGGCAGGCATGCGGTTTGGGCGCATTCAGTCTGTCCCCAGGGTGACTGTCTGTCTCATCTCGACAGGGGACGGGGCGAATTCGACACCAAAAAAAGGTGCCACATAGGCATAGGCGACAAGCGCGACAAAACCTATAATTGTCAAGAAAATCAGAAACTTGAATAGTCGACCCATGAAAACTGCCCGTTTGTTTTAGCGCTGCCTGTTCATTCTATATATGGCCTTTTGGCCAAGATCACGTCATTCACATGAAAATGAGTGGAATTGAGCAAACCATGGCCGATCACAATGCCCCAACCCCGCTTTATCGTCTGAAAAAGACGGTCGTGCTGGTTGGCATGATGGGGGCAGGCAAAACTGCAGTTGGCAAAGCGCTTGCAGCCCGTATCGGGGTGCCGTTTCTGGACAGCGACCTTGAAATTGAGGCGGCTGCCAATCTGAGTGTACCGGAAATCTTTGAGCGCGACGGAGAGGCGTTCTTTCGCAAGCGCGAATCCGAAGTGATTGCGCGGCTGCTGGAGAGTGAAAAGGGAATCCTGTCCACCGGTGGCGGTGCCTTTCTGGCTGAGGGCAATCGAAAGCTGATTTCGCAGCAAGGTGTCTCTGTCTGGTTGAACGCCGATCTGGAACTGTTGTGGAACCGGGTGCGGCACAAGGACACCAGACCGTTGCTGCGAACATCCGATCCCAAGCGCACGCTGTCCCAGCTTTATGAGGCGCGGCTGCCGATGTACCGGCAGGCCGACCTGTCGGTGAAATGCGACCCCGGCGTCAGCATTGAAACCATGGCGGAGCGTGTCATCGCCACATTGGCCCAGCGCACAGATGTATTGGAACGAACAGATGCCTGAAACAGTTCATGTGGATTTGCCCGGCCGCGCCTATGACGTGCTGATCGGCCCCGATCTATTGTCAGCGGCAGGCCGGCATGTCGCACCATTTCTGGCACGTCCACGCGTCACCGTGATCACCGATGAAACCGTCGGCGCATTGCATCTGGAGGCGCTGCGCGAAGGGCTGGCGTCTGCGGGCATCACGCTTGAGGCGCTGCATTTGCCCCCCGGTGAGGCCACCAAGAGCTGGGCGTCGGTAGAGCGCTGCACCGATTGGTTGCTGGACCAAAAGGTCGAACGTCGCGATGTGGTCATCGCCCTGGGCGGCGGTGTGATCGGTGATCTGGTGGGGTTCGCGGCGGCCATCCTGCGGCGCGGTGTGCGGTTTGTTCAGATGCCCACGTCACTGCTGGCACAGGTGGACAGTTCGGTCGGAG
>Ga0213861_10001263_pt1 | contig 22354 bp, 16 predicted proteins | sample PICome_4_FD_160110 | JGI IMG/M metagenome (GOLD analysis project Ga0213861, IMG submission 160110) | Coastal seawater microbial communities near Pivers Island, North Carolina, United States - PICO131 | ecosystem: Environmental > Aquatic > Marine > Coastal | place: USA: North Carolina... | reverse complement strand
ACGTGGTTGACACTTGGCCTCTCGAACAGCGCATAGGGTACTACCGAGGTGGTGCGCTCAAGTACATCATGCGCATGGGTAGTAAGGACGAATCCTTACAAGAGATCCGTAAGGGCCAGCACTACATTCAGAAGTTGCTTGAGGTACTAGGAGAAGTGTGATGGGTTTAATTTTTATAGATGAGGGAGGTGCTCATGATTACGGGCTTGCTAACACATAATAACGTTGTGCCTGAAAAGAGGTTGCTCGCGGCGATTATTGCTAAGGCGATTACAGATTGTTGCGAACGCCCGGTGGGGGGTAAAAAAGACCCCAAACTTTCTACGGAGGCTCATGGCGCGATGCGGTTTTTATTTATCGATAACTTTATATGCCAAATGTATTTTGAGCTTCTCGATATCGACTTACCGTCTTTCCGGACTCACTTAGTGGCTACGATGCACATCGATAAAGAAACAAAGCAGATCTCGGGCAAACAAAGACGCGCTTTCCGTTCGAACTACGCTCGATTCGCTCCCGCGAGCGGAGAAAGAATATGGCAATGACCCCCGAAGCAAAGGTTAAAGCCAAATGCAGGAAGTTGCTGGACACGTTTGGTGCGTATTATTTCTTCCCCGCTACGGGGGGGTTCGGTCGCAGTGGTGTGCCCGATATCGTTATTAGCTACAAGGGTAGGTTCTTTGCGATTGAATGCAAAGCAGGTAACAACAAACCCACACCGCTACAGTTAAACGAGATTAAAGCCATCAACGATTCAGGCGCGGTAGCTATTGTGGTTAATGAGGACAACATTGATGATGTTGCGAAGATCTTGGAGAAGTGGTGATGGATTTAATCACGGTGGATTTTGAAACGTTTTACGACCAAGACTTTAGTCTGACCAAGCTGACCACAGAGGAGTACGTGCGGGATCCTAGGTTTGAAGTCATTGGTGTAGCGGTCAAGCGTAACAACGAGGGCACCCAGTGGGCGAGCGGAACCCACGAACAAATAAAGGAATGGCTTCAGTCGGAGTTTAACTGGGGTAAGTCTATGGTGCTGGCGCACAACATGATGTTTGACGGTGCTATCCTGCAGTGGCGGTTTGGGGTTAAGCCGTTTGTGTTTCTTGACACCCTGTGTATGGGCCGTGCATTGCATGGGGTGGAAGTCGGTGGGTCTCTTAAAGCTATGACTGAGCGGTACGGTGTTGGCGAGAAAGGCACAGAAGTAATCAACGCTAAGGGTAAACGCAGACTAGACTTTACCGCGCCGGAACTAGCCCGCTATGGGGACTACTGCGTGAACGACGTGGAGCTGACGTATAAGTTGTTCGCGTTAATGCACAAGGGGTTTCCCAAGCAGGAGTTGAGGTTGATCGACCTGACCTTACGTATGTTTATCGACCCCGTGCTGGACTTAGACTTACCACTGCTCGAGCAACACTTAGAAGAAGTACAAGACCGCAAGCACAAGCTGTTAGAGAGTGTGGGTGTAGATAAAGAACTGCTCATGTCGAACCCCAAGTTTGCGGAGTTACTCAAAGATCTGGGCGTAGAGCCGCCGATGAAGGAAAGCCCCACCACAGGTAAGCAGACGTTGGCGCTAGCCAAGAGTGACGAGGGCTTCAAGGCACTGCAGGCTCATGAGGATGTGCGGGTGCAAGCGTTGGTAGCCGCTAGGTTGGGGACTAAAAGCACGTTGGAAGAAACACGCACCCAAAGATTTATCGACATCGCCAAGCGAGGGCTGTTGCCCGTGCCTGTGAGGTACTACGCCGCGCACACCGGACGTTGGGGTGGGGACGACAAAATCAATCTACAGAACCTGCCTAGCCGTGGGGCAAACGCTAACAAGTTAAAGAAGTCCATCGTTGCACCCGCAGGACATTACGTCGTTGACGCCGACTCAGCACAGATTGAAGCACGGGTGTTGGCTTGGTTAGCGGGGCAGGATGACTTGGTTACAGCGTTCGAGAACAAGGAAGACGTGTACAAGAAAATGGCGGCGGCTATCTACAACAAGCCCGAAGAAGACGTTACATCAGCAGAACGTTTCGTTGGTAAGACAACAATTCTTGGGTGTGGGTACGGCATGGGTGCGGTCAAGTTCCAAGCACAGTTAAAGACGTTTGGTCATGACATGGACATCGAGGAAGCTCGCCGTGTTATCCAGATCTATCGTAGCAAGAACGACCAGATCGTAGGCTTGTGGAAGCAGTCGCAGAACGTCCTTATAAATATGCTGAGCAACATAGCCGCGCCGATAGGGAAGGACGGAGTTCTTGAAGTCGTACCTAAACAAAACGCAATTCGGCTTCCTTCAGGTTTGCTAATGCGGTATGATGGTTTGGATTACGAGCAAGGAGAGCAGGGGCTCGAGTTCAGCTACAAGACCCGCAAGGGGCGCACTCGGATATACGGGGGCAAGGTAGTTGAGAATGTGTGCCAAGGAATTGCTCGGTGCATCATCGGAGAGCAGATGCTTAGAATTGCCAAGAGATACCGGGTCGTGCTAACGGTGCATGACGCTATTGCGTGTGTCGTTAAAGAGAGTGAAGTTGCAGCGGCTGTGGAGTACGTCGAGCAGTGTATGCGATGGGTTCCTGATTGGGCCGAAGGCTTACCCCTCAACTGCGAATCCGGTTACGCCAATAGTTATGGAGAGTGTTGATGAGTGACCCACTAGATTATTCCCCCCACATGATCAAAGTCCGTCAAGGGCTCCAACGTATGCGGGCTATGTTGTTGAAGAACCAGTACGACGAAGCCATTGAAGAAGTGGATAACATCATTGTTGAAATGCGCATGGCTAGAACAGCGGTAAAAGATTTAAAGGACCATGTGCAATGAGTTCCCCATCGTGGTCGTTTAGCGGGATAAAATCGTTTGATTCGTGCCCCAAGAAGTACTACCACTTAAAAGTGGTGAAGGACTTTAAGGATCCTCCAACGGAGGCAACACTGTATGGCACGAAGTTTCACACGGCGGCGGAAGAATACATACGGGACGGCACACCACTGCCCAAGTATTTTGAATACGCCAAGCCTGTCCTAGACTCCCTGAACCGAATGGAAGGGGACAAGCACTGTGAGTACGAGATGGGGCTTACGGAAAACCTAGAGCCGTGCGGGTTCAAAGACCCAAACGTGTGGTGGCGGGGCATCGTGGACTTAGCGATTGTGAACCCTGCAAACGGTGAAGCTCGTATCATTGATTATAAGACCGGGAAGTCTACGCGGTACGCAGATACAGGGCAGTTGGAACTGATGGCGCTAGCTACATTCAAGCATTTCCCTGAAGTTAAGCGGGTGCGGGCGGGGCTTATTTTTGTGGTGTGCAACGAGTTTATCAAGGCCACATATACGACGGATGACGCGCCTAGGCTATGGCAAAAGTGGATGGCAGAGTACAATAAGCTCGACGCGGCGTACAAAAATGATGTATGGAACCCCCGCCCGTCAGGTCTATGCCGAAGACACTGTGTAGTATTAAGTTGCCCACACAACGGGAGGAACTAATGGACTATGACCCAGAAGATGTTATTGACGTATTGGTGGAGTTCCTTGAAGATATATACGCGTACCTGAACCTACCGTTACCCGAAGATTTAGACCCCGAGGTGGAGTTGGTGCGAATAGTACAAGCGATTAAGGATAAACAAAATGCCGTACAAGAACCCTAAAAAAGACCGCCCCTACGCCAAGGAGTACGAACTCCAGAAAGAACGTGGGGAACACGACGGGCGCATGGAGCGCCAACGAGCTAGACGTGCTTACGATGCCAAGGGTATTGACCGCACGGGTAAAGACATCGACCACAAGAAGATGATAAGCAAGGGTGGTAAGAATTCAGACGGTACACGGCTAGTGTCCCCGAGTAAAAACCGTAGCCGTAACGGTAAGACCAAGAAGAAGTAAGTATCTACCGGATTGGGGATTGAAGTTGCGGGTTAGCGCCGCAAAAATATATACCCCGTGTGTTTTGTCAAATTACTCTGCTATATGAGGTTTAGTCCCCAACCCGGTGGGTATCGGTGTTAGCGACCATAAGTGATGTTCCTTGGCAGGCTTCGCAGCTTAGGACCCGTGCTTTATCGGGGGCCCACCTACAATCCGAACGTGTGTTTCGGGTGTTTTCGCATGGAGAAGAAGTTGGAAATCGTAGATAACAAGGCACTGCTTTTGCAGTTACGTAATCCCCAGAGAGTCACAGAAGTAATCCCAAAAAGTAAGATAGTCGAAGGTAACAAGGTCTTGGTCAAGTGGGGTATTGACGAGGCACAGGTGTTAAAGAATCTAAAGATCCGCAACGTGCCTTCTCCTATTCTGGCGCAGTATAGCTGGACAGGACAGCACAAACCGTTTGAGCACCAGAAGACAACCTCAGCGTTTTTGACACTACACAAGCGGGCGTTCTGCTTTAACGAGCAGGGGACTGGCAAAACCGGGAGTGTCATATGGGCGGCGGACTATCTTATGTCGGAACGTAAGATAAACAGGGTGTTGGTTATATGCCCCCTATCGATTATGGACTCCGCATGGAGGGCGGACTTATTTAAATTCGCCATGCACAGGACAGTGGATATCGCTTACGGTGCGGCACCCAAACGCCGTGAGATTATCGAGGGTGACGCTGAGTTTGTCGTCATCAACTACGACGGTGTTGAGATTGTTCGGGATGAGATAGCCAAGGGTGGATTTGACCTAATTGTTATCGACGAGGCCAACGCATATAAAAACGCTCAGTCCAAGCGATGGAAGGTATTGAACAGCTTGCTGACCCCAAAGACGTGGCTTTGGATGCTTACAGGTACCCCCGCCGCGCAGTCACCGTTAGATGCATTTGGTATCGCCAAGCTAGTCAACCCAGCGAACGTGCCTAAGTTCTACTCCGCCTTCCGTGAGATGGTTATGTATAAGCTGACCAACTTTAAATGGATGCCCAAAGATTCCGCTACGAAGCTCGTGTTTAACGCACTGCAACCTGCTATACGATTCACAAAAGATGAATGCCTTGACTTGCCTGAGATGACATATGTTAAGCGTGAAGTCGCGTTGACCCCTCAACAGGAAAAGTATTACAAACTGCTCAAGACCCGCATGGTTATGGAAGCCGCAGGTGAGCAGATAACCTCAGTGAACGCCGCTGTAAACATGAACAAGCTCCTACAGATATCGTGCGGGGCGGTCTATTCAAACAGCGGGGAGACTATCGAGTTTGACATCAAGCACAGATACAAGGCATTGCTGGAAGTCATCGAGGAGTCAAGCCAGAAGGTGTTGGTGTTCGTACCGTTTAAGCACGTTATCAGCATACTGAGGGATAAACTAGCCGCTGATAAGATCACTTCCGAAGTTATTTCCGGTGATGTCCCGGTCAGAAAACGTACCGAAGTATTTGACGCATTCCAGACAAAGGACGATCCCCGCGTGTTGATTATCCAGCCCCAAGCAGCAGCGCATGGTGTTACGTTGACCGCCGCGAATACTGTTGTGTGGTGGGGCCCGGTGCCTTCATTAGAAACTTATGCACAGGCTAACGCTCGGGTGCATCGGACGGGGCAACGCCACCCAAGTACTGTGGTTCAGCTACAAGGATCTAACGTAGAACGCCACGTTTATAAACTACTTGACAACAAAATAGACGTTCATTCAAAAGTTGTTGACCTTTATAAAGATTTGTTGTTATAATTCAAGAACAGGTTAAATACTACAGTCCCAAGGAGAGATATATGGACACCAAAGATATACCCGTAGACAAGTTGGTTAGAACATACATAAAGATGCGTGATGTGCACACCGAGCTACTCCACAAGTTTGAAGAGGAGGAGAACCGGATCAAAGAGCACATGGGTAAGGTTAAGGGCGCACTTCTGCAGTACTGCAAAGACAACAACCTAGAAAGTGTGAAGACCGCCGAGGGCATGTTCTATCGGACAGTTAAGCGTCGGTACACCACAGCGGACTGGGAGTCTATGAATCGTTTTATTTTGGAGCACCAAGTACCCGACTTGCTAGAGAAGCGCTTGCATCAGGGGAACGTGGAGCAATTTTTAACCGAGCATCCTGACCTGCTACCTCCGGGTCTTAACTGCGATGCTGAGTATTCTGTAACCGTAAGGAGAAGTAAATGACAGACGAGGCTTTTGTTCCGATAGAGAAGTTAGCAACGCACTTTTGCGTAACAGTACACACAATACGGTCTTGGGTTAGGCAAGGGCATATACCTAGAAACGCCTATATAAAAGCAGGGAACACCTATCGATTTTCCGTACCCCGTGTTATGGAAGCTTTAACTGGTGGTAATATTGAAAGCCCGGAGCCGGAAACAACCGACCCCGTGCAGGTAGACAACGCTGAGCTCACTGTTGAGCCAGTGCAATTAGAACTTAATTTTAGTGATGACGAAGACATCTAAGGAGAGAAGTAATGAGCAACGTAACTTTATTTGGTACCCAGAACACAGCCCTTACCGCCGCTAGATTAGCAGAGCTACCCAACATCATGGGCACTATTGCTGGTGGTGCTACAGGTAGCCAGAACCGCCGTATTTCTATTAAGGGTAAAGCTTTTCGTGAGTTCATCAACGGCAAAGAATATGAAGTAAGCGACAGCAATGCAATGAACATGGTTGTTGTAAGCGCCGCACCCGTGTCACGTATGTTCTTTGCCGGAACCTATGCGGAAGGTAAAGTCATCAAGCCAACGTGCTGGTCATCCGATAGCCGCATCCCCGATGAGTCAGTACCACAAGACCAGAAGCAAGCCGAGCGATGCATGGACTGCACACAGAACATCAAGGGCTCCGGTGCCGGTGAAGGTAAGGCTTGTAGATTCAAACAGCGTATCGCTGTTATGTTGGAAGGTAAGCTCGACAAGAAAGAGATCTACCAACTCGAGCTCCCTGCCACATCCGTTTTCGGTGAAGGCGCGAAAGACAAGATGCCTTTGCAAGCGTACGGTAGGTACCTGAGCGCACACAACACCAACATCGTTACCATCGTTACCGAGATGCGGTTCGATAACTCAAGTGCTACACCTAAGCTCGTGTTTAAAGCTGTGCGTCCTCTTGATGATGCAGAACAGCAAGCCGTGCTCGATATGGTTACGCACGAGGACACCGTCAAAGCACTGACTCTTAACGTGTCACAAACGGATAAGGTAATTCCTGCTCCAGAAGCTAAGCCATCGTTGTTTGCGCCGAAAGCAGAAGTCGAGGTACCGTCTGAGCCGGAACCAGCCGAGGAGGTTGTTGCTGAGCCTAAGAAAGTAGTTAAGAAGACATCGGCTCCTCCAGCCGGAGAAGAAGTTGATTTAGCTTCTATCGTTGATAACTGGGACGATTGATATAAGTCTTTGGGGTGAAGTGTTGCGCAGGAGAGAAATTTCAGGCAACATGGATCCCCCCGTTTCAACGATGAGAGGCCCTAGACAATGGATACAAAAGAATTTTTGGGGGCGGTCCTTAGCGGTGAAGGGTACTACTGTGTTACAGGCATCGGCAGTAAAGGGGAAGGGGAGAGAAACCGAGTTGAGTCAAAATTCTTTACCGATATCGACGAAGCGATTCAGACTGCGTTAGGGTTTGATCAGGAAGGATTAGATTCCTATTTCGCTTTGGCAACATTTCAGGACGGTGGTTCTAGAAAAAACGATAACGTAAAGGCACTCAGGTCTTTCTTTCTTGATCTCGACTGTGGTACCGGTAAAGACTATGAGTCCCAAGCTGAGGCGCTAAAGTCGCTCCGACAATTTTGCAAGGCATTGAAATTACCTACCCCTATGCTGGTTAACTCCGGCAGAGGTATACACGTGTACTGGCCTTTAGACAGGGACGTAGCTCCAGATGTGTGGTTGCCCGTTGCGTACAGGCTTAAGGAGTTGTGCGTTGAACACAGTGTGTACGCGGATCCCGTAGTCACTGCTGATATATCTCGCATACTGCGCGTGCTGGGTACACACAACTACAAGGACAACCCACCGAAGCCAGTTTCCCTTATAGGCAACCGGGTGGATTCGGTTTCGTTCGACACGTTTAAAGCGTTGCTGGGTGACAGTCCTATTGGGTCGCTTAAGAAACCTTACGTGCCAAAAGAAGCTGACTTGGTTATGCGGGCCTTGATGGGTAACTACACCAGTAAGTTTAAAACTATATTGATGAAGACCGCGCAAGGTACAGGCTGTGAGCAGTTGAAGTACATCGTGCAGAACCAGTCCGAGATGTCCGAACCTATGTGGCGGGCTGGCTTGTCTATCGCTAGCTTTTGTGAGGACAGAGATAAGGCAGTGCATCGTCTGTCCGCAGGGTACCCCGATTACAACCGTGAAGACACCGAACGTAAAGTCGCCCATATACGTGGCCCGTACACATGTAGTAAGTTTGACGAGTACAACCCCGGCGTGTGTGGTTCGTGCCCTAACTACGGGAAGATTAAATCCCCTATCGTACTGGGGCGGGAGTTGTCAGGTAATCCTGACGAGGACATAACAGTTGTAGACCACCCAAGCGATATGGATGTTGACAGCCGTCCTTTGCAAGAGTACGTGATTCCTAGTTACCCGCTACCGTATAGGCGCGGTGCATCAGGTGCGATATTTAAAGTTGTACAGAAGGACGATGAAGAAGTAGAAGTGCCCGTGTACCACAATCCGCTGTACGTGGTTAAACGGATAAACGACCCAGATAGTGGTGAGTCTATCGTCATGCGACTGCACTTACCGAAGGATGGGGTTCGCGAATTTACAATGCCGCTCATGTCAGTTATGGCTCGGGACGAATTTCGTACTCATATGGCTAAGAACGGTGTGGCGGTTATGAAACTGGAGGAACTTATGGCTTATGTAACAACGTGGGTTAACAAATTACAGATGGAATCCGAAGCGGAAGAAGCACACAGACAGTTCGGCTGGGCCGAGGACAGGAAGTCGTTTATCGTGGGTAACATGGAAATTAAACCCCACCGCATAGACATAAACCCCCCTGCTACCAGTACTGTCTCGTTGTTCCCTATGTTCAAACCTGTGGGCACATTGGAAGGGTGGAAAGACACCGTTGAGTTTTACAATCGTCCCGGGTTCGAGGTGCATCAGTATATGATGGGGCTAGCGTTTGGCTCTGTCTTAGCCGAATTCACTCCGATCAATGGCTCGATTTTTCACCTGTACCACAAGGAGTCAGGGCTGGGTAAAACTACGTGCATGTTGGCAGGTGCGTCTGTCTGGGGTAACCCAGAATCGCTAGTCATGTACGAGCGAGACACCACTAACGCCAAGATGAACAGGCTAGAGGTGTACAAGAATCTCCCCGGTTACTTTGATGAGATGACCAACACCGCACCGAAAGAGCTCAGTGACTTTGCGTACAGTGTCCCCGCAGGTAGCCAACGCAACCGTATGTCCGCACGGAGTAACGTCGAGCGGTACAGAGGTATACCGTGGCACACGCTAGTAGGCTCAACCGGAAACACCGACATGGTGGAGCGCATCAGTTCTTACAAGGCTATGCCGAAAGCAGAAGCCCAGCGGATACTTAGTTACCGTGCTCCGATCATTGCGTTCGCGACCAAGGAAGAAACCGATAACTTCAGCACGGCACTGAAGCAACACTACGGACACGCAGGGCCTATCTACGCGCAGTATTTACTGCAACACCAAAGCGAGATTGTACCTATGCTCGAAGAAGTACAGAAGAAGATAGACTTAGCGGCGGGTCTTAAGGCTGAGAACAGATTCTGGTCGAGTCAGGTAGCTTGTGTGGTGACAGGACTTATATTTGCCAAACGCGCAGGGCTGATTAACTTCGACACCAAGGGCTTGGTTAAATGGATTATTACTGACCTTCTGGTATCTGCGAAAGACTCAGCAGACGGTATGCGTGGCACGGTGGAAGATGTACTCACCGACTATATCGCCGAGAACTACAACAACATGTTGCGCATTGACAGCACCCAAGACGTACGGCGTGACGCCAATGGTATCGAGAAAGCTAGCCTACCAGAAGCATCCCCTCGTGGTACGTTGGTTATGCGGTACGAGTACGATACGAAGCGCCTCTTTATTTTGCCCAAGCCGTTCAAAGACTGGTGTGCCAAGCATCAGATCAACTACTCCGGTGTCATTGAGAGTCTAAGGGACGGGCGCACCAACGCCCAGAAGATGAAACAGCGCTTAGGTAAGGGTACTCACGTCAACCTACCACCGACTGACGTATGGGTTCTCGACTGCACTCATTTCATGGACGACGAACGTGAAGAAACCATTGCTGCCCAAGCAGTCCTTACAGAAAGACAAAAGGATCAAACTAACCGAATTGAGTCCTGACGGGGTCAGGATTATTGTGGACTGGGATAATTTTCCGGTGGGGGCATCAGTTTTTGTCCCCGTTATAGACACCGACACGTTGCATGAACAGCTAAACAAGGTTGTGTCCATATATAAATGGACTATGGAAACCCGTTATAGGATAGAAAATTCCAAACTTGGGGTTCGTATTTGGCGTATATTATGATATTATTTGTTTGACAGATTCTCTCCCTGTCTACTCTCCTTGGGTTTATACCTACTACCCCCCGGCAACCCCGGGGGGTTTTTATTCGTCGTCGCCGTATTCCCGCATACTTTCTTCAAACACAGGCAAATAACGCTTGCTGTACGTCACACCACTACGCATCTCGGATGACGTTCTAGCAAACTGTTTCATTGACCTACGGATAGTAGATGCGTCGATAGCGTCGTTAGGGTTACGTGCGTTAAACTCTTCGATCCGTTTCAGGATGTCCTGCGCCTCTGAGTTGTCCCCCTGACGTGCGGCTAGGTTGTATTGACGCAACAGCTTCGTTCTTCTCTGGTCAATCGCCCGATTCTTACCTTTCTCCATCGCGTTGATTTCTAGCTGGCGGGTGTACTTGGCAGGGGCAAAGCCGAAAAGTTGCGCTGCAGCAGAACCGTAACTAAACTCTTCAAGGATAGGATCGCCCCGTCGGGTGTTAACGCCCTCAGTAGTAAACCGGATTGTCTTGAGCACGTTGGAGAAGGCCGAGGGCATGATCTGCTCGATACCGCGTTGAGTTTCACCCTGCTGAATGTCCTTAAGACCTCTTAAGGTGCGGTTACCGATGCTATACACTGGGCCACCAATCATCTCCATAATCTCAGCCATCGGCTCCTGATCACGCTTGACCGGGTTTTCCCTAAACAACAGATCGCTCAGTCCAATACGTGAGGCCACATCTGCACCGAAAGCAGCGTTTAGCAGACCCTTATATCGGAGCTCACCCAGATGCTTACGCACGGTGGTTTCGGCATCGTCCTCGTCATCTTCTTTCAGGAGGTTGTAAACCAGTGCACCGACACCGAATAAGGGTAATCCCTGAACCCCAGCCATCATCCCTGCAGACAAAAAGGTACCTGCAATCTGGCGCATACCAGCCTTACGGATCTCAGGATCTTGATCAAACAACGAATCCCGCGCCATCTTGAACATCGCGTAGTACATAGACACGCCGTAGCGCTTGTACATAAACATTACACGCCCAAGGGAGTTCTGTGCAATTCTAGGTGCCGCTGCCGAGGCAATACCGCTGTTGGTAAGTTCGGTGAGTTCTGTGGCTTTCTGTGCAGCCTCACGCATTGCTGCGTCGTCGATCTTCCGACCAGCTTTTTCCATCGCACCGAGCTCTAGGTCGTACGCAGCAGCAAGGGCAATCTGACGGTTCATCCGTTCGCCGTGGTGGAAAACAAAACCGGAAACAGCGTTTACCTTTGCCATTGGGTTGTCGATGTTATCAACGTCCAAGATGTCATAGACCTGACTGCGGTTTAACTGTCCGAGCCGTCCAGCCTCTTCTGCTAGAACCTTGTAACGCTTTCTTGGGTCAGTGTCCGCCATAGCGTCAAAGTCGTAGTTGTCGATCGAGGGCCCAACCCGCATAGAGGCCTTATCACCTAAGATAGTTGTGCGGTCTTGGCTAAACCCACTACCCATGAACAACTTTGTTGCGTTGGCGATTGCCCGCATAGTCGCACCATAGCCGTACTTACCGCCGTAGTAAGGTAGCACCATCAATGGGATCTGTGACAAGTTAACTATTGCAGAGGAGATGTTAAACCCGAGCGTCATCGCAAAGCCGTAGGAGGTGGCATACTGCGACCACTTATCAATGCTGGGGCTTATGGCAAAGTCAATTCGTTTGTCGAATTCGTTGTAGTACTCTTTACCTCGGTTGTCCCCTCGCCGGGCAGCGGCCTCGGCCTCCTGACGCAGTTGCTCCCTTACGTCATTTAACTTGGCGCTGTATTCTAGATTGGTCAGTTGGCGAGATATGCTGTATGTCTTTTCACGGAACGCCGCAATAGAGTCACGCTCAAAACCGAGCCTACCTTGGCGTTTCTGAAACGATTGCGCAAATGACGTAGCAGGTAAAGAGTTAACAAACAAAGTCATTAATTGATCGGTCACATCTGCCGGTACCTTGTTTGCCTCCATTACAGTAAACACAGCGTTCATAAACGAGCCCGGAGGCGCATCGCGGTATTTCATCTGCTTAAGGTTAGAGAACACCGACACACTGTCGGCAACATACTCTGGGTCTTTCTGCACGGCCTCCATTGCGCGACGGCGAGCCCGCTCGGATTCAAACGCCTCAACAACAACTTCTTGCGAAGAGCCGTCTTTTGACCTAATTGTGTACTGCAACCAATAGTCGCCCTTACGGGTCAGCGGGAAGTACGGCTCAATGTTTCCGGCTTGGTTGGCTAATCTAGCCAATATGTCTTTCTTCACCCTTGCGTTTGCTTCGGGGTCGGATGTCGCTGAGTCTAGGCGCTGCTCAATAACCTTTAAGATATCTTTGTACATAACAGCGTAGGAGTCACGCATACGGGTGTAAAGCCGTTGACCATCTGCACCGAGGGACTTCCACTCAGCCTGCATACCGTCCCAAGCTTTTAACTTGTCATTGTTACCTACGTAGTCATTCCGAGGCTTACTAGGATCTACCTGAGCTAGCGTACTGCCGTATACGACGTTGTTAAACTTGGTCATCTGCTCAAGAGTCTTACCCTTTGCAAACTTCGCAGCTTCATTCTGGATGGGTTCCAGAGCCTGTTGACGTTGGTTTTCAGCACCGTGTTTCTCGTTAACAACCGTGTTTAACTGCTTAGCGCTAGGCAACACTCTTACGGCTGTGTCTGTCAACGCATCCAACGGCGTCGCCGCTTTAACCACATTTTTAATCGCACCATACAGAGTGCCAGTAACAACCTGATCGATCTTGTCTTTACGCGCCTCGGTAAGGCCGGGCAAGTTGTTGTACATCTTAGCAACCGCATCAAGAACCACGTTGCCCTTACGTAGGTACGAGTACTCCTGCATAGTAGTGGTAGGTTGCAGCGCAGTTTGCCCCGGCTCGAGGATCGAGTAAATAATACTTCCGGCTTTGTCGTAAGCAGACTCAACACTCTTTGGCTCTAAGCCAACCAACCTACGCACGAAGTTGCTTATCGCATTCACTACTTTACGCAAGGCAGATATATTGCCACCCTGTGGGTATAACGTACTCAATGACGTACGAAACTTTGGATTACCCATGAACTCGGCGGCGAACTCTTTTAAGTCAGTAGAGCCGTACGCTGTGCCGATGTTGTCGATAACGTCGTCGAACACTTTTTGTAGCTGCTTTGTTAGCGGATGCGCTTTGTTATCCAGCGTAGCGTCAACCACCGCATGGGTGCTTTCATGTAGCAGGGTGTGGACATCTAGCCCTAGGTCGGAGTTAATGTAGATAGTGTTATCCGAGGCAAAGTAAACACCTTGAATGTCTTTCTCGGCACCGCCTGTGCGTTCAAAAATTATGCGGTTTAGAGTTGCATCATCTACTACCCGTACATTGACCCCTGCAGTGCGCTCCGCTAGCTTCTTCGCAATACGAGACACTTCACCCTTGGTAAGCCCAGCTAACTCATTCAAAGCACCGACTAAGTTGTTGTTTTGTAGCTGAGTAACAACCGAACCTGTAAGTGGCCTCATCAAGGGAGCAGCGTCTACGTTAATCAACTTGCTCATGTCAGCGTCTACTTGCTTTTGGAGCTCATCAGCGGCTTCTTGTATAGCGTTTAGTCGAGCAATTTCTATGTTAGCCCGTCTCTCCATACCCTTGTAGTTGGCTAAGAACTGATCCATCTGGGCTTTTTGCTCTGCCGGAAGCGCTTCGTACACTGCATTCGCCGCACGAGTATTTTCCCCTGCGTACATATCCGCCGCTACGTTCTCTAACACCTTTTGTTCCGGTGTCAACATGGTTGGGGTAGGCGCAGACGAAGATTTAAGCGCGTCACGAGGTGTCGCTTTCGTCGTCCTTGCGACCTCTGCAACATAGCGATCGTATAGTTTCTTACCCGCACCAGTAAGTCCTTGTGGCGCAGTGGGCGTTGCGGTGGTAGCCGCAGTAGGAGCCGCAGTAGGAGCCGCAGTAGGAGCCGCAGTAGGAGCCGCAGTAGGAGCCGCAGTAGGAGCCGCAGTAGGAGCCGCAGTAGGAGCCGCAGTTCTAGGTGGCACAGCATCAGGACGCACACCACCGCGAGGGTTAAACATTTCACCCTGAGTGCGTAATGAAAATGCCGAATCTAGTACTTCCTGTATCCGAGCTTTAGTTTCAGGTTTAGTGCGTGGGTTGGCAACGAGTCCCTGCAATTCTTTGACCGCGCCTTGCCGCTGCTCAGGGTCGTTTAAGTCTTTACCCAACAACCGCTTTCTAGCCATTGATGATTTAGGTAACAGTAGGTCATCAAGTGCGGCCTCTGTAAGAATCGGTGTAGGTGCTTCAGGTTCTGGCACTGTAGTGTCGTCTATAGGACGAGTTTTACCTGCGCGTTTAGCTGCGCCACGACCCATAACACCGGGTAAGCCCATCTGCTCGGGCTCTCTAGCTCCTACTACACGTTCTGGTATTAACCCCGCAACATCCATTTCATTCGGTGTAGAGGGAGCAGTAACTACTGTAGGTTCAGGAGTCGCCGCACCGCGAACGTCATACGCACGTTCAATAAGTTTACGTTCACGGGGGTTAAAATCAAGATCAGTAATCCCAGCCTGTTGAAGCGCCCTGCCGAATGCTTTCGGTATATTAGTAACTTGAGGGTTTGCAACTAGCGGCAGGAGTAATTCTAGACGGTTGTCCTCTACAGTTTTATCCTGAGTACTACGTACCCGCCCATCGACTTCTGCTAAGTCTGACTCGAACTTTAGCCTATCTTTTTCTGCTTGAGCTGCTGCCTGCTCACCTTGCTCTTCCCGCTTGGCCTGTGCACGACGCGCTCCTTCTACTGCTGTGGCGTTCTCTTTCTCGAGATACTTCTCGATCTCAACTTGCGAGGCTGTACGACCACCGATTAAGGGTAAGGATAATTGCCCCGGCGCCGCCCCCGCAGGTAGTTCCGGCGCGGTTATATCAGGTTCTTCAGCGCGGGTTTCGGTTCTTGGCCCAGTGTCTGCAGCGTCAAAAAGATTAGCCGCAACGACGGGTCTACCTGCACGAAGTTCACGATTAGCCGCATCTAAAAACAAATCACCCTGTACCGGATCTACCGCAGGACGTGCTGGCGCTTGTTCGTCTAGTTGTGTTTGTACTGCACGTTGCTTTTGATCACGCGCTTCTTCAGCGGTTAGGAAGTCAGCTTCTGTTACGGCTGGTGCTTCTCCGGTGACCGGTGCTGGTAGTTGCGGTGCTTGTTGTTCGTTATCTGCTGCTATAGCATCGTCGATTATTTTCTGGCGTGCAGCTTCTGCTTCGGCTAATTTATTTCGTGCTTGACCTCGTACATTAACACCGCCGGGGACACCAAATAGGAAGCCCAGCACACCACCACCGATGGCGCTTTCGATGAGTTCGTCTTTACCCTCGTCGTCTAGTACTTGCAGGCCAGCTTGGAAACGCTCTAGGGCTTGCTGCCCAACTTCAGTTAAGGCTTCGGTAGAAGCAGTTTTCGCCCCTGCTGCTGCTAGGTTTGTAGCAATAGCCCGTTTGGCGACGTTCTGTAACTGCGCTTCAGTAAGCTCTTTGGCTTTCGCCCCTAACAAGCGTCGTACACCGGGGATAAACCGTAATGCAACCGTGTCTAGCAATGCTTGAGGAACCGCTGTGGCACCTGCCTTTAGAAGATCAGTCTCTTCGAGGGTCTTACCCTCTTCAATCTGGCGCTCTAAGTTTGTGCCTGTAAATTGTAGGGCGGACAACGCTGTAGAACCCAAACCCGCAGCTAACCATGCCGGAGCAGAACCCGCAGCAGCAGCGCCCGCAACAGCACCAGCGATAGGAGCCACCATATAAGGCAGGGAGCCCCCTGCAAGTTCACCTACTTTCGTTAACGGTGCTTCTAGCCAACCTTCTTCAGTCGGCTTAAACGCCATGCGCTGCTCGGCTGCTTTTTCTGCCATGTACTGCTCAGCAGTTTCGGTATCAATAACACCGGTTCTACCTAACAACGCTGCACCGGCGGACTTAACCCCTGCTACACCAGACTCAAACGCTGCACCGAACCCGCCTTCTGGCTGATTAGCCGCTAGGTAGTTAACAATTTCTCTGTCGGAGTACCCGGCCTTACGGGTATCACTAATGTCCATTCCAACTTGCTGGGCTAAATAATCCGCTATTTCGGCATCGGAGTACCCTGCTTTATAAGCACCTGAAACATCAACGGCAGCCATACGGACTCCTTAGTTAAACGGCTTCATAGTGGACGCTATGTCGGGTCTATTCCCTATTCTTGCACTGGGTGGTGCAACTGCCCCTTGAGGGCTTCCGCCCCCTAAACTAGCTTGCTTCTGCCGTCTATATGCTTCCATGTCCTGTTCAAGTTGCGCCGCTGCCGTGTTTTTCTCAGGGCCAGCGGGCATTATAGCCACTGCATCTAGTCGGTCCTCAAACTTATCTTTTACTAAATCATTTATTCTAGCTTCGTCTTGTAAGGCTAGTCTCGGCGCATTGAGCGCTGCTCTATTTGCTGCAGCACCGGCAGTTATGTTGGTTTGTTCCATCCGCGCTGCTCGGTCTTTTTCACTTTCTGCTGCAGTAAATGCTCGTTGTTCAGCCGCAGCAGTTGCCCTTGTCTGGGCGTTGATACCCGCAACTGCGTATCGAGAGTCGATGTCTTGTAGTTTAGCAATGTGGCCCATATAAGAACTCCAATCCTTTCGAGCAGCATCGTCATTGCCTTTCATAACGCTCATTTCGTACTGACGGAAAGCTAGTTCTGCGTCTTCAGCAGCGTTGAGGGCTTTCGCAGCGTCTTTCTTGCTCGACATATACGTAGCACCACCGGTTTGAGCTGCACGAGCAATACCATCAGCTAGGGAAGTCCCGCCCATCATCGCAAGCCCAGCCATCATGATAGCGTCAAACTTAGCGTTGTTTTCTTGGCTTTCAGCGCGGTCTAGTTTTTTAGTTAGCCGCGACTGCATATCGTTGAGGAGGTTTTGTTGCTGAGGATCCATCTCACCTTTTGGTATCATGGAGCGGAACTGTTCGAATGTACCACCTAGCATACCCCGTCTAGCTGCCCCTGCCCCTGCAATACCAGTCTGAGGTTGCTGAGGCGGCTGCTCTATGTAGGTATCAGGTACTTGTTCTTGTGGCACAGTACTGGCCCACCAGTCTGGACTACCTTCTGGCACCTGCGGCTTGGCTCCAGAATCTGGTATGGGGTCGTTCCTCCCCGCTGCCCATTGTTCTGGGGTAGCAACTGCCCTACCTGTGTCAGGATCAACTGAACCGCGTACAAAAGGATCGTCAATAGTCACAGAATCGCCAAGAAAAGCAGCGTTTTGTGCTTCCCGCGCATTTGCTTCCTGTTGGGCTAGCTCTCTTGCATCACGACTGCCCGTTCTATAGTATGAGGATTGCTTTACTGATTCCGGTGTAAGCAGCTCCCTAAACGTAGGCCCCGTTGATTCCGGCACAGATGGTTGACCATATGGATCAAACCCATATTCTTCCATACCACTAAAGGGTCCAGTACCCCCACCACCTTGCAAAGCCACAATCCCACCACCGTACATACCGACACGAGGCTGACCAATTGACGCTTCACCTGCACGTTTAACAACTTCATCGGCTACTGTTTCTTGGGGCATCTCCCCCATTGGCGCACGGGTCTTAGAGCGACGTTGCATCTCGCTTTGCACTGCGCTTAATGTAATAGCATCTTTGACCGTTCTAGCGTAAGCCGCCAATTGCGAGTCTGACAAGCGCTTAAGTCTTGAGGGCAGTTCTTGCACAGCCATTGTTGACATCGCTGTGGGCGATACTTGACCGCCTTCTTGGTACTTCTTGATCTGCCCACCTTCTTTACGACCAAGCGCACCGTAAGCACCGAGACCAGCACCCAATAACTGAGCGGTCTGGTTAGGCTGTTGGGCGTAAGTAAGTTGCGCACTCTGTGTAGAAGGTACCCCACGCAACAAGTCAGACATATAACTGAGCTGTTGGTACGGATACTGCTGTTGTGCCAAGAACTGTTGATATTGAAAGTCTTTTTCTTGCTGAGACTGACCTTGTTGCAACGCACCAAACTTCTGCATTGCGTCTGTGATACCCATCTCTTGTGCGTACTGTTCTTGACCCAACTGACCCAAGGCACCGGCACCGGAAATACCGAGCTGTGCACCGGAAAGACCATACTGACCCGCACCGACCGCCTGACCAACACCTTGCATACCGGCTTGGGCACCAGAGATACCTGCTTGCTGACCTGCGATACCGGTACGAGCGCCTTCCAACCCTAATTGACCGCCAGCAAGTTGTTGACCAACACCACGCAAGCCCACTTCAGAACCCTGCATACCTTGGGCAGTACCCGCCAAACCAAGTTGACCCGCAGCCAAACGCTGCCCAGTACCCTGAAGACCGAGCCCAGCACCTTGCATACCCTGACCATATAACTGACCAGCCTGACCAAGACCTTGGAGACCTGCCTGAGCGCCCGAGATACCGACGCCAGCACCTTGCATACCTTGAGCGGTACCCGCCATACCAGCTTGAAGACCCTGATACCCGGCTTGGAGACCTTGAAGGCCTAAGCCCGCACCGAACTGCTGAGCCTGTTGAGCCTGCTCAAAACCACGTTGCGATCCTTCAGCCTGAATCCGACCGAGTTGAGTGCCTAGGTTGCGTTGTCTTTCAGCTTCTAAGATCGCAGAACGGCTACCACCAAACGCACCTTGTTGAGCGGCCTGTGACTGAATGCCTTGCTGTTCAATCTCTGACTGACGGCGAGCCTCTTGCGACTGCACATCAACCACGTTCTGCATATAGGGCGACATGTAGGCTTGCATTGCCTCTGGGGACGTTGCCTGTTGTGCGTATTGTGCACCTGCACCAAAACCTTGTTCTGCCGCGCCAACACCCCGTGCACCGATACCCGCGCCTTGAGCACCAAAGCCCATACCAGCTTGACCAAACTGAGCACCTTGCGCACCGTACATCTGAGCTTCAGGAGCTAACCCAGCGGCGGACGTACCAAACCCGGCGCCCATCTGACCATATAAATCAGCCTGACTTTCTGCCGCACGTTGTGCTTGAGCCGCCATATCCGCACCGCTAGCACCGAACTGAGCACCTTGAGCGCCATACCCTAGCGCTTGGGCTTGAGCCAACTGAGACGCTCTTTGCGCCTGCTGTGCCCCTGCGATACCAAACTGAGACGCGGCACCGCCGAACCCAGCGCCTGCACCACCATAACCCAGTGCGGTCTGTTGTAGTCCTTGTGCGGTCTGTTGAGCACCGAGACCTTGCTGGGCACCGGAGTACGCCAAATTAGATGCGTCTGCTAGCTGAGGAGCGACTTGCTGCCCTGCAACATTCTGGAACGCCTGTGCCTGCATCGGGGTAAACCCGGCAAAGCGCTGATCACCATAGGATTGAAATGGATTCTGGTTAATATCCGTTAATGCCTGCGCCGAACCCAGCATTTCTTCTGCGTAGGGACGAGCGTACTCAGGGATATTGGTCTGGGTTACTGTTTGGCTTGTTGGGCCGCTTGAGCCACCACCACCAATATAAGCTTTGATCTGCCCACCATCACGGCGAAAAGCCCGGTCGTCTAGCTCCGGGATCCCCAAATCAAGTAAGACTCGGCTACTATGCAGCATTTAAGTGCTCCTTACGATAATCGTCAATTCGATCATCCACAATGGTTTTCCATATTTCAGGCATGAATTCTTGTGCCTTCTCATAGCCAAGGCAGGCTTGTGACATAAAAACAACTATGTGCCCAGTAGCGTAACGTAAGTTATGCGCTATTTCTAAACCATGTTCGTCTTTGTCGTTTTCAAACTTGTTCGCAGTTTCATACGCTGATATAACAGTCATCCACAACGGGAGCACTTGCGTCTGAATGCGATTATAAAACGGGTTTGCCGGTAGGTATACTAACGCACTGAGAAAGGCTCTGTTGACATCGAAATCACTGACAGGTTTGTCACGGTCAATTAAATCATCCCAGACGTGCGCAAGATCGACAATGGTGTAAAACATATTCAACGCGTCAGTATTACCGCCGAACCACTCGAGTTTGCGCTCTTCAGTAATCATGTGGGCATAACCTTTTCAGGTGCTACTTCTCGTTGCTGGTCGGTCTTACCATGCGCAGACTCACGAATCTTGTCCATCATTGTATACAGCATAGCCGCACCGCGCTCAGGATCACCGCCACCCAATTGGGCTACAATTTCTGGTGGTACATACGCCTCACCATCAGCTACACGAGCGGGTTGGTCACCTTCAATAGTCGCAGGAATATCGTCACTCAGGCCATCACCCTCACCCTCAATAGGAAGCGCAATACCGAGGTACTCATTTAGACGCTGTAGACCTGCTTTGGTGCTTCCATTACCGAGCGCACTGACCACATCTGCGGGAACCACGAACGCATCGGACTCCATATCACCGCCAGCTTGGAACTTAGGGATGTTAGTAATACCACCGCCCCCTGCATAACGTAGCGCACCACCACGCGACCATGCATCCTCACCGTCAGTGCCCGTGCCTGAAGCCCCACCACCCACAGAGCCGTCATCACCAACTCCACCCCCGGGACTACCGTCGCTACCACTGCCATCACCCTCGCCGTAGTTGCCGTCGTAATACATGTCATAACGACCACTTGAAAAATCAGTGCGTGGGGGTTTAGGATCTACATAGTTGGGGTTGGTGACATACATTTGCGTTGCAGGGTCGTATAACTTAGCACGCGTTGTATTGATTTCTGGGGTTGCTGCGATATTTGTGGCTTGTGCGGGCGCGGCTTGTGGGGCCATAACCGGCGGTGTAGAAATACCTTGGACGTACTCTTGCTGGGCTTGGTTCATCAGCATCTGGTTGTATTCGGTCACCGCAGGATCGACGGTTCGTGTAGGCTGCTGGTAACGTTGCTCGACCGCACCGCCTTCTTGATAGCCTTGGTCTTGTGCATACTGAGCAAACGAACGGTCTCCCCAATCTTGGTTTTTAACTGGGTCTAAGCGCGTGTACTGTTGTGTTTTAGGATCGTATACTGCGGGTCGAACATACCCCTCTTGCTCAGGCATATCGGTGGTTGTTTGTTGCTCGTTTAATGCGCCTAGCAGTGGAGCACTAGCCATAGCCAGATTAGCTCCTTGCCCCGATAACCCACCCATAGTGCTAAAAGTAGCTGATGGGTTTGAAGTTAATTGTGAGAAGCCAGAACTAAGCGCAGAGAATTTATCCGCAACAGGTAGCGCTTGGAATGCTGAGGATGTAGCGGGGGTGATCGACGTAGCAGCGGCTGCACCGGGAACCGTAGGGCCAATACCCGCACCGGCAGCGGTGGCCCCACCAACTGTAGCTAAACCACTCAACGCACTAGCGCCGCCGAATGCACCGAGACCCGCCATCAAACCTTTTTCTAGACTGCCTGATGTTGCGTACCCACCGAGACCCGCTGCGGCAGCGCCGAGAAATGGATTACCTGTAGCAAAGCCGATACCAATACCGGCAATAGTAGGTAGGATGTCTTCTAAAAACCCAGCTTCGGGTAAACCGGTCTGCGGATTAATAGATAGGGAGCCACCATGCGCTTGTGCAATACCTTGTAAGGACTTAATCTCACTTGGCGTGACGTGCATAAGCACCGAGTCATTACCTCGACCTTGTTGACGGATCATCTCAGCGGCGTTTTTTATGCTCATAAGTACCTCGGGGGGTTATTCAATCGTAACATTTTAGACGTGTAGCCACAAGAATAAGATGTTTGATAGGGATTCTTAGTGGGCATATCTACGCCCTACCTAAAAAGGCAATACTTCCTGACGCGGACGGGGTTGCTGGTCGAACGTAAGGAGTGGTTTGTGCGGCTTCGGCT